>JAABUL010003412.1_pt1 | contig 23623 bp, 28 predicted proteins | sample 5559151 | NCBI WGS metagenome assembly JAABUL01 (sample SAMN10711876, study PRJNA513368) | rock metagenome | isolation source: Antarctica rocks | place: Antarctica: Victoria Land, Pudding Butte sud | reverse complement strand
AGTAGGAACTACGGAGGGAGGAAAAACTCTGAACCTCCTAGCGCCAGCCCTATGGCTCGGAGCGGAGATTACTATGTACCTATGTAACCACACATTTCGCGCAGGATTGCCAGCAAACGGTACCCTTGAGCCTTAAGGTCAGGGGTAGCAGTACTGTTAACTGATTTTTAGCTGGTTTTTAGCTGTTAAAGATCTGACTTAGCTGTGCGCTCAGCTAATATTGGTTTTATCAGTCTGACATCATTTATTACATAGATGCATTAATAATTGATTCAACAAACTAAATAATAGCTATTTATCTGGTTTAATATATGCGCAAGGGAAGCAAATAGAGAAGTTAATGGATAAACTAATGAGAAAGTCAATGGGGTAGAAAGCCATGTAGAAAGTCATGAAGGGTGTTTGATAGGAAATTTTGGTAGGCGACCATGAAGGGTGCAATGGAGGGAGCCATGAAGGGAGCCATGAAGGGTTTTTGGTAGGGAATCATGAAAGGAACCATGGAGGGAGCCATGGAGGGTGTTCGGTAGGGAATCATGAAGGGTGTTTGGTAGGGAGCCATGGAGGGAGCCATGGAGGGAGCCATGGAGGGAGCCATGAAAGGAGCCATGAAAGGAGCCATGAAGGGAGCCATGAAGGAAGTCATGAAGGGTGTTTGGTAGGGAGCCATGGAGGAAGTTTGGTAGGGAGTTTGGTAGGGGGTTCGGTAGGGAGTTCGGTAGAGAGTTTGGTATCCAGTTTGGTATCCAGTTTGGTAGGGAGTTTGGTAGCAAGTTCGGTAGAGAGTTTGATAGTGTCTGAGCTGATCATCTGTAGGGAAGCGGCCCCAAGGCATCAAGAAACAGCAAGCCCTTCGCAACAGCCCACGTCTACAAGCAATACGGCAGTCTCACAAGCAATCCCTATCCGAAAGCAATCACATCCAGGAAGTGCGGGCACCTCTCTCTCCTCCAGCAAGCAACATCCCCGGTTTTTCCGTGTAAAGCCTTTTAAACCCCGGTCGCCTGTTACCAGCCCTTTGCTCTCGTTCCTCGTTCCAGGGCATGATATTACAATAAAGCCACATCGATACCTATTCACGTAGATCGCGAGAACAAACCTCCATTCGCCAACGGATTCTCGATCTTTGACGCCGACTGGTGACTCTGCTGCATCCATGATGACGCCGCATGGGAGAACCTAGCACCACATTAATATTGTTTCCATCAATCCTTTCCGTTCCTTCTTGCTCGATGAAAGAGTACTTGACTCACATGCTCACAAAGGCCAACGCAAACGTCCCCGTCACAAGCCCACAGCTTGACCCACCACCAGTCCGACTTCCATTGTTGTCATTCCTCTTATCGTTACTGTTCCCGCCCGAACCGCAACCGCCTCTGGCAATCCCACCCATCGGACTGGTGAAGGCAGCCACAACAATAAACCCAACCACGAAACACAAATCTAACCCGATCAGAATGGCTTTCATAGCGAAAAAGCCGACTTTCACGAATATTGATATAAGGGTGGCGATAATGGTGTAGGCCAAAGCAGCAGCGAGGATGCCTTGTACGGCGCCTTGGGCGCGGACGATGGTGGCAAGGAGTTGGGAGATGTAAATACTGAAAAGGATGAGGGAGATCAGGGAGGAGAGGAACTGGATTATGCGAATGGCGGCGAGCAGGTGGGGGTAGAGGGGGTGGGAGGATATGGCTTTCGGGACCGGGGGGATGATGCTGAACATGGTGAAGACTGTGGGGAGAGTTAGCATACGGTGCTTGTTGCTGTTGACGAGGTGTGACGAGGCTATACTTATCAGCTGAAGGTTTTTGGCTAGAATATAATCGGCTTTGATTTAAGCTCCCAATCGCATATCAATCACTTTTTTGAAAGTCCAGGCATGTCAATGTTCCGACTGTTATGAATGAGGAATGACAACATTAATCATGACAATGAAAATCAGAGAATAACGCTAGTTTCTTTACATCAGCTTGTCAAGGATCTCGGCAAAGTATTCACTATATCAATATCTTATCTTTGTAGAAAGTAGCTCGAGCAAATCACGGAATTTGAATAACTCTAACCAAACTGTAAAAAGAGAGAATACTATGTACCTTGCCTAAGGTACTCGAAGCCATGCATAGATTAGACATTTGGGTGGCAGCTGAGGCTGATCAACGGATAACGGCACCGATCGCTTCAATAATATACTTTCCGAAGCAGAAATCCGGTTTCTGCACGAAGTAGCATTGCGACACCTCAGCTTCTTGATGAGGTAGGGCAGCAGCAATGAGATCATCAGGCTTCGATGAGGCTTGCGCTCTCCTACCTTCCCATGGTTTCATACCAGGCAATGATATTTATGACGTGGGGCTATGCATGGCCGTAGAAAAAATTAAATGTAAGGTACTTTTGGTAGGACTCGAGACTCTGGATTTTAACATAGTCTCCATGACATCATACAGCGAATACGAATAAGTAAGGTAACGCTCAGGCACTGCGGCGGAGGGATTCCTCAGGATCACGATTAATTCAGAGGCAATTGATGAACCCTGCCGGTTGTATACCATGTCTCTCTTCCACAGCCAATCCTCCCACCACAAAGAAGCACCATCTCAATATCCGTCTGAACCCATCCATTGTGTGCCGATTATCCTAAAGTCAAAATGCATTCTCGGTTACAGCTTCTCTTCCAGAATCGTTCCAATCGCGTTCAGAATTAGTCCGCCACAGTAGATAAACCTATGACACCAAAACTACATAACCCCAGCGAAGCCAAGAATAGCAGCGACAGCGATCATAACATCTGGGGCGTAATCGTGGACCGCAGCGCCGCTGGACGTCGTAGCGGCAGAGGCGGACGTACTGGTAGAGGTCGCAGGGGTTGCGCTGGTGCTGACGGCAGCGGCAGTGGTCTTACTAGAGTTATTGTTGTTGTCCCCTTCTTTGCCGGTGGAGGTGGAGCTAGCGACGGTCGCTGTAGTGGATCCGCTCATCATGGTTGTGGAAGACGTAGACATAGTTGTGGTACTAGAGCCATTTGGATCCGTAGCTTGAACACCAATGGTGAGAGCTCCGACAAAGAGTGAGATAACGGTCGTGAAGTGCATCGTGAATAAATAGTAGATGCTCGTTCGCTGGAAGGAAAGTGAGAATTGAGCGCTTGTGATTGCAGACAGTTGTGGTGGAGATGAGATCGAGTTTGGAGAAGGATCAAGAACCGATGGTGAAGGTTTATTTATCAAATTTGATGAGTGAGGAAGAAGTTGATATATACCTTTGATATACGTGAAAGAATAGTTACATCATTTCTCATCGCCTTTTCGAAATGCCGACACAACCGCTATGCTTCCCTTTGAAAAAGCTAGGCGTGGTGATATGACTGGCTTCTTCGCAAACACTCAGCCATAAGCTAATGCATCCGCAAACCCACTCTCCAAAACATGCAGCGTCCTCGAAACCCTGTCCCGAACGATTCCAAGGACTGATCAGCAGAAGCTGAAGTAGCAAGCTGAACTCGTTGGAGTAGTAAAGAATACAGGGCGCTATTTTGGTGAGATCTCTGAATATCACATAGCCACGAATTGTGACGTGTCGTCGCTTCAAGGACGCCTAAAGTTGAGGTCAAAGCAAGCAGGTCCAATTGGACAGCGAAAATTCCGCTGATCGTTTCAATATGGGGCAAATTGATGCTTGGATATGGGGCAAATTGATGCTTGGCTATGAAGCAAATCGATGCTATACAATTATAGTACTTGCCTGTAATCAAGATCTGCCCCAGCATGGACCAAGAATTTGCAAGTCTGATATTGTTTGCCATACATTGCCCACTAAATAAGAGCTTAGCCTGCTATCTAGAACAACGTTGAAGTGATTGATCATACTCGGAGCACAGAATATCCACGCGTACTGCTGACGTCCCAAGGCGACGCTAAGCCTCGTTTGAAGAGGTCTTTCAGCCCATCAATGTTGCCATTCAAGGCGAAATTGACACACTGCGCAGAATCTGGAACCCTCCTGAGGGTATTCAATTCCAGGCGTGGTCCAATGTTGGGTTCAAAGGTCAAGCGAAGTCGGAAGATCTGAGACCAGACAAAGCCGAGCGGAAACCAGTATTCAAAGCTAAGATGAGGAGACTGAGCCTTCTCGCACGAGTCTGTATTGCATTTAGCGCTGAGAAGTGGCAGCCCAGCGTACTCAACAAAAATTTGTCCGAGTGCACGATTTACAAGGCTAGGAGTGGCAGATCTAGCTTGTAAGTGACACGCACAGAGACACCCAGGGCGGCAAGCATTATGTTGACTGACACACAAGCTTACACCTTCGGCTTCCGTGGGCTTCGCGTATTGCGTGTCCTGACGGGCAGGCCGCGGCGGCTGTTTTGTGTACGAGGACGGTTGCTCATAGAAGTGGCCCATCTGGTTGAGTTGGCTTGCTTCAAGCTGCATCAACTGGGTCTTGAGCAGTTCCTCAACAGTGCCGATCCGCTGGTCGACGTGCTGATAGATACTGGCAAGAGAGTCTGCTAGACTGTTGTGGTGGCGCAGAAGGCTGATTTGGAGCTGATCTTGCATTGTGTTTTGGCCGTGCGTCGACTGTGAGCTGACCGCTGATATAGCTTCAAGGTCGACACCAATACGCATCATGTCTCGACTAATTTTTGTGGTTAGTAAAAGACAGCACGACTTTTCCCTCACAGAATTGCGACAGGTGAAAGAGAAATTCTCAGGAATCGGACGAAGTAAGGAGCCGTGCTACTTACGAGTTGGATGCCCCGAGCATGACATTGAGGCTACATTTGACCGTCTTAATATTCTCTTGAAGGGCTTGCAGTCTCGGCAGGTTCTTGCGCCAGGCGTGAGCTCGGAAGAGAGGGATTTTGGTGTTCACAAATTTCTGTAAGCCTCCGAACTATCGCTCTCAGCTGGTCTAATTTCGCTTGTGCCTGCTTCAACAGTTGTGGTATATCTGCCTGTTGATCCTGTAAGACGGGATCGCTGGCTCGCTTCTCCAGTACTGAAGCGACTTGATAAAGGATCAATTCAATATCGGTCACTTCGTTGCTCAAAGCATGTAATCTCCCGGGTAACGTCTTGCACAGAGCACGCAGGTCGCTGAACGCACGGCCAGTCGATGCCGCCAGACTTGCCACAGTGATGACACTTGCAGTGATAGAAAGGGGATTCATGCTCTCCCGTAAAAACAAACCTTGCGATGTCAGAATAGATCGTCGAGCCACGTTCCTACCGTCGATTAGACTGGAGCCTAGCAGTAAACTGGTGAACTGCCAAATTGATAGGCGTTTTAAGTGTTTTCTAGCCCTGCAGTCGGTAGATCTTTCTATCAATCAGAACTCGCGGTCTCCGGCATCCTTGTCCTTTCCAGAACACAACAAATTCAACAAACAACAACGATGGTGACGACGACGATCACAACGACGACCACAACGACAACGATGACGGGAGAATGGTCGTTGTTATTTGCTAAGGTAAGTCACTCGATAGGCCAAGCTTTAGGAGCAGAGTCTATCTCTTCAGCCATCGCAGTTGACCTCAAAGCATACTTACTCATCATGAGTAGGTCGTTCTTGTCATTATCTGAAACGTGCTGTGCGAGGTGCCATGCGCGTTCAAATGTTTAGCAAACGTATCTTTGCGAAAAGTCAAGAATAGATTAGATTTCTGTTGACAACAAGCTGTTGGAACACGAGGTCATATGGGGCATTTTGGTATTGAAAACTCTACTAGCGGCCCCCAGCCCTACCAGCCCTATGAAGCGGAGGTTACCAACTCCCCTATTTCCAACACAAGCAACTCGAAGGTAAAAAAGCCTGACGCAACGTCGTCGAACTAGACTAGTGGTCAGCATCGAGGACTAAGGTCCGCAGGTTCGAGACGCATTTGCACAAGGAAGTTCTGTTGAGGCCATAAACAAAGTAACCCGCCATACCTTCGAGAGCGCTGCTTAATCCTCCTACCCATTTCTGTTGACATTTTAACAAGCCCCATTGAAAGCAAACCAGTATTGGATTCTGTACCCGGGTGCTGGGAAGAGGTTGCGGGTAGCGAAAGAGAACCGGTCCGATTCATCAAGCAACATCATCTATACTTTTGCTCTTGCTTGATCCTGCTGCTTGTTCAAAACCATGAAATTCGGGCGATTCTTCCACCGGTACCAGCTCCCTGAATGGGCGCCATTCTACGAGGCTATCCACGGTTTCCAGGTTCATTCAGGATGACCTCGTTTCTGCGTCGTTTCTGTCTCGTTTCTGGCATCCTAGCCTCGTTTCTAACTCGTTTCTGGCTCGTTTCTGGTCCATCCTGATATGACTGGTGCATCGCTTCATCTATCCACGATGACTGACTCTCTTCGGCTCAGTAGCAATCGACTACCTGAACCTGACTTGGCTGCACCGCTTCCCTTCATCGAAGGAACGTATTCACGGTGTTTCTGATTGGCTCTATCGCGTAGAGGCTTGAATTATCGACGTTGGGCTCTATCGCGTAGAGGCTTCCGAGTGACGACGTCGACAACGATAGACATGGTCGGTGAGTTGACGTACTCACGAACGGAACAACAACTTAAGCAGCTTGCGCTAACCCGGGCTCATAACCTGTTGGAATACGAGGTCATATGGGGCATATTGGTATTTTGGTTGTTGTTGTTAGGAGGCTATCTAGGAGGTGGAAGGTGAAAACTCCACTAGCGGGCCCCAGCCCTACCAGCCCTATGAGGCGGAGGTTACCAACTCCCCTATTTCCAACAAAAAGAGACTACACCGCACCTATCCTCGAGAAAGCAACCCTGAAGCTTATTGGCTCTGTGACATTTAGTGTCTTAGTAGCAACGCCATTTCCACACCCAACTGTTAATCCGATAGCGACACGCGGATTCTGGAAAAACGAAGGTCCCATTCAAGTAGTCGGACATCGGGGTGATTTCCCACGTAAACTGTCTAATGTCAAAAATACTAAGCATTGTACAGGATCGGGTGCAAATTCTATTGAACGAACAAATTTGCAGATTGGAGAGAATACGGTACAGGTATCTAAAGCTGTCTTCATCAGGAGTAGGATGTTAAAGTGACATAAGTTTAGTCATTCTTGACAGCTGTTGCCCTAGGGGCGTCTTGTGTTGAAGTAAGAAGGCAAATTTCGCATCCAGTCAATTACGCTGATAAGATTTTAGTTCGGTACATTTTATCAAAGAAAAACATTTACTGCCCATGCTAAGTTTTGATAGACGTGCAATTAACGAAGGATTTTGTGCCTATCGTTTTCCATGACTTTCTTGTGATGGAAATAGGAGGAGACACACCTCTACATACTTTGAGCCTTGATCAGGTCAGTTCAGACATCACCGTTAAATATCAATAAGATCTCCATAACTTGACTTTTTAGTTTAAGCACCTCGGGAAAGCACAATCACCGAGAGGTGACCTGTCGGGAATGGCTGAGGTAAGGTATCTGGAGAGGACGAAGTGTCAGGAGGGTCAGGTAGGCCATCGGAGAAGGCCTCGCTCGCGCTCTCTAAATGCATACGATGATTCCAGGAGCGAGGACCTAGTCGAGCGAATGAAATACACGGAAGAAGGCTTACAGAATGCTATAAAAGGCAACCTGAGGGGTCACTCCATTCAAGAACCATCTTCGACCTTGGAGGAGCTCCTCTTAAATTTACCAGAAGACATCGCTTTCAATGTTGAGCTAAGTACTTGTTCCCAAATTTTGAAGAGCGTCGCGCGCAATCCCTGACCTGTGCTACCAAAGAATATCCCATGCTATGGGAAGCTGAAGACAGAAACATGGAAACCTGCGCTCTGGAGCTTAACGCCTTTATCGACACAACGCTCGACAAGATCTATCGTCTGGGCGCAAAAAGAAGCATTACCTTGTCATCATTCAGCCCGGAGATATGCATTCTCCTATCAATCAAGCAGCAAGGCTACCCGGTCCTATTCATCAATAAGGCTGGTTCTGTTCCCACGGGAGACGTTAGAGCCAGCAGCCTACAGCAAGCAATCCGATTTGCGAAAAGCTGGAACCTGGCCGGGATAGTCATGTTGTCGGACGTATTTGTCATGTGCCCGCGGCTAGTGCAGTATGCAAAACGCTCAGGGCTTGTCTGCGGCTCGTATGGCAATCTGAACGATGACCCCAAATATGCAAAGGTACAGTAGTGCATCTTCCGGGCTTTTTCAATGGTGGTCGTGGATATATGTTGGCTAATGCTTGAGTGTTTAGATTCAAGCTGATGCAGGCCTTGATGCTATCATGGTCAATAAGGTCCGCCTCATTTCACAGACGCTCGCTAAGTAACGATCTGAGCTTCTGGGGGTCGATGAAAAATTGTTCGTCGCCTTGGTTGCTGATTCTTTTGCCGACTGTTGTTTGTTGGCTTTAAGTGCTAACAATAGATCTTGGGGGAAATCTGGTTCAAGATTCCTTCAATACGACAGTGTCATAATATTGCGCGGTTCGTCTAACCAGATAGCCAATTAGATTAATCCCTGATTAGATATCACTTGTGAGCCTGCCAACTCATCTGGAAATTTCGGCTGCGTTTCTTCTTCCCTACTCCGTTCCTTCTCTATACTCGCGCAAGATGAAAAAGCTGAGCAGAATTATAACACTAATTATCATCGAAACCTCAATATACCTACGGTAATATGGGCCAGATCTCCTACGTAAGATGAATCAGCTTTCTCATTTGGAGCGTTGAACAAAAACGACGTCGTTGGTAACGAATAACAAGATAGCTGTCCAGGAAAGCCGTAGGTAGGCCAGCCTACACCTCGACTCTCGGATTTTGCTGTAGCGGAGATATGTATTAAGTTTGAGAGACCGATGGAGCTAGGAGCGAGTACAGAGAATGGTGGCGTTGTTATATCAAACTTTATGTCACTGCATGATTGAGTTGTAAGATATTTGCAGAATATCAGCCAATAGACTGTGTGAAGAGACGTCAATGTAGTCTCAATATTGAACGAGTGGTTTCCACCTCATACAGAAAAGCTCGTCTTGCTCAAAATTCAATTCCTGTGATACTGTGCAAATCGACTTCTTGCCGGCTTAACAGACCAGTGAAAGAGAATGTTGAATTCCACATATGTCAACCTAATCTGGATCATTCATTTGCTTCACATCGCGCCGAGTTCTGAACGTCTTTTGGCGACGGAGATCTTTAACAGCATAAACAACCTCTCGCAGCGAGAGGAAAGCAAACATGAGGAAAAGGACAAGCGCAATCACAACCACACACAGGAGCGTAAACATCGAAAAACTCCGCGAGACCTGCGCAAAGGCCATCCAGGGGCGTTCAAATTTAACAGACGGCTGCACGGCCAGCGCGACCTGCATGGCGTTGAGCGACAGACTAAGCACCGCGAGGACGAACAGAAGGGGACCGTAAAACTGCGCAAAATATGCGCCGTACTGCCAGTGAACCTTCTGATACGCGAAGCGGCGGAGGAATATCTTCGACCAGAAATTCAGCCGGCTCAGCCGTAGCTCACCGAATCGGTAGCGTGGCGAGACCTCTCGGTCTAGAAATTCTTCGAAAGCAATGATGAATCTGACAAATGCAGGGTAGAAGACGTGTTTAGGCAGGAGGCGGAGTTTAGGGTCCTGAGCGAGGAGGAAATCGGATTTGTGTTGGATAAGGAAGAGATATGAGCGCATGAAGCCCAGCGTCGCTTTTGCAACGTCTTGCCTCAGTGGCGCTACAATCGGGGAAGTTTTCCCCATGAGATAGAATCCCCAGAAGGCGTGTGATAAGAGGTATTTGGGCATGGGTTTAATATATATGCGGTCGTAGATCCACACTAGATGTAACTCGGGTTTTTAGGTCATGATGTTGTGGCCCCGGACGATCTGGTGGGTGAGGTATGAGATGTGGGAACATTATTATATGGCGAGCCTCTTGTCCCGCCCATGACTGTTATGAGTGCTATATGAGACACCGAGGTGGGAACTATGCGGGCGTGTGGCTTCGTAAGAACTATGATTGAGCAATGACTATGGAGCAAGTATCTACTACCGCTCTACAATTGATGTTCTGCCTGTCCAGTCAAGCAAGAAACATCCCCGTTTCCTTTGAAGGAGATCACCTTGTACCACTTTCCAACTCTTCTAGTCATCATCTTGATCCTCGTCTCCAGAGTCTTCCCAATCTTCATCATCTTCCCCTTCATTACCGCTGTTCTCGCATTCTTCATGTTTTTCAACTGAAAATAAGATCTGCTTATTGGCTGCGAAGAGGGCTAAGTCGTCGGGTTGCACCGCCTTCTTTCTCTCTTCCCTTGCCCCTTCGAGCAAATCCTCATACTCGTGCCCCATCTCTTCCACGAACGCTAAAAGCATTCCCTTCTTCATGAAGTTCTCCCTTGTGCCCCAGTACGGCTTTCCTAATTCATTTGCAAGAGCAATTTTCTGCTCCCCCGATCTCCAAGACCGTCGCAACATCGTAGTACAATATAGGAAATACAGATATCTCGCTCTCGGGCGGAAATCGCTGCGAAACGTGACCGGTTGCTTGTCTAGTTCGAACCACTTGCGTTTATCGGCTCTGCCAAAGATTGCGGTTTGCATGATCCCAGTTGTTTCAAGGACACGTATTTGGTACTCTTTGATCTTGCAACGCTGCCAATTATCAACTTCGCTCTTCGACGGTCGATCTGGGAGGCGAGGAACAATGACAATACGTCCTTCATCCAGCATCTTTTCGGCGGTGGACGATATTAGAAGGCCATTGTACGGAGAGAAAAGTTCGGGAGGGTTCATTTCGCCGAATATGCTTGTTATCATCTCTTGGCCATGCTTCCACGCAAAGAGGTGCGCCGCCGTCATCATATCCTTGTGCCACTCACTGCCCGCAATTGGACACCAGACTGCCTCGCTTGCGGGCTCGGGGCCTTGATTGGCTATATCGAAAAGTGCCCTACGAAAACTCGTCTGGTCTCCACTTGAACGAGCTCCGGCACCTGTGTTCTTGATCCCGAGGCCGATGGTGCTGGTCGTAAAGAGCTTCATGAAAGCCCTTCTTCCAGCTTTTAAAGTGTTGCCTTTCTCTAGCTTTAGTCGTTGCGCTTGAGTGACGCATAGTCGCTCCTCCAAAATTCTGGCTTTCATTTCCTCAATCAACGTTATGCCCTGCTCGGATTGCATCCAGTCCGCCTCATTCTCGGTACCCGTCTGATCATAAAAGTCCTGCTTGGATATACTTCGCTTGATTTCGTTGACACTTAGATGCCCGTGAGAGATTTGAGCTCTTGCATACCAGTAGCTAAACCGGGAACAAGTCATTACTTAGTGAACTCAAGCTGACGCAGATTGAAACTTACTCGCTAGTAAAGGATGCTTGAGCCTTTATCCTCTTCTCGTCTTTTCTAAGCTGATCAGAAAAACAACTTCGCTCCTTCTTGAGATCATCAACCGCCTGCCTCTTGCTGGAGGTTCTCAGCGGAATTTTCGGGCGTTCAGACATTTCTACCAAACAAGAGTAGTGTTTGAGACCGAGCAATCTTGAACGGTAGGTTTAGATACAAAATTCTACTACGGGAGAATGTCCAATGTTCATGAGAGCTTGACTGAATTGCTAGAGGAAATTTTATTAGTTGCTATCTGAGTTGTATCGAACTATGGTTCTCAGCTTGGCAATACAATTCTCGAACCATGGTTCGCATTCATCTAGCGTTATCGTTGAGTTGGGTCATAATCAAGAGAAATTTCCCAACCCGATTCAAATACCTTGCAGAGAGTATAAGGGTTCGAAAAAGTCATACGTTGTGCTGGCTTTGTTCCTTCCTGCTCTGTCATTTCTTTCGCACCACTACAAGCGATAGGATGGAGAAAACGAGATCTTGAGAGAGAAACAGAAGCTGATCATTATATCTGTTAATTTAGACCGTCTCACTCCGAGGTAACACTTCTCCACAATAGTAAATTATCAAAGAACAAATGCGACAATTGACGTTGACATCTAAAACGGAAGCTTCTGATCACCAGCGATGGTATAAATAAACAAAGGAAAATGATGAAATATGATGCCCTGTAGACGTATGTTCGATTTACTACATCCTCGTAGTTCTCGTCTGTCGCACAGCCAGTTGAGTTGCCTTGACATACTCTGACCGGTCGTCACTTTTCCATCGAACTGATTGTTTGCAGAACAAGCTCGTTATTCTCGACGACGAGAACTGTCCCTGTGTGACGTATCGTCGATACTTTCGTACTAGGCGTCCAAAGTCGTGGATGAGTTATCCGAGTCATGATCCCGACAACTGCGATAAATGCAACTACGTAAAGTGATTCCCTGGATTGAATAGGACGACCCGCTTTGAAAAACGCCATAGCGTTAAAGCAGTACTGCATTTGGGCCACCCAACCGATGAAGATGGAGAATAGAAAGCATTGTCGCCGTCGAGAATCGAATATTCCAGGTCCATGGGTTCTCCTGAGGTTGGTACAATATATCAGGACGCAGCCGCTAGCGATGAAAAGAATCGCGAGCAAAAGAGTCATAAGATATATTAAAGGCCATCTTGAGTGGGTCGCACTCACCGCATCACCCAACTGCCGGATTGCTTTTGCTTGGTTGCACCGCCGTGTTGATCCATAAGACGGCTTGATGTGACAATCCCCATTCGGAATCCTTCTGCGATCCTCCTCATGCACCTCCCCCACATCCAAATCAACTTGACTACGACACAACATCGATTGGTTTAAATTTGTCAGTCGTATGCGCCCTTGGTAAATTCCCGGCACATCCAGTTCATATCTCGTAAAGGGCAGAGCACACCTACGAGTACTGTACGTACCGGCAGACTGGAATGCGCGCATTTTCCAGCTTGCTGCAACTTTCACCTCAATCGTGGCATTGCATCTTTGCTCTGCTTCGAGTCAAGATGATTGGCCCTAGGTACACACTTGTAAGCCTGGCCTTGTCATTGCCGTTGTTGAGTCAGGCCACCGCTCAGCAACTTCCGTCGGTGGATCTAGGCTATCAGGTCTACAGGGCGAATTCATTCAACGTGTGTTCACCATTCCAAGCTGCATGATACAGATACCTCTTCTGATAGGTACTTCCAGGTCTCCGGAGGTTACTACAATTTTTCGAACGTCCGTTACGCTCAGCCACCGCTTGGCGATCTACGCTTCGCAAAGCCCCTGGCTCCACAAGGCCACAACTCCTCTGTGGATAACGGGAACGTAGGCAGAATATGTCCTCAAGGCGTGCCTGAATGGCTGCAAATTGGCGGTCCCTTTCTTGCAGCCTATGTTAGGGGGCAGCCGTTCAATTTCACTGCGGCCAATGAAACCACGGCAGACGAGACCAGTACCGCTGCCGCACCTCCGCAAGACCCAAGAACAACAGAAGACTGCCTCTTTCTAGATGTGATCGTGCCGAAACCGACTTTTGACTCTGCTGGTGTCAACGATACGAGCCACTCCCCGGTACTTGTATGGATATATGGGGGTGGATACTGCTCGGGAGACAAAACAAGCTATGGTAATGGAGCTGGACTTGTCAAAGCGGGTCAAGCATCTAATTCCTCGGGGGTCATCGTTGTTTTATTGAACTACCGGGTAAGAAACCACAGTCTCCTTTCAATACATAACGAATGAAGAACTCTTGCTGACAGTCGATAGCTTGGTGCTTTCGGTTGGCTTGCAGGGCCCACGTTTCAAGCCAATGGCACTGCTAACGCGGGTTTGTATGACCAGCGACTCGCGCTCGAATGGATACAAAACAACATTCACCTTTTTGGCGGCGACCCGGGGCACGTGACGGTCATGGGTGAATCGGCAGGCGGCGCCTCGATTATGCACCAGATCACGGCCTTTGGAGGCTCTCAGGGTCCAGCGCCCTTTCAACAAGCAATTATCCAGAGCCCTGCCTATGTCTCTGATCTTCCAGTCCAGCAGCAAGAAGACACACTTCAGAAATTCCTGCAGATCCTGAATGTGTCTACGATCCAGCAAGCGAGGCAGCTCCCGTCCGAAACTCTGATCAGTGCGAATGCCAAATTTGTCGGCGAGTCTCCGTATGGTAACTACATCGTGGACCCTGTAAGTCTCCATTCAATTCATTATATGATCTGAGCCGAAGGAATACGGCCATCTTAGGGACACAACCCTAATATCACCAGTACAGGTCGTAGACGGCACGTTCGCCCCAGCTAGCCCAGGCCAGCTCCTCCTTCAAGGCTCCTTCGATCAAAGCGTCAAAGTGATGAACGGCCACCAAAGCGACGAAGGACCCGTCTTCACCGCCCCCTACGTAAACGACAACGGCAGCTTCTCATCTTTTATGCAAGGACTAGTACCGTCCGCAAAAGCCCAAGACATCTCCTACATCAGCAACACGCTGTATCCTGCCCTCTTTGATGGCACTTTTCCGTACCGCAATCAATTAGACCGCGCCATCCTCTTCGTGAGCGAGTATATCATCACCTGCAAAACCAATTGGCTGGATCGCGCGTTCAAGAACAACACTTATGGGTATGTATTCAGCGTCCCCCCAGGCGTGCACGCGCAAGATACGAAGTACACTTTCTACAACGGGCCCGGAACGAGTGATGCGTATGGCACGTACAACGCCTCAGTCGCTCGAGCTCTCCAACAATACATCACCAGCTTCGCAATGACCGGTATCCCAAATGAAGGATCAGCGTTCCCGGCGTTTCCGCTATATGGGAGCGGCACGATACTGAACCTCACCGACTCCGGCTTCCCGAGTGTCCCAGATCCGACGGCGAATGAAAGATGCCTTTACTGGCAGCAAGAGCCGTACAAGGTCGATACTGCGTCTGCGAAGAATGCGTCCACGAATGGGTCGAGCATGCTCTGGGGAGGTGACCTGTGGAAAACAATTGGGGCGATATTGGCTGGTTTGGTAGTCTTGTGAGTTTACAGCTGAAAGGAGAGGAGAGGCGGAGGATAGTGTTAGTGTGTAACATGATCAGATCTGTAGAGATCTGCCATGTCAGAGCTGGTGTGATGTGCTGAACATCTCCTGGACGCAAGACAGATGAAAACCAATCTTGTCCGCAGACCTCCCGAAAGCATCATTGCCTACCAGAGCAGTATCCCCTTAGCCTCCAGTAACATAATTGACGTCGACGCAAGGCCCAAGCCCCCGTGGACAACGTGGTAGGAGGGATACAGTCTACCTTAAAGTATGGTACGAGCCTTCGAGCACCATTCTTTGCAGCCTAGTAAATGCAAATTGTTAGCCTCACGCCATAGAGTTACATATCCTTTAAATTTGCTTGGCATTCTCGGCATTCCCCACCAAAACAGTCAACTTTTCTGATTAGCCATAGAACTAATATGCTCCCCCCCCAGCAACGCACATTCTTCCATTGTAAATGGATGCCATGTACTACAATAAGACAATCAACTCGCTTAACATGATTGGCTCACAAAAACGCACATCATGTGACTTGAGCCTCAATCGGAGCACTCAAAACTCGCACCTACTGTAAGGGATGAACCTCGGGAGTGCGGGATTGGCATGCACCCCCAGCCGTGGTCCACATCATCCTTGGCATACGCTTCTCTGGCACATCGTACACAGACCACTAGGTAGACTACATAGAACCTCCAGCCTCTAGCTAATCAATAAATCCTTAATGAACCTAAACATTATTCATAATTCCCTTCATGAAGTCGGCTCCCCTAGAGGCAGCTCCGGTATTCACCGTTTCCTGACGCAGGCTCTAGCGTTCCCCTCCTCCTCGGTGTGCTTTAGACCCATGGTTCCTGTCCCCACTGTCATTCCAGTCGTGGCGGTGTTGACTTCCCCCGATTGAACTATATCCAGGTGCTGTTACATTCTGCTGTCCTCTAAAGTATATGTGAAGTAATGCTGGGCTGGTGATGTGCCTCCCAACTGGATCCTTGCTCTGTTCCTCAATAACTATAAAGAAATCATATAGGGGAGGGTCCACAAGGTCCCAAGAGCGAGGTCTAGGTTCCAAAGTTGGTTGGTACGTAGGTGTTCCTAGGTTGTAGGTGTCCATAGGCTCCAAGGTCGGGCTGAGAGGTAGTGGTTTGACCCGCTTCGAGGTCAGTCTTAAGCTCCGAACACGTAGCCTGTAGATCAAGCATCTCCTGGTGGTCGGTCTAAGCGGAGTCGGCGTTAACCAATCATGGCCGTGTTCAACCTTACAACTATCGATGGAAGGTGAAGGATTTGGTCTCAGCACGGTCTACATACACTTAACGGTGCACAATGCTTGAGGATTAATGTCAAGAGAGCCTTCTGAAGTATACAGTCTCCTACCACCTACTTTCCGACTTCGAATCAGGTGCGGGAAGAATGAATGGGTGCTTCAAAGTAAGAGTATGTTCCGAAAGTCGTTGCCATACGCCGAAGGCGGGTGGACAGAAGAAGTGGCTGGGAGTCCACAAGTATCATACGTCTTTCTAAACAAGCAGGATGACTGTTCATGATATCGACTCCAATTCTGTGCACCATACCCACGAAGGTACCTACAGATTATACTGGAGACCTCCTGGCTACCCTTTGGTTTCCCTGCCTCTCAAAATGCCCAAGACTGCAGGCAAGGCCCAGAGCAATAGATTTTGCATCAGACTCTTACCTCGAGGTTGTTCTGTAAAGATGTTGCCAGTGAGAAGACCCGAGGCCCTCAATGCCACATGTCTGGTGTAGAGCACCAGTTCTTTGGCAACATCCTGCTACTGACGGAGAACAACAAATTTCCTTTTGCGTGTGTCAACTGAACATGTAGTCCTTCAGGTTGGTTGAAGCAGTATTCTCCCTCACGAGCTCGTAAATTTCAGGAATGAGACAACCAAAAGTTGTTTCCACAACAAGTCATCTCTTCTGAACCCGATAGGCGGATCGACGTTTTTGTTGAGGAGATGATTTTTTCGGTTGATTTAAGCCAGGGGACTTTGGAGGGCTCATCGGAGTAGTACTGAAGACGCGCCGGCTGGTCTTATTGTCATGAGCGACTTCGTAGAAGGCGACAGTTTTTGAAGCTTTTGATCGGGTAATTCTACTAAGATGATTAGTCTCTACAGTCGTAGTGATTCGTTCCTACTGACCGCCCAGAGACCGACACTGGAGCTCGACGTTGTATTTGACGTTGTACTTTGCGTGCCTGCGATTTTGATGAAGTGGAGAGGGCCGGACGAACGTTTTGCAAAGGCGTATCACCCAATTTGGGATGCTGGATCTCCATGTTGATGCAGTCATCCTCCTTAGATGTAACGCCTATTGTGAAGTTTAGATTGATCCCATGGCATTTCAGGATAAGTGAGGCTATTACCTCGTGGAGTCCACGGAGGAGACACAGGCGGAGTTATCGGCGCCAGATGACTATCCTCGAATTCTCCATCATCAGATGAGACTGGCTCCCAAACAGTAGAAGGTCCTCGTCCTTCAGCCTCAAGCCTTGCGCGCATCGCGTCGGCGTATGCGTGGATCCTATCGAGTCTCTCTTGAGTATCTCCTTGCATGATAAGCCACGCATCGCTTTCTTCCCGTGTTATAGGCATAGTGATGATGACGGATGGGTAAAGCCAGGAAATGTCATCGCAGGAGCCGCGGTTGCCTAAATTGCGCTATGCCGATATTGCACTAGCGGACTTTACTTATCGTGTGGACTGACCTCAAGTCTGTATGGGATGGAAACTTTGGACGACGTATGTATGAAACGGCAAAATAGAGAGTAAGCTAGAATGTCTGATACATTCAATGGCGATTTTGCCAGGCTTGTACCCCGCAACCAAATCGCACATCGTTTGTTCTCGGCAACCTGCATTTATGTCGAAGAGAACAAGACATTCCATTTGCGTTTCTTGAAGCGGAACAATGTTAGCAGCGGGATGCTTGCAGCATCAGATGAACCCGTGGAGAGCTCCACTGATTATGACAGCCAGCTTGAAAGCGAGATCGAGGGGTTTCAAATGGAAGATTCAGGCTATTTTGTCCTCTCATTCGATCAAGAACGTGAACCAGAGTTTCCTCACTTGGGCTGGAGAGTGGGTCGAGGAGCCGGAAAATCACCGGCAAACCGCGGGGTAGACCTTCTTCTATCAAAGCCTGGTGATAACCTGAGCAGGTCGCTTGCTAGCATACACATGATCTTCCACTTTAACCAACGGTCTGGACTTCTTATGTTAAAGGGAGGAAGTCATAAGGCGCCAGTAGAGTATAGATTCGGTGACAAGTGGGTCAAATTGGAATATGACGAAGAGCACCTTATATATGAACCTTCGATAAGGATCCGGGCGGGCATGTGTGAGTATGAGCTGGAACATACGATCGAGGAGAAGTACAGAACATTATACTTTGAGAAAAGGGACAGGTTCCTTAAAGCGCAATTACCAGGGAACCTTGAGTTCAAGATAAAACCACTGCAGAGGATGCCCGTCGATAGTTACGTTCTGAGGGGACATTACCTCGAACTCGAAACGCGAGGATCCGGTGCATTTGGTTGGATCACTCAGGGACTCGATACTAAGACAGGCGATCTAGTGGCCATAAAAGAGCTGCGAATCGAAGCAAGGAATAAGTCCGAGGTCATGGCAGAGGTGAACATGGGGACACGCTTTACTGTATGTATAAACTGAGCCTTATATATGATATTTCTAATACACTTCAGAATAAGCCTGGCCTACTTCTGACTTTGAGCGCGATGTGTGAGCACGGCCGTCCTGAAATCTGCTGTGACTTGGAGAGGTTCTTCCTTTTCATGCCCAGCGCAATCTCAGATTTCACGGGAGGATTCTGGGGAAACACAAGCATTCCACGACCAGCGAAGTTGCACTTGCTTAGAGAACCCCTCGAGGGCCTCAAGACGTTACATGCCATGGGAATCATGCATCGCGACATCAGGCCGAAAAACATGCTCATTATGTCTAACGACCCTCCCCGCGCTTCGCTCTGCGACTACGGCAAAGCCATCGAAGCAAAGACGTCCAAATTCACAAAAATCGGCCCAATCTACACCTTAGCGCCTGAAGTATGGACGGTAGCCAGGGACGGTCCCTACACGGCAAAGATCGACACGTGGGCTTACGGGTATGCAATCGCGGAAGTTCTGGGTTACAGGCCCCCGGACAGTTCGAGGATCACGCAGGAACGGCTCGCATCGATTCTCAGGGCTCTACGTGCTTCCTACGTTAGGGGAACTGACGGCGAGCCTCTTGTCGACCTGGTCTCGAAGCTGCTCGTGTGGAAGCCTCGGGATCGGTGGTCGGCCGAACAGGCTCTGGAGCATGAGTGCTGGCTTCCGATAGCGCGAGAGCAGGACGGAAGATATGACGATCCTGCAGAAGCTGCGAGGGGCAAGAGAATTCTGCTGGAAGATCCGAGGTCAGATCCACACGGTCAGTACCTTGATCTGTGACTCGATAGCTGCTGACAATATCTTAGAAACGGCTGAAGGCGCTCAAAGCACTCAGAAGTTCTCACAGGAGACAAAGGCCATTATACAAAGAAAGCTGGCTCCAGATTGAGTATTAGACCATCAAATCAATTGATATACGCCTGTTAAGCTATAAAAACTCACAGAGAAATTTATTTCTACAAAGAAAAGGCCTGTGAGAACAGACGTCCTGGACTTGCTCAAGGAGCCAAATCAACTGGCCCATCGCTGCATCACCATGCTACAGGGCAACCCTTTACTCGCCGAAGCAGCTAAGCGTTTCCATGGAACAGGCGGACTTGCGTTGAAGTGACTTCAGCAGCCAGGTGAGAAATTATAGTAAGAACAACTCTGTTCAGTGGCTTGATCACTGACCTTGTCTTAAAAAACCAGAAGATCATCATGGCAAGCGTTGGAACCTTCGCCGCTATCCAGATCCTCCTCGCGGTTGCTGAATTCGGGGTATTTGGTCCTGTCGCTGGTGCATCACCTTTGACATTTGCAAAGGCGCCCTCGCCGAGGAGCCCTGTTTCAGCATTGCTAACTCCCTCAAGGTACCCTCGCCCCCGCATGGCAGTCAGCTATGTACGGAGCCTTCACGCCCGCCGGAGGGGCTTTCGCCACGCTGCAGGCAATGGGGATGACAGGGCAACTTATACCTATTGCGGCTGAAATTGGGGCGGCGGCGGCGGCAGTTGCTGAAGGCTTGACTTGGGCTTTTGGGAGAACGGGTCAAGGCGAGGAGCGACCTCATCAAGAGTAGAGCGCGATCGGCTGGGGATAAACATTTCCGAAGGTTCTGACTTGGGCATTGAGGGCTGAGAGTCCGAGCTGCTTTCGAATCAGAAGCTGAGATTTCTGGGCGCACTCAGTCTTGAGGCCTGAGCCATTTCTTCGGGATGCAATGAAAAGTGTTCAAACCCGATGCTTATTGCTGTGTAAGCACTTTAAAAGTCGACAGTGAAGAGCACTGCTGTGTTGCACAGCAGGAGACTTTGACAAAGCTTCGTCAAATTTAGATCATACTTCATGCGATTAGATTTGACAACGTCCCCTTGCAAAATCATCAAAATACACAGTTAGCCTTTTTTATAGTTATCTGAACCTTCAAAAATGAAGCTCAGCTATTTCAGATGTCTTGTCTGTTATAAATGTGCTGACTATCTCTTATGATTTCTCAAAGGCGTTGTTCAAACAAGAGAAACTTCGTCACGTCATACTACTTCACTATCAGAGACTGGATCCTGCCCCACCACAATCTTGAAAAGCTGAACGGTATCTATCCCTTGTCATTGTCGCAACTTGAACAGAGAATGTTCTCTGTGAATGTGGTATAGGGTTTGGGTTACGTCCCAGAAGGGGCTCTCCCGGAAAACATACAGAAGAGGAGTACTATGGAGGTTCTCACGCTGTTGACGTGCTTCCTGGGGTACTCTACTCCCCCAGGTGCAACCTAATACGGTGGAATATCTATTTGATCGGTTCATCAACCAGTTCCGTGGCAGAAGGTCTGGGGCGCCACCGCCGGAATCTTCAGCTTCAAAGATCAATTCAGATGGTGGCATCAACTGTAAATGCTATGAGTAAGGTCATATCAGCAGATTAGCACATGGAGCCTGGTGCTCACTTGCAGGCTAAGGAATGGTGATCTTGCTGAAGGAGAATCCTTGGAATTTGTTGAGATGTTCCTATTTGATTTATCGCACGCTCTTTAGGTACTTAATCACTCAATTCAAATGTGTTTGCAATTATATGCTATAAGAACATGCTCTATGTTCTGACTAACTGATTGATAACGTAGGCACATGATATGAGAAGGAAAAGAAAACATTGAGAGCGCCTTCGCATCAAAAGAACTTAATTATCGCTATCTGCAAACTCACAGTCAACAACAATCTAGAGTGCGAGAGACTCGACCTTAATAGCAGTCCTGACCCAGTAAATATGCTCACATCCGCTGATATTATAGATGATTGTGAAAGTCTAGGAGGCAGGTTTGAGTTAAAGACCAGAGACGAGTCGAAGTTATGCGTAGAGACTGAAGATACGTTGGTGAATGCACACGATGATGTAATCATTGAAGCAGTCCCTCTGAGTGAAGCATTCCAGGTTGGGTGGAATCCATAACTTAGCATTGAAGTCAGGTCGACAACAACCGAGCTGGGATATTCTTCGGATTTGGCAGCGCTAATTAAGTTGATAACTCCAGAGTTGACCATTTGATTCAAGTTGATGACCCCGGATCCAGAGAGACTATTGCCTTGTATCTCAACGGTCGCTACCGCACGAACAGAGATACTCGTGCAGGTAGAGGTTGATGAAAGCATCATCACCGTCAAGCCTTGAGAAGGATTCTGGACTTGCTGAGCGATGCCTTGGCTGACAAGCAGAGAAATAACTGAGAGAAGCATAGTCATGGCACCAGAAGAAACTTGAGGGGTCTTGAGAGTGCTGTCAGAATCTTCGAATAACTTCTGTAAGTCTGTAGAAGTTGGAAACAACGGCACAGCCCTGACAATATGGGGAGCGATACATGAGCAAAGGCTACAAACTAATGAGAGACCCTAATTTCAGAATTAGGCGTTGATGATAATGTTGGGTAAAGGAAGGGACCCAGACACGAGTCCCACATGCAGAGCCTCTTCTAGCTCCCTTCCCGCAGGCCTAAATACGGCGCTCAATACTCAGGGTTCCAAGACTGGCTCCCAATTTCAACATAGAAACAATGAAGCAGCGTAGTTGAATCGAGCGTCAGAATGGGCTCCATGAATTCGCTTAGCCGAACGAAGCCAAAAAAAGATGGTGGGTTAAGCCAAAGCTCACCTTCGAGGGCGGCCATTTACACCGTAGGTTGGAATTGTTTTGACTTCTATAAAGAGTTGCAGCAAGATGTGGCGGTCATGGCAGAATCAGATTTCGGAGTCTCTTTGCTGCAAGAGTTTACACTGATCGATAGAAGTCAAAGTCAACTCTATGTGAGGTTGTTTCCAAAGCAGGGACGGGTTCTTGAATGGGACGCTGAGGCTAAAATAAGCTTAGAAGGAGGATATAACCTTCTGACGAGACAAGGCTATAAGAACGTTTCTTTCCTCATTGAATAATGTTTGTAGAAGAACATAGTACCGAAATCACATAAAGTTGAACTGCATCACAGATCTAGTCGAGCTGGTTTTGATGACCTCATCAGGAATAATTCCTCACATTCAACTTACTTAGAGCATGAAGTCCTCCGATTAGATAATGGCAACAAATCAGACAGCACCACCTAGTTCAGAGAACACACCTCCGCCGGATTCGAGTTCAATGAATGTAGAAGAAGAAACGAAGAAGGAAAGAAAACCGAAAAAGGGGAAAAAGAAAATATGCACCAACAAACCACGAGCCTTCCGACCCCAGAGGCCACACCAGGCCCAGACTCTGATCAGTTCAAAGCCGACAAGGCACGACAGCAGGCGGCAGAGCCGTTACGTCAGTCAAAGCCTGGCTTTGATCCTCCAGAAAGTGGACCTTCCAGCCCAGCTGACTCGCACATGCGTGGTAATGAGTCTGGGGAACAGACAGGCAGTTCCTCTTCGTCCAGTCCATCCTCACAAAGCAACAGCCCTAAAGAGCCCAAAGCAACTTATACCAAAGAACAAAAGAGAGTAGTGGATGACGTGCTGAATTTTGGGTCACATAAAATACTAGGCCTTGAAGATGGGAATAATGTTGAGCCAAAAGAGATTGAGAAGGCGTTCAAAAAGCGCCCACTGTTGACGCATCCAGATAAGAATACATATTCAGAGGCTGAAGAGGCTGAATTTGTAGATGTGCCGAAGGGGAGCGAGAATTCTTTCCCCCTCGTACGCGTCATAGCAAGCGTCATATTGCTAAGATTCTCGCTATCGGGCATCGCCTCCGTTTGAACGAATATATATTATATGTGTTTGGGCAAACCCGGCGGCCCCTGGCGGTCTCCAGGGCTAAAATTTGCCCCGGAAGCCGCCCTGAGGTGCCAAGCACTCCCTCTATCTAAGCGACTGAGTCTATGGAGTGGGTGGGTGGGGCAAAAGCGCGTTTCTGGCTGAATCCTAAGGGATGGAGAAACAGGAAGAGATGATGGGGGAAACAGAAGGGGAAACGGCCTATTTATCCCCTTTTCCCTGCTTAATCTCCTTGTTCTCTAGCGGCCGGCATTGGCCGAGCCAAGCCGGCTAGCAGCCACCTTCGCTTGCCGATAGCCTCCAGTCAAGCTGGACCTTG
>JAABUL010003411.1_pt1 | contig 23627 bp, 23 predicted proteins | sample 5559151 | NCBI WGS metagenome assembly JAABUL01 (sample SAMN10711876, study PRJNA513368) | rock metagenome | isolation source: Antarctica rocks | place: Antarctica: Victoria Land, Pudding Butte sud | reverse complement strand
AAAGCGTTCGCGAATCGCGGTGGCATTGGTCATCGCTGCGGTGTACCGATACCAATCGCGCCGAGGGAAACGGCAACCCGCACCAACAAGAGCTACCCGATTCAGTTATCTTTGGATGGGCCCTTAGAGGACCGCAGCGCGTCATGGCGGCATACGATCGGAGAGGTCGAATTTCGCCACTTGGGCATGCGCGAGACGGCTATGATCACCACCACTTCACGGGCTTGGGCTTGGGCTCTCGGACTGCTGTAGTCTCGCGCGGCGTAGCTGGTCTGTTCGCGCGGTCTTGGGGAGGCATTGTCCGTGCCGCCGGCGCGGTAGTCGGGCCGGCGTTCGATCGACGAATGGGCGAAGTTGTTTGAACCTTGCCCGCTGGAGCCTTCCGCCCGGTCCGGCCTTCCGCGGTACCGACGCTTCGCTGCTTCCGGCTGGTGTCTCCCGACGGCGTCGGGTTAGCCATCGCTCGCGGGCGCGCGGCTGGCTTGACCTTTTCTAGCTTGGCCGCAACCGGCATCGACACCTCCTGGCCGGCCCGTGTCGCGCGAGCTGTCTTAGGCGTCTTGCGCAACGTCGGCAGATCGGCGGTCATCATGTCCAGGCCGAACAGCGCGGACATGTCGTCGGTGTGCAGCACCTTGCCTGCGGTGGGGCCATTACGGGCCAGCGGCGGTGCGGTGTCGATCCCGGCCACCAAATCGGCCGCATCGACCACGCGCAACCGGAACAGCAGCTCCGGCGACTGGTCGAGCCGCGCACCGACGCCATACAATACCGCCGCGACGTGCTTGCACATCGACGCGTGATCCAGGCAGCTGCAGGAGAAACGGATTTCCGACGGACGCGGAAACAATCCGCCATCTTGCCGACATAGACGCTGCATGACCGCGCCGGACAGCCGTCCCTGCAGCAACTCGACCAGCGAGCCGATGCCACCGGCGCAGGCCGCGCACATGGCTCGCCACGGCGCCGCGGCGGCCGCCTTGATGGTGATGGCGACATTATAGAGTTCCGAACCGCTGACCATCGCCGAAACCCGTCCGGGCGCGATCTGCAAATCGACCACCGAGCCGTTACGGACATAGCTGCGCCCGCGCGGCAGGCGCGTTTCGTAGTCGCGATAGGCTTCCAGATTGTCGCACCAGGCGCGGCCCCAGATTGTCGTCGCGATCGTCCGCCCTGCGACGGTCACCGGCGCCACCGGATGGCCCGCCTTGCGCAGCTTGGCCATCACCCGCTCGGCCTTGTGGCGGCGCTCGGCCACCGGAACATAGGGCGCCCAGCCCGAATCATACCGTGACATCGCGTCACTCCGTCGTCGCCGTCGTCAGGTCCAGCGCCACTAGCTTCAGCAGCGCCTGGTCGCTCATCTCGGTCAGCGCGATCTCCGCGCCCCCGGTCAGCATGGCGTCGGACAAGCCCTGCTTCGACTCGATCAGCGCGTCGACTCGCTCCTCGACCGTGCCACGGCAGACGAATTTATGCACCAGTACGTTTTTCTTCTGCCCGATGCGGAAGGCGCGGTCGGTGGCCTGGTTCTCCACTGCCGGGTTCCACCAGCGATCGAAATGGACCACGTGCGAGGCCGCGGTCAGCGTCAGCCCGGTGCCGCCGGCTTTCAGCGACAGCACGAAGAACGGCACCGCCTCGTCGTCCTGAAAGCGCTGCACCAAGGCTTTGCGCTGCTTGACCGGCGTGTTGCCATGCAGCACCAGGCCGGTTCGGCCGAAGACGCTGGCCAGGAAATCTGCCAGCGGCACCGTCGCCTCACGGAACTGGGTGAAGACCAACAGCTTCTCCTGGCGCGCCGCCATCACCTCGACGATGTCGCGCAGCCGGGCCAGCTTGCCGCTGTCCGCCTCCACCCAACCGCCATCGTTCAGCCATTGCGAGGGATGGTTGCAGATCTGCTTCAGCCGCATCAGCGTTGCCAGCACCAAGCCTTTGCGCTGCATGCCGTCGGCGGCTTCTAGACTGTGAGCGAGATCCTCGACGGCCTTCCCATACAGCGCCGCCTGCTTGCGGCTGAGTGGGCAATAGGCGCGGATTTCGGTCTTGTCGGGTAGGTCGGCAATCACGGCGCGGTCGGTCTTCATGCGTCGCAGGATGTAGGGACTGACCAGTTCGCGCAGCGGTCCGAACGGGTTGTCGGTCCGCTCCGCAAGCGACTTGGTATAGGCGGAGAACTGCTTGGAGCCACCCAGCAGCCCCGGATTAATGACGTCGAAGATCGACCGCAAATCGGATAGACTGTTCTCCACCGGGGTACCGGTCAGGGCGACACGCGCCTGCGCCCGCAGCGCTTTGACGGCGCGGGTCTGCTTGGCGTTGGGGTTCTTGATCGCCTGCGCCTCGTCGAGGATCAGTAGCCGCCAGGACCTCTCAGCCAAGTTGGGTAAACGCAGCAGGGTGCCGTAGCTGGTGATCGCCAGGTCGAGATCGTCGGCATCCGCCGGCGTGAACTGTTTGATCTCCGCCGCGCTCATTGCCGACGGATGCAGGATACGGGCGCGCAGATCGGGGGCGAAACGCGCGATTTCGGCTGCCCAGTTGGCCAGCAGCGAGGCAGGCGCCACCAGCAGACAGGGCGGTAGCGCCGCGCCGGCCGCGCGCTGCCGCTGCACCAGCAGTAGCGCGAGCACCTGGATAGTCTTGCCGAGCCCCATGTCATCGGCCAGGCACGCCCCCAGCCCGAGCCCGGACAGCAGATGCAGCCACTGCACCCCGGCGCGCTGATACGGCCGCAGCGTGGCGCGCAAGGCGGGACCAGGATCGGCGCCGCCTGCCTGCGGCGCGCGCAGCGCCCGCAGCGTGTCGGCCAGCCAGGGCCCCGCCGTCACGTGCGACCAATCGGCTACGGCCGTGTCGGGCGAACCAGGCAACGAGGCGGGATCGGCCAGCAGCCGCATGGCCTCGGCGAAGTTCAGACCCTGTTCCACGGCCAGCACTTCGGCGGCCCGAAAGCGCTGCAATGTCCGCTGCAGCCGCGCCTGATCGATCTCCACCCATTGGCCGCGCAGAAGCACCAGCCCCTCGGTGCCGGTGAGCAGCGTCGCGATTTCATCCTCGTCGAGCGTCTCGCCGTCCAGGGTCATGGCGACGGAGAAATCCAGTAAGCCATCGAGGCCGAGCTTAGACGGCGCTCTCGTGCCGACAGTCGCCCGAACGCTCGGCCGGGCGGGACGGCCGCGATGCCAGCCGGCCGGCATGCGCACGACCACACCGGCCTGCTCCAGTGCGGTGACGCTCGTCAGCAGGCGCGCGGCCTCCGCCGGCGTCCAACGCAGCGGATGGAAGATCTCTCCGGCCTCGATCATTGGCCGCAGCCAATCGCAGGCTTCGGCGGCGCGATGCACTGGCAGCAGTAGCGCCAGCAATCGGCCGCGGTGAGCCTTGCCGGCGTACTCGCGCAGCGCCTGGCCGAGCGGCAGATGCTGCACCCTTCCCTGAGCCGACAAGAGCGGCGTGTAGGTTGCCATGAAGGCGAACGGCGCCTCTGTATCGCGGCGGTTCTCGGCAAGGTTGAAATGCACCCGGCCGACCAGGTTCCATGCGGGGTTCAGGGCGCTCAGGAAGCTTTGTAAATCCGCACCACTGGCCATGAGTGCCGCCAACGCTGCGCTGGCGATCTCAGCCCACAGGACGCGCAGCACGTCTGCTGTCAGATATTCGCCGCCCGCCATCATCGGCGCGGCCAGCATCATCGTCGCCATCTCGCTTTCGGTCGGCGCCGACATGTCGCGCAATGCGATCGCATCGGCCGCCAGAGCGGCGTTCCCACAGAGAGCTGCCACATAGCGGCCGGCGAAGCCGCGCCACCACCCGAACAGCGGCGGCAGCGTCCGCCCTACTTCGACGGCACCCAGCTGCCACAGACCGCGACCGCTGCCTTGGCCGAACGCCGCAAGGAGGCGCGCCGCCAACGCGGCCTCCAGGTCGGTGGCATCACCGTCGGCGCCGCAGATCAAATGCCCATGTGGCGTGAGCCGCAAACCGACCCGTGCCATCGGAGAGTTCGCGCTATCCTGTCCGCTAGCGGGGCGCAATGCGTCATCGTCTGGTGACGGACGCCTATTCACCGTCAGCCGCTAGATCGGGCCGGATGCCAAGCTCCAATTCCTCTGCCGTGGGGAGCGCGTCCGCCAGCGTCGCCGGCAGCGCGTCTGCCAAAAAAAGGCGGTAGCGGGCAACACCGATCGGCGCGTCGACACTACGGAGCGCGTATTCGACGATGACGCGGTTGTGCTCGCGGCAGAGGATCAGCCCAATGCTGGGATTGTCGTCTGGTTCGCGATCCCGATTGTCCAACGCCGCGAGGTAAAAGTTAATCTTGCCCGCGTGCTCAGGCTGGAACGGACCGGTCTTCAGATCGACCGCGACCAGGCATTTCAGCCGCCGCTGGTAGAACAGAAGGTCAACGTAGAAGTCCTTGCCGCCAACCTCAAGGTGGTGCTGGCTGCCGATGAATGAGAACCCTTTGCCCAATTCTAGCAGGAGGTCCTTGATCCGGGTCACGAGGGCACGTTCGACTTCTCGCTCGTGGGCGGCAGCGCGCAGAGAGTCAGGAAGTCAAACTGGTAAGGGTCTTTGAGCACCTGCTGTGCAAGGTCAGATGCTTCTGGAGGCAAGACGCGGTCGAAATTGGTGACTGCCTGCCCCTGCCGCTCATGTAAGCGCGTTTCAATCTGGACGGCGAGGACGGGACGGCTCCAGCCATAATTCTGGGTCGCGTCGGCATACCACAGGCGGGTGGCCGGATCCTTGATCGCGAGCAGTTCGATGTTTTGACCCCAGGGCAATCTTCCAACGACGCGTTGGAGGATTGCAGAGTCTGGCCAAGCCTCGGCGAAAGCACGCATGTAACGCAGGTTGGCCGAGGAAAAGCCACGTGTATCGGGGAATTCAGCTCGTAGGTCGGCGGCCAGCCTGTCGACGACCTTGCTTCCCCAACCATCTTGGGCCTGACGCTTCAGAATATCGTGGCCGATTTGCCAGTAGAGGCGGACCAATTCGCTGTTGACAGCCAAAGCGGCACGGACCCGGGTTTCGCGGATGCGCGTCTTGAGATCGACGAGCCACACAGCGTAGCCGGAAGGTACCGGGGAAGCAGGACCTTTCATTCTCGGGCTGCGGACGAATGCGGCCCCAACGCGAAGCGAAGGGCTTCCATCGGTTCAATCCCGATCATGTCGTTCTTACGACCTAAGCAGTCGATTGTTCGATAAAGATCGGTAGAAAACAAATACATTCTCGATTCTGTTTTTGCTGGCACGGACTTTCGGTCGGCCGTGCACCAGCGCACAACCTGTAATTTCATATATATGCTGGCGAGCATGATCATGAGATTAAAACAATCAATCCGCATCTACGCAGCTACTGGTGCTCCAACTGCGCGCTGGCGGTGTCGCCGCCCACCTCGAGCCCGAGCTCTTGTCGAACGTGCCTAAATCTGGCCGGGTCGGCAAGACGCTTATCAGCCATCATTTGGCGCAATGCAGCGAGGCCCACTTCAGTGAACAAATGCCTCGCCGGCCGCGTTGTCGCGTCGAGGGCCAACAAACCGCGGGCGACCATATCGGTGGCCGCAGTGGGGATCTTGGGCTTGCCGGCATGAGCACCACTGCGCCAACTCTTGAGCGGGAAGCCGTCGGAGACGCGAGGTAAGGTCGAGAAGAACATGTCGAGTTCGCGGCGGACGTATGCGCGCTCCAACGGAGTGAGCGCTTTCAGTCGCTGTGATTGAAAGCTGTCCATATCGTGTGACGTAGCACACTCGTGACGACCGGCGCCGGACCGTATGCCAAATCGATCTCGGACGGCGGGTGTCCGACGCTGTTACCTCGCGATCACCGGCAAGGTGTCACCTCGGCGATCCCGCGCGTGCGGCGGCGTTCAGTAGGTTGCGCCGCTCCTTCGATCAGCATTCCCGTTCGCTCGATCAGCGCCCGCTAAACGACAATATCTGCTCCGAAGTGTAACGGCAGCTTTCCGATTACAGTGACAGCTACCCGGTTGCCGATTATGTGGAAGCGCTGATGCCAATGCAACCTCGCGAGTGGCCGCAAAGTTAGAATATCCCAGCCGCCCGAACCCAGCCCTTTCAGGTTTGGGCCGAGGTCACCGGCGTCACCGCTGCGGCGTAATTACGGGCATGCCGTGCTAATCGCGCGCCATCGCGACCTCAATCCAACAAGTTGACGGTGCCCCGCCCGCTACTTGCCGTAGGTCTGCACCAGGTAGTCCACGATCGCCGGCACGTCGCCGTCCGCCACCGGCGCGCCGTAGGCTTTCTGCATCTTGGTGACCTCCGCCGTCCAAAACGCCTTGGGGTTCGCCAGCCCGCGCGGCTGAGTCGAGATGTACTCGGCCGAGTGGCAGGCGACGCAGTTGCCTTGCACCGTGTCCAGGTGCGGGCCGTCCGCGAGCGTCGCGGTCTCCTCGGGGAGCGCGTAGCTGCGCGGCGCCGCCCGTGCTGCCCACACGCCAGCGAGTGCGAGAGCAAGGGCCGCGGTGATCCGTATCGTTCCATGGGTCATGCTGCGTTCACCGTGACGGTCTGGATGAGGTTGCGGAGGTAGCCGGCCGGGTTCCAGGGCTGCTCAACCGGCTGCGTCTCGCCCGCGCTCGACATGGCGCGGACCTTGAGCGCGTTCCGCCCCGGCGAGAGCGACACCACCGCACTCCAACCACGGAACGAGTACTTGCCGAGATCCTCGCTGAGGTCGGCCCCCGTCCAGGTGCTGCCGCCATCGACGGACACCTCCACCTGCTTGATGCCGCTCCCTCCATCGAAGGCGACGCCGTGCAAGGGCAGCCGTCGATCTATGATGAAAGCGCTGTCCTGGACCGACGTGATAAAGCTGCGCACCTTAAAGCGCCCGATCGGCCGCGTCTTGGCCGGCGCCGTGCCCGGCGTCACGCAATTGCAGTCGTTGTCGGGGATGCGGTAGGCCGAGGTCATCCAGAAATTGTCGAGCGGCTTGTCCAGCACCGTGATCTCGTTCAGGTGCTTGACCCAGTAGGTGCCGAAGTATCCCGGCACGATCAGGCGCAGCGGGTAGCCGTTGAGAAATGGAAGATCAGCGCCGTTCATGGCCCAGGCCAGCAGCACCTCGCCGTCGCGCGCGTGGTCGAGGTCGAGCGCCTTGGCGAAGTCGGGCGTGGTGTCGGCCACAGGGCCGTCCATGCCGTCGAAGCGGACCTGCACGGCGCCGGGCTGCAAGCCGGCGCGGTCCAGCACGGCCTTGAGCGGCACGCCGGTCCAGCGCGCGTTGCCCATCAGCCCGTTGCCCGCCTGCCCGCCCGCCACACGGGGCTCAAAGAAGCCGCGCCCATTGCCGGAGCACTGGTTGACCGCGACCAACTCCGTGCCCGGCATCGCCTTGATCTCGTCCAGGCTGAGCGACAGCGGCTTGGCGACTTGGCCCTTGACCTGCAAGCGGAAGGTGGCCGGGTCGATGCTATCGATCGGCAGATCCGCCAGGTGGTAGCGGACGAAGAAGGCGTCGTTGGGCGTGAGCAGCCCCTCGCCGAACACCGCCATCGGCGTCTCGAGCTGAGGCGGGCGGGAGGTCAGGAGGATCAGCTTGCGCTTCTCCGGATACTGCACGACCGGCCGCTCGCCGTTGCCGAACGGCAAGGTCAGCGTATCCGCGCGCAGCGGGCGGACGGCGCCGAGAAGGCTCGCCCCTGCCAAGCCGAGCGCCGTGCGTCTGTTGAAACTGGCCATCGCCTTCTTCCCTCGCCTCAAGTCTGGCCATCTGCCATGGCCTTGCGGGCATTGTCACATTAACTTGGCGCGGACGGGACTGACCCGAGAGCGGCGCTGCCGCTGGACCAAGCACCCGGACAAGATCATCGTCGCGGTCAGGGCGCGAATACCAAGCGTTGGATTCACTCTACTAGACGCACCATTTTTTCGCATTGATAACCGGATGACCAATGGTCACATTCAACGAGGTCCGCCGTCGCCTGGAGCTTCGCATCCCTGCTGGCCGTTTCGGCACGCCGGCCGAGGTGGCCAACGTCGTATGCTGGCTGGTGTCCTCCGCGGCAAGCTACGTCAATGGCGCCGTGATCACGGTAGATGGGGCCGAGACCGCGGGGCTGCGCACACCGCGTGATCTCGCCCCGCCCGAAACAGCCTCAAGCGCCTTTGCTGGGGTATGGCCCAGATCGGCCATCCAAACCTTGACTAAGCGCCCGCTCTGGATTGATGAGCCTGAACAAAATATAGCAGGGTCATATCGGCTGAGACCGCAATTGCACCGTCCGTCGTGTCGACGATGCGGCCCTCTAAGCGGGCGAGCGTGCCGGAGCGCCGCGGCTCGACTCCTATAACCGTCCAGTCCAACCGCATCAGACGGTCGACTCGCACCGGACCTATGAAACGGACCCGGTAGTCGACGCCGACATGTCCCAAACCGTCCGCGGCCTCGTCACCGAATCCTTCGCTCAGCAACCCGGCCAGCAAGCCCGAGGTATAGGCGCCACTGGCGATCAACTCACCAAAAACGACTGGCAGCGGCGAATTCGACCGAGTGATGCAGCGGGTTCAAATCTCCCACGTGCAGCGCGGTCGTCCGGATCGCGGCAGCGTCCAGCCGTATTTCCCGGCTAAGACGCGCGCCGACCGGCGGTGCCGCCATCGACGCTAAGCCTGGCCGAGCATTAATGCGGAGCGACGGCAGCTCGCCACCAGTTCGTCACGCTGATTGAGCGCCTCGTGCCGGAACTCGATGATCCCCTGGCCCGGTCGTGACTTGCTGGCCCGCTTGCCCAGCACCGTGCTCCGCACTCGTAGCGTATCGCCATGGAACACAGGCTTTGGGAATCGCACCTCGTCCATGCCGAGATTGGCGACCGTGGTGCCGTACGTGGTGTCGTTGACGCTCATGCCGATCATCAGTCCGAGCGTGAACAGGCTGTTGACGATCGGCTGACCGAACTCGGTCGTCGCGCTGTAGGCCGCGTCGAGATGCAGCTTGGCAGGGTTCATCGTCATGGAGGAGAACAGGACGTTATCGGTCTCGGTCACCGTCCGCGTCCAGGGGTGCTCGAAGACCTGACCTTCCTCGAACTGCTCGAAATACAAGCCTGGCAGGGCACGTCCTCCTATTTTTTCGCCTAATTGCGCCATTGCACGGCGTCGTCCAGCCCTGCCCGCTCGGTGCGGAAGCCGTTGGCGGGGTGCGCCCTGTCGGCATGTCCGAAGGAGATGCCGCACACGACCGAGCGATCCTCCGGCAGCCCGAAATAGTCGCGCAGCCAAGAGCTGTAGGCTGCGACGGCGGCTTGCGGGATGGCGCTCAGTCCGAGCGCCTCCGCGGCCAGGAGGAAGGTTGAGACATAGCCACCGCAATCGATGCTGCCATAGGGGCCGAGCGCGCGATCGGTGGTGATCAGCGCAAAATGCGGCGCGCCGAACAAACGGAAGTTCTCGCGTGCCTGGGCCGTGGCGCTCGCGGTCACCCGCTCGATCCCGAGCGCGCCGTAGAGCTGGTAGCCACAGATGCGGCGCCGTTCGAGATAGACGCCCGCATAGCCCGGCGGAAACGGGATGTCCGGTTCCTCGACCGCGCCTGATTCGGCGTGCTGGAATAGCGCCGTCCCCAGTTGTCGAGTGGCGTCGCCGCTGGTCACGACGACCTGCCAGGGCTGCGTGTTGCACCAGGAGGGCGCGCGCTGCGCTAGAGTCAGCAGGCGCTCGATCGTCGCCCGTTCGACCTGCCGGGTGAGGAAAGCCCGGCAACTCCACCGCTCGCGGAGCAACGTCTCCAACACGGTCGCATCGGGCGTCAAAGACGTTTGGCGACCTCTTCCAGCATGACCTCGGTCGCCCCGCCGCCGATGGATTGGATGCGGGCGTCTCGGACCATTCGCTCGATCGCACTCTCGCGCATGTAGCCCATGCCGCCGTGGAATTGCTGGCAGGCATACATCACCTCGTTGACCAGCTCGCCGCACAGCGCCTTGACCATCGACACGTCGCGGATGCAATCGCGACCCTGCGCGTCCAACCAAGCGGCTTGATAGACCAGGCATCGGGCCGCCTCGACTCGTGCGGCCAGCATCGACAGGCGCTGGCGGATCACCTGCTTATCCCACAGCGTGGCGCCGAACGCCTTGCGCTGGCGGACCCAGTCGAGCGTCAGTGCCAGCGCGGCCTGCGCCTCGCCCATCGCCTGCGCGCCCAGCACGATGCGTTCGTTCTGGAAGTTGCACATGATGGCGTAGAAGCCGCGATTTTCCTCGCCGAGCAGATTCTCCGCCGAAACGCGGCACTCGTCGAAGACCAGCTCCGCCGTGTCCGACGAGCGCCAGCCCTGCTTATCGAGGGCGCGGCCGACGGTGAAGCCGGGAGTGCGGGCCTCCACGATGAAGATCGAGATCCCGCGCGAGCCCTTGGCCGACAGGTCGGTCTTGGCCGCCACGAACACCACGTCGCCATGGACGCCGTTGGTGATGTAGGTCTTGGTGCCGTTCAGCACCCACTCGTCGCCGTCGCGCCGGGCGATGGTGCGCATCGCCGCCACGTCCGACCCGGCATCCGGCTCTGTCACGGCAACAGCGGCAATCGTTTCGCCGGCAATGATACCGGGCATGTAGCGGGCGAGCTGCGCCGAGTTGCCGGCATTGGCGAGGTGGGGCGACGCCATGTCGGTATGGACCAGCACGGTGATGGCGAAGCCGCCGAACGTCGAGCGGCCCAACTCCTCGGCCAGCACGGCGGTGGCGACCGTATCCATTTCGCTCCCGCCATAGGCCTCGGGGTAGCGCACGCCGAGGAAGCCGAGCGCGCCCATGTGACGCAAGACGGAGCGCGGGACCATGCCGTCGATTTCCCAGGCGTCCGCATGCGGGGCGATCTCTGATCGGACGAACCGGCGCAGTTGATCTCGGAGGGCTACGTGCTCCTCCCGGAGGAACGGGCTCTCCGCCTGGATCTCGTCGGGCCGTGATGGCGCCACAACGGGCGCGAGAACTGCGGACATACGATCTCCCGGAGCGCGGCCGCGCCAAATTGGTGGAGTTCGGCCGAAAGAAGTGGTCAACTCGCGTCAACCTAACGAACGTTAGATTGCCGAGGGCGGAAATGTCAAGGAATGGGGCGCTCGCGGGCGTTCGCGTGATCGAGTTCGCCGCCATCGGCCCGGTGCCGTTCTGCGGCATGGTGCTGGCGGACATGGGCGCCGAGGTCATCCGCATCGAGCGGCCGGCCGCGACCGAGCTGGGCATCCCGGTCGAACCACGCTTCGATCACCTCAACCGCGGCAAGCGCTCGTTGGCGCTGGACCTGAAGCAGGCCGCGGGGGCCGAATTGGTGCATCGGTTATTGGCGGCCGCGCAGATCCTCCTGGAAGGGTTCCGGCCTGGAACGATGGAGCGGCTCGGCTTCGATCCGGCGGCCGTGCTGGCGGCCAACCCCCGCCTGGTCTACGGCCGCGTGACTGGCTGGGGCGAGGCCGGGCCGTTGGCGGCGGTGGCGGGGCACGACCTCAACTTCCTCGCCGCTTCTGGCGCGCTCGCGGCGATGGGCCAGCCCGGAGAACCGCCGCCTGTGCCACTCAACCTGATCGGTGATTTCGGCGGCGCGGCGATGCATCTGGCCTGCGGTGTTCTGGCGGCGCTGCGCGTGGCCGACCGCGACGGTGCCGGCCAGGTCGTGGCGACCAGCATCGCCGCCGGCGCGGTGGCGCTGACGCCGATGCTGCATGGGCTGCAACAGGCCGGGCTATGGTCGGCGGAGCGGGCCGACAATTTGCTGGATGGCGGCGCACCTTTCTATCGCTGTTACCTCACTGCGGACGAGCGGGCGGTCGCCGTTGGCGCGATCGAAGCCAAGTTCTACCGCGCACTGCTCGCCGGGCTCGGCCTGTTAGGCGAGGTCGAGCCGGAGCGCCAGATGGATCGCGCATCATGGCCGGCCACCACGGCCCGGTTTGCGACCCGTTTTGCCGAGGCTCCGATGGCGCATTGGGCGGCGCTGTTCGCCACGACCGATGCGTGCGTGACGCCGGTGCTGACGCTCGACGAGGCGCCGGCCTTCCCCCAACACCAGGCCGCCGCACACTTCCAAACCGTCGCCGGACAGGTCCATCCGGCGCCGCAGCCGGTGCTGTCGCGAACGCCGAGCCGCATCGGCAATCCGGCCCCGGCGCTGGGTCAGGACAACGCCGCACTGCTGGAAGGGCTCGGAGTCAGCAACTCTATTCGCTAGCGTGAACGAAAGCGCTCCGCCAAAGCGCCGGGATCCGGAGGAAGCCACCCATGACCACCACGAACGACGCTCTGGCCGAACTGATCGATCAAAAGCTGCATCCGCTGCCGCCGCGCTGGCAGTCCGCCCGGCAGCGCGACTTACTGGCCGAAGCCCGCCGAGCGGAGGCGGACGGGATCGACACCTACTGGGTCTGGGCCGCGCGCCAGTTCCGCTGGTCTCGCCCGTGGGATGCGGTCCGGACCGGCGGGCTGACCGACATGCGCTACTTCGTGGGCGGCACGCTGAACGTCGCCGACAACTGCGTCGACCGCCATGCCGAGGACCCGGCGCGGCGAGACAAGGCGGCGGTGATCTGGGAAGGCGAGGATGGCGCCGTCCGCACCCTAACCTACGGCGCGTTACTGGAAGAGGTGAGCCGCTGCGCCAACGCGCTGAAGGAACTGGGTGTCGGGCGCGGTGATGTCGTCGCCATCTATCTGCCGAACCTGCCGGAGGCGTTCGTCGCCATCCACGCCTGCAACCGGATCGGCGCCATCTACACCGTGCTGTTCTCCGGCTTCTCGGCCGACGCGGTGGCGTTGCGGCTGGTCAACGCGCGCGCCGTTTGTATTATCACCGCCGATCTGAGCTACCGCCGCGGCCGGGCCGTGCTCTTGCTGGAGAATGTCCGGGCGGCGCGGGATCGGGCACCGGACCTGCGCCATGTGGTGGTCGTGGATCGTTCCGGCGCAGGCACGCCGCTGCAAGATGGCGAGAGCGGCTGGGCGGCGCTGGTCGGGCGGCAATCGGCCGAGTGCCCCTGCGTTCCGCTCGAGGCCAACGAGCCCGCTTTCCTGATCTTCACCAGCGGCACGGAATCCCGCCCGAAAGGAGTGGTGCACAGCGTGGCCGGGTTCCTGATCGGCACGTGGGCGAACGTGCAGTGGCAGACTGGGCTCGAAGCGGACGATGTCTACTGGTGCGCGGCTGACGTGGGCTGGCTGACGTTCCCGATCCAGGCGGTGATCGGCGGGCTGGCGCATGGCGGCACCATCCTCTGCTACGAGGGCGCGCTCGACACGCCGTCGCCGCTGCGGTTCTACGAAATCGCGGCGCGGCACCGGGTCAGCAAGATCCTGATTGCGCCTACCGCGCTGCGCATTTTGAGGGCGCTGGGCGACGCGGTCGCGGCGGAGCACGCATTGCCCGCGCTGAAGCTCGTGACGGTGCAGGGCGAGCCGCTCGATGCCGAGACTTTCCGTTGGTCGAGCACGCATCTGGGCGGCCAGGGGGTGCCGATCGTGAACGCCTACGGCCAAACCGAGACGGGATCGACCTGGACCTATCCGGTCTACGGCGTGGACGACCTCAAGGCGGGGTCGGCGGGGCGGCCGGTGCCGGGTCATGCCTACCAAGTGTTGGACGATGACGGGCAGCCCGTGCCGGCCGGCACCCGCGGCAACCTGGTGCTGACGCACCCGTTCCCGACGCTGGCGCGCACGATCTGGGACGATCATCCGCGCTATCTGACGACCTACTTCGACCGGGCCGGCACGTTCTATCGCACGTCGGACGAGGCGGTGGTGGACGCGGACGGCCACATCTGGGTGCTGGGCCGGGCCGACGACGTGATCAACGTCGCGGCGCACCGGATCAGCACGATGGAGATCGAGTCCGCCGCCACCGCCGAGCCGGGCGTGGCGGAGGCGGCTGTGGTCGGCATTCACCACGCGATCAAGGGTACCGTGCCGGTCGCCTTCATTACGCTCCGCGCCGATGCTGATCCGGCAACGGTGCGGTGCGCGCTGATGCAATCGATCGAAAAGGCGATCGGCGGCATCGCCCGGCTGGAGCGGGTTTACGTGCTGCCCAGCATGCCGAAGACCCGCGCCGGTAAGATCATGCGCCGGCTGCTGCGTGAGGCCGCCGAGACGGGCGAGGTCCGCGGCGACACCAGCGGGTTGGAGGATTTCGGCGCGGTGGCGACGCTGCTGATGGCGGTGCAGCGCGCCGCCTGAACCTACTTGACCAGGGGACAGCCGCCCTGCGCCAACGGGCGCACTGCGTCCTGCGACGGGATACGCCGGACCAGCTTGTAGAGGTCCCACGGTCCTTTCGATTCGGCCGGGGACTTCACTTCGAAAAGGTAGAAGTCCCGCAGCACCCGGCCGTCGATGCGGACGGTGGCATGGTCGGTCATGAAATCGTCGACGGGGATGGCGCGGATCGCGTCGGCGACCGCCGGGCCGTCGTCGGTGCCGGCCTTGGCGACCGCCTTGAGGTAGTGCGCAACGGCGCTGTAGACGCCCGCCTGCACCATGGTCGGCCGCTTGCCCCCATGCGCGCGGCGAAGCGGTCGGCAAAGGCACGGGTCCCGTCGTTCAGGTCCCAGTAGAAGCTCTCGGTGAGCTCCAGCCCCTGCGCCGTCGGCAGGCCCAGGCTATGGACGTCGCTGATGAACACCAACAGGCCGGCCAGCTTCTGACCGGCCGCCACCACGCCGAACTCCGACGCCTGCTTGATCGAGTTGATGAGGTCGGACCCGGCATTGGCCAGGCCGATGATCTTGGCGTGCGACGCCTGTGCCTGCAGCAGGAAGGACGAGAAATCCGTCGTGTTCATGGCAACGCGGACAGAGCCGACCACCCGCCCGCCATTGGCACGAATGACATCGCTAACATCGTGCTCGGCCGCGGTGCCGAACGCGTAGTCGGCCGTGAGGAAGAACCACGTGTCCCCGCCCGCTTTGACGATCGCGAGCCTGTCCCGTTAGCGAGCGCGATCGTGTCGAAGGTCCAGGCGAAGCCAGTGGGCGAGCAGGCCTTGCCGGTGAGGTCCGAGGTGCCGGGCCCGGAGAACAGCACGATCTTGTGTCGGGTGCGCGCAATGTCCTGCACGGCCAGTGCGACGGAGGAGACGGGCACGTCCACGATCGCCGAAACGCCCTGCGCATCGTACCAATGGGAGGCGATGCCGGCGCCGACATCAGCCTTGTTCTGGTGATCGCCCGTCAGCACCTCGATTTTGCGGCCCAGCACGGCGCCGCCGGCGTCTTCGACCGCCATGGTCGCCGCCACGACGGAGCCCGGCCCCGAAAGGTCGGCATACATGCCGGACTGGTCGTTCAGGACACCGATGCGGAGCGGCGGCGACTGCGCGATGGCCGGGCCGCCCGACCAACCCAGCGCCAGCGCCAAAAGGACGCCGGTGCGGAACGCACGAGCGACGACATGGGTCATCAATGTTTCCCCCTTGGACGGTCCAGGCCGCCTTTGCAACGACTGTGACCAGGCGCAAGCCCAACGTCAACGCGGCAGCTTGACGCGGTGCTGGCGGGTTGCCTAACACCTGTCAGATGAAGACGGACGCAGCCGAGGCGAATAGACCGGAGGAGCGCGCCTCTCGCCGGCACGTGCTGGATTGCGCGGCACGGCTGTTCAGCCGCAACGGCTACGCGGCGGTTAGCCTGCGCGGCATCGCGGCCGAGAGCGGCATGAAGGCCGGGAGCCTCTACCACCACTTCGAATCTAAGGATGTGATCGTCACAGAGATCCTGAACATCGGGGTGCAGCTGGTGCATGCGGCGGTGGAGCAGGCATTGGCCTCCCTGCTTGCCGACGCGCCGATGGCCGAGAAATTACGCGCGGCTATCGACGCCCACCTGCGTGCGCTGCACGAAGCCGGCGATTACACCTCTGCCAACATCCGCATTTTCGGACAGGTGCCGCCCGCGATCCGCGAGGCCCACCGCGGCGTCCGACGCGAGTATGAGGCGCTGTGGACCGCCCTGCTTCGGCGCGGGATCTCGACGGGCGAGTTGCGCGCCGATATCCGCGTGCCGCGGTTGTGCGCCTTCCTGCTAGGCGCGATGAACTCCTCGCTCGACTGGCTGGAGCCGAAGCGGGATGCGGTCGCGCGCACTGCGGCCGAGCTCGCCACCCTCGTCCTGAACGGGGCGGCTACCGCCCGGAAGGCCTGAACCCTATGCCGATCCTCCACTCCCGCATCGATACGCAGTCGGCCGGCTTCGCGGCCAATGCCGCAGCGTCCAGCGCCTTCCTGCGAACCCTGCGGGAGCGTCTCGGCACCGTGGCGCAGGGCGGTGGCACGGCCATGGTGGACCGCCACCACGCGCGGCGAAAAATCGTCGTGCGCGAACGCATCGACATGCTGGTCGACCCGCTCAGCCCGTTTCTCGAGCTGTGCCCGCTCGCCGCCTGGGGGATGCACGACAACGGGGTGCCGGCGGCCGGGTTGGTCATAGGTGTCGGCGTGGTGCACGGCACGCCCTGCATGATCATCGCCAACGACGCCACCGTGAAGGGCGGCAGCTTCTTTCCCGAGACCGTGGCCAAACACGTCCGCGCGCAGGAAGTCGCGGCCGAGAACGGGCTGCCGTGCCTATATCTGGTCGACTGCGGCGGCGCTTTCCTGCCGGAGCAGGACCGCGTCTTTCCCGGCAAGGATCATTTCGGTACCACCTTCCTTAACCAGTGCCGCATGTCGGCCGCCGGCATCCCGCAGATCGCCGCAGTGTTCGGTGGCTGCACCGCGGGCGGCGCCTACATTCCGGCGCTGGCCGACGAGGTGGTTATGGTGCGTGGCAACGCGCGCATTCACCTGGGCGGACCGGAGATCGTGAAAGCCGCGATCAGGGAGGAAGTGGACGGCGAAACGCTGGGTGGCGCCGAGATGCACACCCTCGTTTCCGGCGTGAACGACTACCTGGTCGACACGGAGGCCGAGGCGTTGCTGCGGTTGCGAGACATCGTGGCCAAGCTGAATCGCCCGCCACCGCCCTCCCTGGCGCTGCGCGCGCCCCGGCTGCCGCGGTGCGACCCGGCGGAGATCGCCGGCATCGTCCCGGCCAGCCCCAAGACCCCCTACGACGTGCGCGACATCCTCGCGCGCATCACCGACGACAGCGACGTCCAGGAGTTCAAGCCAGCCTGGGGCGCCACCCTCGTCTGCTGCTTCGCGCACATGCACGGCTATCCCGTCGGCATTCTGGCCAATAACGGCGTCCTGTTCGCCGAATCCGCGCTAAAGGGCGCGCACTTCATCGAGCTGTGCAACCAGCGTAACATCCCGCTGCTGTTCCTGCAGAACATCACCGGCTTCATGGTCGGCACCGAAGCCGAGCGTGGCGGCATCGCCAAGCATAGCGCTAAGCTCGTCTACGCCGTCTCTACGGCCCGCGTGCCGCGCCTGACGGTCATCATCGGCGGTTCCTACGGCGCGGGCAATTACGGCATGTGCGGTCGCGGCTTCGCCCCGCGCTTCCTGTTCGCCTGGCCCAACGCGCGCATCGCCACCATGAGTCCGGAAGTGGCGACCACCGTGCTGACCGAGTTGCGCGGCCGCAGCCTCGGGCGGGGCGCGGCGTCGGCCGCCGATCTGGCAACGCTGGCCGACCGCACGACGAAGCAGTTCACCGAGCAGAGCGACCCGTATTACGCGACCGCCCGGCTCTGGGACGACGGCATCATCGAGCCGCAGGATACGAGGGACGTGATTGGGCTGTGCCTGGCGCTAGCCGCGTCGACGCCGCGCGAGACAGGTCCTTCACCCGTGTTCCGGATGTGACGCCGATGTTTGAATCCGTCCTGATCGCCAACCGCGGCGAGATTGCCTGCCGCATCATCCGTACCTGCCGCCGGCTCGGGATGCGGACGATCGCGGTCTATTCGGCGGCCGATGCGGGTGCGCTGCACGTTGCGATGGCCGACGAGAGCCACCCGATCGGGCCCGCCGAGGCCGCGCGCAGCTATTTAAAGCCCGAGGCGATCGTCGAGGCGGCGCTGGCGCATCGGGCGAGCGCGATCCATCCGGGCTACGGGTTCCTCTCCGAGCGGTTGGAGCTGGCCGAGCTGTGCGAGGTCAACGGCATCGCCTGGGTTGGGCCGTCGCCGCGCTGCATCGCCGCGATGGGGTCCAAGATCGAGGCCAAGCGTCTGGCTGCGTCGCACGGCGTGCCGAGCGTGCCTGGCTACCTTGGGGAGGACCAATCGCCGGCGCGGCTTCTGGCAGAGGCCGAGGCGGTCGGCTTCCCGATCCTGATCAAGGCCAGCGCCGGGGGTGGTGGCCGCGGGATGCGCCGGGTCGACGCGGCGGGCCGTTTCGGCGAGGAGCTCGCGACAGCGAAGGCGGAGGCGATGGCCGCGTTCGGCGATGACCGAATACTGCTCGAGCGCCTCATCGCTCGGCCGCGCCATCTGGAGGTCCAGCTCGCGGGCGACAAGCACGGCCGGGTCATCCACCTATTCGAGCGGGACTGCTCGATCCAGCGCAACTACCAGAAGCTGGTGGAGGAGGCCCCGGCGCCGCACCTGCTTGACGAGGTCCGCCGCAAGCTGTTGGACTCCGCCGTCCGGCTCGGCAGCGCGATCGGCTACGACTCGCTGGGCACAGCGGAGTTCATCCTTGAGGCGGGCGGCAGCGAGCCCTATTTCCTGGAGATGAACACCCGGCTGCAGGTCGAGCATCCGGTGACGGAGGCGATCACCGGGCTGGACCTGGTAGAGTTGCAACTCCGTATCGCGGCGGGCGAGCGATTGTCGTTGGCGCAGGAGGACGTCGGGGCGCGGGGCGCGGCCATCGAGCTGCGGATCAACGCCGAGGACCCCGCCGCCGGGTTCCGCCCGCAGCTGGGACGCATCTCGCAGTATGCGGCGCCGGAGGGTCCCGGCCTGCGCGTCGACAGCGGCGTGCGCGAGGGCAGCGAGGTGACGCCTTTTTACGACTCGCTGCTGCTGAAGCTGATCGCCCACGGCCCCACGCGCGACGCGGCCGTCGCGCGGCTGGATGCCGGGTTGCGGCACCTCGTCGTGCTCGGTGTCGGCACCAACCAGGGCTTCCTGCGCGACGTGGTGCGGGACCCGGCCTTCAATGACGTACTGACCACCGGCTTCATCGCCGAAGCGTTTCCGAACGGCTGGGCGGCACCGGCAGCGGCGCCAGGCCTGCTCGGGGCGGCAGCGATCGCGGCGGCACGCGGGGTTGCGGCCGGGATCGAGCAGGCGGCGCCCGGACCGTGGGCGACGCTGACCGGGTTCCGGGTCGGCGCGCGGGCTGGGCTGCCAGGAGTGTGCCGCATGCAGGTGCGGCCCGCCGGCGGTGAGCCAGTGGTGATCGACGTGGTGGCGGGACCGTCCGGGCTGCACGCCCGGCAGGACGGCGCCGATCTCCCGGAGCCCGGCGTGCTCGCCGCGCTGCATGTGGCGGACGGCACCGTTCATCTCGTCGAGGATGGCGTACCGTGGGCGCTGGGCGCGATCCCGCTAGTGCAGGCACTCGGGCAGGCGGACGGGGCGGCGGCGGACAGCGCCACGGACGTGGTCGCCACCATGCCGGGAATGATCGCGCAGTTGCTGGTCGAAACGGGACAGGCGGTTCAGTCCGGCAACGTCGTCGTCGTGCTGGAAGCGATGAAGCTGATGATGCCGCTCGCCGCCAAGTCCGCCGGCCGGGTCCGCGCCGTCCACGGCAGAGTCGGCCAGATCGTGACCGGCGGCGCCGTTCTCGTGGAGATCGAGCCCGACGCCGGATAGCGTCAGGCGGGCTCCTGCCGGCGCATCAGCAGCCGGCACGATCCGGTCTGGGTGACGGTGCCATCCTGGTTAATCATGTCGATCGACAGGCCGACCACGCCACGATCCGCCTGCCGCGTGGGCCGCGCCTCGGCGATCGCGATGGCCACATGCAGTGTGTCGCCCGCCCGCACCGGCGCGCGGAACTCCCATTGCACCGACAGCAGCGCGATCACCGTCCCGTCGATCAGGTCCAGCCGCGACGCAAGGCCGAAGGCTAGACCGATGCCGAACGGCCCGTGCGCGATCCGCGTGCCGAACGGCGTGGCGGCGGCGAACACGGCGTCGGTATGGACGGGATTGTAGTCGCCGGTCAGACCGGCGAAGGCGCCGATGTCGGCTTCCGTGATGGTCCGTCCCGGCGTGCGGAATGTCTCGCCGACGGTGAATTGCTCGAAATACAGGCCCATGCGCTGCTCCTAAACGGTTGGCGGGCGGCTGCGGAGCTCGCGCCGCATGATCTTGCCCGTGATGGTCATCGGCAACTCGTCGAGGAACTCGATCGCACGCGGATACTCGTGGCCGGAGAGGCGCGTCTTGACGTAGCCCTGGATGTCGGCAACCAGCGCAGCGCTCGGCTCGTAACCCGGGCGCGGGACGATGAACGCCTTGACCACCTCGCCGCGCAGCGCGTCCGGAACGCCGATCACCGCCACCATGGACACGGCCGGGTGGCGCGCGATGCAGCCCTCGACCTCGTCCGGCCCGATCCGGTAGCCCGCACTCATGATCAAATCGTCGTCGCGCCCGTGGAACCAGAAATAGCCGTCCGCATCGCACACGCCGAGATCGCCGGTCAGCAGCCAGTCGCCGCGGAACTTGCGCGCGGTGGCCTCCGGGTCGCGCCAGTATTCCAGGAACATCACCGGGTCCGGCGCGTGCACCGCGATGGAGCCGGTCGTGCCCGGCGGCAACCGGGCGCCATCCTCGTCGATGATCGCGACCTCGTGCCCGGGATCGTCCGGCCCATGGATCCATCCCGAGTTGGCATCAGCGTGGCGCAGTTGCCGATCACGAGGTTGCATTCGGTCTGACCGTAGAATTCGTTGATGGTCACGCCGAAGGTCTCGCGGCCCCAGTCGAGCATGTCCGTGCCCAGGCGCTCGCCGCCGCTGGCGACGCTGCGCATCCGGACCGGACTGCGGGGCGCACCTTGGGCGCGCATGATCTTCAGCGCGGTCGGTGGCATGAAGGTGTTGCGGATCTGGTGCCGGGTCAGCAGGTCGAAGGCGATGTCCGCGTCGAACTTGGGTAGCCGGCACGCGAGCACCGGGACGGCGTGGTAGAGCCCCGGCAGCAGCACGTCGAGCAAGCCGCCCGCCCACGCCCAATCCGCCGGCGTCCAGATCCGGTCGCCGGGCTGAGGAAAGAAGTCGTGCGGGAACTCGACGCCCGGCATCGTGCCGATCAGCACTCTATGCGCGTGCAGCACGCCCTTGGGTTGGCCGGTGGTCCCGGAGGTATAGAGGATTAGAGCCGGGTCGTCGGCAGCGGTGTCTACCATGGCGTGGTTGGAGGAGGCACGCGCGACCAACTCGTCGAAACCCAGCACGCGTGCACCGCGACTCCCGTCGACGTTCACCACCGCGCGCAACCCCGGCAGGCCCGGCCAGAGCGGCTCGATCTTGGCGAACCCGGCATCGCCGGTGACCACCACGCAAGCTTCGCTGTTGCGCAACCGATAGTCGATCGACTCCGGCCCGAATAAGCTAAACAGAGGCAACGCGATAGCGCCCATGCGGTAGGTGGCAAGATGCGCCACCAGCGTTTCCGGGCCCTGCGGCAACAGAATCGCTACCCTGTCACCGCGCACCACGCCAAGCGCCTGCAAAGCGTTGGCGAACCGGCATGAGAGATCATGCAGTTGCTCGAAAGTATAGTGCGTCACCGAGCCGACTGCGTCCTGGTAGACCAACGCGAGACGCCCTCCACCAAGGTGACGCTGGCAAATCGCTTGTGCAATATTGAAGCGCGGCGGAATCGTCCAGGTGAAACACCGGACTGCGTCAGCATATTTATTGGCTCGAACCAGCATGGACTTTCCTCGGCGCATGTTGCCGGTTCAAGCCGGCCTAACTGACGTTTGATTGCGAGTAGGCTAGGGCAGGTTTCATATTGCAGCAACCGACGAGACCGCGCTGCTGGCCCCGCTGAGCACCTATAGCGCGACCAAGGCCGCCGCCGACCTCGCCCTCGGCGCCATGGCCACCGAGGGCCTGCGCGTGATCCGCATGCGGCCGTTCAACCACACCGGCCCGGCCAATCGGCCGCGTTCGCCGTCCCCGCCTTCGCCCGCCAGATTGCGCGTATCGAGGCCGGCCAGCAGCCGCCGGTGCTGTCGGTCGGCGCGCTCGGCGCATGGCGCGATTTCCTCGACGTCCCCGACGTCTGCGCCGCCTATGCCGAGGCACTCGCACGCGCCGACGCGTTGCCGCCTGGCGCGATCCTGAATCTCGCATCCGGCCAGGCCCGGCAGATCGGCGACATCCTCGCCGATCTCCTCCGCCTGTCCGGCGTCAAGGCCGAGATCCGCAGCGATTCCGGCCGCGTGCGCGGCAACGAGATCGCGGTCGCGGCCGGTGACGCCGCCCTGGCGCGCCGCATGCTGGACTGGTCGCCGCGGATCGCCTGGAAGCAGACTCTGCGCGATGTGATCGACGATTGGCGCGAACGCATCCTGACAGCGTGACGCCCTACTTACCCCGCTTGACGGGAACGTCATGGCGCGATTCCCGTCTGCGGTCCGTCCGGAGTATGTCCCTTGATCCGCCTCCTGCTCTGCGCAGCCCTCGTGTTCGCCGTCCCGGCGCTTGCGGCCAACCAGCCTTACCTCACCCCGGCCCAGGTCGATCTCGTGCGCCTGCTGCCCCCGCCCCCGGCCGATGACCCGGCCAAGAAGGTTATGTCAGGGCTCGCGCCAAGGGTCCTGGCCGGCGTGAACTGACTTCGCTATGGGACCAGCCCTTGTAGCGGGGCGGATCGGGATGAGGTGCATTGAGTGCAGATCGGTGGCGGTGACCGAGCGGCCCGAGCGCACCGCCCAGGGCTACCGGCGCTTTCGCCGCGAGTGCGGCAAGCAGTTCAACGAACGCAGCGGCACGATCCTGAACCGGGCGCAGTATCCGTCCGACGTTATCGCCCTCGTGGTGCTCTGGCGGCTGCGTTACAAGCTGGCTCTGCGTGACCTGCCCGAGATGTTCGCCCAGCGCGGCATGGTGTTCAGCTACGAAGCCGTGCGGGATTGGGAGGCCAAGCTCACCCCCGCCTTGGCCGAGGACCTGCGACGGCGTCGTTTCGGCAAGGCCGGCTGCAGTTGGTATGTCGACGAGACCTACCTCAAGGTCGAGGGCCGCTGCCAGACTGCACGATATTCCGGGATTTGCCGCGTGGGCCCGCTTTACTGCACGTAACTCTGGATTAGGCCTGCCTTTGATCCCGAGTTTGCAGCAATTACGGGACGTGCGCATGGGCCGGCTGGTTATGATGGTGACGATCGAGCGTGTGGGGGATAGGCATTCACCCAGGGTTCGAGGCTTGAGCCGGCCCGTACACGGAGGTTCAGCGACAGACGCGGGGTGAACGCTGACATCTGATCCACTGCCGCGCCCGGGTTCGAACCTGACTCCAATATTGCACGATCCACAGTCCTGTGTTTCGTGCATTCCTACAATCGACTGTTCCGAGTTTCGTACAATCAGTCCCGCATTTCCGGTGTAACCGGGGCAGAAGTCCGGGGTTGGCCTCGATTTAGGGCTTGGTGCGACGCGGCGGCGTACGATTCGCTTGCCGCATGTCAACGTCTCGCGACCTGCCGAACCTATCGCGCCCTGATCTGGAGG
>JAABUL010003410.1_pt1 | contig 23633 bp, 22 predicted proteins | sample 5559151 | NCBI WGS metagenome assembly JAABUL01 (sample SAMN10711876, study PRJNA513368) | rock metagenome | isolation source: Antarctica rocks | place: Antarctica: Victoria Land, Pudding Butte sud | reverse complement strand
GAAGTGGACCATGTTTGCGACGTTGTGTTTGTCGACGATTTGCAATTTGGCATTGGTAGGAGTATATGGTAGGTCGAAATCAATCAGGTAGTCTCAAACAAGGGGACAATGCCGTGACTTATACTCAACCCGTTTCTTGCCCATGGTAACTTCGCCCTCCTCGAAGCGCCCTGCTTTTTCTCTCTTAGTACGGCAGAGCCATGAAATGCCATCCGCCGACAAAGTCATCAAGTCTGCTCCAATCAAAGACTCGAAAGTAGGCAGATGCTACCGCCGTGCCGCAACCAAGTCTTACCACAGTCATAGTGTTGCCATCGACAGCGATACGCCGGCACAGCCATCGAGTATGCTCCAATAGAGAACGGCGAAAGTGTCATCAAGAGGACAGGGTGACGCAGGGGCTGACGCGAAGGATTTCCAGGACACCCTCAATGCTCGGCTGTGAGCGCTTCGCAGTTTCACCATGCAATGTTGGCAATACCTGACTATTTCATTGGTTTGTACTTACGCTCTTAATGGTCTAGGGGCACATAGGAACTAAAATTGAAGCCCTGTGACATGGTGTGAGGTGGAGTGAAACTACGTTTCTTGCTGTACGCAATCTGTTAGCGCAGAACGGGTGTTTCAGAGATCGCAAGCAGGTTAGAGCTGTGATTGTTGTGCTTGGAAGAGTTTCCCTTGGCTCCATTAAGTATAGAAATATTGCTAGGTTTGAGGTGGTGAAGGCTGTTAGATTGAGGCATTCAGCCCTACCATACTAGTGGCTTGGCAATGGTGTCCACGTTTATGTTTTCAACCTCTTCTATTCTTACCTTCTTAGAGTACTCATTACGTAGTCATAATCACGTTGTTCAACATGGGTGCAATGGCTACATCTGCAGATTATCGTTCACAGAACGCTGTTTGTCAGCTACTCTCGAAACGTTAATATGCGTAGAGTATTGGTAACTGTTTGTGCAAGAGATGGTGCCTATTTCATGTTGTACAATTCAGCAACTCGTCCGCCGAGCCCTACGCAGCAATCTTGCCCACCAGCCCCTCGGTGAAAGCCCACAAATCGCTCGAATCATGCTTGTCAAATGCTGCACCCGTCCAATACGTGTTCCTCGCTCCCTGCAGCGCTGTCAACTTTGCGTAAAATCCCGCCTCGACAGCTTGAGCCGAGACGCGCAGCGCGTAAGGCGCGTGGCTGTTGTAAGCCACCAATTCTGGCTGCAAGTGGGACGCGGTGGTGAAGCCGTTTGCGGTTTGAAATTCGGTGATGCCGGTGACGAGGGCTGCTTTCACGTCGGCGTCGGAGGCGAGGGCTGATGAGGCGCCGAATGTCACATCTTTGAGGCCGGGGACGCCGGTGTTGCCGAAGACGCCGGATGGGGTTATGCTGTAGAGTGCGGGCACTGTTGGGATCGGGTAAATGTCTATATTAGCTTATTCCTGCTCCCGCAGATTGTACTTCGAAACAGGTGGATGGCAGGAAGGAGGATTCCTTACATGCTGGAAGATTGTAGGGTGTGCCGGCGCCAACGCCCATGACGACAACATTGTCGGGTATGCCTGTGTTACGCACGAGCGCAGTATAGTAGGCCCCATTTGCCCATTGAGCGAAGAGATCGTGCTCGGTGGGACTTAAGTCAAAGCCGGCTAGGTTGGATATTAATGGTGGGATTGAGATGAGTAGCTTTTTCGCTACGATGAGCTTCACGCCTTCAGTGGTTTGGATCAGGACTTTCACACAGTCGTTGCCGTTGCGGTCTGTTGCTATCACTTTGCTGTTCAGGAACACATCCGCTGAGAAAGCCGAGGAGTTAGTAAACCTTGTTGTGAAGGAACGGCTGGTTAAGACGTACCTCCCATTTCCGCACGCGCCTTCACATACAGCTCACCATTGTCGAGCCGGACAGTTTTCACAAACCCTGTCTGCGATCCCGCCAAAATTGCCGGGCCAAAGTTCTTTAAGATGTACAATGTCGGGATCGAGAGTATGTCTCCAAAGCCTTGCTCATATTCATTGATGATGAACACGGCAGCGTCAAGATTGTATTTCTTCACAAAGTCTCCGAACGGGATGAGCAATTCTGCAGGTACAGGATTGGGTAGGTCCCAGCCAGGAGTATTGAGAAAGGGATACTTGGCAAGCTGAGCGGCGTATGCGCCGAAGGCGGCCGTGGGATCTGTAGGGACATACTCGGTGACATTCTTGCCCGTGCGAAAATCGACGTAGTATTCCTGCAAAGACGGGTCCGGGGTTGAAGGTGATGGTGTCGTGATTGGGATGTTAAATCTCGCAAAGTAGGATGTGACGATGGAGGTGTTTTCATACTCGAGCACGCCGTAGTCAACTTTCGCCTTGGTGGTGGGGTCAGTGTACGTGTTGGTGTGGCCGCCCAGGACGCTCTGGGCCTCCACCACCACCACACTCTTGCCTCTATCGCGGAGACCAATAGCGGCATATGTGCCTGACGAGCCTCCGCCGATGACGCAGACATCACGTTTGATGATGGAAGAGGGGCCGTATGTGGATTCATCGATCCATGGCGAAGGGAGGGCTGTTGTCAGAACAAGGACGGAGCTACCGAGAAGGAGTCCAAGTAGAGTCTGTTGAATCGCCATTATCATGTACACGTTGTGTATTTACACGTTTTGTGTGCTGGTCAATGAGAAGGGAACAGGAGGGTTGGTGCTTCAGAGCGTGATGTGTATTGGTCTCTCACTCAGACGTGGACATTTTTGATGAAGTTGAAAATTTCTACTACGTAATTTTCATGTGGCTTCACTTTCCAACTGGCCCTGTTGTGTTGGTAAACCGGTCCCTCGGCGCTCTGGGGTGAATTCCTAGAGGTGCCGGCTGATGACCTCAGGGTAGCATTCACCAGATCCTATACCTTACTTGTCAGCCAACACCTCTAGGAATCCGTCCCAGAGCGCCGAGGGGCCGGCTTACTACAGGAAGTAGCCAGTTGCCGTCATGGCCTATTCTGGACTGGTCAATTTGCCCTCATGGCCCAGTGTGCAGCATGACAGAGGCGCAGACGGGCTGACATAACAGGAACTATGTCCTACAAAGGGAACCAAAGAACCCATCTTTTCAGTCGCTCTAAGGAATTGCGCATAGAGCGTATTCCCTGAGCGACGGTATACAATTTACTATGTCAACTATTCAGAAAGGACTCTTGTGAACTTGGATACCATAGCTGTAGCCTCAGCTCAACTCATTCTTGAGGAAGGCTACGTCGGAAAGCTTACATATGATTGAATAGGAGTCTTGACACATGGTAAGCGTGCAAATAAGAATAGAGGGCATACCCCTCCCTCGTAGGATTCACACACATACATTAGTAAGCGTCCTGCGTATTCTTAGCGCTTGTTGGGAACCAAGTGTATTCTATCACCAGTTGGAGTCATGAGGTCGTTCAAGGATCGAGAGATCGGACTGTACATATCGTGGCAGCTGTCAGGCTCGTTGTAGATAGTAAGATCGGCCGAGTAAATCACGATCCACGTGGCTTTTGGTTGATCCGGGGGAAGCTCCTCGTGGCGGGATTGCTGACTGTACTGCAACATTAATCATGGATTCACGGTAGGGCAAAGGAGTCCGAGCCTCCCATGTCCTTGCACATTTTGGTGTGCTTGAATCGCAAAGAAATGCTTAGTCGGGGTTGGTTTCCCTGTTCATGTTTCGTCGCCGACTCTGTGTTGCAATCTGGTCTTTGGCATCAAAGCATCTGTGCTGCTCGTAAGTTGTAATCGCCATATCGATGTGTGTAAAAGCGCACCAGTGAGGACACATTGCAGGAGTGGGTTATGACTTGGGGAAACAACGAAAAGGCTGCGATGTAGCTTGGATGCCATATGAGGCGAACTCGGGAGGACACAATGGCTATAAAAGAGTCTTGCCCTTCTGCCTTCAAGACTAATAGAGTCGACGTCTTGAGCCTGCCTCATGACCAATATTCTCTTCATTCAAGCGGGCGTTAAGAGATGATGAAGAGGTGGAGGTCGAGAGGGAGGATAGATTCAATGTGAGGGAGGTTGTGTCCACAACGAGGAGTCGTCAGATGCGGACTGAAGTGAGAGCAGCGAAAGCGTACTGACCCGCGCAGTATGGAGCGAGACAGGACATGGCCCGAAGATTTGTAAGAGAGGGATTAGATGCAGCTGTACAAGACGTTAGGACGCCATACCGTGCACCCGTTCATATATGACTTCAACCACCTCACCCCAGTCACACCCATCTCCATAGCCCTATACCCCAGATCCACCGCCAGCAAAATCCTGTTGATGATTGGTCCTCTTCCGCTGCCACTCGACCGTCCCCTTCACATCCACAATATCCCTCAACTTGCTTCCCAACTTCACAACCCCACAGCGTACCATGCGCGGATCAATCGCTATCGTCTTCTTGACAAGTTCTTGGGCGGTGGGAGAGGCGTCGAAGCGCATGATGAAGTGGTGGCCGCTGTCATGGCGGGCTTGATTTTTCTTCACGGGGCTGCTGAGGAGGAAGGGGCCCCAGTTCGTTATGCCGCGGACTACACCGCCTTGGGCGAGAACGAGGGCACCGGCTGTGCGGGCAATCCTGGGGTGAAAGATGTCAGTCTATGTAGAGGAAAGCTTGCTGCAGCACATCGAAGGGTGACGGAGCTCTCGTGATAAGCAGGGTGAGAAGTACTCTTTCACTTCGTTCGTGTTATGCGGTCTGCGCACGCGGACCTGAACATGGTCAGCATCAGCCTCTGTATATAGTTAGCAGGGCGCTCACCACTGCTATCATCTCATACAACATAGCGCCGTCGGTCGAGCTTCATCATTGATTGAAGAACAGCAATCTTGGCGTTCGGCGAGAACGGCGGCGGAGCACTTTTGTCCGCCACCTCCGCCTGGCAGGGCTGCTAGCGCCTTTTCGTGTCCCAAGCTCCCCGCAGACGTCAAATTTCTGCAATTGTTTGTGCTTCTCAACCCACATAATGGCGGCCATTGCGAGAATGAGAGTACCGGCGAGGCTGCCAATCAACCCTTCTACTTTCCAATCGTGCCAGCGTACCAGGCTGGCTGCTCAATTGCAATCACGGCTCCCGCGAAATTCCCCGAGCACCGGCGCACGAACCTTCCTGACTTCTTCAGCTTGTATGTGGGATCGCTGAGTGAATCTCGCTGCCACGGCGACTGATTATATCGCGGCAGTGCAAGAGAAGAAATACACCAAAGATCATGAATGGATCGAGTTGAGCGAGGACGGCAAGACTGGTAAAAAACCCCCCTTCACTCTCCCTCAGAGCCAATTGATCTCGATACTAACGCCCACTTCCTCTACTACAGGCACAATCGGCGTCTCAGTCTTCGCAGCCAAAAATCTCGGCGACGTCGTCTACGTCGAACTCCCCACCCCCGACCTCGAAGTAAGCGCCGGCGACTCCATCGGCGCCGTGGAGTCCGTCAAATCGGCCTCAGACATCATGACGCCTGTTTCAGGGAAAATCATAGAAGCGAACGATGTCTTGCAAGAGAAGCCGGGGACTATCAATAAAGGGCCAGAGAGCGAGGGGTGGATTGCGAGGATAGAGGTGAAGGATGGGGATGAGCTTAAGGAGTTGATGACTGATGTTGAGTATGGGCAGTTTACGGCGGAGTGAGCTGCTGTATGGGGGAGATTTCAACAACGCGTGGGGAATGTGCAGGCCTGGGTTTCAACATGGGATCTTTTGGCGTAGGAGGTGGGTTGTGGGAAGGTTTGCCGAAGCCATTGGACATTTGTGTAAGTTCGGATGAGCTTACAGATTGGCTCTGGCTGAGCCTGAATCTGAGGTTTTTGATCGTACTCCTTTCTGGTTCTCCAACTTTCGTTCTTGCAAAATCCAGTGAAACCTGAGCATTCGACTGTCTCTGCGTCGTACCCATCATCGATCCTCCTGCTCGACCTCATATTTCCTCCACCAAGGCAGAAAGGACGCCCCTCTCGATTTCTGAATCCATCATAAACAAACGATATACATCCGTGAATCATCGAGGGCAACATCCAATCCAAGATCACATCTCTCCCAATACCAATCCCAACTCCCAACCTTGCACAACATCAAACACCCAATCCAAAATCCATCAATTATTTCCCATCTCAAAACCCTATCGCTGACTCCAACCTCATACACACACACTCATCCTCCAATCTCTACCCCAAACAACCCAAACGTTCAAGTATCAAAACCCACCCCACAGTGCCGATACCAAAACCATTCATGTCGTACAGAAGTCCATCCAATGAAAAGTGTCAGGGCATCTCCATCAACTATGTCAATCCCACCTCCCCTCTTGTTGGCTCAAGATCAAATACCAAGACCTTTGTTATGCCGTACCCAGATACATATTAAGCCGAGAGTTCTGATACCGAGTTGATTTCATCTGGAGACTCGTCTTGCACACTGACGGTTCTTTGCCTTCGGGTTGGTTAAATTGGTGGGCGTGGATTGGATAGATTACCCTCTCCTCGCAAAGACTACTGTCCAGACTGCCGCATTGTCCATGAATCTGAAAGGACGGCCGCCGTGTTGAGACGGTATGGTTGGCACATTATTTGCTCTTACAGCCATTTTTCAGTAGCGCTCGATTTCGAATATGACGGTCCTTGTTCCCACATGTTGATTCCTTGCGCTGGAGGATTGCAGAGTTCGATGGCCGATGAGCGTTACCGCCAGCCAATGATGTTCAAGATGTTTGCTGCAATGGAGCGTCACAATGTGCGGCTGCGAAGAGGTCTCGCCCTCCTGGAAAGTGAGAAACTTGATTTGAAGTGTGAGGTGGGCCTCTTTTTACGGAGATCTGCTTCCCCAGATTTGCTATACCCATCCCTGTTCTTCAAGACTGCGAGAAGTTGAGAAGGGGATTGCGGGGCATGAGGCGAATCAGTGTTGAGGTGGTGAAGTGAATGGCGCGAAACGAAATGACAAGTGAGGAGGGAGGCCTCACTAGATTTTTAAAAAAGAAAATAAATGGCAAAAAGAATGATCAGTCAGAACCGGAAACCGGGTACTGAGCTGACTCTTAAGGACATCAGTCACACTGGTGGTTGCGGATAGTGAGGTCAATTTAATGAACAATAATCCGCTTGTGCGCTTCCAGTGTGGAGCTGACGACCCGATTCGAACTCGGAGCATGGCTTTGTGATAAGTAGGATTCGATAACCGGATAGCATTTCTGCTAACGCCCTCCCTCAGTACCACTCAGCACCACTCAGCCAAGTCGTCTTGATTCTGAGAAAGTAGGCGAAATACTAATATATTAACGGGCTTGATTTATTTTGATAGCCACTTCATTATTGACCCGTCTTTGATATGTTTCTATCTCCACGAGTCAGTGTAGTGCCATAATCCTATTGTGCCGTGTTGGTGCCGGATCTTTCATTGTGCTGAAGTGCACAAATAGTGGGCCATGTGTTGATAGCGAATCGACACTAACCATGCCTAGCCATCATTGCTCAACGCAACAACATTTTACAACATCTTTCATTACATTCCATCACGTCCAGATACCCGGGATTCGGTGGCAAGGGACTCTTCGCTCAAACAAAGAGGAACGCGACGAAGCACAAGGACCGGGCCATCACTACCAGCGCATCTCGCGAACCTGGTTCCTGTTACCGACACCGGTGCTGCCGCCAGGGCGCAGTACGGTACTCCGGACAAGGACCTCATCTCAGAGCCCGTCAAGGTGAAGATGGCATCTTCCCAGAGTATGTTACCGTTCTTCCTACCCAAGATCGACCTTGATGAGTATTACAGCCTCGAGGGCTGTCGCGAGCCTTGCCTGGAGCCTCGAACTGGTCTCGAGCACATGGCACAACACCATGACTTTTGTCTGCCGGTCCTTGCATGGGCCATTCAAAACAAGGTTGAACCTCGATGCGTCAAGACCTACCTTGACTCATACGAGGCGGCCACAGTCAGAGTTGATCTTTCCGTTGCGGGTGATGTCTCCGTACAGGAGTCTCGATGGCCAATACTTTATTTCGCCGCAGAAGCGAATTCGCCAGAGATTGTAAGGATACTCTGCAAGGCTGGAGCAGATCCAAATCCCGAACTTTCCGCCTTTCTCTTGGACTCTTGCTCACCCCTCACCATACTATCCTACACTGTGTTAAGTGCTGAGAACAGCCTGTTGGATACTACAGATACTCTTCTCGCCCTACTTGCAATGGGCGCAGATCCTGCTCAGATCCCGAGAGACATGTGGGATGATTATCTGGCGACGCCTAGGAGAGACTCGCCGAGCAATGACGTTGGTAACTTCGAAGGCAAAGATGGCGGCAATCTCGTGTGGTGCACGACAGAGGTTCGACATGCTCTATGCCGTACATTGAATCTGATGCAGCGCTATGCTTTGTGGAAAGCTGGTAATACACCACGTCCGACACCACGAGCGCTCCAATGTGCAGAGGCTTGGGGCATGTTGCCACTCTTTGAGGTACCCTTCCATATCATAGGTCAGCAGCAGTCCACGCAGCTGGTACAGAAGAGTATCTTGAGCCATCGACTTTTCGAATCCGACACCCCATTAGTCTTTCTTTTCACAGGCCCCAGCGGACACGGGAAGACTGAACTTGCGCGTCGTATGGGCGCCCTCCTCTCCCTCGATATCCTCTCCATTGACTGCACGGAAATGCGTATGGAGACTGACATCTTCGGACCGAAGGCTCCGTACCAAGGTTCTGCGGCAGGAACCCCTCTCAACAATCATCTCGCGACATGGACAGGCCAGCGAGCAGTAGTCTTCTTAGACGAGTATGACAAGACCACAGCCGATGTTCGCAACTCCATGCTCCTACTCTTCGAATCTGGAGACTACAAAGACCGGCGTAACCATAAGCAACTTGATTGTTCCAAGATCATCTGGGTGCTGGCTGCCAATTTTGGAGTCGAGTTAATCACCAAATTCTGGACGGGCAACCTCAAAGGCCGCAACATGGAGCAACAGGAGAAGGCCCCACTGAAGACCCTCGAGACCTCACTCAAGGCCCATGTTCTCAGCAAGATAGGAGCACCCGTCACAGGTCGCATCTCCGAGATCGTCCCATTCTTTCCCTTCAACGAAGACGAGCAAGCCGTCACGGCCTATAAATTCATGCGCCAGCTATGGAACTCGGTCCGCGGCCCCATCGATACAGGCCTCAAGTGGTTTCCAGGGCACTCCTTTGTCAATTACATCGATGATGGTCGAGTCGCCACATGCCTCGCAAAGGAGGGCTATAATCTTGATCTTGGTGCACGCTCGCTGCAGTGTGCTGTCGTGCGACATGTACAAAGAGGATTGGCAGCCGCATTCTTCGGAGAGGCAGGAGAGATTAGCAACGCCATGAATGTTGGGCCACTGACCAACTATGACGTCCGTGTGGTATCCATTGGGAGTGATTTTGACGAGGTGCAGGTCAAATGCAATGGAACAAGAAGTATTCAAGAGCGTCCGGTGGCACTGCGTGAGCTTTTGTCTCCGACGCCTGTCTCGCCGGCTTCTAGCGCGTCCAGTGAGTTGTAACGGTACCTATATCTTGGTCGTTTTCAAACCTCCTTTATCATCCCATGAAGCCTGCCATGATATTGAATCCCCATTTCCGATAGCCGTTGGGATCGGCTGACACTCAATGCACCTTTCAGATGATGAACTGATTATTGGCGAACACGTACATCGTACCTCTTTCCAGAAACCCACTCCGAAAACACCCATGTCCTCAGGATCATGGCCGGCGCGTTCCGCACGTGTGCCCGAAAACCACTAGATGTACTAATAATCATCCTCCCAGCCACATGCAAATCGATGAGAACCCCACCAGGGAACTGAAGAGCTTGAAGGGTCACGGCATGGTCGGCGTTTTGATATTCTCGATTCGGGTTGGCTTTACATATGGGATGATGAACGGCCACCGATGAAACAAATCTTCCGAGCGACTGCTTAGGTCAATTAGGTAGTATGGTTGATATTGTCTGCATCAATCCAGGCTCTTTGATTATAAGGTTCTCTAAGAGGATACAATGTCTCCTCCCACCCATGTGAAGTAGGCAGCCAGCCGGTTAAATAGAGCCACGCAAGCGCAAGTCGAAGCTCTGGGCTCGGAGAAAGCCCGGAGACAAAAGGTTTTCTTCAATCTTCGGTGCGACACTGCACTCCACAATACGCTCGTGGCTTCGAATTACGTGTAAGGGCTGGGTGGGACAGAGAGAAAGTAATCTCGAATATCATGTAGTCCTTCCCAACTTATTTCTGGCCGGAACGCTAATGGCGCCAACGCTAAGGTACATTAGGGCAAAAATACGCTAGTGTCTGTATAGCGTCGTTCTCGCTTGTCCCAGCATTACTCAGTCCTCTAAGTTCCACTTCGTTCTTCCAATTTTCAATTGCCTCTCAGCCTGGAGAGTAAAGGAATTGAAGTGCAGCCTCATATAGCCATTGTCAGGATGGCCTCGGTACTGCAATGCCCCGTGGGACCAGACTTGTGATCGTATATCTGATATTAATGACTGCTCAGCTAAAGCTTCCATAGACCTCATGCCTATCTGGCGTCATGGGGATATGTGACAATGTCGGATTTGACTACCAAAGAGCGGCCTTCAGCTCGGGCACAGAGCCATGACAGCCCTGTTGAAGACGCCATGAAAGACGGAAAGGCTCAAGGGGCACCCGCGAAGAGACCTTCAATAATCCCTAGAGTTTGGGCGAGATCTGGACTCAATGTAGGAATGCTCATGATGATGGTCAAAGGTGCTCTGCCCCCAACGATCTCGCTTGCGATGTACCAGAGTACGCCGGTTGCGAAGATTTACTCCACTCTTGGATATCTGGTTGCTATTATGTCAGTCTTGAGCTTTGCCATTCTTCCCAGGAGTAAATTCCTGCAGACCATGCTTCTAAACATTATTGGAGTATGTATTGGCTCGGCGGTTGCACTGCTTCAGATATACTGTAGCGTACAAGCAAGAGCTCACACGACCGCTGCGCCCCCGCCATCATCCAACGGGCCAAGTCCCGGATCTGCAGTATCTGGATACAATTCCTCAGCTGCAGCCGTTTGTGCGGTCTGGCTTTTCTTCAATATCTACCTCGCCAATACAATTCGCGCATCCAGGCCGCAATTACAATTTCCCGTCATCATGTACTCCATCTTTGCCAATGTGGCTTCAGTCTACGCACCATCCTTTCCGACTATGGCTGCAGGTATTTCATTCGCCGAAGGGTTACTGGAAGCATTCTTGACGGGTTTCGCTATTGCGACCGTTGTGTCACTATTAGTATTTCCTACGACAGTACGAATGACGTTCTTCAAACAGTCTGCTGGCTTCATCCATCTTGTTCAAGGTACTCTAAAGGCCCAGGTTGTCTATCTGGCAAGCTTGGAAAAGGTGGACATGTTCGCACAGCCAAAAGACAGCACGGACTACGATGATGAGGGAAAATTCCAGAGTCATAAGAAGCGCAAAGCAGAAAAAGACATTGCGAGCCCGGAGAGCCTAGAATTGCAATCCGCCATTGCGGGACTTGGGGAACTTTACGGGAAAATGCATCCTGATATCGCGTTCGCAAAGCGAGAAATGGCCTGGGGAAAATTGGACGCTTCCGATATTTCCGAAATTTACAAGCTGATGCAAGGTATCACGTTGCCATTGACTGGTATGAGTAGTGTAGTAGATATCTTCCAGCGGATCGCCGCGAAGTGGGGCTTGGCGGAGGCAGATAATGCTCAATCTTCGGAAAACCAAGTTGCTCAGGAGATCAGAAGCGATTGGAATGAGATTATGAAGTCTTTGCATGATCCATTCGAGGCCATGACAGAAGCAATGGATGCTGGCCTCCAGCATACTCTGTACACCCTTGAGCTTGCGGAACCTCCCAAAAAGCAAAAGAAGAAAGGCGATGGCGAAAGTGATGAGTCCTCCCAAGATATTGAAGCTGAGGCTGGAATGATGGAGCCAGGCACTGCTAGCTACGCTAAGTACTTGGAGAGAAAGATAGAAGCCTTCCACGAGCAGCGCAAATCGACTCTTGCCCTTTATTGTCGGCACAGAGCAATCGAATTGGAAGCGGACTTTTTTGAGAACAATCACGAAGCTGCCGCGAAGATCCACATTGATCACGAAAAACTTGATGAAGAAACTGTCAGAAGGAACAAACGCCAACTTTATCTTGTCCTCTATGTCAGTACATCTATTGTTTCGAGTGATACTTCTACGAGCCGTTGGCTCTTGACGTAATGGTAAGCCGGGAGAAGACATTGCTAATTGGTTCTTAGATGGAGTTCCTGCTATGGTCAACCGGTAGAGCTGTTCTTGAGCTTGTGCAATTTGCGGATCGTAAGGTCGAAGACGGCACAATGAAAAAGAAAAGATTTGTATTCCCCAAGAAACGGCGGCTCAAGAGGTGGTTCTTAAATCTCTTGAAAAGCGAGGATGGAGGTACAGAGCACACTCCAGATGCGGCGGAGAGCGGTGGAGTTGGAATCTATTCTGGGCAATCCTTTGAGGCTCCGAAAGATCCCGAACACCTCCCTCCAACCAATGCGTGGCAACGATTTGGCAACTGGTTCAGAGGCGTGGGTGGTGTCCTAGGGAGTATTGAGTCAGCTTTTGGATTTCGAGTCGCCTGTGCTACCTTGAGTATTGGCATTGTCGCGTATTTGGCAGACACACGTACATTTTTCTTGGAACAAAGACTGGTTTGGGCAATGATAATGGTATCAATTGGGATGACCATCACAGCAGGGTCCGGGGTGTTTGGGTTCGTTGGCAGAGTCGCCGGGACATGTAAGCGGGCACTCCCCAAGCTCGGTGCAACGCTGCTCATAGGTCTCTAGTCATTGCCATGTGCACTAGCCTGGTCATATGGTACATCGTGGATGGTCATACCGCTGGTGTGATTGTCTTCATCTTCATCTTCGTCTTTATTGAGTTTTATTTCATCATGGCATACCCTCGATTTATTGTGGTAGCTCTTCTATCAATTGTCACACAAGGTAGACATAACAAAGCCCAGTGCACTCAAGTTTGACTGATATTTGAGTAGTGATGATCATCGGCTACGAACTTGAAGTGAAGAAAGTTGGAGTAAAAGTAAGTCAGACTGCATAATCCAAGGTCCTAAACCTGACGCTGGACAATTGCAGGTGGCCACAAGCAACGGGCAGCCCTATTACCAGATTGAATTGCTCGCACCGTATCGGCTTGCCTGTGTGTCTGGGGGTATGCTCATTGCCTTCATTTGGACCTTCTTCCCATACCCTCTCACAGCTCGTTCCCAGCTTCGAAAAGACCTTGGCGCGTCACTCTACCTTTTGGCAAATTTCTACTCTATAATACATACTACGGTTAGTCTTCGCGTCCGAGGACAAGAAGGCGACCTATCGAAAAAAGAAAGCCCCGGCCGAAAATTGGAGAAGGCACGCTCTGAGGTCTACGTCAAAGAGCTGGGCCTTTTAGCAGGTTTGCGGCAGCACTCGGCGTTTACTGCATGGGAACCGTCCTTGGGCGGTAAGTTTCCCAGACAGCAATACGACACCATCATTCAAGAAACGAACAAGTAAGAATGTCGTACCCAATTTTCTCGAAATATATTATGCTGATCAATCTCGTTAGCATCTTGAACTACCTCGCCCTGATATCTTACCCCTCAAAGAACGTCGCACATGGAACGCCCACATCCCCAGATCGCTCGACTTGGCTTGAGGATTTGTCCCGGCTCGTGGGCTCTGTCAGTACTACATCCCAAGAAATCACTTCTACGCTTTCTCTTCTCTCGAACTCCGTGACGAACGGTAGTCCGCTTCCGCCTTATTTGAAAGCTCCGAAACCGTACCAACTCAGTGGAAAGCTTGAAGAACTCGACGAAGATATCCTGAGCATCAGCCATATTGCTGAACCAGGGTATAGCGCCTTTGCTGTCATGCAGATCGCGAGCAGTCTGGTCAGTGACGAGTTAGGGAAGCTGATTGAGTGAGTGAGAACCGTTGATTTACAGATAGTCTATGCTTACTTTGGATCGCTAGAAACGTAAAAGCTCTGGTGGGCGAAGTTGACTTTTCTTTCCATATCATCCCTAGCGCTGAATCATCCGAGGAAGCGCTGTCCAACAAGGGTAAGACGGAGTAGAAGTGCGTTGACCCTTGGGGTCCAGGCCGGTGTGAATTACGTGAAGCGTGGCCCCGCAGGATGAGGTGAGGTCCATACTCCAACTCGCCATCCCTGGTCTTCACTACAGATAATCCATCTGTGAACCGTTCTCAACACTTCGTGAGGCATCGGTACAGCTCATTGAATGGCTACATAGTCATTGTGTAGCGTTGTACAAGACCAATCTGCGGCATGCAAGCCAGAGATCGAAACAAAGCACGGCTAAAAATTTACAACGGCCGATAAGCATAGTTCAGCATCTATCGATCCCAGAGAGTCAAGAATCATTTAAAATTGTTCTAGCTGACCAGTACTTCACTCACGTAGACCAACGTGGAAGCAGTCTCCTCTTCTAGTTGGTATTACTTCGTGAGTGGGAGAAATGGCAGCGAGCACTCCCAAAAGCTCATGACAAAGGGTATCCACAACATTTTTGCGAGCTACGTCAAATTGCTTTCCTCGACAGCAGCACCGCCAGCATCTTGCAGGAGATGCCGGCCGGCCACACCCGAGATACGGTTGGAAGCTAGAGACAGGATATTGCAGCTGACGACCACCTTTGGACTGGACTTTTAGTCATCCCTCGTCGGGTGATAGCGATCGTGCTCCGCCAGTACACCTGAAGATAAAGCTACTTGTTCCTAGACTTTGGACGGCGCCTTAAAGAGATTTCCTCGAGACTGGTTGCAAAAGGTCAACAAGATGACTCTAAATGTGATTTTGTCTTTGAGAGGTAAGGTCTCACAACCATCATCCTAAACCCCATGCCGGCTCGTTTCGTTCCAGCGATCATTGGCAGGACAGCATGTTGTTGTTCCGAGACTATGTGAAACAGCTTCCAGATTCCGTTCAACAGTAATTATCTGTTCGCTCACTACGATTAGCAAATATCGCTTACAACGTTTGATATGTCTCGCTGAACGCTTTTCAAGCGCTCCCATGCGCAATTTGCGCTTTGCACGTGTCGTCACTGTCTTGTATCAATAATCACACTCAACATCAACAACCTCGTCATCGCCACCAAATCCTCTACAGAAACGCGTCTTCTCTCGCCCCATAGCTCACTGTCCCATGATCCCACATCAGCCCCAGCAGACTCCATCTCCTACCCCTCCTATCCCCACATCCACCACCAAACCCCAGCCAGCACCACCGCACAAGCTTGGTACGCCGAGTCCCGATCCAAAAGACCCAACAACTACAACGTCCACAACACATGCAAGCCCAACCAAATCTGCATCAACAAACCACCGCAGCCTCCGCGCACACGGACCCAACCCCGACCCAGCTACAGTCCCAGAACCATCATCCCACGCCCGAAATTCGCGCGCTGCGTCAGTCACGACTACTACGTGACGCTAATCCAAAAGGGCAAGGAGAGGCCACACCCTGTGGGGGTGGGTGACATGCTGTTGGCGTAGAATCAGATACACTATCAACTCCATGAGGAACCATGTGAGCATAAAGCATCTCAAACATCCATCCTCCTACAAATCCGACCAGAAAATACACTTCAAAGACCGCCTCTGTAATTTCTTGCCAGGATGAGATTGATGCCAACCAAATGCATGGTCAAGTCTGCCACCAACATCGCCAGCCGGCCAAATGCTCTATACTGATAACGGAAACAACAGGACATTCCGCACCCACAGCGACCAAAGACAAGATGCATTCAATATCCTTCCCCGAAAGCTGTGAAAGTAGCTACTTCCGAAGACACAAAAAAGTGGGTATCAACAAGAATCCCCTCTTAAACCTACACACCGCGCCCCAAAACACCATCGCTATTAACCATAGACAGTCGTAATCATGCAATTCATACCAGCATCAATGCCCGTCGCACTTACCAAAGATGTATAACCTCTACACCACCATCTCAACCGCTAATGGAAATCTCATGCACATCTTCCACCGCGTCAAAGAATACCGGCGGGTTGAGATCAAAGTCTTCATCCTCAAACGCTTGATCGTCTCCCTCATCATCTATAGAAACGGGCGTGCAAGTCATTATAGTGGCGTCTTTCTCAACATCCAAGCCAGCCAGACGGGTGGTGCGGGTCGAATGAACAACTTCCAGCTCGCTACAGCCTCTGCTCGCCAAACCTTGAGCACATTCAATGCCCCGGAGCAAGTCCTCAAACCGGGTCTCGACATCTGCACTCTCGCTATCCCTCTCCCGCGCCTGCAGTAAGTCTCTGGCCAATTTGCCATCGTGGTTCAGAAGAGATACTCCGATCGACTGGAGCCCATGTTGCTTCAAACACTCAACAGTCTCCGTATCCGCAAGTTGCGCCGCGATGTGCAAGATAGTAGATCCATTAGTGTTCGTCTTCGTGTACGCCGCACCACGCTCCAACAGTCGACGAAGGATTTCGTGCGTGTTCTGCATGACAGCCATATGAATGGGCGCATCTCCAGACCCATCGGCTCCATTGGTAATGTTCAGGTCAGCGCCATGATCTAGCAGATACAGCGCACAAGCGGTATGTCTGTTGAAAGTCGCATTGGCAAGCGCCGTTTCGCCATAACGGTCTATCGCATTGATGTCAACGCCAATCTCCGTAAGACGCCGAAGGAGCCTTAGAGAGCCCGAACCCCTGCAAAGTGAATGTATCGGGGTGCGACCGAAGCTGTTGCGAGCGCTGACATCTATGGCCGAGTTGACGAGTAGGTTGATGCATGCGACATTACTAGCATGATGTAGAGGCGACGAGCCTTGACCGTCAGGGAGGCTGGGATCAGCGCCATACCTGAGGAGAGCCTGAAGAGCCTGGGGATCACCGCGAGCGGCTGCCCAGGAAACACAGGTGCGACCATTGGAGTCAGTTGCATTGAGATCCTCGGTCGAGAACTCAAGTTCCGACTCGAGAGTTCTTGGGATAAGATGGAGTACAATTTTGTGGAGAATCGTGAATCCGCGAGTCTCAAGGAAATCCGTGTCACTAAAGATATTTGCCATCCTAGAAGCCTCGTTGTCCGTGAGTTTCCCCATCAGGATTTTTTCCCAAACGATCGCTGCTGGGCTGTTGTTGAAGTCGTCGTCTGTCTCGATCGTAGCGTGTTGGTCTACAAGAAACTTGCAGAGATCCCAGTGTTCATGATCTGTAGCGTAATGTAGGAGTGAGCCACCGAGAGGGCTCACATCCCATGGCGAAGCGAGGCGAGAAGAATAGAGTGCTTGGATACCAGCAATGTCTCCGACCAGTCCATAGCCCCAAAGTTTAGATGTCCAGCCCACGACTCTGGGTAGCTTGAAACTGAGATCAGGTCCTTGGATTGAAGTGTACGACAACGAGGTCGAGAGATGACGCTTCCAAACCCAAGAGGGGAATTGAAAAGTCACAGCTATGGACGGCACAGACCTGCTTCGACATGACTTCTGATCGCAGTCCGCGGTAACCCAAGGTAGCCCGCTGTAGGCAAGCGAGAAAGAGCCAATGGTGCCCGAATCCTTCATTCTTACGACATTCTTCTTATGACAAGTGCAGCTGCACCACTCCTTACATCGAGCAATCGACTTTTGTGTAAAAACCTGCACAGCGTGCCCAACCCCTGAAGCCTTCACAGCTTGCTGTTTTTGGCGAGTCATCTTCAAAGACTTCTCCGAGGGCCTGCTAGCTTGAATATGCACGACCTTGACAGGGCAACGGAACGTACAATTCGTGCTACCGCCCTGAGAGAAAACCTCCAGTGGTGATGGGTTCAACGTTTGTTGCTCAAGGGCCGCAAGCCTCACAAGGGATGCGAGTGACTGCGTGTTCTTGCCTTGTTCAATAGTGACCTTTTCGATCGCAGTCTCGACGCGCCCGAGTATATGCCTTTGCAAAGGACGGCGAATGTGAGTGTAAATACAGAAAGAGGAGTATAAGTTGAATTCGGCAATGTTCCTCGAGACACGCGAGGGGCAAATATGGCTGTGCAGGTGGCTAAAAACTCACGTTGTACTTGCACCGAGGCTCGCTGCGAGATTCAATCGCAGTACTCTCAATTGTTCCCGCAATACATCAGCTTTCCGCCGCCCCTGATTCCATCCCCAATGGCCTCGATCAATTCTGTGATGGTCGGTCCGAGCGGCGTGGTGTTCGACTAACGACTCCAACTCGCTTAATGTCGTCGACGTGCGTGAGATTTGCCAATCCAGGCCCTTAGGGGATTCGATCGGCCTTGATGAGCCATCGCCATAGGCTGGAGGTCTTTGAACCGCTTGACATTGGTTCAGGAGTTCACTAAGATCTGCAACCTCCTCAAGTAGCAGTTTAATCTCCTTGGGAGCCTGTCGAATAGCTCGAAGCCTTTCGGCGCATTTTACTGCCTGTTGTATGGCGGCAACCACTGTAATTGCTGAAGCGGTGATCGACAGAGGATCCATTGATGTCCGGCGAAAGTAAGAAACATCTCGCCACTCGTTCCGCCAGGCATATATATGCCCATCTGGAGTGTCAGCCTGATCAATGAGTGCGGTGTGTGAGTCCACGGTGTGCGAGTTCTTAGTGAGCCTCACCCACCTCTACAGAGTGCCCGGTCTCGACTCACCGAGCCAAGCCACGCGCAAATTGTGGCGGCGCAGTGCATGCGTACATGCCGAGGTGTATCGACTTGTTTTCTTGCCATACATGTAGGAGCTCAGCTTTCATGCGAGGCTTACGTTAAATCACAGACACCTTGAGTTCCTCAAGCTTCATTTGAGTCAGTGGTCACCAATGATAGCCACGTCGTTGGGAAGGACAGCCCATCTTTCGCTGCCTCGTTTTAGCTTGATATGCGTGCCTGCCCACCCCGCTCTACTCGGCTCCGACCATGATAGGGTCTTTGCTCTGTGATGGTGGGAGATCCGCCGCTGTTGCTGTGGGCCTTGAGCGTGTGAGCCGGGAAGGTTGTGTGTTCCCAGAAAACCTGAGTCATGGAAGCATTGGCCTGACACTTATTCGAAAGAACAGGCTGAGTACTTATCGCAATAGATAGCGAGCAACAACTCGTCATACCTTTGATGAGCTAGAAGGTATATTTTCTCATTAGTAAGATCGATCAAGCATTTGACTAGAAACTTCACTCTTCGTCCGAGTCTTCCATCTCGTTAGTTGAAACTTCTAGCTGGCAGTGATTCCCAAGGATATCAGAGGCCACTGGGACAAGAATGTCACGAGATGTTGAAAAATCCGCATACCGTACACACGCCTACCAGATTTCGACTTAAGTCTCATGCCCAAAATCGCATGAATAGCCGTGACCTTACGCAGTGCTTCCATATGAACTGACCGTAACCCATGCGTCGCCCGAAGTTACTCACATCGGCTCCCAAATACGATTCATGTAGCGCCGTACCCACTCTCATTACCTTCCTGCCTTCCTAGAAGCGGCCTCGTATCATCTACAGCTTCCTCTTCCCCCCGAGCCTCAGGACTAGAGCTAGGCACCCACCCTCTCATCCACCCACTTACCCCTCGCCAACTACTTCTACCTTCTCGGTCTTCGACCAGAACCACGCTCTTTTCCAGACCTTCTCCATACATCAGGAATTGGACACCAATTGTCGCATCCATCACCAGCACCCCTGCAGCCCCAAGAAAGAATGGAGCCGCTAGCGCGACCCAAGTCGTCCTCTCGCTACCCTCTGAACCGACCCAGCCATGGAGACCATACGGCGAGTAAGATTCCCAAGCCAGTGGATTTGAGATGAGAGAAGTGCTGTAGAAGAAGTTGCCGCAAAAGGCAGCTATGAAGAGAGTAGGCGACAGGCCAGAGGTGGAGCGACGAATAGCGTTCTTGTAGATCTGAGGAAGACGGGAGCCGAGGTAAAGCAGGGTCGATGTCCAGGAGAGGATGCGCCCCACAACTTCGGAGGACGAGACAGACGGGGACGGTTTCGTGTGTTGTGTATTTATGGGTGAAGCATTGGTCAACACGACGCAGAGCATGGAGACTATGAGAAGCGCTTTTGGCGACATTATGGGTAAAGGAGACTGTTTGACACGGGTAATGGACCGATTGGACAATGGCGTGCTTTTCTCTTTCGAGGACGATGGGCTAGACGCTTGTGTCCTGTGCACATCCGGAATTTTCGCAGGTATATCCAATGCCTTGATGGCATCCCTTCCATTCCCAATTTTCGTACATTCTACGACACTGCTGTCGTCCGAAGGCGAAATGCCTACGAGGATATCCCCGGATCCATTCTCATCTCCATCATCATTGCCTTTGTATGATACAAGCCTTGTCTTTCTCCATGGCTTCACATGCGTATACCAAAAGTATTGATAGCACAGCCCTACGTCCACGGTGACATAGTACATGGCCACGACAATCTGCCACGTCGCTTGCTTCGTCAACAACGCGCCTAGGAGGTTCGTCAGGTCTCCTAACAGCCACTCGGCCAAAAAGTATATGGAGAGACCCGATGCCGACTTCAACTGGTAGTTCTTGTATATCTGGGGTACCTGTGCGAACAACCATGATACGATGCTGAGAAGGCCAAGCAGGGTGGAGAGGAAAGCGAATGAGGTAGGTATGCAGGAGCCAAATGCGGAGGATAGTCGTATCAGATATAAGCTTGTCGGTGTGCAGTGATCGGGTAGTTTGTACGAAGCCATGGATGGGGCTGCGCCTGAGATTATGACGGGCGTCGGCATGCTCTATCAAAACACGAGTTGACAAGTTCTGCCATCCATGTCTTGGCGGCGCTCTTGGTCCACAGTGGTCGTCGAGTACAGGTGTGATTGGAGGGAGGGAGAGCCTGAGGCCTTCTGAGAATGGCAAACCTGAGGCTAGTTCGGCCGCAGTCGGTAGGATGCTTCGCTGAATGTCGCAGACGGGATGGCAGACTATGAAGGTTAACAGTGTGGTACTCCAGTGAGCTGGCGTGCGAGGCTAAAAGTGGCCGGAAACGGCTGATGAATGGATGGAATGAGAAGCGCTTGAATGCGAATGAGAACAGATGGGAACAAGTAATGGATAAGGGAAAAATGACTCCACGACGCCGCAATGTAACATAAAATGGTAACAGTGTAGAGCAGAGAGGAGAGAAAAGTAGGTTTGGTGAAAATAAGGTAGGAGTGGGGACCAGCCACGAGCACTTCTTTCGCAGTCATCCATCATGGTCAGCGGCGGAAGGAGCCTGATAGAAGGAGCGGGACCCCAGATCTGGCTCCAGATCTGCTGATAGCGCGAATCTGATTACGAGAGTGAAGTAACACATGCTCATAGCTGACTAGGGCGATGTCCGATAGGTAGTCCAAGTCGTGTAGATGGCGCTGCATGACAGGTCAAGCATGGAAGAAAGAGCCATAGGTTGGGGGGGAAGGGAAGCCCGATAGGAGATAAGAGCATCTCCGAAAGCACTTCGAGACTAGCGTCCATGACTCATCAACCCTTGGCGCTCTCCGGCGAAAAGGATTAGTAGCCGTGACGATGAACAACCTCAGAGTATATATCTACAAGAGTCGCCGCCGTCATCTTGGCTCAAAGCCTTTAGTTGTCGACGCTGGGTGTAAGACCGTCCGGCCCTTGTGAAAGGCTAAAACAGGCAGAAATCTTTGTCCTGTTTGTCGAAGCTAACCAACCTCGAAAGTCTTGCCTCTGAAAACGTGTCCATATCTGGCCACAGTGTGTGAAGCTGCTCGTTCGAGTCTTTGACACGGCCATGATATTGTATGACGCATTTCAAGACCAGAAGCGATCCCTCGTCAATCGGGTAGATACCCTCTGACTCTTCTTGGAGAGTGATATACGTCGCTGTATACCAGTCACTTGTCTCGAGCTGTTTCCTTATCTGCCTGCTGTCAAGCTTCCCATCGGTACAAACACAGAAAGCTTACATCTACTTCCCTTTCTAATGACGAACAATTGAGAAGACAACAGGGCAGTCCTTAGCCCGGGCTTCGAGGTGCCAGAGCCGAACATGTGCTTTATGAAAGCTGTCCACAACATGCACCGCCATGATTTTAGAATTTTAAAAGTCTGCTCCGCGAGATATTCCCTTCGACAGGTTTATGCCGCGGCCTTGAGACGTCGGTGGATCACAATTCTCCGCCAATACCAGTACGGTCAACAGCTGTCACCTCATCAGAGCTCAGTGTGCCAGCCATTCCGCACTCACATTCAATATATTTGGCGAAACAAAGCTACATGGAGCGCATCGATACTCAAGACAGTTATAAGGAATCCCCGTGTACGAATATACGAATACGATGGCCGGGGTTTTGATGCTCCGATATCCGTCGATTGCCCGCGATGGTGACGACACAACACTGCTGTTTCAGCTGCCAACAGCTCTCGCTGCCATACATGCCATAAATACCTTCCCTCCCTCTCAAGATTCTGCAAACTGACAACAATGACATCGAACAGTATGGGCCTCTCGTACTCCACAGCCAAATGGCTGGTAAGTCTACAGAGCCTCTCCCAGGAAACCTTCGTAACACTAATACAACCCAAAGGCTCCAGCATCCTTCCTCTTCGACTTCGCACTGCAACAATATGGCATGCTCTCCACCCCCAACATGAAAGACATCAATGACCGCAACGTCTCCTTCTGGTCCCCCCAACCCTTCTTCATCGCCGGCTTCTTCTTCCCCCAACAGCTCTTCCAGCTAGCATGGCTCTACCGCCTCTGGAAGCTCGACCCCAAGAAGCCCAGCGAGCGCCCAGAGCTCGATCAGATGGTTGATTTCGTACCATACTACGCCGTAGGAAATTTGAGCATCGGCACCTGGATGTTCTTCTGGAACGCGGAGCAGCTCAAGATCTCCAACATCTTCGTCGTCGTCAACAGCTTGACCCAGTTATACTACGTCTTCGCCAAGCTTCCTGCCATGGACACGCGTTCCACCTCCAATGTCCTCACAAACATCGTCTCCAGAACCTTCGCCGGCATCGGCGTCCTCGACCTCGTCCACAATGGAAGCGTCGCATACTTCAAAGATATGGCTCCATCAATGACCGTCAAAGTGGTGACAGCTCTAGGTTTCGGCCTCGCCAGCGCCGCCGGCGATTGGATCTTTGGCGGATGCATGGTTTACGATCTCGTCGCCTTAGCCGCAGGTCAGAGTGGAAGCTGGAGGAACATCCTGGCCGCATACGCAGTGGGAGCTGCCGGCATCGTTGGGGCGAAGAATCTCGCCAGGTAGGTAAGGCATCCACGAGTCAAGTCGTCTGTGTATCGGTGCTCACGCATTGCATAGGCCACCATACAATGGAGCACAATCAGGATACAAGCAGACAGCGACGGAGGAGATACAGGACCGGGTCTGAGCTTGCTGTCCTTCTCCTTAGCTACAAGTAACGGATACAGAAGCGTCGAAAACCACTAAAGCTTCAAAGTAAATGCATTCATCAGCCACGAACTATCAATCCTTTGATCCTATGATCCCATACAACCCAAGTTCTCCCACGCATCCGGCCATTCCCGTACCCAAACCACAACAACTCTAACCCACCCCTTCCCTCCCACCCACTCACACCCAACCCCCTAACCACGCCCGTCCCAATCCCATTCCTCAC
>JAABUL010003406.1_pt1 | contig 23652 bp, 25 predicted proteins | sample 5559151 | NCBI WGS metagenome assembly JAABUL01 (sample SAMN10711876, study PRJNA513368) | rock metagenome | isolation source: Antarctica rocks | place: Antarctica: Victoria Land, Pudding Butte sud | reverse complement strand
TCCCCCCGAGTCCGCGAAGCAAAACAAATGCCCGACATCAAACTCGCCTGCCTCATCCCCTGGTACCCGCCCGTAGACTATACCCGCACCCGCGCCCAGCGCCGCGCGACCTCCGCCCGCACGGACCAAGAGCTTCCCGCCTTATTCACAGACTTATTCGATGAATCCTACCTCCACCCCCCGGACACCATCTCCCTCGATTCCCCCTACCTGAGCCCCGGCGTCGCGCCCACAGCCCTCCTCCGCGCCGCGCTGCCGGAGGAGATTATCATGCACACCTGCGAATGGGACATGCTGCTCGAAGAAGGCGAGGTTTTCCGCGAGAGACTGGCGTCTGCCGAGGTGGGGAAGAAGGTATGGTATAAGATGGTAGAGAATGTGCCGCACGCGTGGGATAAGGCGCCTAATCCGTGGAAACCCACCCCCGGGGTGCGGGAGCATTATTTAGGGGCGTGTAAGGAGATGCGGAGGGTGTTGTGGCCGAGTTTGCAGGCGCAGAGGCCGGCTGTGGAGAGGCAGACTACCGTTGGGCATTTCCCTACCGCGGCGCCGAGGGGGAGTGTTAGTGTGGTTAGATAGGGGAGGGAGGTTGATGGGATGGCAGTGTGGGATTTGCTGAGCTGGAGGTATTGATTGTAGCGTTTGAGCGAGCGAGGGCATAGGGCATGGACTGGAGTGTATAGCATCAATAATTTAGCGAGGACACTGTTCAGAGCACAGGAAGAAACCGACTTGATAGCCTTTTTCTGATTCTGTCTGTCCATCCGCATATCCCGCGGAATAATTACACGGTCAGCGAAGCCAAAGCTGCGACCCACGCTCAATTGCTATGCAAGCAAGCAACATCTATACTAAGTTCGTCGACTTCGTCTCGTCGTCACATGAACATGCAGAATGCACACTTTCTTTCACCACCCCCACCCTCCACCCAGCACATCCCGCACTAACACATCTTATACGCGCAATGCCCCTCCGCGCTCCTCTTCACCTCCTCCGTCTCCAACTTATAATCAATCACCACATCCAAATCCCGCCTGTTCCCCTCACTCGGCTTACACGCCAACTGCCCCGTCACCTTCTCCCCGGCCTCCACCGTCAGCACATCGCTCAGGTAAAACACCGTCTGCTTCCAGTGCGTGTACTTGGTGTGCGGCCCCGTGGAGAAGCGCACCGGCTTGTGGCAGGCGGAGAACTCGATGTCGAACCAGGCGATGAGGGCGTGGATGTAGTCGGTGCGGCGCACGGACATGTTGAAGGGGAGGGCGAAGGCGAGGTCGGCGGCGGTGCAGGTGTAGAGGTCGAGGGTCAGGACGGCGCAGGGGTCGGTGACGACGGCTTTGAGGTCGACGGTGTCGACGAGGGGCTCGGTGAGGGCGGTGAGTTTGAGGGGGGTGTAGTCGAAGCCGTAGACTGAGTCCCAGACTACAAACCCAGGTTAGCAGATGGATGTTGTAGGTCGGTAGAGGTGAACGTACACCCAATCTTCTCATCCTTGTAATCGCCATCCTCGATTCCAGCCATGAAGATCGTCGCCTTGTCCGGGAAGATCAGACCTTGCCCATCTTTCCGCAGATACCTGTCGCGTGCCCACAGCACCGTATCCAGCATGCTCTCGTACAGCAGGAAGTACCCCATCCACTCCGAGATGATAATATCCACCTCCGGGAACGGCAGCTCCACCTCCTCCATCTTGCCTTGCAAAAGAGTAATCTTATCCGACATACCATTCTGCTCCACTATCTCCCTCGCCTTGAGAATAATCGTGCTCATGTCCACACCAATCACGTGCTTCGCGCCGGCTTTCACCGCAAACCTGAATCGAGAAAACTCACCGGTCAGCATTCTCTTCTACACCACACTTGAGTCAAAGCATGTGATAAGTGACTTTGGAGTGAAGTATAATGTACATGCTGAGGATGGATGTACCGCATCCCACGTCCAGCACCACCTTGTCCTTGAAGATGTGCTTGTTGTTGTAGATGGCGTCGCGGTACGAGCGCGTGCGCACCTCGTCTTTCAGCATCTCCTCGTGGATGCCGTGGTGGTTGTAGCTGTTGAAGTAGTGCACTTCGCTGTGCGACATGCCGGCGAGGCGGTCGTCGGACTTGATGTTGGAGTGCCCGGTGGGCTTTTCGGACGCCATGGTGAGGTGAAGGTGTTGGGGGAGGTATGGGGAGTCGTGAAGGTCTTGTTATATTCAAGCTCGTGAAGAAGAAGAGCAAAGAAAGCTTCCTAGAATTTAATGTGGGTCCGGTGTTAGCGCACAAGCGGGCCGTGGAACCGTTGTGCTAGTTTGGAGCTTAGTATGGACGTTCTTTTGCCTGACTTCTGTTCTGCTTTTTCTTAATAATGATGCATCGAAGGGACAGTCGTCAAAGTAAATTACATTTCACTACACTATACTACAGATCACTTGATCACGCCCACTAGCTACATACATAGATGCACATGCACAACAAATCTACATACCACACATCCGAGCAACAGCTACCCATCTCAGAGCCCATCCATCCTCCATCTCACGTCGCCTTCCCCTTCCCCTTGCCCTCATACTTCGGATCCGGCGGCGGCGGAGCACCCCTTTTCGGCTCAAACCTCTGCTCCGACCCATCCCTCGAAGCAGGTTTCCTCTCCCTCTCCCCCATCGGCCGTCTCTCCTCCGTATCATACTCCCCCTCCGCTCCCCCCTTCTGCCTCTGCCTCTCGAAACTCCGCATCAGCGCCATCTGCTGCTCCAACTCCTCCGCATCAATCAGCCCCACCCCCTCCACAAACTCCTTCTTCGGCTCCTCCCTCCTCCGCATACTCCGTGGCATATCATCGGACCGAACATCCTGCAACGCACTAGTGAGGTCCTCATGGAACTTCGACGTCCTCGGATCAGCCGGTCGCAGCTCCCGGAGCGGCGCCATTTGTCTGCCGCGGGTCGCGGGGTTGGACTCGAACTGGCCCACGCCTGCTAGTAAGACGTCGCCGCTAGAGTGGAAACCGGAGAGGATATCTTCCTCCTCGACCTCCTCGGCGTCATCGTCGACCATCTCGTCGTCTTCGTCGTCTACTCCGAGGGAATTGTCATCGACGTCCTTGGGGTCGTTGTCGTCGTCCTTGAATTGGAAATCGTCGGGCGACTCGTAGTTATCAGGATTAAAATCGCTATCATCGTCATCGTCATCATCATCCCCAGCAGCTTCCGCCTCCGGAGAAGGCGCCCCAGCACGGCCGCGCGAAGAACCAGACTTCGACCCCTTCCCCATCAAAAGATCCATCGACGGATTATCCTTCAAAAACTTCGCAGCGCTCCCACCAACTTCCGCCTCCGGCGAAGGCGCCCCAGCACGACCCTGCGGCGGAGCTGCCGAGGTCTCCAGCCCCGACACGATCCCCGAGAGCTTAGACAAGTAGTCCTTGAGGTCGAACCCGCCTGTGCCCGACGCCGTCGGCGCCGCGGAAGGAGGATACACTTTCAGCATCTCCCGCTCCCGAGCTTTCCGGTCGGCCATGAGCCCTTGTATCCTCCTGGAGTAGTCCTCGAGGCCAGGGTCGCGGGCGGGGTACGGTTCATAGGGTAAACCAGGCGAGGAGGTGCGGACGTCGGCCATTGGGGAACCGTCGTCGCGAGCCGGCGAGGGAGCTTTGCTACGCACATCAGACATTGGAGAGACCGACGGTCGCTCAAGTCGACCGGGGGATGATTCCTTTGGCGGTGGACTCGGGCTCGGCAGGCGCGCTGCGCGCTTTGAGGCGGCGTCTTTGGCTCGATTGAGCTCGTGGCTCACGAAGATGAGGGTTTTCGTTTTGGCGACCCAGTCGGTATCGGCGGGGTATTCTGTCCGAATGAAGAGGTTGTCGGCGTGTCCGTGCCATTGGTTGAGACGGTGTAGGAGGTTGCGGACTTGCATGTCCAGGATCTGGAGGCGAGCACGCATGTCTGAGGGGGTTAGCTCGTCCATGTCGGGTTTGTCGAAGTGGCGGTATTGCTCGGTTAGGACGAGGAGCTGGCTGGCGAGGGCGTTGTACTCGGAGAGTAGTTCGCCGATTTGGGGCTGGCGGTTGCGCTGGGCCGCAACATCCGCTGGGGTGGAGCGAGCTGCCTTCGGTGCAGCTGACTTAGAACTGCTTGCTGCGGGTGTAGACTCCTTGACTGGGTTGAGCAGGTTCTCAATTGATGCTTTGGGCACTGGCTTCCTCGAGATCTTGGTCTTGGGTGGCGGCATGTCGTCCGCTGGCGCTGGCGTAGGGGCAGCTGTCCTCGAAGCAGAGGGTGCTCGACGAGTGTCTAGTGGAGGCGGAGTGGATCCATAGAGGTCTTCGTCTTCTGGAGATGATCTCCTTGGCCTGGAGGACGTTCGAGGTTCATCTGTTCTTGCTGGTCCTGGTCCTGGAGCTGGACCGCTGGTGGTCGACTTAATGGCTTGGCCGCTAGTAGTTGAGTTACTGTCCTGACCGCTGGTACTTGACTTAGTATCCTTCTTCTGAGAAGGGTTGGGCTTGGGTTTGGGAGGCATGGTAGGAGATGTCCTTCAGCTGCTACTGAAGGGTAGAGATGAGTATACAGGTAGTTTGAGATAAGTAGTGGATCTTGGTAGATAGAATTGGGAATAGTAAAGGGAAAGTCCTCGAGGACCTGAAACAGCGCATATACCATCATTTCAGCCTCGTTGTTTGCTGTGTACTACTGTTACTCACATGCTTGACGGACACTTGACTCGAGGTCTGGGTTGTTTGTTCGAGGCAAATCTTGGTGACTGGACATGTGCCTGCGCATGGCGCCTGAAACTTCTGGGGTCAGTGCAGCTATATATATGGAGAAGAAGGGCCTGGTTGGCATAGATGCTGAATGTTGGAGACAGACGATGGGCAGACTCCACGTGGCGTGCGGTGTGCTTGGTTGCACAGCATATGAGAGCCCAAGGAGTGGGGACCGCGTGATCCGGGTGAGTGCCATTTGTCACTGCCAGACCGGCATCGTAATGGCGTTGAAAGGCTGTACTGATTGGCAGAAGTACGCCTCGGAGTAGGGAGAAGGCTATGGGACACAGTGTTATGTTCGCGAGTGTCATGAAGTCCACCTGAAGTCGAGCTAAAGTGCAGTGCGGTCACCAGCGGGCCGAACCGAAGTGACTTCACGTTATCGACGCGCTACTCTATCTCCTTTCCATACTCCGTACATCATCTCCAGTCCACTTCACTCCGTGTCTTCTGCCTTACCCCCTTCTCGCAAGATCATGATCGCACGCGTACAGCCAGGGCAACCTTGGCCCTAAGCAAACACCACATGTGCAGAAGACCACTCCTCAACGAAGGGCTACGCGTCTTTTGCGATGCTTTTGGCTGATGACCCTCTTTGCGAGCACCAAAACTGTCATATGGCCAGCGTTTCTGGCCTTCCCGATTGCTGCCGCGTCATATCGCAGCAGGGATTGTTTGCCATGGACCCCACAAGACTAACGAGAGTGACTCGAGCTGTGCACTTTTTGGTATATGTTTCTCTGCTCTACCTACTTCTCTTAACAAACTGTCAATGCCTTTTGATATCCACAAACATTCTGCGAACTCTCCCTCGTTACCTAAAGACATCCAAAACATTCAACTAAACCACAAGCAACCTCCTGTGTATTGCACGAAACCATACCAGGAGTATGTCCTCTCCAGTCTATGGCGACTCTCCTGGCATCCTCGCCCGTAAGGCGAGGGAGAAAGTAGTCAGAGAGCGCGAGGCCGCCGAGAGATATGAATACGAGAAGCGACACCCGCGTCGTATCCCACGCCCCCAGAGAAGGATAGGCTCAACGGGCTACCCTCCTATGGATGCGAGTTCTGACGATTCCGAACCTGAAGATGTGACACCAGAGGCCCGGCAGGCTCAAGCGCAGTTCAATAAGCTCCCTCTCAATCAGAAATGCAAAGAGCTTCGAAAAGAGCGTTCCATTCTAGAAAGCTGGATTGCGGATTTGAGGGCCAAATACTGGCAGTTCAGAACTGACGTTCCGAAGCACAGTGTACAGCAGAATCACTCAGACATGACCCGGCTGAACGGAAACAAGGTTGTCCTTGAATCGCAAGTCAAGACCTGGAATCGACGTTGGAATGCTATCCATAAGTATCATGAGTCCTTGGATAAAGGGAGCAATCAAGAATCGTTGGCGAAGTGGCTGGATAGTGTCAGTGGGCTCCAGATCATAGGCCTCGAATTCTCCGTATCCTGTGCCAAAATCGCGTTTGAGGAGCAAAAACATCCGGGCATGTCGGACCATCAGTTTGCGGAGCAGCAGGCCAAGAAGTTCCTACAGGACTTCGAATTGAACACACCGAAGAAACCGCTTATACCTCTCATCACGCCAAGCAAGAGTGCGGACTGGCTGAGGCTTGCACAAAACGTCAGTACAGATTATCGGCCAAATCTGAAAGAGATGAAAGAGATGGAAGACGCGTATGCTGCATACTATTTCAATTCGAAGGTTTCTTTCGAAGCCCAAGCAACCGAGCTATTTGATATGGGGACGCCTAAGGATACCGCTCTCGAGGATGCAGACTATCTGTGCCGCGATCTTGACGTCTTGATCCGGCATGAGACGGACTCTGAGAAACGTGAGAAATGGCTGGAAATGCTCGAAAAGATCGATTGCCAAAGGTACAGGCTCACGGGATGCGTCTGGATCAGTACGTTAAGGTTTTATACGGCAGCTTACGAGAACGGCTACGAATTCGAATCTTTACCAGAGCTGACACCAGGCGACAAGGAGGCCTCAGGCGATGAGCAGCCTTCTTCGTTAGAACCGAGTGCTTTGGCAATGGAGGATATCAGGCTCACGTCTGCTATTCCTAGTTCGGCAAGTGCGGCGCTTCCATCAGGCAAAGCCAGAACATCGAAGTTCGTCGAGTCTGGTCTTGACACTCTGCTGGAGGAAGGCAGCGAAGAGGGCAGTCAGGGTAGGGGCCGTCAGCAAGGCTCGCAACAGTTGAGTACCCAATCTCAAACACCTCAAGGGCTGGGCCAAGGCGGAGAGCAGCAGCAGCCGAAGAGTCCAAGAAGAAAAGAGGCAAGCCGTGACCTACGGAAACAAGCTGACGCTGGTGCAAGTTGGACTGACAGCTCAGAAACCGGGGTCGCTACTGCTGTGCGAAGTGGACGTGGGAAGTTGGTTGACACTGCAAGCAGAAGTGCGTACGGAAGTCCTGAGCCTGTTGCCCGACCCAGCTCGTCTCCACGAGAGCCTGAGGATCACGGCGACTGGGCTGCTGACGACAATATGCCTGCTATACTGGCGATGATTGAAAGGCAAGAACTTGAGGAGCAGAGGAAGAAGACATATGGCTCGGGATGATACATGCATCATCTCTGCGACGATTCTGTTGTCCGGTCCGGGCAATGTTTGTGCGGCATGGTATGTTTGTGTTTCGTATGCTTCTGTTCAGCGGCGGCTAATTTCGATTGGTACCTTGGGTGTACGTTCCAGGCGAATGTGCACGTTTGCACAGTTATGTAATCTGCTAGTATGCTCTGCCTCTCACATAGCAGATAGGCTGCTCTGAGGCAGTGTCTGTAAGTATACGGTCTGTAATAATTCCTTCAGCTCTCCCCATCCGTGTTTGCATTGGCTCAGGTGGACATGTCTTCACGTCAGCTATCTGAATGGAGCGCTCCGCACATCGACTCAGGCAGTCTTTCATCTCAATTTGCTGTTCAACGTCTCCGAGAGTCTGCTGCAAGGGCTGGTGACCACGGGAAACTTCTCCACCAGAACAAGCTGGATCTGGGCGTGTCATTCCTTCGGTTGATTGTTCTCTGACAGATGCCGACTGCAGTGACTCGAGCAGTACTCATTGACAACAAGCAGCGACGGCGATGCACTATATGAAGGCTGGGCCAGCCTGCCGGTTGTTCCAAGACTCTTTCCACGTTCTCAATATCTTCTTGCCTATTCCAACCTCTATTACTGATAGCATTCAATGGAACCAGGCAATAAACCCAGCAAGGACTTTGATCCACTCGGACCCTTCATCGATGATGCCTACAAAAGTGATCCCGTCGACCAAGAGGATGTTGTGCGACGGGCGAAGTCACTCATGGTACGCTTTCCATCCAGCACCCCCGTTCCTCGAGCCTGCCACAAGCTGGGACTGGCTAGAACTTGCAGTCGGTGTAAAGCACAAGTACAAACTGCTACTCAACAAGCTCGACAATGTGGTCGGGAAGTACCGGCCAATCGAGCTCAACCCTGAGAAGGTACAGACGCAAGCACGCGCAGTTCTCGATCTACATTCGACGAAAGAGGACGTACTAGCAGAGACCGCTAGGTGGCTTCGTGATATCGGAGGCTTGATGGAGCATGATCCCGACAAGCAAAGGCACGATCGAAACTTAGACGGGTGGCAGAGTAGGCGGGATCAAGTTCTGTACAAGGTGTCGAGAGTCAGATTCGTCGCCGGAACTACGACGTTCAACTTCTACAAGGCGCCTATACAGCAAGGCTTTGAGTCTCAACTGACACCTGGCAAGTTCGAGTACCTGCAAGCCCGTGGAGTTAGCGAGGCAGTGCTGGCAGATCCTGAAAGTGGCGGCGCGCGCCAGAAACTCCCAGAAGTGCTTGCACGTGGACCGCTAGGTCGCGTGAGTGGTCGAGGTGGCATGCTCGCGGCTCAGAAGAAACGAATGGTGGAGAAAAGGAAAGACGAGCGAAAGAAGGACGATGATTGTGGTTATACTGACTGACCAAGGCTACTCCTCCACCTCATCAAGGAGTTAGTGGTGTGTGATACATGGTTTGCAGCGGTCCTGCATTCCAGCTCGATTAGCTCGTTGGCACAGCCAAGATCGTGTCTGGCATACTGGGCGATTGTGTCGAACCGGGCAATGGCTGTTTATTTCTAGCTTAGCTGTTTCTGCGGGTATGTCATTCCACTCTCTTCTTCTGTCGGCTTGATGATTTCGAGCTTATTATTCGCTAATTCAGGATGACCATTGATATATCAGCAGCTCGTGCTTCAGTGTACGTACAAACATCAGGGTCCGGTGTTATACGTTTGCTAAGAAGTTTGTGTGCCGAGTATCAGCGGTATGACTTCAGGTACCAGTCATGCGGCAACCGCTTGTTTGCTTCGAGTTGCCGCCGATATATCGCAACGGCGTCCAGCACTACACACACCCGAACTCGACTCCTTAACATCATCCACCTTTGCGATTTTCTAGCACTCTACGCTAGTGTAGCACAACATATCGACAATATGGAGAAGGGCAAGCAGAGACAGAGCTATGCCAATGCTTCGAATGACAGACAACCAACCGACGAACGATCTGATTACGACGGCTCGGATACTACCGACATCCTGGACGAGATACACGAACGAGCTTCATCAATGCCTGCAGACTCTTCCGACATCTTGCAAGAGGTGTCCGAGCTCATGACCTCATCTATGATCCGCTCACCAGCATCGGGATCAGAATACGACGAAGTCTGGAAAGGCATACCGAAGCTCAACACGAGCGCCCCGACCATTCGGCCCACAAAACGATCATCTTCGGTCAAAGCAGCCAAAGATCAAAGGAAAGCGCAGTCGGCGCTCGAACTCGAGTTACTCGACGCGCGACGGAACCTAGAGGGGCCTGAAATCGATCCGCACGCAAGTGGAGTACTTGTACCCGGCGTCACCCAAACAAGTCCAACCCATTTCATCGTGCGGCCAGGGCTAAGCAATCTCGACTTTCGGTCGTGGTCGAAGAAACTCCCAAAAGCTCAACGCACAGATGTTCTTTCTGCTTACTTGAGGTACGAACATGAGAGACTCTGCGAACGTATGGGGAAGTTAGAGGACCAGTATGACGGATTGCTTACCTCGAAGCTCATCTTGACCAAGGACTGGGACGACAGACTCCAGGCTACGTCCACCATCGCCACAGCTGTGTGCTTACATAACGGTACGTGGTTTGAGAACCATCTATGGCTGCTTACTGAGACAAAAGATGGCCGTGCAACTACGTGGGCTTCGCTCGTAGAAGCACTCGACGATGTGATGTCTCACATGCTTGCTGCTCTCACTCGTGTCGTGGTTCGTGCTCGGCAGCTTAGAAATTCGACCGCAGAAGAGGCTGAGCTTCTCCAGCAGTCGGCTGCCACAATACTACCCGCCCGTCTGCGTGAAGTCCGTGACGATGCCGGAACGTCAAAGGCTCGCGCGGGCGCTGAAGCGTACAAAAGGAAACTGGAGAGATCGCGCCGACAGCTCAGTCTTGAGGCCGGGGCCGAAACTCTCAAAAGTCCTCCTAGCCCTCTGCGTCAGGAGCGTGGCACAAGTCCGGACACCACAGAGCAGGCCGAAGCGGCTGGTCCAAAAACGTCTTCTAAACGTGCAGACGCAGGCGCTGCTAGACAAGAACATTACACTTTCGAGAGTGAATCGGGTGCTGACGTCGTCGACATGTCGCTAGTTGTCGAGCGGCTTGCGCTGAATGAACTAAAGCCAGGGCAGTAATCATGTTCGAGGCCGGCCTGATCATGCTTTTGTTGAAAGGCGCGGGATCCGCGAAGAGTGCCTGAGTTGCCACTGAGGGGGTAGTCGGCGGAGTCCACTGTTCGACTGTTTTGCTATTGGATATCGGTAAGCGGAGTATGTATTGAATTGGTAGGTGGCTTCTGAAGTGTTTGCCTGGTAGTGGAGGTTGGCTCCAGTCGACGATAAGTGTAGGTAGGTCTCGGTCTTGTCCTTCCTTTAGTAGCTCTCACTCTTCGAGGTACTTCTCTTCGTCTCAAGTCAATGCAGCAGTAGTCACATTGAGTGCTATACCTGCTTCCTCAGCCTACATCTGTTTGCTGCTTCTTCCTGTGATGCGTTCGCTGCTGTTGAAAGCGAGACATAGACTGGTGCTGTGTTTGCTCGCTGACTCGAAGCCCTGGTTTGCTCGAAGGCTAATTCGACAGCATGACGATTCAGGCAATCCTTACAGTCATAAGACTTATATATATCAGCGCCCCCGACGCACTTTGGCTTTGATCCTTCTTTCGACAAATCTCGAACTCCAGTCCACCAGTCTTCGTTTCCCAAATCAGCACACGTTGATTAGCTGTACAACAGACAACTCACAGCGTGCAGAAGGGCAAGCATGTGGGAGATCCTGGCGATCTCGCCAACAGCAGCCAGTCGAGCCGTCGGGACAACGTCAGGGAAGGCTTCGAGCGCCCGGGGTCAACCGCAATGACCCGTTCACCTTCACCCGCTCCATCAGTGAGTATTGGGAGCTCATCTCGCCCTGAAGCCAGAACAATGTCTGCTTGGGGCTTGCTGAGTTGTGATCAGCTCTCACGCATGACCTCGAGAGATCCTGCTCAGTCGGTGGAGAAGGCATCTCCCACCGCCGAGGTCGTTGTACAGAAGAGTGCTACCCATTTTGCCGTGCTTCCAGGGCTACGAAAGGTGAATTTTAGTGCCTGGCAGCAGCTACTGCCCGAGGGCGAATGTGGTGCGGTTATGAGCGCATACCTGAGATCCGAATACAGCAGGCTTCGCACCCGGATTGCCGAAATGGAGAAAAAGTGCGACCAAATGAGTCTTGCCAAGTTCGTCTCTGCGGGCTTCTCTTCGGAATCCTGGCAAGATGCCCTCCAGCAGACCGCCAAGGAAGCTGCTGCCGCCTGCCTTTATAAGGCCTCGTGGACCGAGAACCATCAATGGCTGCACAGCGTTGAGCTCAGCGATAGCACCTGGGTGCAGTACGATGACAGACTCGCCAATGAGATAACTGACATGATGAGTGCGCTAAGTGAGGCTGTAACCCGAGCTCGAACGAGCAACATCTTAAGTGGATGTGATGCCTCTATCCTAGACAGAGTGCCGGTGGCACATCCACCGCGAAGTCCGAGGCGGGAAGGTGAAGTCGAACATCCCCCTAGCCCAAGAACGCCACGTGGCACGACAGAGTACGTTCGAGCGTGGTCTCGCCCTCGGCTTGGCTCAACACACTCGGCCCAGCGCTCCCAGTCCTCTGCGGGAGGGGCGAGGCGATAGCCCAGATCCAGTGTTAGAGCACGCCGATGAGCCTGGCGAGGAAACCTGGACTGTTGGTAAAGAGATCGGTCTGCCTGTCGCCGAGCGATACACCTTTGAGGTCTTGGGCGCCATCGATGACATTGACATGGAGCTGGTCCTCGAACGTCTTGCAACGGGGGAAATTCAAGAAGGTGAGCTGTATCTTTGACCTGATCTCTTTCCTCCCTTCCTAGCCGTTTGTTGCATGATCGGACTACGGCCAGGGCGAGGTAAGTGGATAATTTGTTGGTCCTTAAGTGGTCAGCCGCCCAATTGATGGGTGGAAGGGTTTTCCGAGACAGCAGCTTACATCAAGCGACGCTCTGGAACTTTTCAAGCTTGACAACAGCTCCGAGACACCAGCTGAGCCTTCTACCCTTCGGTTTGGGGCCGTAGCCTCAATACTATGTGGCCGGTTTATAATGCTGACTTCAGCTTGAATCAATTTCTCTGCTCACCGTCCCTCGGCTTGTTTGCTGCACATATCTCAATGGCTCTTGTGGTATGCTTGTGCTTGTGTGACCTCGAGGCAAACCGTGAGATCGGTGGTGTAGGTGACCAGCTTCCCAGATGTTGGGCTCCTGCCCCGGTCTTGTGGATGTGGCAAAGGAGTCATGGAGACGTTCGTGCGATCATTACGGACTGATGACACTCTCGCCGTAGTCACACAGCAAACATTAGCCGCTCAAGACCTATATGTATTGCTCTCCTTGGTGTGTTACTCTTCCAACATCAAAAAACCATCCCAGTGCACAACTCACCACAACACAAAACCACTTTCCAGATCATTATCAAGCCATAATCATGCTGAAACCCGACGAAAAGCAGGGCACTGACCCGTCCAAGACGCCTGTGCGCTCCAAAAGTGGCCCATCTGCGTCACTGTCAACACAGCCGGCAGCGTCTCCGGCGAAGCGTAAGGCGTCGAGCCCACCAAGATCGGAAGGTATCCCTGGTGTTCATCGTACAGAGTACGATTTGGTAGCGGTAGAGCCAGGCTTGACCCTGCAGAGCTTTAAGGAGCTTGCCGAATCCATTAACCCGGACCACACGCGTGAGATCTTGCTCGATCTCATCGAGTTCGAACACAAGAAACTGTCGTCCAAGCTATTTCGTCTTGCAACAGCATTTTCGCACATGGCGGAGCCAGCATTTGCCGCGCCCCAAAGTGCTCCCGTGGTAGTCGAGCGAGAGAAAGTGGACGTACTGGAAAAGCAAAGAGGCGGTTTGATGGACCAGGTGGAGCATTGGTCCTACAAGACAGACGAGGTTCGTCGACGCTATCCAGATATCGAAGACTGGGCATTGAACCTCAAGAAAGAAATGACCAATACCACAAAGACGATCAAAGGCCTGTCAATCGAATCTGAAAACGCGACCAGATCCCGAGAGGACAATCGTTTGAAAGCGTTGTTCGCTACCGCCGATCCCGAACCTGTTGACCCTAAACCGAGGGGCAGGGCTGAAGAGCGTGCTTCAAAACCCAACTACTGGACAACTCCATCGCCGCCGCCGCCTGGCGTACGACCAGCAGATGATTGGAGGAAGCAGACTGATTCGCCCGAATCGATTGGAGGCAAGAAGGATCCCGAGGATGACACCAAGACCAAAGCAAGCGGCTCGAAGGGTAAGGGAAAAGCCCAGGCTCCTGGTCTGCCAGGTCCGGGCACCCAAGGAGGTCGGTCGCAGAAGCGTAGAAGTACGAACAATCCAGGTGAAGTCTCGGTGGCCTTCCAAGCTATGCTCGGCGTATTCATAGCTGGGGAACGGACGAGGCCAAATTTCACTGACCTGCGGGAGGCTCTTATCGAATCTTTCGAATTTGGAGATGATTGGTAACTGATGAGCAGACCCCGATTTTGTTCCAGACATTGGCTAACCCTTTTATGCTACTGTCTGTAGGTACATATTCAACGTCGACGGCAGCAAGGAAGACCGGGACGTATCGAACCTCACTCGAAAGGTCAATGCCTTGTAGGCCAAGCTGAACCAGGTTACAGCGTGGTGTGTGCACCAAGGATCGATTTCTCACTCCACTGGCATGTTTTGGGATGGTTGCGGTTGCATGTATGACCAGTGGAGATACTCATGTAAGTGATATGGCGTAATTCCTTTTCGGCCATAGTCGATATCTTCTGTAAGGCTTTCACATGTTCCTGTGCTAGCAGTAGCGCTTGTTCATCAACTCTTCCACTTTCTTACCTTTGTTGTCTCCGTCCCGACTCGCCTGCCGTTCTTACTCGCAGCGGTAATTTGACTGCCGTGATGTGTTTGCTTGACCCTGGAACGCTGCCGACGGCATCGAGGCTTGCTCATACCAATCATCTGTCGATTCTCGTGAGATGTCAGAGACTCATGGTTCTGTCAGAAGTGGTAAGGCAAGCAGTTGCTCTTGCATACGTTGGTCGTAGGACTTGGGTTGTTCGAATCCTGCTTGATCAATACTCGTCCGTTTTTTGAATTACCGGGTTGTCTTCGAGCGTTCAGACACTTGTGCCGTGGCACACGACCTTCGAGAACTTGACGAACATGAACTCAAATTCAAGCAACGATGCTGTTTGCTCATGCTAGCCAAGACCAAGTGCTCCCATGAGACTTAGAGAGGCTCATCAGTGCGGTGGCAAACAACATCTTCCTTCCTATGCTTATTCCTGCTGCGTGGCAGCCCTGGCTTCCCAGCATTTTGCAGGTGGTCCTGTACGTATCTGAGCCCTGACTTATACCTCAATCAGTGACGATCTCCAGGGTACAAACATGCAACGATCCGAAGAAAAGCAAGCCGTTGGTCCGGCAGGCTCTAAGCGTCCAAAGCATCCCTTTCGTCCATCATCTGAAGAACGTGAGAAGTGGTTGTCAGGTCAGGAGCCCCCAGCGGGCCTCACTCCTGCAAAACGCGAGGCCTCGAGTCTACCACGAGGAAGTCGAATTCATGGTGTGCACCGCATTAAAACAAATCTCTGGGCCATCGAGCCAGGTTTGACGACGAAGAGCTTCAGAGAGCTCGCTGGCTCTCTTCCTGAGAAGCAAAAGGAGCAAATCTTGCTCAAGCTCTTGAAATTCGAGCACGAGAGGTTGCTCGACCGCATATCAAACTATGAAGCCGGGTACGTAGAGCTGGAGGCAATCACTGGAGAGTCCGAAGAATCGACCCAATTGCAGGAGGACCTCGCTGAGATGGCTTATCTGGTGGACGAGCATCAAGAGTTGAAGTCTCACGTATCGTGGTGGGTCGCTAACGTGGGTGAAGCGCTCCGGAATCACTTTGGCCCGGATGTGAATTGGTCGCCACAGTTGACTAGTGGTTTGGAGCAACAGGCCGCACTGCTGGAGGAGCGGCGTAAAAGTTGTGACACCAGTCTCAAGACACGGGAGGCCAACTTTGGCGGAAGCTTACCGGGACCTGCGAAATTCGGTGAAAGCGTAAGGACTGCGGAACGTGTGTCGAGCCCAGCTCCCGATACGCCCAGGGGAAGACCAGCAGTCCCTGTATCGGGCCAGACAGGCACGCCGACCCCGGCATCCACCGTCAGGACTCCTTCACGCACAAGTACCGTGCGCGCCAATCCACCGAGCTTCGACTTTGGGCGACTCATGTCTTCAACCGGACTAAGCAAAGGCAAGAGCGATATCGCAACCAGGGACGGCAGCTCGGACGCTGCTTCGACCATCGACCCATACCACAATGTTGAGCCACTGACCCCGTGGCAAGTTCCCGAGCTTGGTACTCAAGGAGGCCGAAAGCAGGTGCGTCAACGGCTTTCTGGTCCACGTCTGACGGAAGATGAAGTCGAGGCGAGCTTCACGGACGTGGTTGACGCACTCGTAAAGTCCAGTGAAGGACCTTTGGGACCGAAACTGCGTGACTTGCGAGACGCACATATAGAGGAATTCAAGCCCGGGCGCTATTAGTTCACATTCTCGATCGATAGCGACCAGGAGCTCGAACACAAGGCCACGATGCTGGACATCGGGCGGAAGCTTGATGCCTTGTAGACCGAGGACGATTTGATAGCTTCGTGTGAGTCATCGGCTGCTGATCTTCTGCTGTCGGGTAGAAGGGATTAGCACTAACGGTAGTGGTGAGGACCCTGCTCGAAGCTGGGAGAACGGGCGGGTGTTATTTGGCTGTCGGTTTGCTTTGGGATCTGTCTTCGAGGTGTTGTTTGACTCCCAAATCGTTTAACTTCACTTTGCTTCCTAGGTAATCATCCTCATTGAGCGTGCAGCATGAAGGCCAGAATCTCCCTAGCGTTCATGGCGCTATACCCAGTAAGCATTGCATCTTTGAACACACCTTCGTCACGCCACCGAGTGAACTGCAGTGGCCCAGAGGCGATCGTGTAGAAGGTGAGGCTGTTTCCCCGCTCAATGGCTTCATACTGGATGTGCATATGTTCTCACGCACTTCGCTTCTCAAGAGTCATCCACATATCCCGCCAGAAAGCAACACCACCTTTGACCGTCCACACACCAGGTTTCTTCTCGTCGGCTAGATGTGGTGTGAAGTCACGGAAGAACTGTAAGGAGCTGTCAGCAATCTACGATACCTCGATTCATATCTCATCAACTCTTACCAACAGCGGCCCCTTGTACAGCTCCATCATCGCAATGTCTGTCAACGCACGTCAGCGCCCCGAGGAAGCCATAGCGTATGTCAGACACAGACCTTTGCCCAAACAAGTCCGCGAACCATAGCCGAACGCCATATTATACTTATTCAACTGCTTCGTCTGCTCCTCATCCTCCAGCCAACGCTCTGGCCTGAACGCCTCGGCGTCTTCGCCGAAGACTGCTGGATCGCGGTGGACCTATCACCAGCCCTGGTTAGCCTCTTCTTCTCTCTTCTTGCGACCACAGCTCAACTCACCAACCAAGGATTACAAGTAATCTCCGTCCCCTCCGGCACAAACTTCCCCTCCAACTCCATCCCAACCTTCCCCACCGTCCTCGGGAAAATATTCGGCGCACTAGGATTCAGCCGCATAGTCTCCTTGACGCAAGCGACATAGAACGGGCAAGCCTCTTGCACCTCATCGTACTGCGGCATCCCGCCAATCTTACCGTCTCGAGTGGCTGTCTCGATCTCGTGTACGAGGCGGTGGTATATGTCTTTGTTCGTCATGACGTGGTAGATCATGCCCTGGAAAGCCGTGCCAGTCGTGTCAGCGCCAGCGAGGAGGACGAGCAAGATCTCGGCTTTGATGTAGTCGTCGCTTAGGGGGTTGCCGTCGTCGTCGCGGGCGTCGATGAAACTGCACATCCATCAGCGATAGCACTACCAGACATTGCGAGCGCCACCCACGTCTGCAACAGATCCAACCGATCCCCAGCCTTGCCCTCCTCAATATCCCTCCTTCTCTGTGCCAGCAACTTATCCCTAAACCGCATCAACATGCCTATCCCACTCTCATCCTCCGGCTTTGCCACCAGAAACTTCTCTCCCAACCGCGTATTCTTGACCCTATAAGTAAACGGCCACAACCTCCCCATCAGCCCAAAAGCAGGCAGACCCTCGTGGAAACCTCTTATCAACCCCCCAACATCCTCCCCTTGCTCAATGAATCCAATCGGCGCTCCGAAGCCGATCTCAGAAATGATATCGTACGCCATAAAAACAGCCCAAGGAGCAAAATCAAACACCTCCCCCGTCCCCACAAACTTCTCCTCCATCTTCCGCATCCACGCCCGCATCCGCGTATCCACCAACGGCTCCATCTTCTTGATATTAGAGAAGGCGTACGGTCCGGCTGCAATTTTCCTGTAGTGGGCATGCACTTTGTGCGATTGCATGTTGAAGAGGCTCTCGGTTTTGCCGAAGGAGCCGGTGACGTAGTACTTCGACTTATCGGCGTTGCGGGTATACACTTCGGGCAACTTGCTCGCGTCGGAGACCAGAAGCATCGTAGGTGTTATCCGTAGGACGGGGCCTGCGACCTATATCAGCTGCGAGTACCGCATACCGCTGTTACAGATCTGGTCCAGACGTACCGTGTTTCTTATGCAACGCCAACTCCACCTGACATTCATCCTCCTTAAGATTATGGTACGCGATCCACAACCTAGTCACAGACGCCCAAAACGGACCAGGAAAGTCGCGAAGGGGGGAGAAGAAGCGGTAGCGGATGATTTGTTCGGCCCATGATAGGAGGACGTATGCCACGAGAGCGAGGACGAGATTGCGGATTGTGAGGAGGGAGAGGAGGGTTTGGGGTGTGAAGGCGGGCATCGTGGGGATGGGTGGTGTGGCAGGAGATGGGTGCGAGGATACTGGGGTACGAGGGTACGAAGATGGAGGTGTTGTGGGATGGTATACTCACGATATACTTACATTGAGGATTCATGTTGGTAGCTTGCCAGATCGTCCCGAGCTCGAGGACGAAGCTCTGCCTGCTATCGATGGGTAACGGAAAAGGTCTCCCGTCAGTTCACAAGACGCTTCCTAGAGAGGTTTCTCCAAAGGAAGCGCAATGGGAGTAGTTGATCTGCTCCAGGAACTCCCCACACCGACGACCCCGCAAGAGTCTCGAAGCTTGATTTGGTGGATCCGGTTGTCCTGCGGCTCCGTAAATACCACAGGCGAGATACTCCGAGTTTTGTGCGAGCAGCTGGCGTTGCACGTGCTATGCTTCGTACCTACCTTTATCGTTTGTTTGGGTATTAGAAGGCTCTGCAATAACCCTCGCCTCCCAAATGAGCCTACACGGCCACCTGTGCTTTTGATAGACAAAGCAGGCATGTCAGACCATCCAAGTCAAGCCCCCTCCACCCACCCAACCCCTCTCGAGGAAAGGCTCAAGAGGGCGCTCCGGCTTATTTGCGATCTTGTGTCGTTCTGCGCCTGTGTGGCTGGGTACCGTAGGCTCATGGGAGCGGACAGTTTCGAACTCATGTAGAGCTTGATGCCAAGGCAGTGGGGAATGATGGAGGCCGCGCGAGTAGTACCCAAATAAAATGGGAGTGAGATGTGTTTTGAGTAGAAATGTACAGGATGACCCTGAGGATGGGCTGTCGGTATCGCGGATCTGCCAGAACGCCGCGCTATGCTGATGGTCTTGCCTCTATATCGTACATGCTGCTTCAGTGCAAGAGTCGAATCCGTTCGCGATAGGAGGATGTTCAGCTGATGCTTTCGTGGTGTGGTCGTCGCGACAAAGCTAGATTCTGGTGGTGAGGTCAGATCACCGCTCTTCGTTTATCACGGGTGTGAGACATACGGTGGTAGTAGCAGATCGCTCCAGCTGCTGTGCAAGAATGCCACGCCGGCCTGCCCAACCTGTCAGTATGCGCCTTTTCATCATCTTCACTCACACCCGAGATCTCATTTGTCTGCGGAGATCGTCCTGCACATACCGCGAAGAATGCCACACTCGTCACCACGCTCCTATTCTCGGGGTTTGTGAGCTCGTTGTAGACCTGCGAGACGTAGCCCCGTGGTTGCACGGGTCGGCCGACCCCGGTCCCGCGGATTTGTTGTTGTCCCTTTGGTGGCATCTTGATGGTGTACTGGTGGTGAGTAGGTAGTGGCGTGTGTGGTGAATTGGTAAATGTCGTTAGTGCTCCCTTTCAGTCTACAGTAGATCCCCGACAATGTGCGCTTCCCGGGGATATCTCGGCGCGGCCCGTCCTCGTCCGAAACTGGCCGCATCTTCAGACGCCATCGCGTTTGCCTCGAGAGCAGCTGTTTGGAAACAACCACTACGTCTCTATCATCTCCGCCAACAATCACAACACTTCTCCAACACTCTCAGCTTAGCATACCGCAACCATGGCGCTCGACACATTCTTCAACAACAAAATCGAATCGATGAAGCTGGAGATGATCCAAGGGCAAGCAGTCCTCCGCCGACTAGAAGCACAGCGCAACGAGTACAACAGCCGAGTGCGCCTACTACGAGAAGAGCTCGGTCTCCTCCAGCAACCCGGCAGCTACGTCGGCGAGGTGGTCAAGGTGATGGGGACGAAGAAGGTACTCGTCAAAGTGCATCCCGAGGGCAAATACGTCGTCGACATCGCAGACAACATCGACATCTCTAAGCTCACCGCCGGCAAGCGCGTCACACTGCTTTCGGACAGCTACAAACTCTCCTCCCTCCTGCCATCGTCCGTTGACCCACTTGTGTCGCTCATGATGGTGGAGAAGGTGCCGGATAGCACTTACGACATGATCGGTGGCCTCGATGAGCAGATCAAGCAGATCAAGGAGGTTATTGAGCTGGGGCTGCAGCATCCCGAACTCTTCGAATCTCTCGGTATCGCGCAGCCAAAGGGTGTTCTGCTCTACGGTCCTCCTGGCACAGGCAAGACACTTCTCGCGCGAGCGGTAGCACATCACGCAGACTGCAAGTTCATCCGAGTAAGCGGCAGCGAGTTGGTGCAGAAGTATATCGGCGAAGGGTCACGTATGGTGCGCGAGCTTTTCGTCATGGCTCGGGAACACGCGCCTAGCATCATCTTCATGGACGAGATCGACAGCATTGGTTCTTCGCGTGTCGAGGGCAGCTCCGGCGGTGACTCGGAAGTCCAGCGCACGATGCTGGAACTCCTGAACCAGCTTGATGGTTTCGAGCCGGTAATGAATATCAAAGTCATCATGGCCACCAATCGTCTCGACATCCTCGATCCTGCGCTCCTCCGACCAGGTCGCATCGACCGCAAGATCGAGTTTCCTCCGCCAACGACGGAAGCTAGGGCGGATATCCTGCGCATTCACTCACGATCGATGAATTTGACGCGCGGTATCAACTTGAACAAGATCGCGGAGAAGATGAATGGGTGTTCGGGTGCTGAGCTGAAGGGCGTGTGCACGGAAGCAGGGATGTTTGCGCTGAGGGAGAGGAGAGTGCATGTGACGCAGGAGGACTTCGATCTGGCGACTGCGAAGGTGCTGAATAGGCACGACGATAAGGAGACGAGTTTGAGCAAGCTGTGGAAGTGAGACCGCGGAAGAAGCGTTCGTGGGTCCTTGCGTCTTGCATTACTGTATTCTACGAGCCTGCATAGCGTGGAGTCCGATCAACAACTACAGTGCTACCTGGTATAGAGATAATCGAGCGAGCTATAGCATGCAGTCCATATCCATCTCGCACGGCATCTTTCGGGACTCGGCCCCGCGCCCCCCAGCTTTCTACACCTCCGACTTCGTCAGTGGTACTCCGCACCTCATCGCGCACCGTGACACCACGCGATCGTTGGCTCGAGATGTGAGACGAGTGATTTGGCCAGGGGTAGGCGTCTGCAAGAGGCATACCTCGCGATCGCGTCCACTGCCGCGCAAACAGCTCTCGACCGCCCTATTCCAGGTTCCTTCATCAGCTCCAGCTCAGCAGTGACTACCGCGGCAAAAGGTAAATGGAAACGAATATTACGGTATTGTAATAATAAACACTCTCCCTTCTCATTTCCTCTGGTTCACTGCTTCCTCTTCTTAATTTGAGCAACGTTTAGCAAATCCCAACTTCCTCCCCGTCTAGCACCATGTCCCCCTCCATCCCCTCCAAAATGCAAGCCTGGCTCAAACACTCCTCCTCCCCCGATCCCCAGTACACTACCATCCCCGTCCCCTCCTGCCCACCGTCCGGTTTCTTAGTCCGCATCCTAGCAGCAGGCGTCTGCCACTCCGACGTCGCCATCCTCGCCGACACGGGCGCCACGCGCCAGGCGTTCTATCGGGATCCGTTCGTGCTTGGGCATGAGGGGTGTGGTGAGATCACTACCATAGGCTCTTCAATCCCTAAGGATTCGCCTGCGGCAGGCCTAAAGGTTGGGGATAGGGTCGCTATGAACCCGGTAGCGGGGTGTGATGACAAAGCCTGTCCGGATTGTGGAACTGGGTTCCCGCAGCTCTGCCAGAGTACTGAGGGCAGTCATCATGGGCTAGGACAGGATGGGAGCTTTGCCCAGTATGTGGCTATCTCCCACCGCTCCGCCATTCCTGTGCCCGCAGGTGTTTCCGCGGCAGAAGCAGCCGTCGCCACCGATGCTGTAATGACGTCTCACCACGCCATCGTCACGCGGGCGAAGATTACAGCAAAGGATACGGTTTTCCAATTCGGGCTTGGTGGGCTGGGCATGAACGCTGTACAGATCCTTCTTCGAGTGGGTTGTACACTGTACGTGAACGATGTGCGGCAGGGCCCGCTGGACGAGGCGGTGAAACTGGGCGTGCCTGCAAATAATGTGGTGCCCGTGGGCACGAGCGTGCAGGAATGGGTGAAGGAAAAGGGGTTGGAGGGAAGGATAGATAAAGTAGTGGATTTCGTGGGACTGCAGCAGACGTTTAGTGATGCTGAGGTGATCGGTACGTCCTCTCCCCACTTTAGGGGCCGCAAGGCGATCGGTAGAAGGCTCAGCAAGCCTCGACCTCATTGTCACCGGGCTTGGAAGGCCATAGAGCGCCGCTTGGTGCGTGATGCTGTCTCGGAGAGTCCTTCTAGCTATCGGTTTGGCGGCGGTCCAACGGGGCCCTCTTATCTTTACATCTGCAAAGAATCCCTTGCTAACGAAGAGGGGCAGTCCGCCGCGGCGGCACCATAATCAACGTTGGTCTCCTCGAACACTCGCACAAAACAAACCACATCTCCAACATAGTCAAAGCGCTCACGGTGCTATACACCTTCGGTGGCCACTCAGCAGATATCGTGGAGGGGATGAAGATGATTGCGGATGGGAGCTTGAAACCGCAGGTTGAGACGGTGGCGATGCAAGATTTTCCGACGGCGTTGAGGGATTTGCATGAGGGGAGGGTGAAGAGTCGGGTCGTGCTGATTCCGGAGGGACTTGACGCGGAGGGGTGAGGGAGGTATGTAGGCGTCCAGTTGATGGGACACGATGATGCTTCGAAGGCTATGTAGGTAAGCCAAACCACCAAGAAGAAGATGCTCTAGACCCGAACGCCATGCTCGAAACGCGCGGTGGGTATTCATCAAACCACAATCAAACCCTCCCTCTCCTAATGCACATCACCACCACATCCACACTTCTCCTCACTCTCAATACGCAATCCCACTCCTCCCCCTCGTCCTCAAAACACTCGAACTCGGCCCCTGCGCATCCCACCCACTAAACCAAAACCCCACCACCACAACCGCATAAGTAAAAATCAAGATGCTCCCCTTGAAATAATTGCTCTTCCCCTCCCCGACCACCCACCCCATCAAAAACACCCCCAGAGTCACCGTCACCATATCCCACTGCGGAAAGATCAACGTGAACGTGTGCGCCATCATTTCCTGCTCTGTACCTCTAAAATACTCATTGTAGAGATTTGAGAACAGCACCAACGCCGGTGTTTGCAGGAGCATGACTTGCAACGCGTAGGAGGAGCCGATTTCCATTGAGAGAGCGACGTTCCCGTTCATAGCGAAGGAGATGGCGTTGAGGAATTCGGTCGTGTTTGGGACAAGGGCGAACAGCGTTATTCCGAGGAATTTCTCGTCAATGTCCACGGAGCCGAGCACGGAGTCGACAGTGTCGACGAGGATTTCGGCGATGATGGCGTAGGCGACTGTGGCGACGCAGAGAATGACGGCGGATTTCGTGCGGGACCAGTTCGGGGCGTCGTGGCTGCCGGCTTCGAGAGCGGCTTCCGCGGCTGGGGCGGGGGTGGGGGCGGCGATGGCGTCGGCGGAGAGG
>JAABUL010003405.1_pt1 | contig 23660 bp, 23 predicted proteins | sample 5559151 | NCBI WGS metagenome assembly JAABUL01 (sample SAMN10711876, study PRJNA513368) | rock metagenome | isolation source: Antarctica rocks | place: Antarctica: Victoria Land, Pudding Butte sud | reverse complement strand
CGCGCAGTAACTCCTGCACGATGCGGGCCTTGTAGGCGGAACTGTATTGTTGTCTCATCGTGGTCTAGTCTACCACCTCTAAGCGCCCCCTTTCACTGTCCAGGTTCCTGGGTCCACTATACTTCCACGGGGTGCGGTAATCCTATACAACGCTTGCCGTCGTCTGCGCGCCGCGCGCCGCGTGGCGCGTGCCGAGGGTCCCGCCCAGCGCCGCTGCCCCGCAGCCGAGCAGTAGCCCAATCAACGTGCCCCAGGCCGTGTTGCGCGCCGTGTCGGCCGCCTGCTGCGCCTGCGCCGGCGTGATGCTCTTGGCGGCCCCGGTGGCCGTGGCGCCGAGTTGGCCCAGGTTGATGCCCAGTCCGCCGGCGATGTTGCTTGCGTTACCGATGATCGCGCCCAGGCCCTGGCTCGCCAGCCACAGCAGGAGGGGCAGCGCCAGCAGGAAGACCAGCGCGCCGTTGAGGGCGGCCCAGCCGCGCTCGTGCACCGCCGCCGTGCGCCCGGCCACGTAGCCGCCGATGAGGAAAGCGAGGATCGCGCTGATCCCGGCCCAGATGGCCGAGTACTGCCCCGCGTTCTGGTTGCCGGAGCCCTGCGCGGCCTGCCCCGTGTGCACGGTCGCGGCGCCGATGGCGAGCCCGAGCAGGCTCAACACCAACAGCGTGAAGAACGCGGCGAGCAGGCCCGCCCAGATCGGCCCCCAGCGCACACGGTCGGTCGGCAGGGTCATCACCTGCGACACACCGCGTGTCGTCGTCTCGCGCACCGCGCGGCCGTCGCCCACGGTCTCGACCGGGGCCGCCATCAGACCATCCGCCGTACGTTGTCCGTCGCGCTCAACGTGACCGTGTGTGTCAACCCTGTTCGCCATGAGAGATAGCTCCTTCGTGATTCTAAACTATGGAGGGGGCCGTCGGGATAGACGCGACCGGGACCCCGGCCGTGCAACATGCGTTATATCACGACCTATCGCGATATAACGCAACTTGTGTGCCAGGGCGTGCGGGCGGGGTGTGCGGCGTCGGTCTCGCCGGTGCCCACGGGCACCGCACCACACGCCCGGCGACTCCGGCGAGACCGCACCTGCGCGGCGGCACCCACGCCCCCAAGGACGCCGCGCGCGGCGACGCCTACGGCACCCTCAACGAGCGCCCTCGGCCTCGCCCGCGCCCTGCTCCCGTCCGCGTCGCCCCTCGACCCGACGCTGGGCCACCTCCAGCGCGACTTTTTCGCCTTCGGCACCGCACTCTCCCTGCCCCGGACGCCGCGCCTCCGGCGCGGGAGCCACGCGGCGATGCGATCCGCACGGCCGTCCTAGAGGCTGAGACCGTCCGCCTGCAAGCCGCCCTCCCGCCCCTGCACACCTTCATCCTGCCCGGCGGGACCCCAAGACGGCGGTGCCACGCCTGAAAGAGAGCGCCACGATCATTAACACGTCCTCCATCGAGGCCGTCCAGCCCGCGCCCATGCTCACGTACGCGGCGACCAAGGCTGCCATCGTGAACTTCACCAAGGGCCTGGCCAAGGAGATGACACCCAAGGGCATCCGCGTCAACTCGGTCGCGCCCCGCCCGGGTTGGACGCCGCTGATCCCCTCCACGATGCCGCCGGAGCAGGTCTCCTCGTTCGGGATGCAGCGCCCCGCGCAGCCCGTCGAACTCGCTCCCGCTTACGTTTACCTCGCCTCCCAGGAGTCCAGCTACGTCTCGGCGCAGACCATCGGCGTCACCGGCGGCACTCCGCTGTTCTAGCCGCTGGTTGCCCCCGTCGGCGACGGTGGGGACGGCCCACGCCTTCCCCCCGCCAGCGAGGACGCCGCGAGATGAGGCCTCCCGCGGTGTCACCGCAGGGGAGCTCCTTGTGCGCGCCGCCCGCCCCGTCCCGTGCCAGCCGGGGGCGTGGCACGTCCCGCGGCCGGCGCGCCGCGCGTCAGCCGCCGTCGTCCGTGGACGGGGTGTCCCCATCGCTCGTCCCGCCGCCGAGGTCCAGCTTCTCGGCCGGGTAGGTCCCCCCCGCGCCCTCGGTCCCGCCGCCTGGCGCGGCAGTCCCGCCCGCGCCGGTGTCCGGGGCGCCGGCCTCGTCATCACCGCCACCGCTGGCCGCGTCCGTCCGCTGATCGTCGCTCATTGTTCTCTCCTCTCGTCCTCTCGCACGATCCCTGTCTCCTCGTCTCCGCGATGCTCTATCCGTGCGCGATCCGCGCGCCCCCTCGATCGTGCCCTCCGCCCGCTTCTGGGGCACGGCGGACACAGAGCGCGCCCTGCCGGGGCCGCCGTGTGGTGCGCCTATCCGTCGTACCGTCGATACCACTCCTCGCCGATGGTCTCCGTCTGGAAGCCGGAGTTCTCGCGCTCGGGCCACGGTTTGGCGTAGCTGTGCGCGATCTCGATGAGGGTGCGCAGGTTGTCCACGCCCTCCGTGGCGAGGAAGCGGCGGCGCTCCTCGGGGGCCAACGTGACCGCCTTCTTCCAGATGGCGCGCCCGGCCAGGAAGCCGGAGGCGCCGTTGTGGCAGGCGAACTGCACTTGCGTGCGGAAGATCTCGATGTCGACGCCGGCGCTGAGCACGACCCAGGGCACCTGGCACGCCGCGTCGAGTTGCTTGCAATAGTCGATGGTTTTGGTCTCGTCCTGCTCGTACGTGGAGTCGACGGGGAACTCGGCCTTGTAGACGTCGACGCCGAGGCCACTGAGCAGGCGCGCGGTCTCGATCACGAGCTCCGGTTTCTGTGCTGCAAACTCTGGCGAACCTGCCTTCACGTCCCCGATAGGGTAGGCGAGGCATTCGAGGACGAAGGGGATGTCGTGCTTCTGGCACTCCTCGCCGACGCGCGCGATGAGGTCGCGCTGGTAGGTCGTGCCTTCGCCGCGATCGGGCCGGACATAGGCGAGCAGCTTGACGCCCGAGGCGCCCATGCGCTTGATCTTGTCGACGCCCCATCCCTCCAGGATTTTGGCGCGGCGGTCGTCTCCGACCTGCTCGTAGTCGCTGTCCTCGAGCGAGACGAGCAGGCCGCAGTTGCCGCGCAACGCCCCGCTAGCGATGGACTGGGCGGCGCCGAACTCGGGGTCGATCAGCATAGCGCTGGCGTAGGGGCTGAGCGCGCGGCAGATGTCCGTCTTGACGTCGGTCATCTCCGCCGCGCTCACGCCCTTGGGGTCGTCCGGGTTGAGCATTTTGCGCATCGAGCCGCGCTGATCTTCGGCGGCCATGGTGAAGATACCGCCCTCGCTGGCAATCTCGCGCAGGCCGCGTCGCTTGCCCACGGTGAGCGTGTGTGCCATGGTGTTGTCCTCCATGTCGTTTCCTAATTAGCGGGGTCCTGATGACGGCGCCCGCGGGGCAGGGGGGCGTCGCGGACCCCCGCATCATGACCCCTCTGCCATCCGCGCGCTACGCTCGCTTGTCGCGGGAGGCGTGCGGGTCGTCGATGAGGGTGTCGGCGTCGCTGTTCGGCCCCCCCCGGCGTGTCGGCGTGCCCGCGCGCCGCGTCGATCGCCACCATCTCGTCCGCCGGCTGGCGGTCGTAGCCGCCCGCGTACGGCGTGTGCTCGCCCCGCAGTCCCCCCTCGTCCACGCCCGAGAAGGTGTCGTCGTCGTGCGGTTGCCCCGTGTCTCGTACGTCCTATGTCATATCCATCTCCTTATCTCTTCACGACGAACGCTCTGCTCTCTGACCTGGACCTGTCGCGCGCTACGCCTCGCGCGCATCGCCGACGCGTGTGTCGACCACGGCGCGCCGTCCCGTAGCCGCCTCATCCGCCCTCGTCCGCGTCGCCCGCCTGGCGAGGGATGATGTAGTAGGTCCCGGTCACGACCATCATCAGCGCATCCGTCTTGGCGTCGACGATGCGCGTTTCGAGCATGATCAGGTGCTCCGTCTGGTGCAGCGCTATGCAGCGGGCTACGAGCATCCCCTCGCGCGCGTTGGTCAGGTAATTCGCCTTGGCCTCGAGCGTGACGGCGCTCTTGCCCGCGCCGGCGAGGCCGCGCGCCGCGGCGCCCATGGCGTAGTCGGCGAGCGTGAAGAGCATGCCGCCATGCACGTAGCCGTAGCAGTTGAGCGCGTTCGGCGTCACGTCCATCGCGAGCGCCGCGTCGTCGCCGTCGGACTCCAGCGCGCGCATATTGACGAGGCCGCCGAGGTAGCCGAACGCGTCCCCCTCGTCGGCCGCGCGCGCGGCCTCGACGCCCTGGAGCGCCAGGTCCCGCGCGTGGGGCGAGAGGCCACCCACCATCCGCGCTACCGTTGCGTCGTCGGACGCCCCCCCTCCCCGGCCGATCCTCTCGTCCATCGTGTCCCCTCCTCCCGTCACCCCTGTCGATATCAGTAGCCGGCGCGCGTGTCGACCGTGTTGTGCAGTTCCTCGCCGGCGAGGAAGCGGCGCACGTTGTCGATCAGGAGTTCGATGCCCCGCTCCCAGTACAGCGGTGTCCGCCCTGCCGTGTGTCCCGTGATCAGGACGTTGGGCAGCGCCCACAGCGGGGAGTCGGCGGGCAGCGGCTCCGGCGTCGCCACGTCGAGCCCCGCCCCGGCGATCGTGCCGTCGCGCAGCGCCGCGACGAGCGCCTCCTGGTCGACGATCTCGCCGCGTCCGACATTGTAGAGATAGGTCGACGGCCCCATCCGCGCGAGTTCGTCGCGGCCGATGAGATGCTCCGTCGCGGGCGTCAACGGGAGGCACAGCGCCACATGGTCGGCGTCGGCCAGGAGGTCGGGCAGCCGCTCGCTCGGCAGCAAGGCCTCGATGTAGGCGGGGGCATCCCCGTTCCCGGCGTCGCGGTCGGTGGCCTGGACGTGCATCCCCAGGGCGTGCGCGCGCCGCGCCAGCTCCTCCCCGATGTCGCCGAGTCCGACGATCCCGAGCGTCTGGCCCGCGAGCTCGAACGTCGGGGGCGCGTCCGCGTGGTTGTCGTCCCATTCCCGCCGGTCCTGCCGCCGGAGCAGCGGCGGCAGCCCGCGGGCGAAGGCCAGCATCAGCGCGAGGACGTGCTCGGCGATGCTGGGCGCCGCGATACCGCTGAAGTTGGTCAAGACGATGGGGCGCTCGCGCAGCGCGGGGATCAGGAACCCCTCGACGCCCGCGATCGTGGCCTGGACCCAGCGCAGACGGGGGGCTGCCGCCACCTCCTCGGCGGTGATGGACGCGCCGCCGATCAGGGCGTCGGCGTCCCCCAACGCGGCGCGTAGCGCCTCCGGCGACGTGCAGACGCGGATGCGTGCCTCCGGGACCTCCCGGCGCAGCCGGTCCAGGTAGCGGTCGTCCAGGTCGACGCGCAGAACCAGGGTCGGTGTCGGTGTCGTGCTCATCCCTCCGCCTTCCTTCTTTGCTGTGTCTGGTCATAGGGCGCCATCGCGGGATAGCGCCGGGCGGACAGGGGCCTGCCGGGACGCGCTGCGTCTCGCGAGACACCGGGCGGCGGCGTTCCCTCTCCCTTCGATCGTCCTCGACGGTCATGCCCTCATACGCCCCCCTCCTCTGTGTCGGTCTTTTGCTCGCCGCGCACCTCGGGTCCCGCCGGCCGCGACGCCTCCCGCAGGGGCGAGGTGTCGTAGTGCGCGCGCAGATCGGCCGGGTCGTCGTAGATGGCCCACGCCCCTTTGAGGTCGTCGTCGGAGAAGCCGCCGCAGCGCAGCGCGATCGTGCCGACGCCGATTTGCTCGGCCGCCTCGATGTCGTAGGGTGAGTCGCCGAGCATGACGACCTCCGGGGCCGGCAGGCCGCTCTTCGTGAGCGCGACCGCCACGATGTCCGGCGCCGGCTTGGACTGCCCCGCGTCGTCCATGGTGGTGCGCTCCGGCAGCAGGTCGTCGACCCGCGCCACCTTAAGCAATATCTCCAATTCCTCGCTGCTGGCCGAACTCGCCACGACGAGGGTGAGCCCCTCCTGGTGCAGGCGCCGCACGAGATCGCGCGACCCAGGGGCCGGCTGGAGGGTTGGGCCGAACTTTGTCAGCATCAGCTCTTTGCGCACGTCGGCGATCTCCTTGCCTTCGCCGTCCGTGGCGTTGAGCCCCGGCGCAAGTTCCGGCACGACTTTGTCGCCGCCCATCCCGATCAGGGGCCGCACCTTCTCCAAAGGCACGTCGCGGCCATGTGCCTTGAAGGCCTCGACCCAAGCCCGCGCCTGCGCGTCGTTGCTGAGCACCAGTGTGCCGTCCACATCCAGCAGCATCCCTCGGATCGCCATTGTCCTTGTCCCTTCTCTACGACTCTCTCGACGCGTGTTGGTGCGGCGACGGCGCTCCCCAGCGCCAGGGGTGGTATCCGACGAGCGCGCCCAGCACCGCCCCATAGACCTCGTGCGCGAGCACCATGACCACGGGGCGACGCGGCTCGTCGCGCGTGGCCACCGGCATCAGACCAAGCGCCGGTATCCAGCCCATGTAGCTGACCAGCCAGACGAGGCTCCCGTAGATCATGCCCTGTGGGAGGGCCGGGACGGGCAGGCGCAGACGGCGGTACAGGATTCCGAAAAGCGCCCCGGTCGTGACGCCGAAGCCGACGTGCAACACGACCGCCAGCGCGTCGCGCGCCCGCCCCTTCCGCGCCCGTTGGTCAGCAGCGTCGAGCGCCACCGCGACCATGCGTTCGGGCGGAAGCTCCCCCACGAGGCCAACCCGCCGTGCGCCGAGCATCACCAGGCTCATCGCCACCGTCGCGAGCCCCCCGCCGATGGCGCCGTCCACACAGGCTGCAGCGCCCTGTCGCAACGTCCGTGTCATCCCACACCCCTCCTCTCAGCCGTGCCACCCTCAGCGCGTGGGCGCCAGCATCTCCGCGCGCTTGGCGGCGATCGTCTTGTTGAGATCGTCGAACGCGGCGGCGAACTGCGCCACGCCGTCGCGCTGCAACCGCTCCGTGATCTCGTCTAGGTGAATACCCGCGCGCGCCAGGCGGTCGAGCGTGGCCCGCGCCCCCGCGATATCCGCGTCGAGCGTGCGCCGCACCACACCGTGGTCGAGGACGGCCGCGATCGTGGCATCCGGCATCGTGTCCACCGTGTCGGGGCCGACGAGTTCCTCGACGTACCGGACGTCGCGCACGCCCGGCGTCTTCATGCTCGTACTGGCCCAAAGCGGGCGCTGTGTCCGGGCCTCTCGACCGGCCAACGCCTCCCAGCGCGGGCCGGAGAAGATCTCCGCGTAGGCAGCGTAGGCCAGCGTCGCGTTGGCGATAGCCACCGTGCCCTTCATGTCGGCGAGCTCGCGCCGCACGCCCTCATCGGCGGTCGCGTCGATCGCTCGGTCGAGCTGTGTGTCGACGGCTGTGTCGATCCGACTGACGAAGAACGAGGCCACCGAGGCGATACTGGTGAGCGACCAGCCGGCCGCCGCCCGCTCCTCCAGGCCGCCGATGTAGGCCTCGGCCACCGCGCGGTAGGTCGCGACGGCGAAGAGAAGTGTGACGTTGACGTTGATGCCATCGGCGATGGCCTGCTGAATCGCGGGGATGCCTGCCGGCGTGCCCGGTATCTTGATCATGACGTTGGGCAGGTTCAGGTAACTGAAGAGGCGGCGCGCCTCCCGCAGCGTCGCCGCAGTGTCGTCGGCCAGCGCCGGCGCCACCTCGATGCTGACGTAGCCGTCGCCCCCGCCCGTCCGCTCATACGTAGGGCGCAGCAGCGCCGCGGCGGCGCGGATGTCGTCGAGCACGAGGTCGTCGTAGATGGCGGCCGCGCTCGTGCCCGCGCGGACGAGCCGCCGGAGTTCGTCGTCGTAGGCGTCCGAGCCGCCGATGGCCTTCTGGAAAATGCTGGGGTTGCTCGTCATACCCACGATGCCCTGGTCGAGCAGCGCCTGGAACGTGCCGTCCCGCAGCAGGGCGCGACTAATGTTGTCGAGCCAGGGACTCTGCCCCGCGTCGCGTAGCTGCTGTAACGTCGTCTTATGTGATGCCATCTCGCTGGTCTCCTCATAGGGCGCGCCGATGCGCTGAACCCCACATAGGGCTGCGGCGCCCGTAATCTAGCGTTCTCGGCTCGGTTGGATCTGCTTGTAGAGCGCGGCCAGGATGACGAAGGGGGAGCCACTACCCCACGCAGAGCGCCGTCTGCTTCTTGCCTGCCACATGCAGCGCGAGCGAGGGCAGTGATGGAGCCGATGTCAGCCCAAGGGTAGACGGGCGTGGGCGCCCGCTCCATCGCTGTGACGTACGGGCGCGGCGCGTGCTGTGCGTTCCCCGTAGCCACCGGCGCCGTCCATGGCGTCTGGTCGTCTTGTGCGCCGCTAGCCGCGCATGTTGTACAGGATGGTCATGGATACCCCCTTCGTGTCGGGTGGTCGTTATCAGTCGCCGTCCGTTTCCCGCGAGGGCGCCAGAGAGAATACAGGGTGAACAGGACCGCTAGCGGCGGTCCTGTTCGCCAACCGAGTTACCTCCTCATCCTTGCCCCTGTGGCCTGTCCCTCACCCGACATCTTGTGGAACAGCGCTATGGCGTCGAACCGCTGGTCGACGTGGTCGGTGTCTGGGGCCAAGGTGTGGCGGTAAGAAGCGCTGCGGACACGACCACGGGGGGATATGGCCGTCGCGGCCCGTGACCCGCACGGGAGCCGCCTCGTCGTGCGCGGGCGCGAGCGGAGGCGCGTCGGAAGCGGAGGCGCGTCGGAGGTGACCAGCACGCCGACCTCCTTGCCAACGCGCGTCGCGCTCTACGTCAACTCGGCTTTGGCGAGCGCGACCTCCTCGCGTACCAACGTGCCCGCCTGGCCCGTCAGATCCCCGAACAGCTCGCCCAGCGAGCGCTCGCTCGTCCTTCCCCGCCTGCATCGTCACTCAGCCTCCCTGTCCGGCGTCACCGCCGCTCACGCACCGGACGGCGCGTTGCCCGCCTGTCCATCTGGTGTCTCTCTTGTTACCGCGCGTCCGCGTCATGCATCTGCTGCACGACGTCTTCGACGGCCTGGAATCCGGTCTGGTGCGGCGTATAGGCGGAGGTGACCTCAACGCCAGACATCACGACGGGGGCATGGTCCACTGGACTGCGTGGGGCTGCCGGCGCGGTCGACCCCGCGCCGCTGCCTCGTGCCGCGTCCGTGTCACCGCAGGCGCGATCGCTCGCCAACGCAGGAGTACGTAGAGCCGGCGTTGTGGGAGGCGGTACCTGGAGCGGAGCGGCAGGCGCCTGTTGCGCGCGGCGCGAGCTCTTGAGGAAGCGAACGCCAAGCAGTCCCAGCGCGAGCGCGCCCCCCGTGAAGAGCACCGGATGCGTCCGGCCGAGCTGCTCCGTGTCATCGAGGAGCCCCGGCACGTCCCGACCGCGCAAGTAGCCCGAGCCGCGTTCGGCCTGCTGCGCCGTCCGATCGGCCAGTGTGGCGATGGGCGGCTGGTCCTGCTCCCGCAGCTGCTGCCCCGCCTGGCGCAACACATGGGCCACGGTATACAAGGTGTCGGCGGCCTGGTCTTTCTGGCCCGCCAAACGGGATGTCGCCTGCTGCTTTGCCCCGTCAACGAGCTGGCCTGCTTTGTCTTGGACCTGATCGACCACCTGCCCCGCTTTCTCGTGGAGCGGCTCCAATCCCTGACCCGCGGGGGCCACGACGCCCGCCCCCTCGGACGAGCGCGACGCGGTGTTCTGTGAAACCATGCTAACCTCCCCTGTCCAAATCGCGGCGCCGCCGACCTATACGGCGGCTCGTGGTTATGCGGTGTCGCGGACCACGACAGCAGACAACTGAGCGCAGGCCGGACATCTGCTGGGGCATGAGGTTCCTCCAGGCGCGGTGTGTCCACCTCCGTCGCCTGCTCGCCCACCATCCCTCCACACGTCTATCAGCGGTGGCTTGGCTACAGGCATAGCAATATACATGCCACAAAGCACAAGACAGTGCGGAATAGTACTGTAAAACGAGGAGCGCTGCGGTTTATGGTAGCTTGAGAGAGGAGTCACCGCCGGTTGTGGATTGCATGACCAGGCGCCGGGAGTGGAAGGGGCAGCGACGAGCCATGGATACGTACGGCGAGAGCGGCGAGTTGCTGAACGTCGATGAGGTTGCGGCCTACCTTGGTGTGGGGGCGATCACCATCTATCGCTGGTGTCGCGACGGTCGGTTACCCTGCCTCAAACTGGGCAACGCCTGGCGCGTGCGGCGGGGCGCGCTCGACGACTTTCTACGGCGGAGTGAACGGGGCCAGACCCTGGTGAGTCGCTTGCAGTCCTTTTTCACGGTGCCCGACCACGTCCTGGCCATCGCCACAGACCACGCGCTGCTGCACCGCCTGGACAGCGCCTTCTTCCGGGTGGGTGAGGCGCGCGGAGGGATCCTTATCAAGGGCTATGCGGGCGAGACGGCGTCGGTCGAGGAGCTGCGCGCCGATCTGACACGTCAAGGCGTGGCTGTGGCGGCGCTGGAAGCGACCGGCCGCTTCCGCTTCAGCGCGGAGGGGGGGGCCGACGCGGGACGTACGGAGGCGCTGCGGCGCCTGCTGGCTACACCGGATGCGGCCGGTCGGTCCATCTGGGTCAGTTGTGACTGGTCCAGTCCGATCGATCTGGATGCGGCGCTGCGGCAGCAGGAGGATATCGCCGCTCTTGTCGACACCGCGCAGCTCGTGGTGAAGACGGCGGTGCTTGAGGAGGTCGTGGACATGTGGCCAGCGCGCGACCAGCGGCGGGCACGGCGGGCGCACCAGGGCATGATCTGGATCGCGGACAGCGGTCTCACCTGCAGTCGTGTGACACCCTTGCCCGACGCGTGAGGGTACGGCATCCTCTCGTCGTCTCTGTCTCGCGGGCGCACGATCGCGTCGTACAGGCCATGAGGCTGATCAACGCGAAGAAAAACGAGAGGAACTATCCTCGTTCGTCTGGTCTCTCTGTAACGGCAGACGCCCGCCCGCATGATGCGCCTCGTCACGACGGTCACCGTAAAACACGAGAGAATCCGCCTCGCTGAGCGTTTCTGGCGCCCCAAGGGCTACGGGCACGGACGGCAGGGACGGCTTACCCCGGTTGGCTGTTCCGCCGCAGACCTGTACCCTGCGCGACCGCTTATACACATCGCCGGTCGGCACGGCCGATTACCTACGGTGCGGGCGACGCGGCCCCCGCCGCTGTCATCGTGTATGAGGCGCTGGGCAGGGGCCGGGACCGGTGTTCTGGCTACTTTCCTCATTCGTTGACAGGTGGATGAGGAAAGTAGCCAGAACAGCCCCTGTTTAGCCGGGCTCTCTCCCGCGCCCGACCTCCCCCTCGCCTCCTGGGCGCAGCGCCGCGACGATGCCGCGCCATTAGGAAGGCCCGCACCAGCGGACGGAGCAGCGGCCAGGCATAGCGGAGCCCACCCCGCAGGTAGGTCGTGACGTGGACCTCGACCACGGTCACACCGTCCACCAGAGTGGCCGTGTCGGAGCGGCCTCCGCGGACCGCAACGTGTACTCGACAAGGAGCAGGACCCGTGTGCCGCGTTCGATGGTCGAGAACACCGCGCTGCCATCCCCGGCGCCATTTCGCTGTACGCGCTCCAGACGCGCGCGGGCTCCCGGCAGCCCAGCACCCTCCGCAGGAGTGGGGCATCGCCCGCGTCGCGTCCCGCCAGGAGCGGGCGATCGGCCTGGCGCTGCGTCACCCGCGCCAACACGCGGTGGGGCGTACCCGTGGCCACCGTCAGGGTGCGCCGGTAGGCATCCATGACGGCATGCTGGCGCCCCGTGGCCAAGGCGCGCCACTGGCGCGCCGTTTCGGCGAACTGCGCGGCTCCGGTGATCCCCGTGACACCCGTGCGGCGCGTGGCCTCTGGAACGGCGCGCGGCTCCATGACGTGCTTCCCATCTCCACTGTGTTTCCTGCGCCCCATCATCTACGTGCTGTTGCGTATGCAATAAGCGTGCTATCAGCGCACAGCTCTAGCCACGTCACGGCCTCTCGCCTGTCCGCTAGGCGTCCAGGTCATCCAGCCCTCTGACGCGTCGCAGGCCCGGTGGCGTTCAGGTACCTTGAGAGAGAGGCGTTCCTGGACGAGGAGGCGTCGCCTATCAGCCCTGTGGTGGAGTGGGAAGGAATGGTGCGGATATGGCGGCACCCCGTGACGCGTTAGCCCTGCTAGAGGAGACCAGCCGGACCTTCGCGATCCCCATCGCGCGCTTGCCGGCCGATGGCCTGCGACAAGCGGTCACGGCGGCCTACTTGTGTCTGCGCGCGCTCGACGAGGTGGAGGACCATCCCGCGCTTGACCCCCGTGTGAAGGCTACGACCCTGCGTGCGCTGGGCCGCGCGTTGCAGACCAGCTTCGACGCCACGGACATCGCCGCCGTCCTGGAGGCGCAGCGGGCGATCCTCCCGGAGGTCACGCTCCGCCTGCATGAGTGGACGCAGCTCGCGCCGGCGGCCATCGCGCCGCGCATCTGGGACGCGGCGGCGGCGATGGCGGAGCGCATGGCGCTGTGGGTCGAGTGCGGCTGGGCGATCGACACGGTCCGCGATCTCGATAGCTATACCTTCGGCGTGGCCGGCGCGGTGGGGGTGCTCCTCTCGGACGTATGGATGTGGCATGGGGGGATACAGACCGATCGGCGGCACGCGGTGGGCTTCGGCCGCGGGCTGCAGGCGGTCAACATCCTGCGGAATCGTGACGCGGATCGGGCGCGAGGGGTAGATTTCTTTCCGCGTGGGTGGGATCGGGCCGCGATGGACGCGTATGCGCGGCGCAACCTGGCGCTTGGGGACGCGTACAATGCCTCGTTGCCGGAGGGCGCGCTGCGCGACGTGTGCCTGATCCCGGCCACGTTGGCCCACGCCACGCTGGACGTGCTGGCCCAGGGGCAGGGCAAACTCAGCCGTCAGGCGGTGCACGACGTAGTGAGGCAGGCGACGCGGGCGCCGACGTGAGCGGACGCCGACGGGGGTGGCTAGTGATCGAGCGGCCAGGCGGGGGGCGCGGCCGGGGCGGTGAGGTAGCTAGTGACCGTCTCGCTGGTCCAGCGGACGGTGCGCACCCGGCACGCGCGGACGGGCGGGCGCAGCCGTGCAGACCTTTCACCGGCGGCGTCACGCTCAGAGGCTACGGGCGGCCACGTCGTGCGCGCTGGCCATCTGCGTCGGCGACGGCGACGGCGGCGCGGGGGGTGCAGGTCCCCGACGGTTGACCCAGCCCTGGCCGCCGAGGGAAGCGCGGCGGTAGCGCTCCAGTTCGGCGGACGTGACAAAGAGGCGGGTCGTGTTTCCACGCGGCACACGGATGGCGGCGAGCTGACCGCGGAGGATGTACTGTTTGACGGTGGCGGGACGGAGGCCGAGCGCGGTGGCAGCCTCCACGAGGCTCACCAACGTCTCGGGCGCGTCGGTCTCGGCGGCGCGCGTGTGGTCGCTCCGTGCCGCTCCCTCAGTCGTCGTGTCGCCCGGCATATACCCCCCTCTGGCGCTCCTCCGGCGCTCCTCCGCGACGGACATGGTCCCGTACGCCGCCCCCACCCCAGGGGCTCACCCCGCTGTGTCGCGTGTACGGTGAGTCCTGGGGGTGGCGTTATGCAGGACGCATACCAGGGGCGCGTGGTGTCAGCTGCGGACGTGGCCAACGAGGACGACGAACATGGCGACGAGGGCGAGGCAAAAGAGCACGAGGGCGGCGAGGATGAGATAGGTCATGGGTCTGTCTCCTAGGGGCTGACAGGTGACGAAACGAGGGACAAGGGTCGCGCCCCTGCACGTAGGTGCGGTGAGACGGCGGGTACGACGGGGGTAGCTGCGGCGAGCTGGTGGTAGGCGGCGAGGGAGAGGGCGGCACGGACTTCGCCGGTAGTGGGGTCGGCGGCTTCAACGAGGTAGGTGGTGGCTACGCCCCTGTCCGCGGTGGCGGTAGGGCCGGTGCGGTGGATAGCGTAGAGGAGCCAGATGGGGCCGTCGGCGCTAGCGGGGCCGGCGGCGAGGAGGTGGGCCACCTCGGGCAGGGTAATTGTCCCGCTGGCCGCGCCGTAGTCGCGGCCGTGGCGCGCGGCGCGGCCAGCGGGACGAGCCAGGCGGCGGGCAGATGGGGCGCGTGGGTTTGGTAGGCGGCGTAGTCGCGGACTTCGTAGGGGCAGGGGTGCATGGGGTCGCGGAGGTAGGCGATCCAGTCGTCGCCGGTGCCAGCGCGCTCGGCATCATCCAAGGTGAGGCGGCCGTGCGCGCAACGGGTCTCGGCCACGAGAAGGGAGAGGTCGTCGGTGGTCACGGGGCACCCTCCTATACCATTTATTCTACTTCACGCCAAGTGTTGATAAACACTAGGATACACCCCCCGGCATGCGCGCGTCAACGTGTGCTGTGGGAGGAACGTAGGCGCGCGGATGCCGTGGCGGTGGCGTCGATGGTGGAGGGTGGAGAGCGGCGCGACGACGGGTGAAGACGCCGTCGGTGAGAGGGTGTCACGGCGGGGCGCGGCGTGTAGGGAGGGGTAGGTACGGGCGACGCGGAGTGTCCACAGGGGGGTACGGCGGCGCCAGCGCGCCTGCCGCAGGGTACGAGAGCATTGACATGCTAAAGCCCCCCGACTGGACTTGTCCTCATGACTGGATACTGTTGGTAAAAGCGGTGAGCGGATTCACGCGGCCAGCGCGGCGAAGGCGGATTGACGCGTATGTTCGCGCGGGGTCTCCGTCCACCAATTGTCCAGGCGATAGAGATTGATGGCCGTGGCGGTGACCACCTGCTGGAGATGCGTCTTGGACAGACCGCGGTACCGGGCCTGACGCAGGTCACAGACGCGCACGCCCTGCGACAAGGTCCCTTCCACCCCGGCACGGGCGGCGTACTCCTCCTTGAACGCCGCCGTCTGCTGATGGCGGCGCGTGGCCTGGAGGATGGCGTGCTGCTCCCGCGGGCGTAGGCCCAGTTTGCGTGGGCCACGCGCGGCGTGCGTGCAATTGCACCCGGCAGGGACACGCGGCGCAGTCTCGCGGGTTGAACGTCACCCGGATCACCGCTTGTCCGTGGCGTTCCCGTCCCGGCACCCAAAGGTGGCTGACCTTCCCCTGGGGGCACGTCACCCGGCAGGCGTCCCAATCGATGGCGAAACAGGCGGCCGCGCAGCCCTCCTGTAAGAATGCACATAAGGTGCGCCGGTCCCACGCCCGCATTGACGCTGTGGGGCGCATAAGGTGCGCCGCTGATCGCACATAAGGTGCGCCAATCCTCTCTTTGTCGCGCCTAAGGTGCGCCGATCCACACACGACGGCCGTGCCGGGCGCGTGCTCTCAGCGCGGCGGTGCGACCTCGATCAAGCGTGGCGCAGCCACGTCGAGGGGAGGCAGGGGTGGGCCGTGGCGGATGGGCGCAGGTTACGTGCGACTTATGTGCATTCTTACAACGGCGCTTGCGGCCTCTCATTGCTCTATGCGAGCCAGTAATGCGGCATGGACCCCCATTAGTGCGAACGTACGGGGGATCGTATCATCCGCGTCGGCCCCAGGGCAGGGCTGACTGCTTGGCATACGCCCTGCATTATGGACGACGGTGCGGACATCGCACACGCCATCATTTAGGTCAGTAGAGGGAACATCGTCGTCATGAAAAGCAAGCTCATTGTCCTTAGTCTCGTCGTCGCGCTCCTGACGAGCGTCGCCGCCCCGTCGGTCGCGGGTCGCGCCCACGCCGCCGTGTCCCCCGTCCCCGTCGCCAGCGCGACGAACACGCATCCCGCGCTCTTCGATAAGACGCGCTTCCTGCTGCACGCCGGCGCCGCGTTCTTCATCATCCACCACGAGTACGGCCGCTACAAGCAGGGCTACTTCGCCGCCGGCTCGTCGGGTCGTATCCGCCACCTCGTCGTGGCCGCCGTCGCGCTCATTCTCGCCGTCCACGAGGCCAAGGTCGCCTACGGCATCGCCAAGACCAGCAACAGCAAGACCTTACAGCTCATCGCCGCGCCCTTTGAGTCGCTCTCCACGACCATGGACACGATCCGTGGCAAGTTCGCCAAGGGGCAGGGCAGCGCATCCGACTTCCAGAGCCTGAACAACGCCACCACCTCCATCAACAGCACGGCCAGCAGCAATGGCCTCGGCGCGATCAAGGATGTCACCGCGCCGCTCCCGGCCGGTGCGTAAACCGCTTACTCAGCGGAGTATCGCGACACAACGGGGGTCCAGGTCAGAACCTGGACCCCCGTTTCTTAGTATTAGTTGCCGCTGCGAATCGGGCCCGTCCACGAATAACGTCTCCGCTTTTTGCGCCGTATTACGCGTCACCGGAGGCGAAACTTGACTACTTTATTCTTCGGCGGGCCCGAAACGGATCTCGGGATGCGGCAGGGGGCCCAGTACATGTCATTTGTGAACCACCACGCCCACTTATCAAATGACCTTGTTGCGATTTTAGTAAGAAAGCTCGCCCAGGTCCGGAATACCGTTCCATTTCGCAACGGCAACTAGTATTAGGAGCGCGCGGGGTCGCGCACGGGGAGCATGATGTCTCTCGCACACGCCCTTAAACAGACGATGCAGGCACACAACCTATCGACCGCTCAGGTCGCCACGCATGTGGGGATGGAGCAAGACCGCGCCACCTTCTATCGCATGCTCAACGGAGTAACGACAGAGCCGCGACTAGCCACGTTCATACAGTTGTGCATCGCCTTGGGGACCACCCCATCGGAGTTGCTGGAACTGGCGGAGGTGTGGTCCCCGGAAACGCCGGGCCGCGCAGGGCCGGATGATTTGCGCCTGCGGCAAGCGTTCGGCCACATGCGCGCGCTGCCCACGGACGGGAAGCAGTGGGCGGCGTCGCTCGTCACCGCGCTGACGACGGCGCTGGCAGCCGATGGTGAGCGGAGCGCGCATGTGGCAAAATAGCGATGCGGGACGGGCTCGTGTAGAACCCGTCCCGCATCGCGTGACCCCCGCCATCTGTTGACGACAAGGGCCACCTCCATACGCGTGATTACAGCGGACGCTGAACGCCACCACAGGCGATCGGGGTCGCCCCGGCGCCCGTCAGGGTCGGTCCCTGATGCACATTAATGTACCACCCGTTGACGCCGGGCGCGGGGACGATCGTCGTCAGGATGGTCGCCGTCGTCACCGCGATCCCGGTCGGCCCGGGCGTGAGCGGGGGGAGCGCGTAGAGGATGGGCCCGTTCGAGCCGCACACGCCAAGATGAATGTGGGCGGGATGCGTCGTGTGCGGCGTCAGCCCGCTCACGATGACGACGACGTTACTCGTGGTAGCCCCCACGCCAATGAGCCCGATCCCCTGAATAGAGGGGGACACGCCCGTGTCCGACGCGATTTGAGCAGCGCCGCTGGCGCGCTGCACACGTCCGCAAGCGATCGGCGTGAAGTGAGAACCAACCAGGTCGGGACCCTGATGGACGTTGACATAGAGCCCGCTGGCGGGGACTGATTGCCGGTCAATCGTCGTGGCTGCGAACGCCACGCCGACCGCGTTGGCCACAAGCTTGGGAAGCGGGTAGAGCACCGGCCCGTTGGACGTGCAGGACGGACCCGCATGAATGTGCGCGGGATGGACGCTGTACGGAGGGAGACCTGTCACTTCCAGGACCACTGACATCTTCCCCTGACTCGGACTATAGCTGAGAATGGCGCCCCCACCAGCCGAGGAGCCGTTCTCGCCGACGAGTCGGGCGAGGCCGAGGAGACCGGGTGTTCCCATTACGCCTCCACCCCCCCCGCCATGTGGGGCCGCAGCCGACGCTCCGGTTGCGGGCAGTAGAACAAGGCTGGCCAGGGCGGCGGACGCGATGAAACGGCGCATAAGTCCCTCCAATGATGCACGACTCGGCAAAAACGAGAACGGGGCGACCCGGACAATATCGTGGAGCAAAGCAATTTTCATGCCGACCGCCGCCATGCTGCAGGCCGCGCGGCGGCCGATCTTGCCCGGACCTGGCGCACCCCGCACGTCGGGCAGGTGTCGCTTGCTACGGTCCTGACCGCGCTCGTCGGCGTCGCCTGGGGCGTGTCGTCGCTGGCGTCGCCGCCGATTTTTTGCAACGCGCCCCTGATCTTGCCGGCCAGCTTGTGCTCTAGCCAGGTTTTACTGGAGGTGGCCGGCACGGCCACGCGCGGTCGCTCCCCACAGTACGTGCGCCAAGCCGCGCGCGACGTGTCGGTGCCACTCTCGTCTGTGGCGTTCCTCCACGGGGCCTGGTGAGCGTGGACGAGGGCACGTCCGCCCCTCAAAAGGGGCGTCGTGCGGATCGGCGCAGGACCTATGACGCGGCTGGCGCAGGACCTATGACGCCTTACACCAGGACCTCATGGCTCCACGCCGACTGTTATCCATGGGCGACGGCGACGAGGCCGACGAGGCCGAGCACGTACAGCACGAGGACCACGACGGAGTCCAGGCCCATATTCAACACCTGACGCCGGGGACGGAAGATGAGGCCATAGAGGTAGACGGTCGTGAGCAGGATACCCAACCCGGCGAGATAGATGTCGGTGCGCTGCGCCCGCGGCAGGACGGCCTGGCCGGAGAGCAGACTCGCCACGAGGAACAGGACGGGCAGGAAGGCGTTGCCGCCGAAGATGTCGCTGAACGCGAGCCGGTAGTCGCCGAGCTTGACCGAGGCCAGCCCGGTCGAGACCTCGGGGATGGAAGTCGAGGCCGCGAGGAAGGTCGCGCCGAAGAGGACCCCGGTCATGCCGATGTGGCCGGCGATGGCGGTGCCGCTCTCCTCCAGCACGACGCCGGCGACGAGCGTCACGCCGGCCGCCACGAGGAAGACGATGACCTCGCGCGTCGTGCTCTTCCCCGTGTGCGCGGCATCCTTCTTGTGCTGGGCCTTGGTGGTGTCGCCGGGCTCCTGTCCCCCGGGCGCGTCGCCCTTGGCCTGCCAGGGCAGGTCGGTGCGTGCCTTACCCAGCAGCCAGATGCCGACGAGCCAGAGCACCAGGATGAGGAGGCCGCCGGGTGCGACACGGGCAACAATCAGCGACGCGGGGAGTTGGTTGCCCATGATGGCGACGGTGAGCACGGCCACCACCAACACGCCCTCGAGCACGAGCAGCAGCGACGCGGCCATATAGCTCAGGGGGTGTTTCTGGCGCACGCCAAACTGGTCGAGGATGACCAACACGACGGTCTGGACGGCGATGCCGCCCAGGATGTTGCCGATGGCGATGCCGACGTTGTGGCTGAGTGCGGCGCTCACCGTGATGGCGATCTCGGGCAGATTCGTCGCGATGGAGAGGATAATGAGCCCACCAAGGGCCTGGCCCAGGCCAAAGCGCGACGAGAGGATATCGGTCGTGTTGGAGAGTTGGGTCCCGGCGACCCAGACGGCGGCGGCGGCGGCAACGAAGAGGGCGAGCAGGAGGGGCAGGGACAGCGCGTCGAACATGGCATCACCTCGATCCGCTTATATCGCGCTATGGCACGCGCACGCGCAACGACACGCGCACGAAGTGTACCCGCTGCTCCTGGGGGGGCTTCTGGCGGCTCTAGGCGCGTCACGCGCCGTGGTGCCGCCTTGTGGGCCGCAGGGGCGCTCCAGGAGCACTCACGCGCCGGGTCCATGCGCGTGCTCGAGGCGGCCAAGCGGGACGCTGGCGACGGGGGGAGAACTGCGGCCCTCGCCTCGACCCGTCGGCGCGTGTCCTCCTGTGTCAGCGTGAGCAGGACATGTCGGTTGTCTCCCGTGTCGCTGTTGCTGTCTCCCCGCGCTTGTCCCAACCCTGGGCACCGAACGACTCCTGGCGGTAGCGCTCCCGTTCGGTCGGGGTGACGAAGAGGCGGGTAATGGCGCCGTGGGGGAGGCGGACGGCGGCGAGTTGGCTGCGGAGGATGTCCTGTTTGACGGTGGCGGGGTGCAGGCCGAGGGCGGCGGCGGCGCGCAAGCTCAGTAAGGTCTCGGGCGCGTCAGTCTCGTCGGCGTCCATCGGTCCCCTTTCCGCGGCTCCACGCGGGGCACGGTTTCGCACAGCACCCAGCGGTTCCGTCATGCGTGTGAAAGGCGCCGGATGTCCTGTGGGTGGCGTCATGCAGGAGGTAGACCACGGACACGCGCGGGGTGACAGCCCTACACGCGGACGACGCGGACGACGCGGACGACGCGGACGACGCGGACGACGCGGACGACGCGGACGACGAACAGGGCGACGCGGGCGACGCAGGCGAGGATGATGGCGGCAAGGACGAGTGTAAGTCCCCACATTAGATGGGCGGGGCTCACGCTTAAAGCAGGGAGGAATCCCATGCTCTGTGGGCGGAAAATCCCACAGTACGTGGGCCGATCCTCCTTTTGATCCCACAGTACGTGGGCCAATCCGCGCGTGACGCCGGCGCGCCGGTCTTCTCCGTGACGCTTGTCTGAGGGCGTTTTAACCCCGAGAGCGCCGCGCGGTGGCGGGCGCGGGGCTCGTGGCGTCGGATGGCCCACCGTGCGTGGGATTGTTGGCCCAGCGAATGTGGGTAACGGCCCAGCGCGCGTGGGATCTTACCAGTATGGGACCAGAGGGACGGTGCTCCACAATTGTGGATGAGGCTCCAGCGCGGGCATGGAGGGGACGATCCGCATAACGTGCCCCGCTGCGAGGGTGGTGGTGCTAGAGTGGTGTCAATCAACGAGTCGTCGTAGGGAGCGGGGCTCCGGGGGTGAGGGCGGCGCTCATGGGCCGGGTGCATCTGACCGCGGGGACGCGGTATCTACGGGACGGGCGGGCGCAGGTGGTGCGGCAGGTGTTGCGGGACGGGCGGCTACTTGTCGAGGACCAGAGCGTCGGGGGCGAGGCGGTGGTGACGCGCGCGGAGCTGACGGCGGCCTGGGCGGAGGGGAGACTACGCTTCGAGGTGCGCGGGCCGGGCGCGCGTGCGAGTGGGGATGCGGCGCTGGCCACGGCGTACACGATCGCTGATTTTCACCTGGTGGCGGAGGGCGAGCGGGCGGAGGCGTGGCGGCGCTACACGCTGATCCGCCCCTTGCTGGCGTGGCCGCCGCACGAGCGGACGCGGCGCGCCATCGAGCAACACCTCGTCGACACGCGTGTGCGGCATGGTCCCGATCTGGGCGGGGCGCCGGGGGCCGTGAGTCGCACGAGCGTGGAGCGGTATTTGCGCGCGTTCGAGGCGAGCGGGGGGGACATCCGCGCGCTGGCCCCGGCCACGACGCGGGGCGACGCGGGAGGGACGCGGCTGGGCGCGGAGGTGGAGGAGATGATCCAGGGGGTGCTGGCGGAGTGCCGGGCGGCGCCGGCGCAGCGCACGGTGCGCGACGTGTACCTGATGGTGGTGAACCGGGTGCGCGACGCTAATGTGGCGCGGCCACTCGAGGAGCGCCTGCCCCTGCCGAGCAGGAACACGGTCTACCGGCGCGTCGGTGCGGTTGGTCCGGCAACGGTGCTGCGGCGGCGGCCGGGTCCGGGCGAGCGGCGCGCCGGGGCGGGAGTGCGGCCGGGACCGCGCGTGGCGCGCCCGTTGGAGCGGGTGGAGCTGGACCATACGCCGCTGGACCTGATCGTGGTGGACGAGGAGGACCGGCTGCCGATCGGGCGGCCGACGGTAACGTTGGCGCTGGACGTGTACAGCGGATTCCCCATAGGTCTGGATGTGGGGTTCGAGGCGGCGGGGTACGGGGCGGCGATGCGCTGCCTGCTGCACGCGATCTTGCCGAAGGAGGACGTGCGGGCGCGCTACGGGACAAAGCACGCGTGGCCGGTGTACGGGCTGCCGGAGACGTTGGTGGTGGACCGGGCGCCGCACCTGGTGGGCGGGGACCTGGGGGATGCGTGCGGGCAGTTGGGCATCCACCTCGACCCGTCGCCGGCGAAGCACCCGTGGTTCAAGGGAGCGATCGAGCGGCAGTTCCGGACGCACAACACGGGGCTGGTGCATGGGCTGCCGGGGACGACGTTCTCCAATGTGTTGGAGCGGGGGGAGTACGATTCCGCGGAGACAGCGTGCATCTCACTAACGCGGTTCCGGGAGATCCTGTACGTGTACCTACTGGACGTGTATGGGCAGGACTGGAACCGCGGCGTCGGCGGCGTGCCGGCGACGCGCTGGGCGGAGGCGGTGGCCGGGGGGTGGGTGCCGGCGCTGCACCACGACGCGGTGGAGGTGCGCGTGCTGCTGGGGCGCGCCGCCGTGCGCACGATCCAACGGGCGGGGATCGACCACCTGTGCCTGCGGTACCAGAGCGCGGCGCTGGACGAGTTGCGGCGGGCGCTGCCGGCGGGGACGGCGGTGGCGCTCAAGTACGACCCGGAGGACCTGGGGGCGCTGCATGTGCGGTGTCCCGCGCCGGCGCGGGACCGCGCCGGCCCGGCCTGGCTGCGGGTGCCGGCGGTGGACCAGGGGTACGCGGGGGGGCTCTCGCTGTGGAAGCATCGGGTGATCCGGGGGTACGTGCGGCGCGCCATGGACCGGGCAGTGGACGTGGCGGCGCTGGCGGAGGCGAAGGCGCGCATCCAGGGGCTGGTGGAGGAGGAGTTCCGGCGGACGCGGCGCGGGCGACGGCGGATGGCCGGGGCGCGCTACCTGGGGGTGGGGGTGGACGTGTCGCCGGCGGCAGGGTCGGCGCTGCCCGCACGCGCCGACTCGGGAGGGGAGGGAGCGGGCGACGTGGCGGGGCGGACGCTGGAGGAGGTGGCGGCGACGTGGGACATCGCGGCGACGCTGGCGGAGCCGGGGTGGGCGGTGACGTACGAGCCGCCGCGCGACGAGGAGCGGGGGCCGTGGCGATGAGGGGAGGAGCGGGGGCCGTGGCGATGAGGGGAGGGGAGATGGCATGGTGGTGAGCGAGGGCGTTCCAGGCATGGCCGTGAGCGAACGGGTACCGGGGCCAGCCCTGAGCCGGGAGCTGCGGGCGCAGATCGAGGGCATCCGGGTGGCGTACCCGCGGTGGCAGCGCATCGTGGCGGAGATCGGGCGGTGCCAGGAGTGGGGGCCATTGGCGGCGGAGCCGCCGTGCCTGCTGCTGGTGGGGCCGACGGGGGCGGGGAAGTCGACGCTGGTGGGGACGTACGCTCAGGAGCACCCGGCGGTGCTGACGGAGGGGGGCGTGACGTACCCGGTGGTGCGGGCGACGATCCCCTCGCCGGCGACGATCAAGGCGCTGGCGATCGCGCTGCTGGCGTCGCTGGGGGACCCGCGGGCGACGAGCGGGACGGTGGGCTCCATGACGTACCGGCTGGCGCGCTACTTTCGGGACTGCCAGGTGGAGTTGCTGATCCTGGACGAGGTGCAGCATTTCCGGGACCGGGACAACCGGCGGGTGCTGGAGAACGCGAGCAACTGGCTCAAGACGCTGATCAAGGAGACCGGCGTCGCCTGCGTGTTGGTAGGGTTGCAGGGGGAGGCGGAGGAGGTGGTGCGGCTGAACCCGCAGCTGGCACGGCTGTTCGGCGCGCCGCACGCGCTGCTGCCGTTCGCGTGGGAGGAGCGGCGGCCGGAGACGGTGCGGGAGTTCGTGGCGTTCCTGACGCTGCTGGAGGGGGCGTTGCCGCTGGCGGAGCGGCCGGATCTGTCCGAGCTGGGGATGGCGCGGCGACTGCACACGGCGAGCGGAGGGGTGATGGCGTACCTGATGGAGTTGCTGCGGGGGGCGACGTACCTGGCGCTGACGGAGGGACGGGCGACGCTGGACCTGGACGTGCTGGGGCGGGCGTTCGAGCAGCGGCTGGCCAGCCTGCGGCGGGGCACGGCCAACCCCTTCCGCGACGACGGCGCCGGCCGGCGGGACGCGGGGGATGAGCCGGAGCTGTCACGCGCCGAGCGCGTGGG
>JAABUL010003404.1_pt1 | contig 23662 bp, 14 predicted proteins | sample 5559151 | NCBI WGS metagenome assembly JAABUL01 (sample SAMN10711876, study PRJNA513368) | rock metagenome | isolation source: Antarctica rocks | place: Antarctica: Victoria Land, Pudding Butte sud | reverse complement strand
TAAATATTAATTTAAATCCTTAGAATTATTTATTATATTTATTATATTTATTATAATAGCCTTGATTAAATAAAGAGCTTAATAATTTTAATAATAATTATAAGAAGAATAATATATAATATATCTCTTTTAATAAAAGCAATACTTATAATAATAAATATATTAATTTATAAAATTACTCTTTATTAATTTAATAAACTTCTTATTAAAAATATATAATAATATTTATAATTATTTAAATAATCTTAATTTATTACTTAAGTAATCTCTATTATTAGGAGATTAAGATTTGTTTAAGTTAAGATATAAGATCTTCTTATAAAGTCTTTAAGGTAATCCGCGCTTAAAGAATTTTAAAAGTATATTATTATTACTTACCCCTTACTTCCCTTAAACTTAAATAATTATTATAAAGAATCTAAGTTAATTTATAATATTAAATCTTGTTTTTATTATAAAATAATTATATTCCCCTTAATTACCTTAAATCTTTATATAATATTTATTAAATTACCTTTTACTTTATATATTTCTTTATTAAGAGAGATAAAAATAAGTAATTCTATTTTTAATAATTTTAAGTTATATATTTAATTTATTAATAAAATAATATAAATTTAAAATCTCTTTCTCTAATATTAAAGAATTTAAGGAAGAAGAAGTTAGATATCTTAATAAGCGCGAAATTAGGTATCCTTTAAAGAAAAATAAATAAGATAAAGAAGTAAAGCTCTATATAACTTATAATTATAAATTTAAATAAAAGTAAGTAAGTATAATTTAAAATAATAAATCCTAATATTAATAATATTAAATAATATAAATAAGGATATTAATAATATTATAAGTATAATTTATTTATAAGATAAAAAGTAGGATAAAGGTAAGAAGAAAGAAATATTAATAATTAAAAAGGAAAATTTAAATAAAGAGAAAGGAGATAATAAAAAGTCTTTTAAATTAACTTTTAAATCCTTAAAGAATAATATTAATATACTTTAATTATTAAAGGTATTAATTAAAAACGCTAATAAAAAGGTAATATAAAAGGAGATAATATAATAAAGAATATAAAGAAAGGATTATAAAGATAAAGCGTCCCCTTAACCTTTTATAATATTAAAGAATAAAAAGTTAATAATAAAATATAAATTAATTTTATAAGGATTTCTTAAAGATTTATATAAATATTTAAGATAAAGTCTCTCTTATTAATAAGTAAATAAATATCTACTATTATATTTAATAATTTTATAAGGATTTCTAAAAATAGTAATTTTAATTATATTTAATTATATTAATTAACTTAGTAGTAGAAAGTTATATATCTCTTTCCTCCCTTATTAAAAGAGGATTAAGATAAAGATTAAGATAAAATTTAAGTTTTAAATAAAGCCTTACTTATTAATAAGTAAGTAGGTACCTACTATTACTTAGAGTAAGTACCCGCCCCGCCCCTCTCTTAATAGGGCGGGTTCTAAGGGTACCTACCCGCCCCGCCCCGCCCTATTCTATAGCGTAAGTTCTTTAGAGATTAATTCTAATATATATACTATCTAAGATATTAATATACTATACCTTATACTAAGCTATACTACTTAAATCTATATCTTTTATATTTCTAAGCCGCTAGCTTAGCGCTAGTAGTACCTAGCCTTACAAAAGGTATAGCTTAAGATAGTAAAAGAGATATTAAACTTAATATTAAAGGGGGAGGAAGTCTTAAGTAAGATTATAATTAAAGTATAAAGTCTAATAATAAAGGATAAGGTATAGAGGATAAAATATAAAATTAAAAATAAGGTTATTTAAATTCTTAATTTAAAGGTATTATAAGAAATTTAAAGAGGAGTAATTAAAAGAAGGAGCTAGAAAATATTATTAATTAATACTATTAAGGAAGCCTAAGAAGTAGATATAAAGGGATAAGAAGGAATTAACTTTATTAAAAAATATCTTAAGTATATATTATCTATATTAAAGAAATATAAATATTAAGAGATTATAAAGATAGTAAGCTTAATAATATATAATTAAATAAGGGAGTATAAGTTAAGTTATATTATAATATATTATAATAGCTTATTATATAAGATTAAAAGGCGCTAGATCTTATAAAGGATATATAGATTATTAAATTCTATAATTAATTTATCTTATCTAATAATATTCTTAAGTTATTAGAAATTAGCCGCGAGGCTCTTAATATAATAAAATATAATAGGATATCTAATAAAGAAATATTATTATTAATAAAGAGAAGATACTATAAGCTATATAAGCTTATAAAAGAAGATATAAATATATTAAATAATAAAGAAAATAAAGGATATAATTTTAAAAGTAATTAATAGTTAGATTTGAATAAAGTATTAAGATCTAATAAGGATTAAGATATAATATATAAGAATAAAGAGGAAGATAAATTATTAATAGATTAAGCTCTATATTTACTTAATAATAGATATAAATATAAGTATATAAAATATAATATCTTAAATTAAATAATAAAGAAGAGCTTAAAAGCGGCTAATATAAAAGGATTATATATAAGGGTATTTATATTAAAGGACTTCCTAGATATTAATTATATATTAGAGTATATCTACTTTAAATACCTTTAAGGAATTATTAATTATTTAAGATTCTAGGTTAAGATATTAATAATATAAAAGTTATAAGAGAGACTTCTATTATATTAAGATAATAAATATAATATTAATACCTTTAAGATAAATTAGTTTATATTAAATTAATAATATATTAAAAATTATTTATAAGTAAAGTAAGATAATTATAATATTTATATAAAGCGGGCTATCCTCTCTATATTTAATTAATCCTTAATAAATAAGCTCGCGTATATTATAATAATTAAGATTATTAAAGATAATATATAAAATATTTAAGAGGAGTTTAAAAATATTATTATTTCTAGTATATTTTCTTAATTATAGGATAGTATTAATTTTAAGGGGATATATAAGGATAGTATTAATAGTATAATTATAAAGGAGTTTAATATATACCTCTATAACTAAGGTAAATAGAATAGCTAGAAAGATAAAGGCTAATTATAGATAATATACTATTTATTAACTTAATAGATAATTAGGTAGAATATCTAGTATTAGGTATTATATATATACCTCTATCTTAATAGAAATTATTAGCTTATTTCTTATTTATATTATATAAAATATAGTTAGCTAAGTAAGTTTATATTCTTTAGATATATTAACTTTAATATACCTATATACCTCTCTTATAATTATAGGGTTAATATTATTTAAGGCTCTATCTTATTAAATAATAAAATAGTAGATAGATATATAGAAATTCTTCCTAGCTTCTATAAATAGATTAATAAATAGTAGATATAAATAAATATTTATAATAAGGTATCTAATAAATTAATTTATAGCCTAGAAAAGATATAAAAAGTTAAAGATTATATAGAGTTTAATAATTATATATTAATCTTATATAAATAAGGTAATATATATATAATAAGGCTAGAGATACTATATAAGTTAATTATAATAAAAGGGAATATAAGTTATTATACTATCCTATCCTAATTTATATATATATAAGAAGATAGGGAAATCCTAGATAATAAGAAGTTTAATAAGTAAAGTAATCTTATAATTATATATTTATATTAGATTATAATAAATTTAATCCCTTTTAAGTACTTAAATAAGTTTAGTCCTCTTTTATATATATTCTTATTTAATATATAGCTTCTTCTATCCTTACCTATTAGTTAGGCCCTAATATATTAGATAAATTAAGATAATCTTATAACTTAAAGGTATATAAATATTATATTTAATAAGGATAAGATAATAATAAAGAGAGAGATAATAAAGTATTAATTAGAGGTATTATATATCTTTAAGGCGGCGTAGCTTAAGATAAAGATAGTAGAGTAAGTATTTTATAAAAATAATAATTATTTTAGAAATATTATTAATAGAAATTAAGATTAAGTATATTTAGGTAATATTAATATTAGACTTATTCTACTACTAGTCTATTATAAAACTTACTAGGTTATTAAAATTATATAACGCGGAATTAACTAGTCTTATTAATTTTAGCTATTATCTCCTACTTATTATAATATTATTATCTCTTATCTTTACCTTACTTATATTATTAATATTAATATCCTTTAATACTTATTATAATAATTATAGAGTTTAGGCCTTTAATAACTATTTTAATAAGTCCCCTTTTATCTATATTAATAGCCTTATCCCCTTTAAATTAATCCTCCTAATCTCTCTTAAATTATTATAATTATAATTATTATTTATTATAAGCTTTATTTATTAAAATAAATCTATTACTTAATAGCTCCTTAAAGTTATTATATATTCTATCCCTTTTATCCTTATTAGCTAGGATAGTAAAGTGATATTAATATTATCTTAATAGCTATAATAAGATCTTTAAAGTAAATAATATATTAAATAATATAAGATAGAATATATCTTAATTTTTTTATTATCTTTTCTAATAAATATTATAAGCCTTATATATATTAATTATATAAGGGATATTTTAACTAGGTCTATTATAACTTTCCCTAAGATAAGTTATTTATAAAGACAGTTAATAATTAAAGGATAATCTTCCTTAATAAATAGAACTAAAATAATAATAATAATATATTATATAATAAAGTTAAGGTATTAATTAATTATTAAGCGTTTAATCTCTTTATACCTCTTATAAATGATAATAGAATAAGGTTGTTAAGATATTTAAAATAAGCTATTACCTTTATTAAAGAGATTATACCTTAATAGTTAGCCTTTATTAATTAAGCCTACTTAGAATTATAACCTTAGTACTTTAAATCTAACCTTAAGCTTATATTAATTAATAAGGATTTTAATATTTAATATTATTATATTTATATCTCTATAGTATTTAATATAGTTAAATTAGTCTATGAATTTTTAAACTATCTTAGGATTATACTTATATTAGGGTAATATTAAGTAGTATATCTTAGATATATTATATTAACTTAGCCTTATTATATTATATATTATATTATAATAAAAGATAGAGATTTTAATTAATAATATTAAGAGGAAGGTATAACTAGTAGGCTAAGCTCTTAATAAAGTAATTATATATAATAACTTTAATTTTATAAAGGGAAGATAAAGGGAGTAAGTAAGTAATTAAAAAGTCTTTTAATCTATTATTATTTACCTTATAATTAAAGGTTACGGCTTTAATAATAATAGGTTAGAATAATATATACAATAACCTATTATATTATTATTATCTATTAAACACCTTACTAAATATTTAATATTAGAGGATGAAAATAATTAATTAATATAATATATTAATAAGTATAATTAAAATAAAGTTATATATTAATTTTTATTATATAATAGATCTAGAGTTTTTATACTAAATCTACGTTATAAGCCCTTTTCTTTATAGTAGCTAATAATATTAAGTTCCCTTAATATATAAATATACTTATAATAAAGAAATTAGAACCTTAAAAGATAAAGGTCTATCCTTGAAAGCTAATTATAAAGGATAAAAGTATAATTTTAAATAATATTAATATTATCTCTAAAATTTATAGATAATAAAGTGATATTAAAGATAATAATCTTATATATTATAAGATATTATAGCTTATATATAATAACTTAAAGATATAATTATATATTTAATCCGCGAAAGAATTATATTATAAAGTATTAAAAGAGCTATTTAATTTATTAAATTAACTCCTCCTTAATTTAGGATTATAATATTTATAGCTAAACTTCCTCTAACTTATTTATAAAATCTATTAGGATAGAGTTAGATTACTTAATCTATTAATCCTTTAATATATAATTAATTAATAGGATTACTTATATATAATATAATTAAATAATTTCTAAGCCTTAAAGGAATTAATTATTTATAGCTATTAATCTTATATATATAATATATAGATATAATTCCTTAAATAAATAAAAAGGAGTATTATTAAAATTAATAATATATATAAATAGTTATCTACTTAATCTCTAGATTTATAAAATAGGATATTAGGGGTTATCTTAAAAAGAATCTATTAATTATTATTAATTATTTAAATAAAGGTAGTACCTCCTATATAGGATAAATAATTTAATAACTATTAAAACTTTTATATATATATTAAGATATATCTAACCCTTTATTATATAATTAAGTATAGAGATATTAATCTCCTCTATTATATCATTTAATATGTTATAGTTATCTTCTAGTTAAAGGTTATTTAAACTTTAAGATATATTAATATACTACTCTATATAATATATTTAATAGATATCTTAATTATAATAATCTAGCTTTAAGAGGCTATTTTAATAAATAGCTTAATTAACTTATAAGATATCTTAGACTTAAATTTTAAACTTAATTACTTACTTAAGCTCTTTAATAATAGTTTAAAGGTATTTTAATAAGAATACTTATACTTTTTAAAATATAATAATTACCTCCTTAAATATTAGATATTAAATATATTATATTTTTAAGAGATTAAGGTAATTATAGAATTTAACTTTAAGAAATTATAATTTATAAGATACCTACTAAAGCTAATAGCTAAGGATATCTAAAATATAATAATAAATTTAAGTTATAAATTATTATAAAAATAAAAGTAAAACTATTTCTTACTTTACCTTATAATTAATTTATATATTATTAGATTAAATTAATTAGGTAAAATTATTTTTAAGTATAATTAATAAAATACTTTAAAAGGGAAATTAAAAGATAAGGATAAGAATAATCTAATAATAAAAATTAATTTAAGGATAGAGATTAATATAATAATATATAATCTTATAATAAAGGCCTTAATTAACCTAACTATCCTAATCTAAATAATATAAAGATAAGTAATAGGGAGTTAATATAATTAATCAAAATATATAGCGCGGATTTAATATATATTTATATTAGGATAAGAGAATTTAAATAAAAATCTCTTAATATAATTTACCTTTAATAATAATAAGATCTTTAGGATATTAAATAATTACTTTTATAAGGCTTAACGCGGTTATTATAAGGGAGTTAATCTCTTTATATTATTTAATAATACTCCTATGAAAGTTAGTACTCTAATTAAGTAATTAAATAAAGATATAGCCTTTATAATAATAAGTATAAATATTGTTACCTTAAAAGTTAATATATTACCTAGATCCTATCTTAGATCCTATTTTAAACCCTTTATTATATTTATCTTAAAGGAATTCTAAGATATAACCTTCTTAGTCCTTTTAGGAGTAAACTCTTTTATTAATAAGCCGTTTAAACCGCTCCGCTTATAACTATTATTAACCTTAATAGTTATAGTAATATTAAGGCTTATATAAATTAACTAGCTTTCCTTATAATTTTTAAGGTTAACCTATTTAATATTTAAGTTAAAATCTAGTATCCGCCTCTACTTAATATTATAATAATAAATTTACTTATTAAAGATAATACCTTTCTTATTATTTAATATACAAGCCTTTATTAGGATAGTAATAATCTTATAATAATACTTATAAATAGACTCCTATTTATACCTAACTTATTATTATATTATTAACTTATTATAGATATATTTATCTTAATTAGCTAGGGATATAAGTATACTTTATAATATAATTAAATTAGGTTAATAAATTAAATAAGATTTAATATATTACTTTTAAGCCTTCTTTTCCCTTTACTTACTTAATTAATAGATTATTTATAGTTATTAAAGTAAATCCTTAATTAATTTACTTATTTAATAATAATAATTTATAATAGCTTTATATTATAAATTATATATTAAGTGATATAAGTTAAGTTTAATATATATAAGTAAGTAATATATATTATCCTCTGGAAAATTTAAGTTAATATAATAGATATAATTACCTTAGGATAAGGTATTAATAAGATCTTATTATTTAAATAATAAGTATTATTATTAATTTATATCCTTTACCTTTTTAATATTAACTTATTTCTTAGCGCTTATATTAATTATTATTTACTTAGATTTATCCTCCTATCCTTCCCTTTTACTACTCTTAAGACTAATATATTATAAGGGATATAATAGGATAAACTACCCCTATCTTATACTATTATATATTACCTAACCTATATATTAAAAGAGCTTTAATATAATTAAGGGAAATAATTATTATATTATTTTAATAATATTTAAGTTATTAATTCTTAGCTTATATATATTAATTATAATTAATATCTTAGGCTATTTATAATCTTTAGATAATATCTTAAATTAAGTTATAATTCTAGACTTATTAAAGGTAGCTATATTAAAAAAGAATAATAAAACTTAGTAATATAATTTAAGAAAGTAATTAAATTAATTTATTTATATCTTTAATAAGATATAAGTATTTTAAACTTATTTAATAGAGTTTATAAAGATAATTATCTTAAGTATATTAATAAGGTAATATATATCCTTAAGTAGGATTTATTAGAGATTTAATATAATATTTATTACCTCTTAAAGAGGATTAATTTATATATAAATCTTAAACTAATTTAATATTAGCTTAATAATATAATAATTTATTTAAAAATTATATTAATCTTAAATAACTCTTAAAGTTATCTTATCTAATATTATAAATATACTTAATATTAGTATATTATTAGGAAGTTATAATTAAAGGATATTAATGTTATAATAATTTAATTAAAAGTTATATTACTTAAAAATTAAGTATACCTTATTTATAATAAATAGATATAATTTAGCTAAAAAGTTTAAATACTTTAAGATATCTTAATTAAAGGTTTTTAAGATAGTAATTTCTAGGTTAATAAAGATTATAATAATTATTATATATTTAATTAAATAATAAGTTAGGGTAGAAGTTATACTATAAATAAATTAGCCCTTTTAAATTATCTTTAAATTAGAGGTTATATTAATATCCCTATTTAATATAAATAACTTATAATTATTAACTAGTTATAACTTTTTATATTACTCCTCCTTTAATATATTAAGTAGTATAAGGATTAATACTATCTTTATTAAGGTAAAAAGTAATAATATTACTTAAAAGATAATATTCTTTTTGAATCTTATTTTAATAATAAGGATAATATTACTCTCTTTATTTAATAATACTTTAAATATATTAACTTACTTAACTTTTATATTAAATTTAAAGCTAATCTTAATCTTTATTATAATTAATACCTAATTAATTTAATTAATAATATTATACTTTATATTAATACTCTATCAATTCTACTTTAGGACTAGCGCTATATTAATTAATAAATAAATAGGTTTAAGATTAATTTTACTTATATTAAGTATATTAACTACCTAAATAATATAAGTTAATAGTAGAGATAGGCTATATAATATATTAAGAGGAAGAAATTAAAGTAAGGATATTACTATTATTACTATTTAATTATAGAAATTTCTTATAGATAGTAAGTTAATAGATAATAATAGTAATATAATATATCTATTAATATTAAAGTATCTTTAAAGTAGATGTATTAAATTTAATATAAACAAAAGTATTAAAATATAATATATATATAATTACGTTATAAAGTATAATATTATTAACTTTTAATAATAAGTAAAAAATTCATATAATATATTATTAAAAAATAAGATATTTAGTAAAATTATAGAAGTTTATACTTAGATATATTATCCTTAAACTACGTAGTTAGCCTTATTAACCCGAAGGGGCTTAGCTGCCGGCTTGCCCGGCTTGGCACGTCTAAGGTACTGAGGCAAGCTCCACTTTCGAGTCGTATTGCCTTTTACCGTACTCTATCTTGTCTATTTCTAGTATATGACAGAACATGGCTAAAGTACACTCAGTCACACGCTGTAACCTCATTCTGCGCCTTGAGAAGGCTCGACTTGAAATTTTACCAATTAGCCTCCCGAATGTTTGGTTGGAAGCAGCGCAGCGTGGTACAACAGCTTGTTCACTTTCCGAGGGAAGGGCGAGGAAAGCTGTGAGAGTGTCTTCCTGAAAGCTCGATCGGTCCATTTCTCCAAACAGAATTGTATTAAGTCTTGCGTCCACCTTGCTTCTTTGTGAATCCTCGAAAGAAACTTTTCTCTTGCGTGGCACCAGTACAACATAGCGAGATGATAGACCGGGCGATAGCTTCAGGCCGCTCCCACCACAGGATGGCAAGTCCTGGCTTGCAAATCGCGCTTGCCCTTGCGATAGCTTCCCATATGCTCATACCTCGCGATAGCGCAATGCTAGACACGCGTGCACTGCGACCTAAGTTGGCTGGTCTGACCGCTAGTGCAGCAGGAGTGAAATGAGAGGAAGTGAGGCCACGGTTAGCTGTGGCGATAGCAGGGTTGCATCGATCGCTAGCTGCATAGAGAGCAGTGGCTTCAATTAAGGGGCGGAAGCAATGGGGGACAATGTGACATTGTCTATGAAGGTAGGTATACTTGATTGGATTTATAAAGCTTTCTTGCGACGGGTGCAAATTCTGATATGCATTGTGTTACGGGGGAGGAGAAGCTCGACCGGCGCTCTGCGATTCGAGCCGAAATCTTAGCTCTGCATTATCTTACTCACCTAGATGCCACTGCAGGGCCACCATGCATGCAACCCTCCCTCTCAGAGTGTCCCGCCCTTATGTTGATAGATTGCTGGCTCATGGTAGAAAAGGGGTACTTCTTCATGCAGCTAAAGCGGGAAAAAATTCAGACCAGAGAAGGTGTGATTAATGAAAGGGCCGAAAGTGGGAAGGCATATCAAAGCGTACCAAACTGTGTGGAAAGAATGGGGAAATATCGCGAGAATGATGAGGTAGGATGAGGGTTGTATGAGTTGATGTTTAATCAAAGGAAGGGATCTTGGCCGGCATTAGGTTGAATTCGCGCTCTTCGTTGCGCGCCGCCTTGGATAGGCTTCTCCTATCATTGCGTGGCAAGGTTTTGGTCCATACAGAGTCCTGAACAAGTTGTCCAAGATCCTGTTGGTGATGAAGGGAGAGATATGTCATAGTGACTTTCGACCACTTTCATCAGCTTTGCGGCATCCCCAGGAAATAAGAATATCGCCAAGCCCCCAATCATATGTACTTATGCCAGAAAAGGAGCTGTTTTCAGAACATGGTGCGTGTGTGATGCAAGTGGACGGTCATCTGCGCTTTACTCGCACCACTCTACACCAAAGAAGAGGTGATACACGGAATAAAAAGGCTGTGACCAAAAATGGCAGCTTTGCCCGGGATCTTTGCTCCATTCAATAATTTCAATCCACAGGTCACATCTATAAGTGCGTCATTCATCCCTGGCGGCCTGGATTTCTTCTTACAGAATCGGTCCAGCCTTCCTCGCTCTTCTCTTGGTCATGGTGCCAGTATGCACAACGCGAGATTCCCAATATCCCGTCGCCTGGAGTTTATCCTACTCTTCGGTGTGGACGGATGACTTGTTGGCTTGAAGCATCTTCTCAAAGGAACTCTGGTGGGAATAGAGTGGAGGACCAATGAGACTGGCGGGCCTTGTCTAGATTCTTGGGTACGGTGATGACGTCGGAGACTGAAACTGACAACTCCATATATACACCGCCTAGGACCGAGTGCCGATAGATGGACGCTTAGAGGTTTTAGTGAAGCTCCCATTTACAGAGAGCCACGCACGAATACGATGAAATCTAGCGATAGTAGCCGACTGGCTGTAGATGAACGTGCCTGCGGTCTTATGCCGGTAAGAGGTTATATTTCAACTGCGAGACCGATTCTCGACTCCCTCGATGCCCTCTTTTTTCCAGAATTGTATCGACCTCTACACCGCCCCTCGCCTCGCCCGTTTACCTCACCAACACACTTCTACCTCCTCTCCCATCTCCCCCACCGGCTGATCCTCCTGGCCATTGACAGAAACTTGTAGACCGTCCTGGGTATGACGCATGACTGCAAACCAATTCTAAGCATGATCAAAAGTGCCGGTCCTAGGTACGACAAAACCTGCATCCAACCTGTTGGCTCCTTGTCGTTTCGCTTCTTACTTTTCCAAGCAACTGCCCTGCTCGCATATCTTTCCTTCTTCTTCTTCTTCTCGCTCTACATCTCGGGCAAGTTTGTCCTCGCCATGACTAGAGATCTATCATTGCCTTTTGCTTCAACTCCTCATCGATATTCCGTCGCTCCTAAGCATACTCACGAAAGGCTCGTTGTCCTTAGCTCCCTAGCTGTGCCGCTTCCTGCGTATGCACGAATTTGGATCTTCACTTAGTTTTTCTTGCTTTTCTTGCTTTTGCGGTCGTCTGGAAGTAACTTTCCTTCCTCCTCTTCTTCCTGGTCTTTCGTACCATGGGTAAGTCTGTGTTCTCCGGGAATCGGGATATATCTTCCTCTAGGCCATAGTCTCCTTCTTTCTGTTTCCTTCATAACGTTACATCCAAGCTCGTATACTCCAGATCGATACTTCCACCCTAAACCTCTTTCTTCTGCTGCCCTAGAATCATGATATTCCCACTGCAAAGACCATTGCCCAATAATATCATGCCCTTGTCCCCTTCTCCGCTTTATATGTACCTTATTGAGCTCTAGGCGTCTACTGTTCCCGTCTCTGCTCAAACATTGCGAATCTTGATTATCTAATGAAGATCAATATGTTCCAACTCGGTCAGTTAGCCGCAGCATTATCCCCAGTCACAGCGCAGACTCTTGGACAGAAGATCATGAATACCCTTATTTCATCAGCTCTCACCCATAGCAGTAATGACAAATTACTAAGGAAGGAACCATTCTACCCGGGAAGTTCCTTTCTCCCATAACCAGGCGACCCCTCCAATTCTCTCGAGTATGGCGGGATGTGTTGCCCGTGCAACTCCCGCCCTTCGGACACTGGATCATCGTCCTTGTATCTTGGCTGTACTGCTCCGGCGTGAACAAACCTTTTCTTCTCCTGAACGGCATTGTCGACGGCCGGGTTCGGTTCGGTGATTGCAATGTTGGCCGCATGGCTTCCTCGTGACTTCTGTCTGGTTCTGTGATAGCGATACAGCGCGTATACAGTCAGGGCTAGGAGGATAATGGCGAGAGGCACGCCCAGACCTACAACAATCTTGGCAGATTGACTAACACCGCCTGTTGCTGGTGGCGAAGTCTGAGTGGATGGAGCGGCAGTAATGGAGGTGCTGCTGAAGATTGGCGAGCTGGAAGGCGTCCCGAGTGCGGAGGTAGTAAAAGGAATCGAAACTGGTGTGGTCGTCATTTGAGCTACTGCACTAATTGGGAGTGGAGTGGAGGCGGGATCGGCAGGTAGTAACGTGAAGGCATTCGGAGGGTTGGTATCAACTGCTGGAACAAATGTTGTCTCGGTTACTTTGTAAGATACGAGGTCCCGTTGCAACAATTCTGGCAGGAGAGTTAAGCGACGACCTTCAACTACCCTTTGTTGGCCCCGGGTCAACGTACTGTTACATTGAGTTTCGAACTGACTTTTAGCGTCATAGGTGTCAGTGAAGCCGCAGCTTTGACGGACGCAGGAATTGTAGCCATCGGCAAACCAACGATTCTCACATAGACAGGAGAACGTGCTGCTGAGGCACCCCCAGGAAGCTGCACTGGGCGCAGCCTTCTTCATACATATACGCTACATATGATTATCTCTTAGCATACGCCGTTCGGGTAAAAGGGGGCTATTGTACGTACCGCACACTTTGGGAGGCCAAGGGACTCTTGCTGCGCGAAAGTCCATGCCAGTAAATGCATACTGACACGAGCAGAAGGTATAGATTCTTTTTGGAGGGCACACTAGTCAGGAAACGCGCTCCTAGCCGAAAATATATCACAAGATGACCAAAAAGTACCAGAAGGACAGAACAAATCGGAGGACCACAAATTCTGTAGGAAGATGAAAGATGGCATTCTCGACGGTAATTGAAGGTCTTCAGTCTCAATCTTTACGCTATTGCAATAAATTACTAAGACATAAAAGGACAAGGGTGGAGACGAAAGCGCTTAGGCAAAGGGCTCTCATCAAATTGATTGGTGAACGCCTTGCGGTTCATGCAGTTCCAGGGTATAGGGCACACCCATGCGTTTGTTCCATCCTCTGCTGACCCTTGATCGTCATTGATTAGCCGTTTTCGCCCCGCTTGCGCACAACTGTGTGGAAATCTGTATTCACCAACGTCAAGGATGAGTCGAGGAACTCGGGGGGGGGTGGGGGTTTCAGGGGTGGAAACCAACCGTTTCGATCGCTTTTTCTCGACTCGCGTTGTGAGGATGTTTATGGGACCGATATTCCAACTTTGAGGAAGGATGCTGAATGCATGGTGCTCCGAAGAGGCTAGGAAGGTGGGAAGCAAATGAAACAAGGGACTGTCAAAACGCGCGAACCCGGAGTCCCCGGGGCAGGCCGCGGCCAAAGGCTGCATGAGTACGGCAAAGCGCCGCCCTAGTCTATATTGAAGATGATGCAGGTAGATTCCGCATCTTAGTGCCGTTCTTCTGGTAGTTGCTCTTGCAGTAGTTGAATGGTCTCATTACGGAATCTTGATTCTTGCATGGTACCTGCTTGATATATTGGATGGATCGGGATGATTCAGGAAAGGACCAGAAATTTAGTGTACGATATCATCAAGCCGTGGCTTGTCCAAGCGAAAATCCACGGAAGATGAGACAACGTAGGATTCGCGCCTTATAAAGATCTGAGACGCAGCCTTGTAGATGCCAGATATGCAGGCTCGTTCCAAAAGGCAGAGAGAATGCACATGGGCAGCTAACGGTATGAAGACATACCATTGTATTCGAGCGATTCGGCTTCACGGTCACACAGTTGCATAGAGTTGCATTCCTCTATCATTGGCTAAGAATATCCTTCACAGCCTCTGGGGATGGTTGAAAATAGAAGTTCTGTTCGGTGTAGCGATAATCGCAGTATTTGGCTGGAAGGGCCGACGATGGTGAACGCCTGATTTTTCTTTTACCATTCTCCAGGGAGTTGGCGGTGCGATATCTTTTGATTGCTCCTGAGAGGCAGCCGTGCTCATAGAGCATGCCGCGGCTCGAGAACCGTATCCGATATTCTGGCAACTTCAGAGGCCCTGAATCGAGTACCTTGCCAGGGCATGAGATAAGAGAGTTCGATCCGAAGTCTGAAGACGGTCTCACCGCAGATGGCTATCCGTTACAACAATAGATTGCGCCACTTGTGTGGAGTCTGAGCTGATCACGAAACGGGAACAATTGGATCTGAACAAAATAAATTGAGGCAGACCTACTGTGCTTTGAGGCTCGGGAAAAGCCTTGGTTGGTGCATCTCAAGCTGAGAGCATTTATTGCTATACCGAACAGTTCATATGACGAACATTCAATTCTTTAGTAAAGGAGAAAGCGAGATAGCCACAGGATCGCCATCTGAACAGCGCTCATCTCGGTATAAAAGTCATCTGCTTAATGAAGTCATTGGCTTCTACTCACATAGGAGCCCGATCTTCTTCAAAATCTCTAATTTTTGGTGGTTGTCTTATCTGCTTTGTTGCGTGTCATATGATAGAATAAGATGTCCATTCGATCCCAGATTGTGGGTATATTGTCTCATCTGAGACTATTCTACGTCTTCGCGATGCTTGGCCGAGGGCATCCCCTAACGTGGCTAGTTGCTGGTGGGCCGCGGGAAGGCTAGGCTCCAGTCATGAGATAGATCCAGTCTCGCCTTTGATTCTAGAAGATATTCAGAGCGCTTTAGACATGACCCTCCACTATGAAATCGAGACATTACTTTGCGCACCTGTGTGTGAGCTGCATGGCAAGACTTGTTCGCCCTGGGAAATCGAGAACATGCAGTTTACGCACATTGAAAATATGAAAACATTTCAACATAAGATACCACTTACCAAGCATAAAGTAAGTTACTTTACGTTCCGGAAAGTAAACCGTGGCTCCCTCGGCGCCGGTTGGAGCGCTTCAAGCGGACCGCTCTTCTTGGCAGATACTGTATGACAGCTTCACTGCCTTGCTTTATCGATTCCATGCGCTGCAACCTGGACATTCTTGTCGCCTAGCTTGCAAGAGCATCGACATGACGAGCTCAAAATTACCGTCCTACATAGACCCTGCGTGATTTGCGCCGGGCCCAGTCTTTCTCCTGACGATGTCCTACTTCGTGGCAAAGCATCCTCAATACAATGCCTCGAGCAGCCGACTATTCTATCGAGACGACGGTGAGACAGTCACCCGCGATTGAATACGGCCAGGCCATAGATGATGCCTGGGTCAGAGACAAGACGGTGGTAATAGTAAGTGTTTCCACAATCCACCGGGTAGAATGGAAGACGGACTGATTCCATTGACCATTCCCAGACCGGCGGAGCTAGTGGTTTCGGAGCAGGCTTTTTCAAGAGATGGGCAGCAGCGGGAGCTACCGTAGTGATTGGGGATATCAATGTCAAGATGGGTGACCAGCTTGTCCGTGATGTAAGAAGGGAAACAGGCAACTCAAAGTTGTACTTCTTCCACTGCAATGTCGCAGACTGGCAGTCTCAAGTCCAATTCTTCAAGGATGCGATCAAAGTGAGCCCACATGGTGGTATCGATACTGTAGTCGCAAATGCTGGCATTGTCGATCCCAGCAACAGTATTGAGCGGCCCTCGGGTCTTGACGCCGCTGAACCACCTCCTCCAAGCCTTGCGGTCCTGGATGTGAATCTGACAGGAGTGGTGTACACCACGCATTTGGCACTGTACTATCTACCACTAAATCCGAATTCCTCCCCAGCGAAGCCAGACTGTGATCCAACTCAGACTCCACGAGATCGGCACCTCTTGCTCCTAAGCTCTATGGCTGGGCTTTCGCCACTTCCTGGGCAAACGTTGTACGCCGTTTCAAAGCATGCTGTGGTTGGTCTTTACAGAAACCTTCGATGCAGTTCATTCGTGCATGGTGTGCGAGTTAACCTCATATGTCCATACTTCATTGATACGCCGTTATTCGTTACCCTCGGACGACTCAACATTGCTGGTGGCCAAATGGGGAAAATCGAGGATGTAGTTGAAGCTGGGACACGCTTCGTTGCAGATCCTCGCATCATTGGAAGGGCTGCGGTGGTGGGACCGAAGATGAAAGTAAAGCAGAATGAGGGCGGTGAATGGGGGGTTGTAGAAGAAGCTGCGGCAGATGGAGAAGACAAGATCGTCTGGGAGGTTTATGCCAATGATCTCCATGACAGTGAAATCTTTACTAGAAATTATATCAGGCTTCTGAATCGAGTCATCGAGATAAGAGGCTGGGGTGGTTGGTTCAAAGACATTCTCGCTGCTCTCAAGTACGGTCTTGGAATGGCATGAGAGATGCGCGGGATGCAAGACAGGCTGTTGGATTGAAAAGAGGCCCTTAGACTGATGGAAACGCGGCATGGCCCAGTCGGTAACTGGCAAGGCTTTCCTTTCTCCTTCCATCAAATGAAGACCTCAACCTTGCTCTGTCTGACAAGACTTATTCTATCTCCGTCTTGAAATCCGATATCTTGATTTTGCCATGTGTTGGTAAAGTTGAGGATCACGACATTTGCTACCATTGTAAAGATCGGTTCCGCTGGCTTCACTTTGCTCCTGGAATTTACATTGCGCCTATGCGTTTGACCTCAAAAGCGATCACATTCCTACGAGGTTACGTCTGGGAGACTGTTCATGCGAGCATGTTACAATTCAAAGGAAAATGGACTTCCAATCCTTCCACGCCTTCAACACCGAACGGCACCCCCCACAACTGGTCGCCAGCCTCGAAAACCAAAGCATGGATTCTAATGCCCCGTAGACTCGTGCTCGTTGCTAGCACTCTCGTCGCACTCTTCATCCTTAACAAAGCGTTCTTCTCCATCAGCCATTATATCGTACATGCACTTTATACTGAGCACGATTGCCCTAGCTGATCTCCGTCACAGCCTCATCGACCAGCCTACCTCACCAACCCAGTCACCTACAACGCGACCTTCCTCGTGAATGCCGCGTTCCAGCCTCCAGAACCGCTACCACACCGCTACCCAGACACCATTGACACATTCGCAAGTTACAAATACCGCAACACCTGCAACCTCTCTTCCCTTGACTTACACCTACCCTTCGCACCACTATGCGCCGATCGCTCGTCGATGATCACAGCCATGTCATCTGGCGGCCGTATCGGTAATGACGCTCCTTACATGCCTCGAGGCTGTGATATGCGCTGGTTCTCGACCGAGGAAATCTGCGAGATTCTAGGCCGCTTTGAGAAGGTTATCATCGTCGGGGATAGCATGATGAGACATGTTATTGGGAGTATCAATGTGTTGCTGAGGAAGGATTTGGGCTATGGTGCTGTTACTGATTGGAATTTCTCGCCTGAGGAACGGTATGTTGCTTGAATAACCACGAAGTTACCCAGATTCTGATGGCGAGTTTTGGCAGGAAAGATTGCTTCTGCAACTATCAGTTCAACGTCAAAGCTTGCTCCGTTCAAGGCATCTTCAGGACCGCTGACGTTCTCGAAAATGACCCCGACAGTCTCGCATGTCCAGCTGATACCGTGGATGTCATGAGTAGGCTTTCCTCATGCTTTGCTCTCCCTGAAGCATCACATCTAATCAGACAATCATCAAGTCGAGCAAATGATCCGCTTTCCCATCCCATCTGAAGAGCTCGACCGCCTACGAACCCTCCTCCCAGCCACGAAGCCCAGCCGCCCTTATGCCTTCATCTTCGGCCACGGCCTCTGGAACGATCTCGACGTCCAAGCAACGCTGGATTGGCTAGATTCGATACTCGACGCCATGCTCCGCCAATCGCCCTGGCTATCCCCGACCTCCGAATTATCAACATCTTCAGGCACAGGTCATCGGGAGAAAAAGAGGGAAGCAGGATTTTGGCCTCGCCTATTTATGACCCCGAATGCGTGTGGAAGGCAGAAACCAGACGAGTGGATCATGAGCCAAGGAAACAAAGCCTTGATGATTTTTGAGGAGTCGGTGGGCGTTGAGGTGAAGAGGAGGGGGTTGGAGCATTTGGGGACCTGGAATGCTACTATTCAGAGTAATAAGTTTGATGGGGTGTAGGATTACCCCTCTCCGATTCTTCAATTGTGTTCGCTGACTTTGGGTGAATGGCATAGGCATGTGGACCTGAAGGGGAATCTTGTCAAGGCTATGATGGTCATGAACTGGCTGAATATGCTTGAGGTGGAAAAGTTCTGATGTAGCCGAATACTTCCGGGGATACTTGCACGCTGGCTGTAATAGTAGTGTATCTTGAGATTTGTCTTTGTGGAAGCTATCCTGTCGGATAGTCCCAAAGTGTAGAACATGCTCATCGACCTGAAGGCAATATTTGATACACCACTCAAGGGGAGTGGTCACCTCAAATGTGTCCAGTAAAGCAGTTGACCAAGTAGGCCTGTTTGACCAATTTGACGTCGTAATCATCAAATAAAGGGCCACCTATTTGCCGTATGCTTACTAGAGGAATTCGGAAATTCACTGAACACAACATTACCACAAATTGGGAGTTCCAAACATAGCTATCGATGCTTGGTGCGACTCGGGAAAAGACAGTATCATGATAAAGAGACGCAACCAACAGATTAGGAGACGCGATTGACCTATGATTGGTCAGTTCGAGTGACTTGATCAGATCAGTGGTTCGTCTTTTCGCGAGTATTCCCCTCGTGACTAACAAATCATCTAGTGGCAAGCCTGGCTACTTCAACTCACTCGTCATTAAACCCTTTCTCCAACCCTCCTCTCCCCCGCTTCATCCTCTCCCCCATATCCATGTCCCCAGCCTTCCGATTTAGCCCATGCACGAAATCACCTCTTCCACCGTGCTTGGAACTTCTCTCTCTTGCCTTCTCCTCTTGATTGAGTCGCACACGCTCCTGCTCCTCGAGCGCTTGAAGGCGACTGGATCGCTGCATGTCAAGATCGTCGGCAGCCGATTGCATTTCTGCCAATCTGGCGGCCTTCTTTTCGGCATCGGTTTTGGGGTCTTCGTCCGGCGATGAGGTGTTTCGGCGAGGCTTTTTGCGGTCTGTGGGGAAGCTTTTGCTGTGGTTGAGAGGGCGGTGGTCGCCCTTTTGATAATTGTTCTGGTGGTGGCGGATTGGTGAAGGAGTAGGGCGGCTATGGTATGGAGATGGAGATCTGCTTCTCCTATGGCTGTACGGAGACGGCGATCTCCGACGGCGGTAAGGCGAGGGCGACCGAGAAGAATAGGAGTCAGAACGTCTTGTGTGATGATATCGGCCGTCCTCCACTCTTCTCCTAGTCCGTCGTTCATCATAGTCGCCTTCGTCACTGCACATGCGCTTCCGGCTGCTGTGATGATCTTGATCTCCTCTATCATGACGAGGACGTTGGCGGTCGTCACGATCGCTACGGTGATGATGTCGGTGTCGATGCTCATGTCGTTTCCTCTCTTTAGGCTTGACGTCCTGTCCAGCTTCCTTAAGCAATCGCCTTCGGCTAACAGGATCATTCATCAGCGCCTCATAAGCTGCCTGCTCCTTCTGCTTGATCGCGAGCAGAGGATCCTCTCGTATTTTAGCAGCCGTATCCCTAACAGTATTGGCATTTTGCAGCGCCATGAATGACTCCTCCGTAGCCCCCTTTTCCAACTTCTTGTTCTCCGTACCCTTGATCAGCCCATCAACCCTCCTCTTCCCCAATAGATATCCCTCCATTTCCTCAGTTGTGCTCTGTTGTCCGGCTGACTGGCCATTGTACATCCACTCCACACGCTGTGCTCGTTTAGTGCCACCGGCTGCTTCTTGCATTTCCTGAATCTCCTGGAGGTTGCGTTCCTCTTGACGCTCCTTCATCATCTGCTCGATCCGCTTGCGCTCGTCGAGCGCTTTCTGTTCTTCCTCCCATACTCGGCGCTGATTGCTCATAAGTAGCGGATGCCATGATTTCTTGAGGTTGAGGTCGCCTCCCATGTTGAGCGGTTTGTACTAGATAATTGCAGCTGAGGCGAGAGTCGGAGGATAGGTGATGCCAGATGGTGGAAACAGATAAAGAACGGGGGAACCTTTGCCCCAAAGCCTTCTCCATGCCAAGACTATATGACGCTAAGAACGTTATCGATAGACAGCAGGGACTTGGTCACCAACCCTAGGCCGACTCCAACATTGAAAATCCATTTCAATTCCGGAGATCTGGGTGAAGCCGAGCCAATTTTGTGACTACACAGCTTGTATTTACAGGGACTAGCGCCTCAACCCTGACAAAATGTCTGACGATGATGACTTTATGCAAGACTCCGACCAGGAGCAGTAAGTCAGACCTGGATACCATCCATACGGGCTCCACTTACAACACTCAGGTACGACTTCGAATACGAGGATGACGACGAAGAAGAGACTGGAGACGTGGGCATCGAAAACACATATTACAATGCGAAGCAGATGAAGGCAGATAATCCCGGTGAAGCTATCGAAGAGTTTCTGAGGATGCCAGCCATGGAAGACGAAAAGGGCGACTGGTGAACAGCTGAACTCGAGCGCTTCATCAATGCTATAGTTGCTAATCACCTACACCCTAGGGGCTTCAAGGGTCTGAAACAGGCTGTGAAGCTTGAGTACAAGCTGGGTAAATATGACGAGGTAACGAGCCATCAGGAGCGCTCTAAAGTCATTAGCTTATTGTTTCCAGGCTATCAACCACTATAGCGAGCTCCTGACATATGTCAAATCTGCCGTTACACGAAATTACTCAGAGAAGTCTATCAACAATATGCTAGACTTTATCGAAAAAGGTGCCGAAGACGAGAAAGCATATCAATGCATGGAAAAATTCTACTCTCAGACGCTGGAATCCTTTCAAGCAAACAACGAGAGACTATGGTTGAAGACGAACATCAAGCTTGCTCGCTTGTGGTTGGACCGAAAAGAGTACACCCAGCTCATCAAGTTGGTCAAAGACCTACATCGAGCGTGTCAGAAAGAAGATGGAACCGACGATCAGAGCAAAGGCACCTATGCTTTAGAGATCTACGCATTGGAGATTCAGATGTACGCTGAAACGAGGAACAACAAACGCTTGAAGGCACTTTACCAACGAGCCTTGAAAGTACGATCAGCGGTTCCGCATCCCAAGATCATGGGCATCATCCGAGAATGTGGAGGCAAGATGCATATGAGTGAAGAGAATTGGAAAGAATCTCAGACGGACTTCTTCGAATCATTTCGGAATTACGATGAAGCTGGGTCCTTACAGCGTATCCAGGTTTTAAAGTACCTTGTGCTTACGACTATGCTCATGAAATCTGACATAAATCCCTTCGAATCTCAAGAGACAAAGCCCTATAGGAATGATCCACGGATTTCCGCCATGACGGACCTCGTGGAAGCCTACCAACAGAACGACATTCACAGATACGAGTCCATTCTACAGAACAACAAGGATGTTCTAGCGGACCCTTTTATCGCCGAAAATATCGACGAGGTCACTCGCAGCCTGCGCACCAACGGTGTGCTGAAGCTGATTGCCCCTTACACGCGCTTCACCCTATCGTTCATCGCTGAACAGCTCAAGATCTCGGTGGCGGAGGTGCAGGACATTGTCGGCTTCCTGATTCTCGATAGGAAGTTGGACGGCAAGATCAACCAAGAGAAAGGTACCGTTGAAATTGTCAACCGTACTGACGTTCAACGCACGCAGGCAATGCAGGAATGGACCTCTGCTATTGCAGGGTTATGCAGGACGATGCTTACCGAGGGAGACGGCTTCAAAACGGACGATCCGCAGTCCCTAGGAGGCAGCTCAATGGGTGGTTTCTTATCTACAGGTACCCGCAGCACCAATTCCGGAGCAGGTGGGTTTGGAAAGATGAAGGGGCCTAGGAAGGGTCCCGGCGGCTTAGCTCCGCGGATTTCGAACATCATGAAGTGAAGAATAAAAGTCTTCGCAGCAAGCGAAGAATTGATCGACCATGGATCGGATGGACGCATAACCAGCGCATGCCGAGGATGCAAGCCACTACGCAGCACCGGGGAGAAGGCACCTTTGGTTCGTCGGAAGGGCGGTTCCTTCCCTTCCCCCCGTCTTGTGGACCTGGTCGTCAGGTCAGTCCTCATGTGCAGGCATCTAGCATCTAGCATCTACCTGGCAGATGCGAACGGTTAGAGCCGTGCCGTAGCGATCAGGTCGCTTTGCATGCGGAGTAAGGATGTTAACCATATTGCAGTGTGCCACATTCAGTGTCGCAGCACTCAAGTTGTGATATGAGATGGTGATAGCGGTCAGTGCTTCGCTTCCGGCAAGTTCTACAAGTCCCCATGCGAGGCCATTTTGAGTGGCTGCTGTCACGCATCCGCTAGGGATAATGTCATGCACACTAGAAGCTGCAGGCCTCCGCACCTTCATGATATCTCCTAGCAACCCGTACTAAAACGACTGACAGGCCCTGGACTGTTCATTCACTCAAGCCCGCATCGGGGTCCGAGCCAATGAGTCGTAGGGAGTGGCATGGCCTAAGGAATTAGATGCAGACTTCGTAGACGTCCGCAGGACCGTGCTTTTCTCCAACTAGAATATCTCCACGATCGACTGACGGGGAGGTACCTCCAGAGTCTCGTGAATTTGACAGGTCATATCTCAACACTGGCCCG
>JAABUL010003402.1_pt1 | contig 23669 bp, 52 predicted proteins | sample 5559151 | NCBI WGS metagenome assembly JAABUL01 (sample SAMN10711876, study PRJNA513368) | rock metagenome | isolation source: Antarctica rocks | place: Antarctica: Victoria Land, Pudding Butte sud | reverse complement strand
CTTTCCTTCCTATTGAAACGGGAATTGGCATAGATGCGAAAAAGGAATGGAAGTCACGCCGCAACCTCCTTTCGCATCTATGTGAATTTCTCCTTCGACGGTCGTTCTTCCAGCCTTCGTAAGGAAGGGATCTCTATTGGAACAGGAATTGGCATAGATGCGAAAAAGGAAAACGAATCACGCAACATTCCCTTTTCGCATCTATGCGATTTCTCCCTTCGTCGCCACAGTTGCGTCCAGCGGAACACGACCTGAAACGGTACTTGACATAGATGCGAAAAAAAAGAAATCCTCGCCGGCACCCGTCTTCGCTTCTATGCAAGTGTCCAGCAACCTGTTTCGCATCTGTCCAGCAACCTGTTTCGCATCTGTGCGGTCGACCATCCGGCGGCTGAAACAAGAAGTCGCATAGATGCGAAAGGGTACGGGCGGACGCTGGACCCTGTTTTCGCGACTCGGTTCCCGATATCCGTCGAAACGGGACGTGACATAGATGCGAAATGGGATTGTCGGTTCATGTGCATGCTGGAGGGTTGGCGACACCATGCGTCCGGGAATGCACAGCAAGGATGGTGCCTACCCGAGGTCTGCTGCACGACGACGTCGAACCCAAACAGCCGCAGGCCCAGCTGCGTGCGCAGCCAGGCCGCCGCACGGTCCACCAGCTCCCGATTTAGGCGCCTGCTGGGCGCGGCGGCTGTTGCGGACGCCGCTGCGGCCACCAGCTGCGGCGGCAGCACGCCCGCTAGGCTGTCAAATGCGATGGCCGCCGGCAGGCTGTCCAGCTGCCCTGCGAGCTGGTGCAGGTCCGGCAGGGAGGGTTTCTGCACCACATGGACCTGCAGAGGGGCACATTTTCCGTGGAAGCGATTGCTTTGAACAAAGGCCCCTGGCTGTCACCCAGCAGTCAATGTCTCTGGAAACAGAGGGGCAGCCTCTGGAAGCAGAGGGGCTTAGAATGGTCCGCTGAGCAACAAATGCACACACTACACGGAAACATGCCCTGTGCCATGTCATGTACTTCCTCTGCAGACAGGCGCCACCGCACCTCAGAGCCGATGACGTATACTTTGTACAGCGCCGCGCCATGGTCCACATACTCCTGCACGCACGCCGGCACCGGGCTGCGCACGTCGCGGAAGCCGTCCGGCCGCAGCACGAGCGTCATGTCGTGTGCCTCGGCGACGCCGCACCTGCAGCATTGATATTCGATTTGCCAATCATAACATTATCAGCCTTGCAAGAGATTTCAGCATGTCAGACTGTACGACAGTACGACTCAAAGATGCCTTGTGCAAACAGATTGGATGATTCCGAATCGGTGGCAGCAGTCCCGTCAGGAAAGCAGCTGGCATGTAAGAGCCGCACGCGACGGACGGCTTGACAATTGCAGGCGGCGCCATGCCAGCCGCCGCCATGCGCTGCTCGATGTCTGCCCACTGCGTCGCCTGCTCAACCTGCAGTAGAGTCAGCAAGACGATTTCACATTTGGCCAACAGAAAATTTCAACGAAAGTGGTCCAGGAATCGGCATTTCTTGCCCCATGCAGAGCAGTCAAAGCGGCCATGGCATCGGCACACGCTGCATTTTCCTTTCAAGAGAAAGGAAGCCCACCATGATGTGCGCTGGTGGCCGCAGCGTTCCTGGCGCTGCGAGCCCTGCCAGACCCTCCAGCATCACCAGCAGCGCGGCTCTGTCCAGCACCTGCAAGCAAATTGGCAGTGTCAAGGGAACAACAGGAAGACAATGGCCATGATGCACACCTGCTGGCTCAGGTTGCATCAGGCAATCGTCAAAAGGAATCAGGAACCAAGCTCACCTTCTGCAGATTGGCTAGCGGATCGATGAGCGCCATGTTCGGATGCCGCGCCTGGAGGGCGATCACTTTCTCAAACGCGGCGGAGAAGTGCGGCTTGCCGTCTCGCCCCAGCCTCAGCTCGTCCGATGCCTGCGTCCAGCAGAATGCTTGTTGAGTCAGCAGACTGACATGCCCATTGGGCGATGCCATGATGCCAAAATGCATGGAGCCGCACACATCAGGACACCCTTGCAGCATCTGAGACTCCCACGCCCGCAGGCACCTTGTGCGGGATGACGTTGAAGCTGTGTGCAGCCTGGTTCCTGCAGAGATGCAGCCAGACTGTGCACTGTTATATATCCCCAAAAATAACCTCAAGACACAACCAGGACCCTCAAAGCACACCTTGTGCAGGATGGCGTGGAAGGGGCCCTGTGCTTCAAGATCCCGCCCAAGGTCCAGCGGCAGGAAGCACAGGCCGTCCGTTGGCAGCAGCGGGAAGAAGCCGCGCTGCGCAAGCGCCAGCCCCCGCGACGCCTTCATGGCGTATGCGGTGACGAAGCTGGGAGGAAATAAAAGAAAGGAGAACGAAGTACGCGGGAGGATTAAGGATGCGATGGCGAAGTAGGAAGGCGAGAAGGAAGGAAGGAAGGAAAGATCGTTGTTGTTGTCGCAGCCTCACTCCGCCTGATTGGCGTCCATGGATATGGAAGCTAACAGAATACAGATCGGCCATACACCGTGCTTGGTAACAACTGGAGATGTGCTGTTGCACTATGCCAACCTGGTGCCGTCGGCGGTGTGCGAGTCCACAACGTGCCGTAGGATGTCCTGCACATTGCCGAGGCTGTGCGCCGCCGCCACTGCCAGGCCCGAACCTTGCAGCATCTGCGCCAGGGCCGCGTCCCGGGGGCTAATCAGCTGGCACGCAGGCGGGCACCACTGCGCCACCCGCTGCAGCGCCGCCGCGCCGACAACGATGCACGATGCGGCTTCCGGCAGCCCTGTCTGTTGCACCAGCATCCTGCGTTTCGGAACTGGTTTTAGCCTGGCGTTGTCCTGCGTAGCGGCGCGTCTGGCGGCAGAAGCACGGCATCCAGTTGCAGCACATGCGGAAGAAGGATGCCGGGGCGCACCGCAGGGACAGCGCCGCCGTGCCTGGCTGTGCGGCGACGGACGCCACGCCGTCTGGGAGGTCCAGCGCCTCAAGCGCGAGCTGCTGCTGCGCGGCATCTGCAGCGGCATCGGCCTCCAGCAGCAGGCTGGTGCGCACGCCGCCCCATGCCAATCGCCGAATCAGTGCGTGCGCGCATGGCTCAGGTGTGCCTGGGCCAGCACAAGCGTTGATGAGGATGTTAAAAGAGGAGTTTTCTGAAAATGTGTGATCTCGCCAGCTCCACACGCGGCAAGGGGCTCACCTTCGGGTGTGAGCAGAGTGGATGGGGCATGGAAGATCACGCTTCGCACAGGCTGCGCCATCAGGCGTTCAGCATTTGCTACGTTACTCAATGTAATGTGCAAGTCTGCGAGATGAGCACGCTTGAAGCTGTCCAGATGAATCGCATCAAGCAGGAAGACGAGATCTGGCAGATTGTACGGCAGTCCTGGGACCAGGCTTAGCTTCGCTTCAAGGCTATGATTGGCTGTGACCAGCTTGCGCATCGTGCCCAGACGTCTTCGGCAATTGCAGGTAGCCTGAAACAGCCCCTCCCAACAATTGGCAGCTGACAAATTGAGAATGCGTGTCACTGGCTCTGCGGCGTCCAATTGGCTTCCCGTAGCGGCCTCAAAATCGCTGATGTGAGCCTGACGGGCAGGGTGGAGCCCGTCACTTCTGAGTTGTCGTCGTCTGCAGCCAGAAGAATGTACAAGCATCCACAGTGCGTACCACGGAGGACGTCGAGACTGGGTCACGATCAGCGGCAGCAGCAGTTCGAACGGTGCGTGTTGCTCAGTAATGCATGTTGCGCATCAACGCATGTCGCTCACCTTCCACAGGCCGTACACGGTCGAACACGCAAACAGGACGCCCAGCTGCGGCGAGAAAGTGGGGTAGATTCTGTCCACGATGAAGGCGTCTGCTGCTTCGGGCAGGAAGCCCTGCACGATGACACCCACATGCGCGCTGTCAGCGGGTTTCTTCACGAGAACGTCGGAACACGTCGCTCGTAATTGCATGCTGGCGCATGATGCGGGGGCAAATGCACAGATATCCTTGCCAGTGCAGAGGCTGCCTCATGCGGGTTGGAAGACCCACCGAGCCGGCCAACGCTAGGCCCTCCAGGATGATGAGCACAAAGAGGACTCCCAGGAATTGCAGGACGTATGCCTCCGCCTGCGAGCTGGGCTGAAACTTCGCATCCTCTGCCGCCTGCTGCGCGGGGCTGACCGCCGGCGCTGGCCGCCGCTTGCGCGCGCGCCGCCTCTGCGCAAAATTCGCAGAGGATGATGCACATGCTGTTATGTGTCCGAATGTCAGTCGGCAGCCAGCAGCACTTCGAAGGAAAGTGCGTGTCAGCAGGCATGTGCAGAGCGAGCCTCACCTCCAAAAGCTGCCTCTCAAAGTCATTGTCCTCGTCGTCTGACGTTGCCTTTGTCTGCGTAGCGGCATGCCACTGTCACCTCTGACGGAGTCCATCAGAATCAATGGCATGGCAGTGCCGTCCACACGCACATGCATGCTCTCTCCTTCCTGCACACCTCGCTGTCCTGCTGGGCTGCTGTGACGTGTCTGCACCTGCTTCCTGGTCGAGGCATGGCGCGCATCTGCAGCCCACAAATTATCAAATGCCACGACATGCCGCTATCCGCAGTGCGGCAACGCTACAGCGTCTTGAAGCGTTGTGCAGCATGCATTGCGTGCATCATCGTCTCACCAGCGGGCGAAGGGCTTTGAGCTGTCTAAAAGCACTATGCACCGGCTTCTGCAGAGTGGCGCAGGTACAGGCAGGCATGCTCAGCGTCGCAGCGCGCTGCAGATGCATGTTGACGAGCAGTTGGAAACGCGAGTGGTGTTATCAGTCCGCTCCGCGTCACTGAAATTGCTCAACAAGGAACGCTGTCCTAGACTCAAGTGCAAACATGAACTGGCTGTGTGCAACTGCAGTGCTGGCTCGGTTAGTGGCACGTGACTGCTGAAGATCCTGGATCACTTTGTGCTTCGCTTTGCTGAGGCAAGCATTCTGCACAACAAACGCCTTTCTATAGCGAGTGGGCACGCTCAAGTCAATCGCGCTGCTTGTAGCACGCTGTCCCGAAGGGCAGCATCCGGCTGACAGCCGACCTCGCTCAGCTGAGCCCCAGAGACCGCGACACATGTGCAGACTTTGCTAGAGAAACTTCAATTGGCTATCACAAATGGCGATCTCAGCACGGCGGCGTTTGGTGCACTCTCGCGCGGAGGATTGGCGGCTGGAGCCTGCAGACGCAGGGGCAGCACTGGCAACTTGCGTTGCAGAGCAGAGCACAGTCGCTCCTCGCGCCCCTAGGCTGCAGCGGCGGCGCAGGATGTCGTCCTCGCACGCCACAAAGGCCTCACGGGCGCCGTTTGCCACGATCAGCCTGGCGGGCTTTGGTGCACACGGTGAGCGGCGCTGCTCTCTGTTGACGGGTTGGTGTGCGTAAGCCTCTGAAATGCAGAATCCATCGCATGTGCATAGTCATGAAACGTCTCTTATGCGTCCCGCTGCAGGTTCGAGCGACGCCAAGGCGTCGGAGACGGTCGCGCGGCGTCCGCACCAGCACTTCATGATCGCATCCGCCGCGGGCGACACGAGGTTGTCGGCAGGCGTGCCGGCGTGGCGCAATGTCCTGGCCAACCTGCTGGCCGGCGCGACGGCTGGCTGCGCCGTGGAAGCGGGTGAGAGAGCGAATTCGCTCAGCATTGTCGCAAGAACACTGCCGCAATAGAGATGACTTGGACAGTGTCAATAATTCTCCATCCAACAGAGGCGCTAACGTTCATTCCATCTGCACCGCTGCAGCGCTGTACCCGATCGACACGATCAAGACGCGGATGCAGATGGCGCGCACGGGAGGCGGCGTCCGGGCACTGTTCAAGTCCGGCGGCGGCAAAGCCCTGTACGCGGGTGCGGCTTTAATCCGAGGAACCTAAACTTGTTGTGATTGACTCAAAGAATTGCAGCGCGTGGCCTCACAGCACAGTCGTCGAGAACCGCAAGCTGAATCTTTACATACATACAAGATAGGCATGCCTCTGCAGCTGCTTTGGTGTTCTATGCAGCTTGTAATCGGCCGCTCCTCAGCGCTGATTCCGAGCTGCTGATCCATGTCTGGCAGGCCTGCTGGGCAATATGATGGGCGTGGCGCCATTTCCGGCAGTCTTCTGGGCGGACATTATCAGTTCCGAGATTCAAAACTGCTCCCCTTTCGACAGGGTTGCTGGGCACCTCGTGGTCATCATGCCATCCATGGCAGCCTTCCTGGTGGACATTTACCAGTTCTGAATTCAACACGGCTCCCCTTTTAACAGGTTTGCTGGGCAACCTGGTGGGCGTCGCGCCGTCCACGGCGGTCTTCATGGCGGTCTACGAGCCCATGAAGCAGGCCGTCTCGGAGCGCGTGCCGGCGGACCGCTCGTTCCTGGGCCCGATGTTTGCGGGCGCCGCATCCGGCCTGGCCGCCTCGCTCATCCGCGTGCCGACGGAGGTCGTCAAGCAGCGCATGCAGTCGGGTGCACTCCCTCATGACCTGAACATCTCAGTAGAGCTAGTGGTGTGTGTCAGTTGGCCATGCCGCCTGGCCGCGCCGTTCGCCCGCGTGCCGACGGAGGTCGTCAAGCAGCGCATGCAGTTGGGTACGTCTTTGCCCTGCCCGGGCACGCCACACCGTGTTGGCTCGGAAATGGTTGGATGTGTCCCCCTTGCTGGGTGCAATATCGTGCCAGGAAACAGAGACCGACCAGCTGCACATTGTCAGTTGCAATCCGCACGGATGGCATCTGTGAGAGAGCGCGCCCAACCCGCTCTTTGACCTTCAAATGCCTTAGGCGATTTCCACGGCGCCATGAAGGCGGGCAGGAGCATCTGCGCGAGCGAGGGCATGAAGGCCATGTATGCCGGCTGTGGCTCCTTCCTGCTGCTCCTTATCAGCATCCTGACCTCCATTTTGAAACCGCCGCAGGCGAGTTTGCAGGCGCCATAAAGGCGGTCAAGAGCATCTGCGCGAAGGAAGGCTTCAAGGGCATGTACGCCGGCTACGGCTCCTTCCTGCTGCGCGACCTGCCCTTCGACGCCATCGAGTTCGTGACGTACGAGCAGCTGCGGCGCGCGTACAAGATCAGCCTGGCCGGCTCACGGGAGGTCAACGGCGCGGAGACCGCCGCCATGGGTGGGCCCTTGTTGCACCAAATCTGATCTGGAAAAGCGAAGCTCTTCAGCAGCAGAGACCAGTTACATTTGCAAGCTTGCTGCCCGTCTCGAGTTGTGACGCTGCGTTCCTGCACATGATGCGCCCTGGCTGCTTGTTGGGCTGGTGCATGGCTGTTAAATTGCAGCAATTCGTGCAGGTTTCACATGGCGATACGCATCCACATGTGACGCGACAGCAGGAGTAACTTTCTCAAAAGTTTCGCCGCTGGTGATGTCCACAGGTGCTGCGGCTGGCGCCGTCACCGGCATCCTGACGACGCCCTTCGATGTGCTGAAGACACGGCTGATGACTCAGGGGTCCTCTGGCACCTACAAGCACGTCGGCGATTGCGCGGTGAAGATCTGGCGGGAGGAGGGCTGGAAGACCTTCTTCAAGGTGGGTTGCAGGGTTTTGCACCTAGGCATGGTCATTGCTTGGGCCACTGCCAGCGCTGCCTTTGCCAGTTGCAGCGCCGTCGATTGGCCCCGTTATCGCTGAGACGCTTCACTTCTGCGCTTGCGGTTTCTGCAGGGCTGGGAGCCGCGGGTGCTCTGGATCTCGATAGGTGCGGTGTATTTCTGCTCGATGCGATGCCAACGTGTTTGTTCCCTGCCTGGATCCTCGCGTTTGTCTGGATATATATACGTCGGCAATATATATGTATATACATGTATGTGTATATATATACATCGGCAAGCAGGAAACCTTGCTGTGGTATCCTGTGCTTGCTATTCGACCGCATTGCGGCAACCGTCGTGCAGGCGGCTGCGTCTTCTTCAGCGCTCTGGAGGTGTCAAAGCAGAAGTGGAGGGAGGTCCTGGACGTGCCAGCCCCTGTCGGAGAATCTGGCCACCATTAGGCGGCGCCGACGCCGTAGAAATCCACATAGCGACCATCAGTGCTGACAACTTGGCCCGTAGCTGTATACAGGCGATAGGTCCTCTGCTTGGAATGACCTTTAAAACGCTGCAGCTAGCGGGATCGGTCAAGTCCGCAGTCTCAGACCAGCGTCGGCCTGTCCAATCTTCAGGAGCCCGGCCGCAACCAGCCCAGCTCGATGCGCCCTACGCCACCGCTAGAGTGTCGTCAGGACTGGCTCGAGTGGTAGAGCGTCGTCAGGTCCTGGCTCGAGTACTGCAGGTTCAGGGGGGCAGGAGGGGGGGAAAGGCTCACGCCCGGGGCCGGAGTGCCGCCGCAGCTTCCATCGAGGGACTCTCAGGACAAATGATCGGAAAACCGTCCACTCGCGCGAATCTTCAAGCAGCAGCTGCATCCTGCATGTGCAGATGACAACCTGTGCCACATGCACAAACAAGGCAGCAAGATATTCTGACTCTCCATACCTTGGGGCTAGCCTCGTGACTTACGCCAGTCACAGCGTCGCAGGCTCCAATTTGGTGTGTCGCTGTTGAGGAATTTCGGACTGCGCAGGATGGCTGATTCCCGGAAGGTCGAGCAGACGGTGCAGCAGCTGGTAGCGAAACACGGACAGGTGATCTTGCTGTTGTTCATGCTTTTCAAAGTATTGCCATGTCCTTTGTGGGTCAGAGACGCTTACTCGTTGTCAACACGTTGGGTGCTCAGGCACTGGAGCCAGCTGCCCGCGAGCAGCTCGCCGCGGTGCTGCGGAGCGCTTGCGTAAGTTCCAGCAACAATGTCAATTGCTGCCATGCGTGGAGGGCTGCGATACGCATCAATATGAATCGCTCACGTCGAGTACTGCAACTGCAGGACCGCCTCGTGGCAAAGGTGAAACTGTGCAACGCTGCAGAGCTCATCAGGTGACAAACGCTGTGAGGCACTCGGAAACTCAGGCGTGCAAGCTGTTGGTGCTCCATCACGCTCATATTGCACAGACCTCTAGGAAGCACTGAAGCACAGCACTGCTGCAGGAGCACCCGCGCGGCGGATGACGCTGCTGCCGCATCGCTTCCGCCCCTGGTGGCCGATAACGAGCTGGCGCGGCTCCGGACCCAGGTACGACGCTGTGCCGAGGTGGAGGGCAGCCATGTAACACAGTATGGAGTGGACTGGATGCACTAGAGCATCCGCCGTAACGCGAATTCAACAAGCTGCCAAGTGCCATTGCTGCCGAATTGCAGGTGCAGGAGGAGCACAGCGCGGTGCTGCAGCGGAGGCAGGCAGTGCCGGGCAGCATTTGCGACGACATTCACCGGCTGCTGGAGGGAGCAAGGCCGCCTGCCGAGGCATTGCCGCTGCCAGGTACTGCGACAGGCAACCCCAGCCTTTTGTAGTAGTAAACCCAGCAGCACGATGGATCTCCCTGGTTTCGGTCTCGGATCCAGAGCGCTGTGCAGCTGCCGCCTTTGGTGCACGCAAAACGGCAATGTTCGGCTGTTTCTGCCCAACATCTCTCAGCGCAGTCTGTGCCAAGCTGCAGCCGGGGAGCTTGGCGACGCTGCCGGCACGCCGCTGCGGCCCACGCCGCACGAGCTGCAAGCGCAGCTCGCGAGCGCGCTGCCCCATATGCCGGAGCTCAGGTGCATCTTCCATTCGGCTCTATGTTAGACTTTTTTTGATTCTTTACAACTACTCTTCACATGCCAGACGCTCGCCCTGGTCATAGCTGGTTGAGCGACTGCCCCACATGCTGGAGCTCGAGTGCGGGCCTCTGCAAGGCGCCAACCATGGCCACAGCGTGCTGAGCGCTGGGCGCCGCCGCGGCGCCCGGATCTGCATTGCTGCTTGGTTTGCATGACGTGTTTGAATGGCATGTCACCTCCTGCCCTCGGCATGTGAACAAGCACCCAACAGGCGTGACCGTGGCCGTTGTGGGCACCATATCCTCAATGCCAGTCGAGTACCTGCTCTTGACACGACAGGAGAACCCTGGCTTGTGTGCAGGGCAAGGCTCAGCGAGACGGTGGGGCGCATGGAACGCGTGTCTGCAGCAGCCGCTGCTGCGGCGGAGCCCGCGGCCGCGTCTCCAGTTGGGGACACACGGCCGAGGCACGAGGTCGGCGCCAAGCGGCCGGCGGTGTCGCCGGCGTTCGAGGAGGCGCTGCGGTCCGGCAAGATCGCGACGCGGCGGCGGCTGCGGGACAGGCTGAGCGACACAGCGCAGCGGAACCTCGCCGCCCAGATCGCGGCGCAGTGATGTACACAGCAACAGACTGCTGTGTACCCTTCTGCCTCCAGAGACACAATTATGGAGGCTTGAAGACTTGAGGGAGTCTGCAGGATAGGTTCCTCTGGACTAAGAGCGGACAGGGTGCTGAATGATGCAGGTTTCGTTTGATGGCTTACTCTACATATGTACACCAGAGTCAAACAGCGAATGTTTACAGGAACAATCAAAGATAGGGATTTAGACACTCTTGCAAGAACGACACTAAGACAGGAATCAGCTGTCTCTTCAATGAAAAGCTCGGCAAGTCCAGCCGCCTCGGCAATGCTCCGGGCTCTCAAATGATATGCCGAGGAGTGCTCACAATGCATGGCGGCAGCCGCAGTCAGGAGTGCGCCTACGACAGAGTTCCACTACACGACGACCTGATGAAATGCAGGAAGAATCGAATCTGTCGAATGAAGGCGTCCTCATGGATGCGCTCATCCGTGCCGTGGATGCGCGTCAGATCCTTGGCCTTCCTGCTGACCCCTATGGGCTCGAACCTGTAGATGTTGTCCGTCAACGGTGCATAGAGCTTGGAATCGGTGCCACCTGCACACACAGGAGCAACGCCATGCACATGGCGGCAGTATGAGAATTCCTCCAAAAAGCAGGCAGAAACGCAGGAATTGTCTTGCTTGGCTTACCCACGACGAGGTACGGCGCCACAATAATTCCCTGCACAGGATGCACATGATGAGAGATGGTCTTGAACACAGTGTCGAGAAACAATGATTGAGTAGATGAAAGCAACAGACAGCAAGAAGTCGATCACGGCGGCATCAGACATAGTACTTGCCTGCGGCCCTCCCATCGTCTCCTGGATGACGCGGGATATGAGGCGGAAGTGCGGGCCGTCAGATGACGAAATATGCGACGACGCCTGCCGCTTGTCCAGGCGCACGACCGTTGCCCTGTCGCGGTCTTTTACGGGCACCTTGCTCCGCACATACTCCATGACCTGCTCCGCGGAATGCCCTGCAGACACAGCACAGAAAAAATCCGTCAGACGCTTGACGGATCTGCCGAAAAGTCTATGGAACAACACATGTGCCCAGCATCGCGGGCGCCAGCCATGGATGGTGACACAGAGCGGAACGGATGATGGACACTGATTTCATCCAGTCTCTGACCTGGCAAGTGTCTGAAGTTGATGGTCAGGTTGCCGGTCTGCGGCAGCACATTGTGCGCTGTGCCGGCGCTGAGCACCGTCATGGCTGCGGTCGTGCGGACCAGCGCCGCCGTGTCCGGCTGAAAGGCCAGCAGGCGTCCCAGCAGGGCGCCGATCACCCTGAGACGAGCACATGCGCTTTTCAAGCGCGGTAACAATGGAACGGAGACAGCTGCTTGCATCACAGCAGACGCTTGCATCGCACAGTGAACCCATCTACAATGTGGCGTGTGACATGGAAAGTGTCACAGCGTCGCAATACCTGTTCTTACATTGCCGCAGCAGCCAGCCGAGGATGCGCACTGGCGCAGCATCCGCCAGTGCCAGCAGAAAGTCCGTTACGGGGGGCTGCAGCCACAACGACTAGGACTCGCAACTTGACAGCACAGCGGCCAAGGCCTGAAAGTCAGCAGTCACACAGCTGTTGCAGCGCGCCTGCAGGTGGATCCGGGGAGGCGCTCTGTCAATGGCAGTCATTACGCGCGCCAGAATCGCTGCCACCTGAAGAGGAGTGTGCGGCACTGTTGATCGGCTGTCATGTTTTAGAGCTTCAACTGCTTTGTGGCATTGATACTTCTGGTCACTGCAGCGCCAAGCAGAGCACAGCAACAGCTCCAAGAAAGCGTCTGGCCACTCACCGAGCTGCCGTCGACTGGGGGCATTGCAGCATGGCCGCCAGGCGTCGCGGCCTTCACCTGGATAACGCTGTAGTCCTGCGGGGCAGCACAGCTTTCAGAGTCCTGCCGCCGGCAACAGAAGCGCGGTAGTGTGCCCTCGTGCTGTGATGCATTGGGTGCAGCCGGTCCAGCGCCACCAGACATCGGGCAATAATAGGTTTCCACCCTGGTCTTACAAGAATACGAATACTGATAAGAAGTGATTCGTCAGCTTCACCTTTTCTGCCGTGCCCACGATCGCCACTGGCGTCGACGTCAGCGGCGGCATCCCGTCTTCAATCACCACGCCGCCCTCGTCCAGCACGAACTCGAGCTTAACGTTTTTGGATTGCAAGTGCTCCACAATCTCCGAAGCGCCGTAGGTGCCGCCCACCTCCTCATCGTGGCCGATCGCCACATACAGGGAGCGCCGAGGGCAGAACCTGCAGCAGGCGGCGCAATGAAGGGGCTGGCCAGAATATGAGGTTCCGAAAAAGACTCCTCTGAGCTTCAAAGTGGCAGCAAGGCGTGGACGAGAAACGATGCCATGTGCGTGCTCCTGACATGGCGCGAGCGCCAGCTTCCTTACCCTTCCTGCAGCAGCTGGTTCATGGCGTGCAGAATGGCGATGACATTGTTCTTGAGGTCCAGCGCGCCGCGCCCATACATGTATCCCGCCTCGCTTTCGCCGCCGAATGGCGGGTGCGTCCACTTTGAGGTCTGCGGGGGATCAGACAGTTCTCTGCCCCGCACTTCCATTGGGCAACAACATCAAGATGACAAGATTCGCGTTGACACGGTGGCAATTCTGTTGCTTGCCTGCGGGTCCTCATCCGCCGGCACGACATCCAGGTGGCTGAGCAGCGCGGCGGGCTTCAAGGACGCGTCGCGGCCCTCCCACAGGATCAGCAGGCTGTAGTTTGACACCTGCCGGCCTTGTCAGTACCTTGTCAGAGCAGGTTGGGTGGGAAGCACGCTGCAAACACAGCACCAGAGCAGCCATTATAGCAAAATGCGACAAGCTGAATCAATGCACCAGTTGGGCGATGCCAATGTAGACATTCAGACGTGCGTTCTGCCGTTCCGCACGCACCGTAGTGACATGCAGCCGCTCCCAGATGGCAGGGTAGGACCGCCGCAGATGCTGCGCGCAGCACACAGGCGCCATTCGACACCATTTTATGCACCACAATAATTCATGCATGGCCACGACCAAGTTGGTTGCAACATGAGCTGAACGATGCTCTGGCAGATAGAAGTAAGGCCGTGCAAACCGTGCCAGACCCACCTCATGCGCCTGGGAGAACGCCTCCTGGCCGTCCACCGACACATGATTTGCCGCGTCCAGCGAGCAGATGGTCCTGTACTTCAGGAAGCCTAAGAGGTGTTGCTTGGCTGCGTCTGCATCTGTCACGTTTATGTGGATTGAAGGAAGCTTCACAACGCCCCCAGGATTCGGCGCGGCGAGCAGAGCCATGACACCAAGAAGAGCAGCAGCGAGGGTCCAACCCAATCGACCCATCAGCAGTGGTCACGCCTGATTCATCATCCAACATGCATGTGCAGCCATTTGTGCTCAAGCTACTGGTGGCACGACGAGCAACGTGTTGGATCTGATCTGAGAATCGCCTATTATGAAGATCTCTAGGTTTGAACTTGGGAACTTGGCAAGCAGCCTCACTTGAATATGTGCAGCATTCATTGGACAGAGTATCCTTGCACGAAACCTCCCGATCATCACTGACATTGTGCTGCACTTGCGTGCTGTCCCACGGCCGAACTGGGACAGGACATCGAAGCGAATCTGAGGTGTTTTGAAGGCATCCCGTAAGCATTGAACCCAAACTTTATCTGCTGTTCTTTGAATTGCTGTTTGCTGGCGTAACTGCAGCCAGGCACCTCGAGGGCGCCCATTGTCAAGCCTCCCAGGCACTGCCGTCGCGCTGCCGTTGCGGCAGAGCAGGCATGACTGAGGAACATGCGTCGCTCGGCAAGCTGGCTGCCACCGCCGGCCTGTCAGCGCTGGCGGCCGCGGGCCTGACGGCCGCGTGGTTTCGCAGCCGGGCTGCAGCCGTAGACGCCGGCAACGCTGCGCCGGGCACTGCCGATTGCAGCTGCAGAGTGCAAATTGGACCGGCGAAAGGAGGGCAGCAGCGGCAGCAGCCCAAGCGGGACCCTTACGACCCCCTGCCACGTATAGAGTGAGAAGGCATCATCAGTCACATCGATTGCATTGCATCACAGATGCTGTCACAACGTTGTCGAGCGTCCACAAGCGGCATAAAGTGCGTGGTTGGTTGCCGTGTCCAGACGTCTTTCCGATGACATGATGTTTTCGTGCAGGTACCTGTCATGGGACGACTACTTCATCGCCCTGGCCTTCCTCAGCGCGCAGCGTTCAAAGGATCCCAACAAGCAGGTCAGCATGGCGCCTGCTCTCATTCCAACAAGCGGCTGCGGCATACTCGCATGTGCGCATCGCTTGCAGTGAACTTCCAAGCCTGGCTTCCGACGGAGTTGTGAGCGCCGAAGCCAATCCAAACCCCAAGTCGCTGGTGGCTGCAGGTGGGTGCCGTGCTGGTGAGCCAGGACAACATCATATTGGGCATCGGGTACAACGGCTTCCCGCGCGGCTGCCCGGACGCGGACCTGCCGTGGGCCAAGTGCTCCCACGACGGAGACATCCTGGCCACCAAGTGCGCACTCGCTCCTTGCGCACTCAGCACCTTTGTCTGATAAGATCCGACATGTCTGTGTCTGCTGAATTGGCCCCATCCTTGCACACTCATCAGGCTTCTATTGGCTTGGACGGAACTTCCGCACTGGCCCCGTCTGATACGCTGCCGCAATTGATGATCTGACGGTCAGAACCCGAGCGCAGGTACCCTTACGTGTGCCATGCGGAGATGAACGCTGTGCTGAATAAAAACACGGCGTCGCTGGCTGGAGCGGTGAGCACCGACGGCAATCTATTGAATGTTTTGCATTTGTTCCTTTGGTGCAAACTGATTTATAGAGGGCAGGACTTCACCAACACTTTGAAAGGCCAGCTGACAGGGAGCCCTCGATAAATGCAGAAAATATATGTGACCATGTTTCCGTGCAACGAGTGCGCCAAGCTGCTCATCCAGGCCGGCATCAAGGAGGTCATCTACTTTGAGGTGTGTTTTGCATTTGCAGTATTCTGTTCAAGGTATGTCCGTCTTGTCCACCGTTGGGCATCTGTATGCCCAAGCAGCCCTGCTGCCGCTGGGAATGATGCCGTCAGTCACAGCGGCGTCCAGAGCCCGGTTGGGTCCTGCAAGGTGCAGCTGAGTTCACACAATCGTCCCTCATCGGTCTTCTGCTTCAAGCAGCGTTCAGCTTACATGTGGTGTGTGAACAGGCCAAGAACACGACGGCAAAGGATCTGGCCGCCCACAGCGGCATGCAGCCGGACCAGGCGTACATCGCCTCCAAGCGCATGCTGGCAATGACGGGCGTGCAGCTGCGACAATACCGGCCGCAGCACCAGATCTCGCTGCAGATGGGTCTGAACAGGGTCGATTTGAGCAGCAGGGTGAAGTGAGATCGGCAGGCTGCGGCGTGCCAATTCAATTTCCGTTCGCAGCTTGGCCGAGCTGCCGGCATGATGGTGTCTGGCGGCAACAAGAGTCAGAGCGGCAGGCCTGCTGCATGTCTCCCCGGCAGGCAAGCATGACTGAAACTACATAACCCGCATGTCAGGGCTGAATGAATGAACGAATCGGCTCTGCAGGTTTTCCACACGAGTGAACTGCACAGCACAGTGGAAGTCCAAACAAAGGCGCGCCGAAACCAGCACAAGCAACGCCTTGGTCATAAATCAACGCGAAACACCCACCAAGCATTCTTGTACAAGCAAAATCAAACCAAGATGAGACAGTCATTCCAGAAGCAATGAAAGTGTCATGTCATGTCTCCAACTGCGGTGATGGTATCAGCATCAAAATTGCGGGTCAGCGCCCCGCCCGGTACCAATGAACTCCAATCAACGCCCGGCTCACCACCCGTCACAACCTTGTTCAGGTTGAACGGGCCAGGCTGCATGGCAATATGTCAGATGACTCTTGGCCTCTTGGCTCGCCGCAGCCTGCACACAAGATTGATCACCTCGGGAAAGGCATTTTCCTGGGTGCAGGTCTGTTTGTGCAGGTTTGTTCGTCTTGTGCAGGATGAAAGACAGGATCACACTCACGTTCCTAGGTCTCCGAAGGTCACATCCTCCCAGTCGTCGTCGCTCATCATCCACTTGTCTGCTGCCGTCCGCATTTCCGTGTCTGTGGGGGTCATGGCAGGCTGTGGCTGCGCAGACGCCTGCACACAGAGAGCAGGACAGGACTCAGCAACGCGAGCGCCGGTCGCTGTCGACGTTTCATTAGAGTAGAGGAAAGCAGCGGCAAACTAACGTTGTAATACCTCTGGAGAAGACTGCAGCTGCATGGGCACCACGTCGAAGAGCGCGCCACACGGTGACGAGGCCCCGCCGACTGACTCCGGCGACGCGCTGCCGAGTGACGCGGTCACCGGCGTCGCCGCTGCGGCGGCCCTGCAGAGCTGCTGCGGCGTCACAGGCTCCAGCGCCTCGCGCAGGCACAGGCGCGGCGGCGCCGCGACCAGCTGAGCATACTGCGCCGCCGAGCACAGCTGCCGGCAGAAGCTGGCGCCGTGGCCCGAGACGTGCAGGAAGGCCGCGGCGACAAGGCCGCTGCTGAGCGGGCATGCCCTGACCTGCAGCCAGCGTCATGGCGGCATTGAACACCCGCGCAATCAATGAAACCAGCCAGTTGACTGTGAGTTGCTTGAACAAGAGCCCTGGTTAGGACCACTGATGGGACACTCTGCATTCATACGCATGCACAGAAGCAGATGACACACCGCTGGGTGGATGTCCAGTGCGTGCAGCTCGTCCCGGCTTAGGTGTAGGATGCGCACGACGCGCGCTGAAAATGCAGGGCGCAGCCATCAGTAAATGGCGGATGGCTGATGACACATGTCGCGAAAGGAACTTGCATTTGTCATCATCATTGGGGGGAACCCACAGCACACGAGCGCTGCAGGAGCACGGTTTGTCTGGCCTGAGGGAAGCTCACTGAGGTAGGTGGCCATGTCGGCGGCTTGCGTCGCCGTGTGACAGGCCAGCCACTGGGTCAGAATGTTCCAGGCCTCAATTTCCGAGTCCACCTGCAGCCAAAACGAGGCTGACACCCGTTAGCTTGCAGATTTGGGAACCATGCCGACCGCATGTTGGCTTGCTGCACGACGAAGTGATGCAGCCCAGACTGTACAATCGCGCGCCCTGCCTGCCCACCTTCAGGTGGTCGCTACTCAGAATCTGCATCAGGTCGTCCTGCGGCAGCAACTGAAGCTCGGGGCCGAGCTCCAGAGGAGCGTCCAGCGCCACATGCAGGCACCTACTCTCCAGCGATCCCCACGGCTGTTCTTTCGCCAGCAGCAGCAGCGAGACGCAGTTGCTGCTGTCACAGATGACATCCTGCAGCAGTTGGTCGCAGATGCGGCACACTGCTGCTGCCTGCATGCACGATAAATGACACATCCGTTATGAAGGACTCTTGCGGGGCCCGTCAGGCTCACATGGTGTAGCGGTAACTGCACGAGTGTCTGTCCAGAACAGCACCACTATTGTCTCATCTGCTACATACCGCCAAGCCAACAGTAGGATTGATGGCAATTACGCCCACCTGCTGCAGGGAGGTGCAGCACACGAGCTTCATGAGCGTGGCATTGTACCACACATCACTGTGCGCGCCCGGAAATACGGCTTCCCTCAGCATGTCCAGCACATGGCGGCCCTCCGCTGACCAGCCGCAAGGCCACACGTGGGAAGGCTTGTCAACGTCCTGCGATTCAGCATTCAACCAGCAGTCACAACACAGGATGTTGGACCTGCAGGGAAGTCTGTCGCCACCTCCAAATTAGCGGGTTTGCCTCTGCAGGAACTTCTATCGCTGCCGCCAAACGCCTCTCCGTGCTTGCCAGTGCGTCGGACGAACCTCGAGGACGAGCTCCGCGATCTCCGCCAGCGCATCAGGCACTTCCGTTGTGGCCGGCAGGACCGTGCCTGTCACGCAAGGGAAGGGTCACTGCTGTGCCGTACTGCACGTTGTGCACATCGGCATGTGGTGCCGAGCAGGACCTGTCCTGGAAACTTCCAATAACTTGACACAGTACGCAATGCAACACACGAGACATTCGAGCAGTTGGCAGCAACAGCCTCACCGGCAACGCTCTCCAGCAGCGCGGCAGCTGCGGGCAGGCAGGCCTTGGTTGTGAGGGTTCCGACAGCAGCTGTGAGCTCACGCGCCTGCTGCACCAGGCTGATGTGCAAAGCCCAGCGGGACACGGGCTCGAACTTCATTACAGCCGGATCTCCAGTCAGGAAGCGTGACACTCCTATAGCAGGGGTTTTCCGGTCAACGTACTGCGCGCGCGTCTTGTGCTGCGTGCCTGAACGCAAGCGGAGCTTGCAGGACGGCCGCAGACTAACTGACAGCGACAGTGCAGCACAAGTGCCGCAAGCTTGAGCCAGATCAACAGCTGCACCTCACCTGACTTGCGCCAGCTAACAACACATCCGAAATTGTGCGGAGCTGTCGACAGCTCAGCATCACGAAGCAATTCGCTCAGCTTCTTCCTCTGCTTCTCCGACTTCCGCTTCACGTAGTCTTCTCACTCCCCCTGGGGCGTTCTCGACACTTTCTGCGCGCTCACCGTGACTTCAAGACGTTTTGTGCATGCTTGAAACTTCGGGCATGTCTAGAAGTGCAATTTAATACCACTGGCACAGCCGTCAAGCTGTCCGTGCATGTGAACTTTCCTCGAAAGCTGTTTGATGACAAGGGCCTGAAGGCCAGCCTTGCCTCTCGTAGCCAGTTCACAACAAGTGCAGACAACTTGACTGGCAGCTCCCAACTGGTCATTGCCTCCTAGGCAGGGCCGGGAGCCGCATCGCAGCATGGTCGAGGCAGACAAGGAGGCAGACAAGAAGGTGGAGCAGCCCAAGGAGGATGGGGCCGCCGCGAAGAAGCCCAAAAAGAGCAAGCTCGATGAGAAGGACGAGCTGTCCGATGAGGATCAGGCCCTTAAGGACAACCTTGACCTGATGGTTGAGCGTACCAAGGACGTCGAGCCCGGCATCCAGGCCAACGCCCTGCAGGTGCTGCCGCAGAGCAGCACATAGCCTGTGTTGTCACTTCTTGTTTACCAATTGAATCAATTCTGATGCAACTGAGATGCAACTGAGCTGGACACCAAGCTGATATGCACAGTCGCGCAGCATGCCGAATGCACCCGCTTGTTGCACCCGCAGGCCATTGCCTCGGAGATCAAATCCGCGACGACGTCCATGACGTCCGTGCCCAAGCCGCTGAAGTTCCTGCGGCAGCACTACGCGGGGCTGAAGGCGACCTTCGAGGGCATGCCAGAGGGCGCCAACCGTTCGGCGCTCGCCGATGTGCTGTCGGTGCTGGCCATGAACTCCGGGGCAGAGGGCGCGCGAGAGAGCCTGCGCTTCCGGCTAGCGGGCAGCCCCGACCAGGTCAGCGCCTGGGGTCACGAGTACGTCAGGTGAGGAAACGTCCTGCCACCTCGGCTGCGGCACGTGTCCAATGGCATGCTGAAAGGTCTTGTCCCTCATGACCTGTAGCGGTTTAAACATGACGCAAGCTGCTGCTCTGTTGTGTCGAGGCCATTCTCTTGCTCCGCATGCCAACAGGCAGGACCCTCCACTGGCTTTAAAGCACTTCGTTATCAAACCTTGCTTCCTGCTCTGCGCCAGGCATATCGCGGGCGAGATCGGGTCGGAGTGGCAGGAGCGGCTGGAGTCGGACGCGCCGACAGAGGACCTGCTGACGCTGATCCACCAGATCGTGCCCTTCCACATGGCGCACAACGCCGAGCCGGAGGCCGTGGACCTGTTGCTAGAGGTGAGGGTTTCCACAGCGCCCGAGGGTTTTGCAGGCGCGACCCCGCTGCAGCCGTGCGCCAGGGGCGGGCGCGTCTGCATGGGCTGCACGCTAGGACGGACGACCGCATGGGAAGCCACGCCTTGATTCGAGACAGGCTTGCGCCATGCAAGGGTCGCATTTCGATGCGTGGGCCGGAGGTGCATGGACGGCCAAGATTCGGCATGCCATCTCGCGACATGTGGCACATCCTTCGCGTCTTGTCCACTTGAGGGTTTCCCACTTCCGGCACCAACACAGGTGCAACAGCTGCCGTCGCTGGAGCAGGGTGTGGACGAGGCCAAGAAAATTAATTGTCGCGGCGCCAACTGCTGTGTCCTCATCGTACTGAAAGGAACACCGGATGGCCCACACAGGTGGAGCAGATGCCGTTGCTGGTGCAGTATGTGGACGAGGCCAACTACACGCGCAGCTGCCTGTACTTGGTGTCCACCTGCGCCTACCTGCCGCCGCCCGACGACCAGATCGTCCTCCAGCAGGTCCATCAGCTCAAATATGATGATTTGCTTTGCAGGATAGCACCGCCTTGTTTTTGCCTCTGCCTCTGCCTCTGCAAGTTGCGTCAAGAGATGCTGCGCAGCACAGGATGGCTTCCAGCTGCATTCGATGCCCATCGCGCCGAGCCGTTGATGCCCCGGACTATGTCCTCGGGTGCTGCCGCCTCATGCCAGAAGCGTGTCTGCAGGCGTTTGAGATCTACCTCAAATTCAAGGCGTACCCGGACGCGCTGCGGGTGGCGCTGCGGGCAAACGACAGGGAACTGCAGAAGCGTGCCTTCTCCTCATGCGGCGACTTCCTCGTCAAGCAGCAGCTTTGCCACAGCCTCGCCCGCCAGGTGGGGAACGTTTTCGCCAGGAGCCACGGTCAGAGGCTTTCACCTGTGATCACATCGTCTGCCGAGGCTGTTGTCAACATGAGAGCCTCTGCAACTTGCTGCCAGACATGCTGAGAATGCTTTGCCCTGCTGAGGCGCACCGGCCAGACGTTCAGCATCGTGGCGGTGACTATGGCTGACCACACATGGAACGCGAGTCATAAATAACATTCAACGAACTCCGATGTAGGGGACGGCACTGGACCCCAAGGGAAGCGCTGCGGCGGCAGAGAATCAGGAGCAGCGCGCCGCCCAATACCAACATCGGTCAGACAATCCAACAACGCATTTCATGGTGCAGGGGACGACGTTGAACTTTGAGGAAGGCTCGACGGCGGTGGAGGACGAGGAGCAGCGCGCCTCGCTGACGGCCATCATGTCGAACGCGCGCGCCTCGGAGCGCTTCCTGGCCCTGGCGCGCGACCTGGACGTCATGGCGCCTCGCACCCCCGAGGAGGTTAGTGCCGACTGACATACTTGTATCTCGTGGCATCTATGCTTGCTCTAAGGCATGCTGCATGATCACGACGCCGCCCAGCCGCTCGCAGTGGCACACGGCCACTTTGCATGAGCTGCATGTGTGCCTGGCGGGCTGGTGCGGCCCAGTTCGAATATGTTGTGATGCTTCGCCAGCAATCACAACTTGAATCACAACTTAGGGTTTGAACAGCCTGGGATGTTCACACCACTGTCTGCCGCGGTGGCAGGTGTACAAGTCGCACCTGGTGGAGACGGGCGGCGCCAGCGGCCCGCAGTTGGACAGCGCCCGCGCCAACCTGGCCAACACCTTCGTCAACGCCTTCGTAAACGCCGGATTTGGCCAGGTGCGTCGTGCCACAGGTTGTTGCCGGCTGCAGCGCGTTGCAGCGTGCTGAGATAGAGCTTATTCGCTGGCATGAGCATCTCCGCCATCGGACATGAACAAGCTACCTATGTCAGTCAGAGCACGAACTCATGAGCTGCACCAGCTTCCCTTCACAGCAAATTTCCATCCTGGCTTGAATCTGCAGGACAAGCTGATGACGGTGACGCCGGAGAGCGAGGGCAGCAGCGGCGACAACGTGCACTGGATCTTTAAGAACAAGGACCACGGCAAGACGTCTGCCACCGCCAGTCTGGTGCGTCTGGGCCCGTCCTGACGCTGCAGCTGCAGCTGTCTTGCATGGCAGCGAGAAGAGAAGGCACCCGTACCAGAGGATGAGAACAACGTCTGCAGCAGAGGTTCTGGAGGAGCAGTAACAACACGTGACAACCCGCCTGCAAGATACAATGCAGCTCACAGATGTGTTGATGCTGGAGCACAAACTAACCAATCAGCTAAAGCTTGAATCCTGCCATGCGACAGGGCATGATCACGCTGTGGGATGTGGAGGGGGGCCTGCCACAGCTGGACAAGTACCTGTACAGCAACGACCCCGCCGTCGTGGCGGGCGCCCTCCTCGGCGTCGGCATTGTCAACGCCAGCGTCCGGGTGCGCACCCGCTGAAACCCTACTGAAACCCTACTGAAACCCTACTTACCATGCTCTCGCCTTCTCTGCTGCATCGTGCGTATGCAGCACCCCCTGGAGTGCATGTCCCTTGTGCCGGCAGTTGCAAATAAATTTCCTGGTCGCAAGCCGCACCTGTGCTTTGCCTTGCATACCTGAACGAAACATGATACGACACGGCAAACGCATGACGTCGACCCTCCGCAGGACGAGTACGACCCGGCATTTGCGCTGCTGTCGGAGCACGTCAGCGCGGCGGATACCAATGTGCGGCTGGGCGCCATCATGGGCCTCGGCCTCGCCTACGCCGGCACCCGCCGTGAGGAGGTGACACCCCAGCCTTATTGTAAAGCCCTTTCGACCCCTCGATCCTTCGTATGCCGAATGCTGACGATTCCTGTTGAAGCAAGCAAAGCAATGTGCGTTGAGCACATTGCTTTGCGGCTGGATTTGGAGAAGCAGACGGCGTGGAGCAGATGTTTTGGTGAAGGTGCAGCTTGGGTCAAGGCCTACATCAGGCTCGGTGCAAACCCTGAAAACTGTCCGTTGCAATGCGCCTGCAGGTGCGGGAGCTGCTGGCGCCGCTGGTGACGGACAACGACGCCAACATCGAGGTGGCGGGCTACGCGGCGCTGTCTCTCGGCCTTGTCTTCTGCGGGGCAGCCGAGGAGCAGTGCGTCGGCGTCGCGCTGCAGGTATATGTGCATCGTAATCATGGAAACGGAATGGAAACGGTGAACGGCGTGAATAGTTGTATGCGGCACTGCCGAGGAGCAGTGCATCGGTCTCACGCTGCAGAAAACGATTTTATGTCTCTGACAAATTATGCAACTCCGCCTGTTGGCGCTGAGTCATGCGGCCTACCAGTTTGCAGTCGAAGCCGAGGAAATGGCTGATGGCATGCAAGGGGTTGTGGCATGCTTGATTTTGCACATACACTGATGACCATGGCAAATCGGGGGTAATCGGGGGTGGCGGGGCAAGCCAGGAAGATTTTGCGCTCAGTGTCGTGACACGCGCAGCTGAGGCATTGTGCCCCAGAATGCGGCCCCATTACCGCAGCCTTGGCTGATGACACCGACTGAAGTAAACGAGGTCTCTCGTTATGTGTGGACCCCAGGGCATGTCTGTGTCCAGGCGCCGATGTCGGGGGGGGGGGGGGGGGGGGGGGGGGGGGT
>JAABUL010003400.1_pt1 | contig 23679 bp, 40 predicted proteins | sample 5559151 | NCBI WGS metagenome assembly JAABUL01 (sample SAMN10711876, study PRJNA513368) | rock metagenome | isolation source: Antarctica rocks | place: Antarctica: Victoria Land, Pudding Butte sud | reverse complement strand
TGCTTTGTTTCTGCCTGAGTTTGTTGCCCTGCAAGAGACGCTGCAGCCCACGAACGGTAACAGGTGCTCGCTGTCGCCCCCGCGGCGACCTTGCCATAACACGGGCAGGACGCACCCGGGCAGGGTCTTAGCCACTATAAACGGTCTAAACCTGCAATCTGAGCGTGGCAGCGCATGTTGCGGCGCCTTGCGCAGGCCGCAGTTAGGCTTTTGGCGATGTTGAACTTTCTCGGCAAGAGCTTGAACTATTGGTCAGAAAGGCACGTATAAGACCCGAAAAACTGCCTATCCTGGAGTGCCTTTTGAGCCCACTACATAACTGGCAGCAGCTGCTGCTATTCCCGGCTCATTATCATGCCCCTCATGTTCTCCTCAGCGACGTTCACAGAAAACGCTCTTCACAATTCGAAACACATGACGAGTGACTCAGGACCATCAAGTTCAGCCATCCCCTGGAGGTGCGCGCGCCTGCCTGCCTCTCGTCCCTGCGTACCTAGCGGATCTGGAGCCTTCGAGACTTTCGTCAGCTTCACGTTTTAGAGGCTCCCAGGGCCTGATGTGTGCATCGAACAGCGGGCTGTCGTCTGAATAGAACATTCGAAAGCGCTCTGGGTGACCGCAGTACTCGTTGCTCGAGACCGGCCAGTCCCGCGACAACTTCTGCAGCTGCGAACCTCTGGTGCAGCTGGGCTCAGAGCCTTCCCTGCTGCAAGTGCTGACCCAAAGCGACTTGGATTGCTCAGGTGATCTGCACAACGTGCCGCTGGGCCCTTGGTAGGTGCCCAGGCAGCACACGCAAGGCGTGTGACGGTGAGGTGCGGCCAAACATGTTTGGCGGCGGCCGGCGCTTTGGCGGGCGGCCGCAGCAGGACCCGTTCCAAGACATGATGGAAGGCATCTTCGGCGGCGCCTTTGGGCAGCCGTTCCGCCCATTTAGCGACCCCTTCTTCCGGGAGCCATTGTCCGGCGACCCCTTCTTTGGTGACCCGTTTTTCGGCGGACCCCAGATGCACCGGCGCCAGGCGCACCCCCAGGTGAATAAACAGCTATTGCGCTGGCTGACTCTGCTGACGTTGCGCCTTGAAGCACGCCAAAGCAAGGGCATCTGCAACCCCCTGCTGGTGGAAATGCGGCCTCTACGGGAAGGGGATCCAACACGGTGCGAATAGCTGCGTGCCCGCGCAATGGCGCAGCAAGGGGCTGAATGCTATACTGTATGTGTCATGGTGCACAGGCGCGGCAGGGCGCCACCATTGAGGAGGTGCCGCACGTGCAAGAGGGTGGCGAGCCGCACTCCACCCACTGCCCCCCCGTGCAGCCCCACATGCCCCTCGTCGAGGAGCCAGACGACACAGGTGGGCGCGGAAAAAAAACTTGCAGTGCCTGTCGGTGCTCGCATCTGCGCACATCACAGAATTGTCAGGCCAAAAGCAGAACGCAGCATCCGCTCGCAGCTGCCAGCGGCTTTGCAAGTGCCACAAGCCGCCCGCTGTCGGCCACTGCACCACTGCCAGCTGGACCCAGGCACAGTAGTCTGCAGCTACCCTAAACCCTAAACCCACTGCCTCTTGCTCGTCCCAGGGCAGCGCTGTGCTGTGCCAAGTGCTGCTCTATAATTCCCCGCAGCCAGAGCGAAGGCAGTGTTGTCCGACGTCTGCCTTGCACAGCGCCCACATTTGCAACGCTGCAGCCTGCAGGCACGCCAGGCACGCCCAGCAGCCGCGGCAGCCGCGGCAGCAGCGTGCGCGGCGATGAGGTCTCGCCGCGCCCCCACCCCGGCGGCGCCGACCTGTTTGACAGCTGGCTCGGCGGCGGCTTCGGGCGCGGCTTCGGCGGCGGTGGCGGCGGCTTCGGCGGCGGCGGCGGCGGCTTCGGCGGCGGCGGCGGCGGCGTGAGCTCCTACAGCAGCAGCACCTCGTACAGCAGCTTTGGCGGCCCCGGCGGCTGTCACAGCAAAACCACCACCTCGCGCCGCGGCCCGGGCGGGGTGCGAGCACAACCCCTGTTGCCTGCTCTTTTTGAGCCGAACGCATGCAGCAGCACATCCCTTACTGGACGCATGGAAGTAGATGGCGTGCTTTGACAACGTCGCAATGCTTGGCGACTAGTTCCTTCCTGAAGCTGTACCCTTGTGGGGGCCGCCACTTGTGCCGGCTGTGGGAGGGGCGCTAGTGCACCCTAAACCCTAAACCCTTGTGCAGCACATGTCCTCGCACACAGCGGCAGCCAGGCGCCATTGTCAGCGACTCCGTGCAGCTGGCTTGATGCTGGTGGGGGACATTGAAACAAACATCTTGATGCGCATGCAGACGGAGGTAGTGGAGGAGGTGGTCCGCGATGCCACCACGGAGTCCGTGATTACCTCCTACCGCCTCGGCAACAAGGTGCACGCTGCTGTGCTTCCTGTGCTTCCTGTGCTTCAAACCTCTTCCAGGCAGGGCTGTCTATTCGACTGTGCTTGTCCACTCGAACCTCGCAAAAGCGCAGCCGCACGCAGTGGCCGCTTTGAGCACGCTTCCGCATCCTTGTAGGGTTTAGGGTTTAAGGTTTAGGGTTCTCCATGAGCAGCCTGGTGCCGCTGCCTGGAAGCTGTGACGGGGACGTCCTGCGCACGCACATGCGTATTATATTATATTATATTATATTATATTATATTATATTATATTATATTATATTATATTATATTATATTATATTATATTATATTATATTATATTATATTATATTATATTATACTAACATGAAGCTACTGCAGACGCCTGATGCACATTCCACGCAGGGCCGCACGACGGTGCGCACACGCGATGCCACAGGCGTGGAGGAGACAAGCGAAACGCTGCACGGGCTCACGGCGTCGGAGGCGGAGCAGTTTGACAGGGAGTGGGCTGAGCGCGGCGGAGGCGCATGCGGAACCCCTGCGGCCGGGCAGCGCCGCGGCACTCGCGGCTGGCTGCCGCGCCTCAGCTTTGGCGGCTTCGGTGGCGGCGGCAGCCGCGGCGGCAGTGACGATGGCGGCTCCGGCGGCGGCGGCTCTGCTGGCAACACAAGCGGCCCTCGCACTATCGAGATCCTTTGAGGTTTTCACGGGTGCGTTGCGGAAGTAGCACGGCAATCACGGGTGCGTTGCGGAAGTAGCACGGCAGTCCAGTTCGGGCAATGTCCGTTGTCACACCTCAGCAGGCGCATGTGGCAGCACTGCATGCAATGTTTCCACCAGAGATCTGAAGCGTGCTTCTGCCCGCGTGATGCTAGCACCGCTCCATCACCCTGTCCTTCCTCTGCTTGCAGGGTCGAACGTCTCAGAGCCGTGCATCTGGCTGCAAGGGCAGGGAAAATAGAGCGGCAATCGTGCGACGGCTGCACGCCGCTGGCAATGAGGGTCAGAGGCAGATTTGATCAGGTGCCAGTGAATCTGGATTTTGTAGCAGGTGCCCGCTGTGTTGGAGCGGAGCCTTCAGTGCGCGACAGGCAGCCAACACCCTGCCCATGAGGACGACCTCTGTGTGTATCATATGTATCAGATACATCAGAGTATATGAGTGATGTGACATGAGCGGCGGCTGATTATGTCGACCGCATACCGCAGCAGTTTTGCATCCTGCCTGAACCAAGCGTTTTTTTGCATGGTGGCGCACACGATTTTGTGATGTCTCAACCCAACGGATGGTCCACGCAAGAGAGTTTCGGTAGGTCGCATCGAAGGTTTGCACCTCAGACCTTGCATGTGTGAGTGCGTCACGCCCGGCTCGCACGGTAAATTACTTTTGTGCTTGTGCGGGGACAGACCTTGCATGGCAGAACGACCACCGACAGGTGGTGGCCGGCAGGTGACCGACACCATGCCACGAGGCACTTCAGCTGGCTCCACGGGCCTAATGCGTCAGTTGGCAGCGTGGGCGGCGGCGCCGGCAGCGCGGCGGGCGGCGGAGGCGGCATGCATTTGCCAAACCAGAAGCCGGAGGCCAGCCACTAAAGCGGCAGCCCACCAATGTCACGAACAGCAGGCCAGATTAGGGCAGCAGGCCGTTCGGCGCCATCGAGGCGCAATGCATCGCAGGCAGGCCAACGAAGCGGCCGGTTCGGCACCGTCGGCGGCCGACCGCGAGGAAGCAGCGGCAGTCAAAGCGGCTATGCTATGCCTGCAACTCGTGTTTCCGACTACCCAGGGCCCGGAATGCAACCTGGATGAGTAATCTCGCAGATCCAAGTCGTTAGTCGCTGATGCAGCTTCCTGCAGATGGCCTGCACGCGATGCTTGATGCCAATGCTTCCCATCAGGTGACGCGCCGGAGCGCAAGGCCGTCTTGAGTGCAGTGCAACTGGATTAGATCTCCTCTGCACATCAAGTTGGACATCGGATGCAGAACGACGCAGCTGTAGCCTCGCAAGAACGCTTTCAGAATGCCTAGCTGTCCGAAAGCTGACGCCTTGTACAGCCGATTGCGCGAGCTTTCGAGGCGGTTGCTGGGCTCTGCGTGCTTCACAGGCACCTTTATGAGCGACACATAAGCTGCAGGCATCGGCGCTCGGCGCTGCGCTGAAAACGGCAGTATCCGCAGCGCACTACAGCCGCTCTGTACGGGCATCCGCGTGGCACTTAGCGGCCAGATCCGCGGGGCGTCCCCGGAAAAAAACTTATGTGGCATAACCAACGGAACCATGTATTCTGCACCGATCTGCAGCTGCTCTTGACTTGCATGTATTCTCTACGAGGCGCGCACTGCCTCGGACTATGTGCTGCCGCAGCTGCCTATGACGCGATCAAAAGCAAATGCCAAAGCGTCCCCCCCTATTCTTTGCCAGTGAGGCACCGATTCAGTGCAGCTGCAGTAGCCAGTCCTGGCAGGAGGGACTGCACCGGGCCGCAGCCGCCGCCGCAGCTGCCGCAGCTGCCGCCGCAGCCGCCGCCTCATTTGCCAGTGAGCACACTCTTGTGCAGCTGCAGCAGCCAGTCCTGGTAGGAGGCCCCCCCAGGGCCGCCGTCCTCCACAAGGTAGGGTCCCACTCGCGCCTCCAGCGCCGAGCCCTGCCGCACCACCCACACCTGCCCGTGCGTCGCGCGCCCTGCCCGCAGCGCCCTGCAGAGCCATGAGGTGTGGTTCTGAGTGTAATTCTACAAAGCAGAACTAAAGGCCACGAGAATACAGAGTATATGAGGGATGCAGCACGACAAAAGGCAGCTGGTGATGATGAAGTACGCGAATCTACGGTACGACAAAAAGACGGCAGGAGAGAAGGCGGGCTCCCGCATGTAGTGACCACACACCCAGCAGCAGGGGCAACCGGGCGCAGCGAAGCGCCTCCTCGGGGCAACTTCTTGTAACGCCAGAGAATGCTGCAAGAACCAAGGACGATCAAGGAACTCCGGGCGGCGATACGGGTGTTGGCGCACCCGAGCAGCGCGTTGAAGCGGCGGGAGACGTCGGAGGCGCCCTGCGCCGGCTCCAGCGGCAGCCGCTCGACCTCGTGCGGCAGCTTGTCGGGCGCCAGCCCGAAGATCTGCGTAGGTGGACCGAGTACATGAAACTTTGATGTCGCTGGGTGGAGCACTTCGGCCTCGCAGACCTGGATTCGAAAGCAAGTCGAGTTGGCTTCAGTACGGTGCAGTGAAACATTTGCTGTCAACGGTGCGCTCCAGCGGCAGCCGCTCCACCTCGTGCGGCAGCTCGTCGGGTGCGAGCCGGAAATATCGCAGATGAAACACATCGACACAGCACATCAGTTATGGCTCACTGCATTGCCTTTTCCGATCGGGCACATCTTGTGCCACAGTGCAACTGTTCCGAGGCGGCGGTGCTGATGCGCTGCAATGACATCATTCACAATTGACCTGCGCCACAAACTTTCGCGAGACGGAGCGGCCCATCCGCAGGCAGGCGCGGCCGTCACCCAATACTAAAACACCTCCCAAGCCCCAGGTGTTACACCCTTCCTCATCCCCTCACCTGCGCCACGAAGTCGCGTGACACGCTGTGACCCAGCCACAGCAGGAAGATGCGGCCGTTGTCCAGCAGGTAGGCGCCGTCCGTCGACAGCTGGCTGCTCTCGGCGGGGACGCTCGCCGGCAGCACGAATCGCCCCTTGTCGTCCTGGTCGCCCCAGTCCGCTGTGGCAGCGGCGGCGGCATCACATCAGCAACATCAATCCAGCAACATCAGATCAGCAACACATGCATGGTCGGCTGCTCTCCGTCGGCACGCTCGCCGGCAACACGAAGCGCGCCCCTTGTCGTGGCTGCCCCAGGCCACAGCGGCGCACTGAGCGAAGAAAGCGGTCAGCGGAGGCCAGGGAAGAGCGAGGAGGTTGCGGAGGACGTCAGCAAGGGTTTAGGGTTTAGGGGAGGACGGCAGCATGCGTCGCCCAGTGTCGTCCTGGCTGCCCCAATTGGCAGCAAGAGAGGATGGCGGAGAGCTGGGTGGAGGGATCGGCAGGGGTGGATTGCCGGCTGCTCTCTGCCGGGATGTTTGCCGGCAGCGCGAATGATCTCTATTGACTTGGGCGCCCCAGTTGGCTGCGGCAGGAGAGGCTGCAGAAGGGTCGGGTGGAAGCGGTTGGCAAGAATCTCCCCGGCGAGGGTGTTGGCAGCACAGAATGGGCAGATGATTCCAAAGCAGACGTTTAGCCTGATGCGTCTTGCTCTCGTGCTTTCAGTGGCCTGAGGCGTTCGATCCGCCAGTCGGACACTGGTGACGCGCGGCCGGGGTCGTGCAGCGTGCACAGCAGCGGATGGGCGAGGCGCAGGAATGTCAGTGGCGCTCAGAACTCTGCTTTCATCTCCATCAATGACCTCTACAAGATGTTGACAGCCGTGGAGTGAGAGGAGACGCACTGGTGACGGCGCAGCTGGGGTCGTGCAACGCGCACAGCAGCGGGGAGGCCAGGCGGAGAATGTCGGCGGTGGCTTCCGAATTTAGATTCCGCTTCCGAATTTAGATTCCGTATCGGATCATTCTGCATGGTGAGACTACGCACTGTTGACGGCGCGGCTGGGGTCGTGCAGCGCGTACAGCAGCGGGTAGGCGAGGCGCAGGATGTCGGCGGTGCTCGCGCCCTGGATGCCGAGCGCCACTGCGAGCCGCTCGTCGACGCCGACATCGCGCTGCCCGCCGCGCAGCGCCGCGCACTTCGTCAGGCCTGCAGGGTTTAGGGTTTAGGGTTTGGGGTTTAGGGTTTAGGGTTAGGCTCCCGAGTCGACGTCAGCAGGCCCTCTGGTGACGGGCAATGACATTTTTAGCTTTTGACGCAAGCCGCGCGTGACCTCCGCGCCGCGCCGGCGCACTTGGCCAGGCCTGCCCATGGACGTCTCTGCAACGGGATTAGAGGGTGTACAATGATTAGAAGGTGCACAATGATTAGAGGGTGCACAATGAGATAAGGGTTTACAATGAATCACGACAGCCGATGTCTGCCCTGCAGCAGCAAGGGCCCGACGGTCCACACGCCGCAGAGTTCCTGGGGCCGCGCGGTGCGGGGAGGATCAGGAGCGCAGCCAGCAGGTACAGCGGCAGCATGCGCAGCGAGGCCGGCCGGATGATGCGGTGGTGCGCGCGGAAGCGCCGCAAACAAATGCTCGACGAGTTGGCAACCCCTCATCATTCCAGGTGTTATTGTGACAGTGCGAAGTGGAATCCCGCGGCGCACCCAGCGCGTAGAGCGGCAGCATGCGCAGCGACGCCGGCCAGATGATGCGGTGGTGCGCGCGGAAGTGCTGCGCGTGCATCGCCCGGAACTCCTTGAGGCCCGCCACCACCCGCTGCCCCAGCTGGCTCCGAGCGTCTTCCAGCTTCCCGTGCAGCGACTTCTCCACCGCCAGCTTGGCCAGGATGGTCGCGATTGCGCCCGCGTCCGCGCCGGCGTACATGGGCGGCAGGTCCGGCACCACGGGCACCGCCAGCGTGTGCACCCTGGAGTGATATCACACATCAGAGTCCATCTTGGGGGAGGGTGGTAAGGGAGTTGATGAAAGCGATGGAAAAGTGAACCTTTGACATGAAGGCTGTTGTGGAAATCGAATTAATTCGACTTATAATCCACAACAATGATGGAAAGATTGCCGAGGCAATCAAGAGCGCGGGCAGTCGTATCACGACAGAGCAAGATTCCAGGGCAAGGTTCCGATGGATCGCGTGCGTCGGCGCCGGCATACATGGCGGGCAGCTCCGGCGGTGGCTGGTGTGATCAGCTGCCAGTGCTGTGCAACGACAGGCAGCATGAAGACAGGAGCAGTTGCAAAGCGATAGGAGCAGCTGCCTGCTGGCAGAAGCTGTTGCGGCGCCGCGACAAAGCCGCACCGGATGCTGCGCTCACCATTTGAGTTGGTGAGCAGCAGCGCACACTGCACCTTCAGCTGGGGAGGCACGCGCCAGTATCAAAGCTCAGCGGCGGAGACATCGGGATTCGTGACAGGTGACAGGGGACAGGCCGCACCTGATGCGGCGCTCGCCGCTGGAGTTGGTGTACAGCAGCGCACACTGCACGTAGCTGATGCGAGAGTTGACGACGCTCTCCTCCAGCACCACCTGCACCGCAAACGCTTTGTCCGGGTCCACCTGCAAGGGTAGAAAAACACATTGATGCCAAGATAGGTACCGGACTGTAATCGATACCTTTGCCCAGCACCACCTGCACCGCAAACGCTTTGTCCGGGTCCACCTGCAAGGGTACAAAAACACATTGATGCCAAGATGGCAACCGGACTGCAATCGATACCTTTGCCCAGCACCACCTGCACCGCGAAGGCCTTGCCTGGGTCCACCTGCAAGGATAAAAACACATTGATGCCAAGATGGCAACCGGACTGTAATCGATACCTTTGCCCAGCACCGCTTGCAACGCGAACGATGTGTCCGGGTCCACCTGCAGCAACGATGGACGACTTGCAGGAGGTCAAGTTCATCTCCGTGCGAAAAACCAAGCGATTTCTCGCAGGTGCTCTGCTCCCGCACCACCACCTGCAGCACCAAGACCTTGTCCATATCACCTGCGAATGCTCATCATTCCCGTTCATTCCTTTTAGGGTTTAGGGTTTTAGGGTTTGAATTGCGGACTCCTCCAGCACCAGCCGCACGGAAAGGCCTTGTCCGATCCACTAAACCCTAACATGCGCAGCAGAGGATATCTGCACAATACAAGTTCGGATCCACCTGCGCGCCACACAGCCAGATACGCCACTACCAAAGGCAGCCTGGTTCTGATTGACCCGTTTCTCCTCAGCGGAGCCTGCAGCGCCAAATGCCTTGGCCAGGTGCTTGCGCAACAAGAAGGAAACCACAAGCCATGTGTCGAGGGTAACGCGGACCCACATGCCTGTGCCGCCTGCCACGCAAGCACCTTCTGCATGTGAGTGATGTACGATGCACAGAGCTGGCAGCATGCCTCAATCTTCCCCGAACACGGACTGACGTGGCGCCTCAAAATGAGCGGCATGAGCCAGAGCGCCGCCTGCGGTGCACAATGGCAGCTGGGAGGAGATTTTGGGAGTGCGAACCACAGGAATCTGCTGAATCGTCTGCCCCTGCGGCAGCGCCGGCGGCTTGGTGACAGCGCACGTGGAATTGGCGTTGTGGGATGGCAAGTCATTTGGCGATTCTGTTGAGGAATTTTTTCGCGGCCTTCGCACCTGCTGCAGCGCAAACAGGTGGAGCGCATGCACATGGGCGGTACGGGAAATCTCGTTGGCCAAGATTGCTTAGGTTGCTTGTCTGGGAGGCAGAAGGTCTCTGCACCTGGGCCAGCGCCAGCAGGTCGGTTGAGCGCGCCAACTTGTAAAAATTTTCCGAAATCGTTGCCAGAACCTGCCAACTTTCGGAGACCAAAGGCCACAGGATTTGGTCTGGGTTTTCACCTGGGGCAGCGCCAGCAGGTCGGTGGAGCGCACGAACATGGGGCCGTGGAAGGAGGCCACCCGCAGCCCCCGGCTGCAGCGCACCCGCATCACCGCCTCCCACCCTGCAGCAGCAGCAGCAGCAGCGCATGTGAACACACGTCTGGACATTCGTTGTGCCCAGAACCTAGCATGTGTAACGACACCGAAGATTCCCCGGGAGCTACAGGTGCCACCCTAAACCCTAAAACCTGCTGGACAAGGGCAACATCTGCTCGCAGCCAGCTGTCACAGTGTGAACAGCACTTGGCGCGCGGAAGCCGGGAAGCGCGAAGTACCGGTCTCGCGGGTGAGGTTGTGGGTGAGCTCAGCGCGCAGCTTGGGCGCGTCTCGCACCGCGTTGAAGCCCGGGTAGTAGTACACCTGCAGCGTACAGCACCGCCTTCGAGGCTTTGGGGTATGCGATCGTGCACACAGCCTGGGTGGGTTCGAGCCTGGGAGGCATATCAGACGGCGGAGAGGGTTTAGGGTTTAAACTAAACCCTAAGTGTCGGCCGTTGCACTGCACTTGTGAGACCCACGCCGCCAGTCTCGAGACCCACGCCACCAATCGAGCTGTGAGAGAAAGTGTGTCCTGCTGGGTGCGCAGGTTTTAGGGTTTCAGGGTTTAGTGTTTCTGGGAACAGTCAGCCGTGCCGCACCTGGCCGCAGGTGTAGTGCGCGATCGGCCCCAGGCTGGCAAGGTCCGTGTACTGGGAACACAGGCAGAAGATGTCCACCGATATCTGCACCCTGCAGGATTGCAGACATCGCCAACCATCAGCAGGGTTTAGGGTTGCCCGCGACAGCAGCCATCGACTGGGGCTCGACAGCGTCAGGCACAGCACTCTGAGTCCTCGGCAGCTCAGCTCTTGTAACGTGTGGTACATGTGATCGCTTGAGGTGATGAGTCGAAAGCGCGTGGTGTGTGGCGTCCTTGGATACGTTTCACCGATGTCTGCCGTGTCTGGCTGAGCAGACCCTTACAGGCTGGCCTCCGCAGCATACCTCCTTCTGTAAGGGTTTAGGGTTTAGGGGTCCTCCGGTATGTGCGCCGCCATACATTACGGAGGTCATCAACCACACCAGACAGGATATTTGAGACGTAGAGGTGGAGGGACTGATCTCACCTGCTGGCCTCAGCGGCATACTTCTTGAAGAAGGGGTCCTCCGGCGTGCGCGTGATGTGCTCGCGCTCGGTGCCGTACATGCGCGCCTGCAGCCACAAAACCCTACATCTGACGGGTGCACTGCAATGATGCTGCCACTGTGGTGTCAGGCCTCGTCCGCTGCTGCTCCGGTGACCCTTTGCACTCGCTTGATGCGCGTGCAGAGCCAAGGGGCGGCATGTTTGATCATTCGACAGTCTCAGAAAATCGGTCGAGTTTTCTGAGGTTTCAAAAATGCGCGCCTCGTCGCGGTTTTTGGCTACGCGGCCAACGCCGACGGACGGCGGCGCGGACTGGAAGACCAGCAGCTTGCCGCCAATGCCCGCCATGATGAGGAAGATGCACTGCAGGGCCGGACCAAAGGCGCTGTCCGTCTGCAGGGGTGCACAGCCAAAGTCACGAGCATGCCGAGTCTTGCAAGTGAACTGCATTTGCGGCACCACGTTTGAGGAAGGTGCACTGCAGGGTGGGCCTGATGACGCTGTCCGTCTGCCGGAACTCACACGGGGGCACTGTCAGTTGAGAACCTCCAGGACGAGGCTGCGGCCCTGGTTCAGATCGACATTGGCGGCGTCTGATTGAGCTGGGAAGCGCCCACAGTGCGACAGGTGCAGGGTTTGGTTGCACAGGCACTTGATGCTCTTGCACACACATCCGCTGCAGCATGCGTGCTCTGCGAGACGGAGTCGTTGTCGAGCCAATGTGCGGCGTGAGCCGGCACAGGAAAGTGCGCGTGAACACCAATGACAGCTCAACGTCGAGCTGGTAGTTAGGGTTTAGGCACAGGCAGCATGCCTGGCTGTTGGCGGCAAAAGTGGCGGGCAGCGAGTCCAGCAGGGACTCGAACACGGCGCGCGATTCCCGCAGGTTCACCAGCAGGTCGTCCGGCAGCGGCACAAACGGGTCTTCCGTGTCGCTCATGACCACCATCTGCGGCGCGCCCAGGCCCGCCTCTGCGGCAGCCAGTACACAAGGGGTTTAAGTAGAGTTTGTGCTGTAGTTAAGAACACTTCTGCGGCACAAAGGTTTAGGGTTTAGGGGTCCTCCGTGTCGCTCATGACCACCATCTGCGGCGCGCCCAGGCCCGCCTCTGCGGCGGCGGAATGCGAGCTTCAAGTGTCAGGGGACAGTCCGTGGGGTTTGGTAGACAGGGGCATCCCTCTATGTCGGGCACGACCACCACGTGCGGCGCAGGCCCGCCTCTGCAGGGAGCAGGGCCAGAGAGATTGGCGGGGGATGTAGGCGGCGAGTGACAAGGGCGGAGACTGACAAGGGTTCCGGAAAGAGATGAGGCGGCACGAAGGAGTGATAGGTGTCAGACGTGATCACTGTCTGTGGCGCATCTAGGCCCGCCCCTGCAGCAGGAACGACAGGAACAAAAGCATCAGGAATGAGCGGACAGCGGGTTGACAAGGGGTCCCGCAGAATTCAACAGCATAGCGCGGTGCTGGCTGTCAGACATGGCCATCATCAGCAGCGGCGCACCCGGGCCCGCCTCTGCAGGGGAGCAAACAGTCAGATTGGTCTTACGCGGAGGTGCAAGACACCCCGAAACCCTGATTCTCTCGAGGCAAGCCGAGTCCTCTAAGCGAGGCGACCCCGCCTCTGCGTGACCTGCAGCACTTGGGGCAGAGTCTTGCAGAGGCAGGAGTTGGCGTGCCACGACCTACAGCCATGCTCCTTGAGAGGCAGCATGGACGCTGGGAGCTGCGCGGCGCACGCGCACCGGCAGACGCTGAGGATACCCTAAACCCTAAACCCTCCATACTGAGCTTGTAGACGCGGACGTGGGCGTCATAGGTGACCTGGCCCACCAGAGTGCACTGGGCTTGCTCATTGAGACTGGACACTATTCCAGCAGCAGGGCATTAGCACGATACATTACATGTGTGTCGTACTCATCAAGGGATCAAGCATGACGAGAAAGGGGACGGAAAGTTACTGAGGTTGTAGAAGTGGACGTGGGCGTCATAGGTGACCAGCCCCACAAGCGTGCGCTCATTCCCCGGCAGCGAGTCCAGCGCGGCCTTGATGGTCTCGCACACCGTGGCCAGCACGCCGGAGGACACCGCCTCCGCCGACACGTCGATCGCGAAGAAGTAGACCGGCGGCATCGGCGGCCGCACCTGTGCGAGGCGCAGCGCTCAACACCTCGTCCCTATCAGGACCATGGTTGTGAGGCGAAGTTTGGGTTTAGGGTTTAAGTGATTACTCTGGCAAGTACATGACCGGCGGAGGGCAAGCACACGATCGGCAAACATGCTCTTGCAGAAAAGGTCATCCCCCTTATCTCACTCTCTTTCAACACCCACCCACAGAAGCGCGAAACCGGCACAATCACACGCACAGGAGGATGTCATCCAACCGAGACCGTCGTCAGATTGACAGACGTCATAGCAGGCTGACGCATGCATGGAGGAACGCGCCATGTACTCGGTGGGTGCGATTATCGTAGACGGAATTTTATTTACGCATTAAAAATTTTTTTAATTAAAAATTGCTTAAATAAGAATACAATAAAATATTTGTGAGAGAAAAACTGCGTTTTATGACATAATAAAATATAACAATTAGACCCAAAGGACAGCTCCGGACGCTGCGCCTCGTCCGTGCGCCGCACGCTTGGATGGTTTTCATACAAATTACGACATGATAGCTCACACAGCCCTCACCAGGTACTCGGTGGGCGCAATGTCTTGGCCGGAGCCGGAAGACAGCTCGGCGTTGCGCCTCGTCCGTGCGCCGCTTGCTTTGACATCTTATAATATGTGACACGACGCGATTTGAATTTGAATTCGAATTTGAATGTGAATCCCGCACCATGTACTCGGTGGGCGCAACGTACTCGACGGAACCGAAGGAGAGCTCCGGCCGCTGCGCCTCGTCCGTGCGCCGCCCTGTCGCCATGTCGATGCCCGCGTAATAGTCCACCGGCACCTCGTTCATCAGGTCGCACACGTTGCAGGTGAAGCGCCTGCACATGTGAGGCGATTCTGCAGATCCGAAACGCTGGAATGGCTGGTGTGGATGGCTGCTGGGCTGGCAGCCTGCGAAATCATCGTCCACCAGGTCGATACATCGCAGTCAAAGCGCCTCGCAGCACAGGCGTATGTTGACCTGTCAGCCTGCACGGCGTTCTTGTGAGGGACGAATCCTGGCAGGATGCTAATCGATATCATGCGGATCCTGGGCGAGGAAGGGGCGACACCCTCGACACGAGGTATAGCACAGCAAAGCCTCAAAACGGCTTGCACATATGACATGCTCCGCGTCTCATGGCGTTGCGCCTTCCACGAGTGCTTCTCTGCAGTGACAATGGCGTCACATTGCTTCGCAGTGCACAGGCCCGACCCCTTGCTGCTCTCAGTGCCAGTACAATGCCAGCGCCACACCTGCCGCCGTCGGTGCAGATGACGAAGGGGGTTGAGGCAGGTGCGGCAGCGCTTGCTGCGCACGCTTTCAATGGTAACACTGCCGGGTTTTCGCCAGAACATCAAAGTCGCACCTGCCGGCGTCGGGCCAGGCAACGGAGGGGTTGCTGTAGGGTTTAGGGTTTAGGGTACACCGCTTGCGGCACACATTTTCACGACAACGGCGCCCAAAGCCGCACCTGCCGCCGTCGGACCGGGTCACAAAGGGCTTGATGTAGGTGCGGCATTGCAGCGCACGTTTCTGCGGCAATTCTGCCGTTGCCAGAGAACGGTTTTCGGGGAGCTTCGGTTTATATTAAAAAAACTACTTTCTGATGAAAGCTTTAAAAAAAAGCTTATTTTTATGTGTTTTTTAGGAGTCGTACCTGCCGCCGTCCGTCCAAGTCACAAAGGGGTTGACGTAGGTGCGGCAGCGCTTGCAGCGCACGATACCAGCGGACCCCATCTGCGACACCGGCACCGGCCTTCCCGCGGCATTCATGGGGTGCACCACCAGCCCCAGCGGCAGGTGCCACCTGTAGGCGAGATTCGTGTAGGTGTTGGCGATCGACCAGTGGAAACGAGATGTCATTATCGATGGGGTGCGCCACCAAACCCAGCGGCAGGTGCCACCTGCGCGTCAAACCGCGGGCATCAGCATCCAGTCAGCACGCCCAAACTCTGACGACTAGCAGCATCTGTGGGGTGCACCCCCAGCCCCAGCGGCAGGAGCCACTTGTGCAGCCAGAGTCGCATGTGTGTCAAGATTGTGTACCAGAAACACAATCGCACACAAAATAATATCAGTGGGGTTGCACCACCAATTCCAGCTGCGGGTGCCGCCTGTGAAACCAGCACAGAGGTGTGCATCGACAGAGCCAGCCGCCGCAACGGTGCCTGCCACGCTTTGGCATGCGCAGCCTGCAGACGTGGCCGAGCACCTACGAGCCTGCTGATAAACCCGCGATTGTGGTCAGAGCCCCAGGCGCTGTGACACGCTCGACTGCTGCCATGCATCGGACACAACTGACATCCCGCTCCGGCAGACTGTCACGATATTCGTTTGGGAAGCCTCCAATAGAAGCATACCTGGAGCGCAGCGTCTGCGTGCCGGGGAAGCAGGTGGTGGTGGGCCGCAGGTACGCCGGGTCGCAGGAGTGCGGGTCCACCGTTTTGGCGGGCTCGGCCGCGGCCGCGTCGCTGCCGAGCGGCCGCGGGAAGTGCGGCACGTCCGCGCCGCCATCCGGCGGCTGCCCTGGCACCGGCGACTGCCCGGGCCCCAGCGCCAGCTGCTCGAACTGCGACGCCATGCCCTGCAGGGGCGGCAGTAGTGGCACATCAGCAAGAGCAGGAGAACCTTGACCAAAAGTGGGGAATGCTGACAGAGAGAATCATTTCATTTCATTTCATTTCATTTCATTTCATTTCATTTCATTTCACACTGCAAGCAAGGCAGGTGTTCTGGCTCGTTGGAGAGGTCCACAACAAGTCGCTCACCGCTGCATCATAGCCGCCACCGCCGCCAAAACCCCCGCCCAGGGTGCCCGGCGGTGGCGGCCGTGGCGCGCCAAACTGCCCCTGCGGAGGGCCGCCGCCAAAGCCTGCACAACATACCAAAGTTCATTGAAACGACCAGCGTTAGATGCACCCACAGCCGGCTGCCGCTGCTACTACAGATGCACATACGGTGCGGCATGGCGCAGCAACCGTAATCAGATGGGTGGGCGGGGACGCCAGAAGATCACGCCCACCTGGAGGTCCTGCCGGCGGCGCGCCAAACGGCGGCGGCCTGCCTGCCATGCCGAACGCCGGCGGCGGCCGCATGCCCCCGTGCTGCGGCGGCGCCTGCTGCTGCGGATGCTGGCCGTAGTAGCCGCCGCCGCCGAGCGCCGCGTCCGGCGTGCCGCTGCCGGGCGACGGCGGCGGGCCGCCGTAACCGCCAGGACCCGCGCGCACCGCCCCGCCGGGCAGCGGCGGGCCGCCGAACCCGCCGCCAGCAGGCCTCGGGCCGCCTGGCTGCGGCGGCCGGAAGCCGCCTGCACCAAAACACAGGGCTAGGATGAAATAGCTCGAGGCCACGATCCATTTCCCCCACATCATGGTCCTGGCTTGTGCCTGTGGAGACAGAACAGGGCAGCGAGCACGACAGCTGGACGACAATCATGTATGGATGCTTTCATGATGCACAGTCACGGTTCGAGTGCACACCTGGCGCAGGGGGGCGCATGCCTGGGGGACCGCCGCCGGGCAGCCCCTGCCCAAAGCCGCCTGGCGGTCCGGACATTGGCGGCTGCGACCCGGGCGGTCCGCCAAATCCCTGTGGCGGGGGCGGCGCGCCAAACCCGCCGCCGCCGATCGGCTGCTGCTGCAGCTGCGGTGGCTGCTGCGGTGGCGGGCCGCCACCGAAGCCCGGTCGCGACGCTCCTGCGGCGGAGGAGAGGCAGCAGATCGCACGGTGCGGGTTGGACTGGTGCCGAAGTACAGGAATGGAAAAAAAGGTTTTTGATTAAAGATAAATATGTCTGGGGGAGCAGCTCGCTATGGAAAGGTTCGCAACGCGCCATACACCTGTGCAACTCTCAGCGTCGCATGTCGCTTGCAGCGCACAAACCACACGATCGTGCTTTTAGCACAAACCACACGATCGTGCTTTTAGAAACACACCCTGGGGCCTGGGGAAGCCGCCGGGACGCGGCTGCTGCGCAAAGGCGCTGCCGCCCTGCGGGGCGCTGGGCGATGGTCCTGTTCCATTCGGCATCGTCTGCCCAGGCGGCGGCCTCATCTGCGGCCCGCCTGCGGTTCAGCGCGCATGTTTGTCAGAACCAGCTAGTCACGATGTCAACCTTCACGGCAGTGTTCGTGCCGCCACCTCCATGCTGTTGCTTGGCGAGCGTGCCCAGACTCATCCCACAGTCAATAAACGATGACACTGCTGCGTTCTGAGATTGATGCAGCCATGGAGATCAAACACGTGCCTGCGCCAAAGGCAGGCCTCGCCGGGCCAGCCGCGCCAGATGGGCGCGGCAGACCGCCGCCCCCCACCGCCGGCGAGCCCGGCAGGCTGCCAGACATGGCCTGCCCCAGCGACTGCTGCTGCTGCGGGCCACCCAGGCTGGATGTACGCTGGTGGTGCGGCTGCTGTGAGCGCGGCGGGCCGCCGCCGAACGTGCCGCTGCCGGCCGAGCTGGTAGATCCCGGTTCGCCTGCAGAAACACGAATCCAAAGACGATGTCTGTGCACTCGGGGGAGGTTCGAGCATTTCAGTCCAGCCCGCAAGTGTGCTGTGCTTGTTGGCCGTCTTGAAGACCGCAGATGTGCTTACCTGGGGAGCCCGGGCCAAAATTCGGCCTCGGAGCGGCAATCGACCGGATGCCAGGAGGCGCCCCGCCCAGCGGCGCGCCGGGCTGCTGCTGCTGCTGGCCTGGAGCTCCAGCCGGCGTTCCCCCAGGCGGCCTGACGCCTGCGCACAGGTACAGCATTGCTTGTCAATGCCATACGCCATTTGATGGGTACGATGTGACGCGCGGTCGGCGCAGGCTGTTCAGCTTTATTGTTGATCTAGCTCGCCGATTACTTTCCGGATTGAGGCCTGGCGATATCCTTCTCGCTGAGGCCAGATTCGGTCAGGCGCATCAAATGCATGACCGAATGCGCGCTCGGAGGCGCTGGGAGGCAGGAACCCTGGCGAACAAACAATCGCAGCGATCCGGCTGGTGAAGTAGAATGAAGCTCCAGAGCTGGTTGGCAGCAGCACTGAGCAGATACATCGCGACATTGAACAAACATGTCGATCTGTGAGAGTGGGGGAAACACCGCTCAACGCGCGTCTGACCTGGCGCGGGTGGCCTGCCGTAGGGGCCCTGGGGACGATATGCCGGGCCTCCTGGACCGTTCGGTTGCGGTCCCGACATCGCTGCGCAGTCCGAGAGTGTAGTGCGATGCTGATCTGTGTGTGTATTCCAGACACTTTGCCGCTGTCGCGACGGCCGCACTGCTGTCCGCAGCGGCTCAAGCCGGGCACGAAGCCGTGCAGCGCCACCTGGCCGCTGTCCAGCCTCGAAAACTGCACAAGGCCGTACAAGCGCGCTGGGGCAAGGGTGGGTAGGGCAAAGGGTTTGGCAGAGCGCGGGGATTCACATGTGAAAAGTTCCCTCCGTCTTGTCAAATATTGGCGGGACGCGTGCTTGAAAATTGAAAATCTTGCGGCTTCTTTTCTGCAGCGTGGCATTGGCGCTCGCTTGAACATCGCTCGGAGTGCTTCTGTGCGTCTCGGTCGTTTCGGAAGCAGGTGCACTCCGTCATGGCCGCTGCAGCATCGATGCTCGGGTCCAAGCGCGCCGCAACAGGCACAAAGCGCGCCGCGATGCATGGGAGGATGTGGAAGACGCGGAAGAGCTGCAACAGATGCTCGAACAACAGCATGACAAGATCCTCAAGCTGCAGAAGGAAGTCCTGAAGCGTCGCTGGCAGACAAAGGTGGGGTGTCATGTCTCACGTCGACCACACGAACGCATGCTGTTCGCCTTGACATGCAAAAGAGGTGGGGTCCAGGCTGCATGTCGCCTCATCTCATATTGGCAGCATTGCCATGGAGCTCTGCCGTTCGGGGCATGTGTGAATTTGACCTCGGCAGCTGCGGGGCAAGAACAAATCGTGCAGTGCTTGCAGCACTGATTACACAAGCTTTTGAATCATTTGAATCTAGTTGGAATGCTGTTGGCAGGCGGCAGACAGGGCGCTGGACACGATGCTTGGCGGCTACCACAGCAAGTCCCTGCGCTATGGCGTGCAGCTGGAGCCGGAAGAGAAGGTGTTGCGGCAAGCGGCAAAGTCCTCCAAGTTTTTTTTCATTAGCTTTGAACTATGTACAAATTCATCCATATCCCAGATACTGAGGACGTGCAACGCAACATCTGATCATTGCCAGACATCAAGGCCTGACTGTCCGCGTAACCTTGGGCTTCCACGCCAAGCACCTGAACATGACGCCCTCGATTGGTTAGCTTTGCATCACGGCGCTGAACATCTGCACGAGTAACATAACCAGTATGGCGACCATCCGGCAAAACGTCGGGGCACACCTAGGGTCTCTCTAGCGGCGGCCTCCGAATGCCGACATCAGCTGCCGACGTGGTGGCCCGCAGCGATGGACTTTGAACGGTCTCGGTCGGCGCCAAGGCCGCCAGAACAACTTCACTTTCGCCGCGGTCGTTTACCATGCACACCGCCACCGGACCGCCACCATATGGGACTGAAAGTTTTGGCGGGACAGGAGTTCCGCAGTCGAAAATCTTGCCGAGCGTGCGAAAATGTACTGCAACGAACGCCCGCACAACAGCATCTTCGCACAAACGAGGGTCATCTTGTACTGTGAGGCTGGTTCCACAAAGTCGGACATGCGTGGGCCTCGCCCATGATCCCCAACGTATCTGCCAGCCAGCCCAAATACGACTCCGTCTTAGCGTTCCGTCCAGCGCTGTCACGCGCGGCCACCTGTCACGCGTGATCCTGTCAGCCCCCTGCGCCAGGACAGCGCCATGAAGTTCGGGGCGCTGCTGCGGACCAGCGCCGGGGAGGTGCCGGAGCTGCAGGAGCTTTTCACCGCCTACAAGCAGCTCAAAAAGCACCTCAAGGTGAGATGCTGCCCTACCAGGGCGGGCTCGGGGCGGCCAAGGCGCCACGAGAGGCTCGAGAATCTTAATTGTCGACTGGAAGGGGCCAAGTACCTGCCTAGGCGTTAGCCCCTGCATGTGAACCAGCACGTGAACAACTGGCGATGCCCCGGCACGAGTGGCAGTGCGCTGAGCGCCCAGGCCTGGCACGGCGATCAGCTGGTGTCTCAAAGAGCCTCAATCCACATTTCCGGGCCACGTCGCGAGCCCCTGACGTTGCACTGAAAATACCAAAACGTGCTTACTTTGCTGACATGCGCTACGCCGCATGATTTGAGACAAGTACAAGCGCCAGCCTGGACCTTGGGGTCTGAACCCGCGAGCTTGCCTGTCTACAGAAGCTTCCGGAGAAGCGGGCGCTGGCAGGCGGCACCGCCGCAATATCGGAGGCGCAGGCGCGGGCGCTGGGCGCCACCGAGGCGGATTTCGTGGCGACGCTGTCCGCAGGTGCGTACTGCAGCAGACGGCGGATGCCGATCTACTCAGGGTGTCTGGTACCGCCACAGACCTGCCACAAACTTGCCTGCGCTCACTGTCCGCCTGCAAAGCTCACAAACTCATGCGCCATGGGGCGTGCATGCAAGCACCTCGCCACAGCTGCCGCTGGGGACCCTCGAAAGCTCACTCAGCGCGGATATGCAGTCCGCGAATGTTGCTCCAACGCTGATGCCGTCATCTGCAGACGTGGCGCGCTTCAACGACGTGTTCCTGGAGCGGGAAGAGGACGCCGTCATCCGGCTGCGGTCGCTGGAGGATGATGCCGCCGCCGCCGCCGCCGCCGTCGACCTGAAGGACATCTATAGGTGGGCGCTGCAGCCAGCCTTGCGTGAACTGACCTCACATGAGGGAACCCGCTGCGCTGTGCCGTGCAGACGCGGGGGTGCCCGCCTCGTCCTCTCAAGACTCCCTCACCATGGAGGGCGGCTGCGTGCCCTCAACGATTCCCCTTTCGGCTTGCAAAAGGCGTGCAGCTGTTCAGACAAGGTTCAGGACGCAAGTATGTAGACACACGCCGACAGGCCCTGTCTTACGTGTGCAGGCACTTTGTGGACTTCCACGGCGAAATGCTGCTGCTGGTGCACTGGAGCATCCTGGCGTACACGGGCCTGGTCAAGATCCTGAAGAAGCACCACAAGCGCACCGGGCTGCTGGTGCGCGCACCGCATCTCGACAACCTCGCCGGCCAGCCCTTCTGCTCCACCGAGGTGCAACAACGCAATGGCTCTGATACGTCTCATCTATCTTTGTTAAATCGCCTGTCAGCAGAGTCAGGAAGGTTGCAACACCTGGACACCCTCGCCGGCCAGCCCTCCTGCTCCACCGAGGTGCGCTGCATTCAAGTATGTGAAGCTTTGTCATCCGATGTGACCAGGTCGATAGAACAAACCAAACCTTCGGCACCTGGCCTCGCCGGCAGGCCCTTGTGCTCCATCAAGGTATGTGGCGCTATGGGTCCACAACACCAAGTGCCCTCTTCCAGCTTCGCCCATCCTTTGTCGTGCACCAATCGTTGCTGTGACCTGCACCTGCAGCACACAGCAGACCCGAGCAGATGTCCTCCGCTGCTGAATACACGTCCGCCGCTGGATGCTGGCTGCCCCTCACAGATCTCTTTTGCCGTCCAACACGTCGATGCAGCATCGTATCCTAAACACCACGCTTGCCTGCCCACAGCTGATGAGCGAGCTGGTGCAGAAGACGAGGGCGGCCATCGACAGGCTGCTCATGAAGCCGGCCGCTGTGCGATCTTTCCTCGAATTTAACGACCCACGTGACCATGTGGCGAGGCGTCACACTGTGTTTTTCCCACACATTAAACACCGTTCTTGCTGCTGCCCCTCTGCAGCTGATGAGCGAGCTGGTACGCAAGGCTGAAGCGGACATCAATGGCCTGCGCGTCAAGCTGGCCGCCGTGGGCACGGCGCCACGGGCTGACCTGTCTGCCACTTCCCAATCCGCCGCGCTGCTGCAGGTGCGTTTCTTTAATGGTTCTTGGAGAGCTGCCTCGTTCGGTGTTCGGACGCGGCTGCTACTTGTGAGATTACAGAGCCTGAGCCGCACCTTGCCTGCAGCTGCTGGCTCCAGCCCTGGATCGCGCTCTGGAGCTCGCACGCTCTACCAGCACAGACGTGCATGTTTGCTGCCGTATCATTTCAGGATGTCTTTTATACGCCTCAATCAATCAACGTCGACTGTTCCCAACGCGCAGACGGCGCGCACAGGAGCGGCTCGGGCGGCAACCTGCCGCAGCTGGCCGGCATAACCTGGTGTTCTCGCAAGAGAAGCAACTGACCAGTGTTGAACAATCCTTGGCGAGCAGGCAGCCCGCAACCGGAGCGGCTCTGGCGGCAACCTGCCGCAGCTGGCCGGCGGCAGCGTCGGCGGTCCGGCGGGCGCCGCCGAGCTGCTGGCCGCAGCCAGCGACTCGGGCAGCGCGCCGTCCGGTGCCGAGGGACTCTCCGAGGGACTCTCCGAGGGACTCTCCGAGGAGTCTGATGCCGAGGCGGCCGGCGGCGCCGGCGCGAACTCCGGTCCCAGCAGCGGCGAGGCGGCGGAGGCGGCGGTGGCGTCGCCGGCCATGGGGCGCAAGCGGCGGGCTGCAGAGGCGGCGATGGGCGCTGCCGGCTCCGACATTGCCACGGCCGGCGCGGGGGAACCCGGCGGCGGCGCCCTGCCGGCCACGAGGCAACGCACCGGCACAGCCATGGCGGCGCCCGCACGCGAGGGCCTGTCGCCCGCTGCCGGACGCCTCACGGCTGGATCTGCGGCGGCTACAGCCGCTGCAGCCGTCCGAAACGCCGGCATGCATTTTGCACAGAGCGGCCGGGCCGTGGCGCCCGGGACTGCTGCGAGCTCCGGGTCGGGATCGGGCACCAATGCCGCTGGCGCCCGCGGCGGCGGCGGGGTCCACAGGCGGCAGCTGTCGCCGCAGCGGCAGGAGCAGCAGCTCTCCCAGCGGCAGGTGGATCAGCAGCAGCAGCAGCAGCCGGCGGCCTCCGGCACCGGTGGCGCTTCCCCGCAGCCAGCACCCGGCGCTGCAGCGGCGCCGCAGCCTGCCGCTGAGCCGTCGGCGCAGGCGGGCGTGGCCAGCGGCTCTCCCGCTGCCGCTGCGCCGCTGCCTCCACCGCAGCAGCGGCCGAGGCCGACGCACATCCTCGCGCAGACGCAGGTGAGCTGGCCCTGTGTACAACGAGAAATGCACTTTAAAACAGTCGAAGTCTGGCGTCTGGCAACAACATGCTGCAAAGGTGCAGCCGATCAATCACTTCCCTGCTGATGTTTGTCACCGTTCAATGTCGCAGGCGGCACTGGGGCTGTGGAAGGAGCTGACGGAGACGGCGTCCACTCCGTCGACGGTGCTGCCGATGGGGCGGCGCGGCCCGCTGCCGCGGCAGTACGCCGCCTCCAGCGTCACCACCGACCAGTCCGCTGCCTAGGGCAGGCGGCTTGTGTGTGGAAGGAGGAAGGAGGAAGCGGAACGCTGAAGAAGCGAACGGGACGTCCCAGCGAGGGCGACCCCGACAAGCATCAGCAGCGGCATGCCGCCAGCGGTCAGTGCCGTGGGAC
>JAABUL010003399.1_pt1 | contig 23684 bp, 22 predicted proteins | sample 5559151 | NCBI WGS metagenome assembly JAABUL01 (sample SAMN10711876, study PRJNA513368) | rock metagenome | isolation source: Antarctica rocks | place: Antarctica: Victoria Land, Pudding Butte sud | reverse complement strand
TTTAACCACAGAACGACCCCGGTACTGGTGATTCCGTCACAGCTCCTGGAACTGCCAACCACAAGGCTCCTTCTCCTTCCGAGCGTCAATAAGTCTTACCGCCCTAAGAGATTACTGTTCTTTCCCATCTGGCTTTCCTCTACCTTCCCTAACAAATGATTCGTTTTGGATTGCAAATCTCATATCCGATCGAACCGTCGACCGAGATCGACTCGTCGACCAAGTCAGTGGTCCTAGGGAACGCGAAGGTGATGAGCTATAAGGACCTCAGCGAGGCACGAGTGAAGCGTGCTGCGAAAGATAAAGCTAGCGAGGACAAGGGAAAACGCGGTCGTGAGCGCAAGAGTCCTGCACCAGAGCCAAAGACCAAAGTGGCGCGGATAAGCGAAATGCCAGAGCCATAGAGGGCCCCGGTAGCGCGAATGGTCGTAGAAGATTGGATTGCCGCATAAGGGATGGAGAATCTTTGCTCTGTTCTTCGGCCTGGATCCTTTTGAGGCAGGCTCGCGCAGGCCGCGACCTGTTGCTGTACAGTAGAGAGTTAGCCTTTGGGTCGTACCTTTGGCGCAATGGAAGAGGAATTACAATGACCTCCTAATAGTGGACACGTGTATTCCTCTCCACGTTTGAGCAGCCGCAGGCAAAGACTGCTTTCACAATTGTCGCTTGTGTTAGTGAACGTAGATGAATTCAGTCAGCCGCTCTTCTCCAAAAGTCACTATCATTGTCAATGTCATAAGTATCGTTATCATCATCATCACCACCACTATCATAACCATAATCGTCATATTCAAAGTCACTGAAACTCCTATCGAAGTCCTCCTCTTCCACATATTCTGTAATACTGATCGTCCATCCGTGACTCTCCATTTTCCTTCGTATATGATCACTCGGGCCGTCTTTATACACCTCAACGATGATCTCTTGTAGGGACGAAATAGCTCTGAAGTGAGTATTGACCAGCTTTAACGCCTCAGTAACGACCTTGGGGTTGTCTAGTGCGTCGAGCCTAAGCTCTATGGTACTTGTGCTATATAGGGACGTCGTGAGCGTGCTCAAATTGGCGCAGCCGCTCTATATGTTCGCGAGGATGCCAACGCTATCGTCCTCGAGGGTGACATCACCGGGGTCTAGATAGAGGAACGTCGGAAAGCCGACACAGATATATCGGATATAGTCTGCGTTGTTTCAGCCGATTTGCCCGAGGAACGAGGCTACGTCCTCAGGGGTGCCCATGGTAAAATCGAAGCGATTCTGGGCGTAGAATAGCGAGCTGGCTTCGCGGTGGATAGTCTTATTCACGTGGAGGAGCTCAGGGGTAAGCTTCTGTCGTCGATCGTAATAAACCCAAGGATCAATAAGTTCTTGATGCAATAAGACCAGCTCATATATCTGACCGCGAAGTTCGCGGGGGAGGCTGAAGAAGTTGGACGACATGTCGCTGTTCGTGAGGTTGTTAATGCTTCGTTCGCTGTGAGAATCAGTCAATGCCTCTTAATTAGTTTGAGGAATGCTATTGAAAGAGATGGTCGACAGTGTGGTGGAACCAATGCATAGTTGATTAGTTATCTGATAGTGAGGCCTGTACTTGATAAAGTAAGCAGATCGATGTAATCGTATAAGCATTATTGTCGAACATTGGACCTCGATCTTTGGTGGATGACACGAGTCAAATAAATGATAAGGGAACAGCCAGATGCAAAGGTGGAGATAGCGCGCCACCGCGCGTCTGCCAAAACCTAGCTAGCTGCCTGGGATATGCGACTAGATATATGTGGGTGGGGTAGCATCCACGAATTGTCTCTAGCTACGGCCTCAATGCACCTCTACCTGGCTCACAAATGATCGTAAATGAAGAATTTGGTGAGTAGATTAACTCTCTATTCTGTGCTCCGCTTTCTGAGACAAGCGCCATCTATAATGTTTTGATAGCTCATCGGTATCAGGATTTACGCATAGCTGGTAGATATCAGCTTCAAAAGAGGATCGGTGGGGGAGGCTACAGCGCTGTATACATAGGTAATCCACATGCGAAGTGATTGAAGTGGGTTCATAAGACTCATCACTTTCTAGGAACCAGCATCGATACTGGTGAAGAGGTGGCCATCAAACTTGAACACGTCTCTATCGATCCCTCCCTCCTCGAAGCTGAAGCCGATGTCTACCGATCGCTTTCGGGCGGTGTCGGTATCCCACGCGTTCACGCCTATCTATTCGAATGCGAGTACAAGGCCATAATGGTGGATCTCTTGGGCCCGAGTCTTGAAGACCTTCTCAATTTCTGCGGTCGCGAGTTCTCTCTCAAGACCGTGTTGATGCTCGCCGACCAGCTCATTCATCATCTTAGATATATCCATTTCAAGATCGTTATCCATCGAGACATCAAGCCGGAGAACTTCTTAATGGGTGTGGGGAAGCACGGGAGTCAGGTGTACGCGACGGATCTGGGCCTCGCCACCGAACGCCGTGAAGCCCAGGTAAAGGGCAATACCGGTCGTGCCCGGAATCCACATTTGATTGGCACGGCCCGTTTTGCCAGCATCAACGGTCATTTAGGTGTTGGTAAGTGCAATATCCTCGGTTCCTGCTGCGCAAAGATTAACGCCTGGTCAAGTACAGCATCGCTGCGATGAGTTGGAATCCCTCAGGTACATGCTTCTCTACTTTCTTCGAGGCTCACTCCCGTGGCAAGGTCTCACGGCCGTGTATCAGATGTAAAAGGAGGAACTTATCTTGGAGAAGAAGCAGATGATCAATACGAGGGATCTTTACGACGGCCTTCCCAAGCAATTCGCGGCTTATTTCGACCATCTCCATTCCTTAGCTTTGACGACAAGCCTAAATACTCACATCTGCGCAAAATATTCCGTTGTCTCCTCATAAGTAAGGGCTTCGATTATGATCATGTATATGATTGGACAATCCTCGAATATCTGAGAGCGACACAATGAAGGAAGGTACTGCAAGATGTGTATACCTGCCGGAAAGAGCTGCACAAGATTGGATTTTGGGGTGGACAAGGCAAACAGGTCTTACGGCCAGATGAAGACGGTATATAAGAAGAGAAAACGCTGGAGTATCCGACAACAGTGACGGAAGACTACATCCAGAACCGAAGTGCCGGTTTCGGGCTTCGGATTTATGATACCATTCGCTGGCAACATCATCAGGTGTTCTGAGCCGATGAAGACTGTAACATAGTTCTCTCTCGAACTGTATTTTGAATACAGGGAGAGAATCTCCATTTTCTCACTCAATGCCACCTACAAAGATGGATCTTTCGGTATCTGGCCCATTTTACTTTGTAGCCAAGAGGACGTTGACCTGAGCCTCTCAGGGAAAGGGTGCCAAGTCATATGACAGCTTAGGACTTCCTACAGCACTCATTTAAAAGTGACTGATACGAATGTGGGCTAGCTCAGACAACTGCACAGACAGACCTTCTAACACAACCTAACACGTCCTTGACGGTTACTATATCCCAATCTCTCAAACCCACTACCCTTTCTTCGGGCGAATGGCCCCTGGTGACCCGTCACCAAGCTTGATATACAAGCGGGAGAAGAAAGGATAAGTCTTTCTTCTATCTCAATTGACCAGAGAATAAGAAGTCCGGTTCTTGGAGGATGGAGCCTGCAATTTTGTTATAGCTGCAGGGAGAAATCAGGGGCGATAATATAGACACCGGTGAAACTGAGGGAAGAAGGCGTGACGTACCATAGATAAATCTGCTAGCGAGGCTTCTGGCATTTGAACCATATCGTCTCGTCGGGAGAAGCGCATTAGATTACGTAAGGAAGTTCTGTCCTCCCGGGAGGACAGAACTTCCTTAGTCAGCTCAGAGGGAGCACTCGCTGGGGGTGCACTCCCCACGGATACGTCCAGATGTGTCCAAAGGTGAGCCCATAATTTTGCTTCTCTGGTCCAGGATTCCCATCGTCGGCTTGCCGGCTCGCCTTGATTACCCAGGCAGAAAGGACAGAAAGCAGGACGGACGAGGGTATGGCAGTAGGTGATCGTCGCGCACCGCTTCGAGGTAAGTGATGTGACGTGCATCTGGCAATGCTCGTCCCATTCCTGTTCGACAAAGCAATCGAAGCAAGTATAGCAGTACCTCAGCTCAGACGGCAGTCGTTCAAGAGTACATGCAAAGTCCTTACGGCGGCATTCGTGGATATGTATGCTCCGTTGGCGTTTAGCTAAAATGCGACGATTAGTCTAAACGGAAAGTACCGAGGCGTCGGATTTCTAACCTTCCAACGCGCACACCACAGCCATTCGATGGGCACACACCCTCAATCGGTTTCTCCCCGGCAAATAGAAAGTTGTAGTGTCTTGTGATGTAAAAAAGTAGAGATCTTCAATAGCTTGTCTTCGGTCCTGCTCTAAGACGACTTCATCCGAAATCATTGTCTTGGTCAGGCAGGGCCCCCAGTAGTGCAAACCGTGTAGTGTGAGGCCCACACTACACTAAACCACGTATTTTGCTGGCACACCGTGTAGTATAGGGCCAAAACTACATCATACCGAATAAACCGTGTAGCACTATTGGTATAGCAGTAATATAAGGCTATAAATCCATTTTTGACACTTGCATTCGCTGGCAAATCGTAGTATTTATATTTTGTTAAGCCACGTAAAGTAGAAATGGTGGTATGGCCTAGTGTTTAGGACTTTGGATTACCAAAAGGTGAGTTTGACTGACTTCCTGATGTAAATCCCGGTTCGATTCCTGGCTGGGCTAGGATGAAAATATAAACTTGCGCTTTCTTATACACCGTGCGGAAAGAAGTAATTGAATAGGAATATGTTCTAAGCCTATTGATGATATGCCTAGCGATGATGATTGGCCCGTATGATTGACTCGCTAATGATGACCTTAGGCTGTTTGACTTTTTGGACTTTTTGGACTTTGGTGCGAAATCCGGAGATGCTGGAATGTACTACTTATGGCTGCTCCGACTTCCTCGGTTTTACGACTTTATTCCGGAACTGGTAGTCATCAATGACATCAAGGATAATGCTGGCCTGATTCTCTCCAGAATGAACGCCTTCCGGTTCCTTCAGAGCGAGCGTTAGTACTTTAAGTTGATAATGCTCGTCGTAAAAGTGAGCAACGACTGCAAGGATACCGAGGTGGTTAGGAGAAGTCCATATATCACATATAAGATAGATATTAGACTGGGTATTAGAGAGTATTTGCCGTATCCGTTGCTTTCCTTCTCTGAAGAGAACCTCTTCACGTTTTTTAATCGTTTCAGGGCTTTCGAGCAACTGAATATTTGCTACCGGGTTAATATACTGAATGAAGGTGCGAAAGGTCGCATTCTTTATTTGATCAAAGGGGATATCGGACGAGGCCACCCATTGTATATATAGGAACTCTACCATTTTTTGGTCGACAGTCTCTCTAAATAGGGCCATTTTCTTCTTCTCTTTTGCTGCTACAGAGTCCTTATCAGGCATGCGAGAGAGAATAGTAGCGATATCTGAGTCCTCGCGTTTTCGCTTCAGGGTAACACTGTCTTCTCCGGGTATAATTTGGTGTTTCGTAATCAGGTAAGTCTTTATTCCTTTCGTACCCCTAGATGACTTGAGCTTTTTGCGGTAATAATTACAGGCGAAGTATTTATCCCCATTGATGTTTTGAATCGTAACGTGATTATAGATACTGGAAGTCAATAGTCTCGGCTGTCGACCAGGAGTAAAGGGACGGTGAGAGAGAGTAGATGAAAGCCCAGTTATAGTATTATCGGCCTGTTGCTCGGGGTCGCTGTCACTTAGAGATAGCGCGTCATCTCTAGCGCTCTGTATTCCATCAGGGGGCCTTTCATCAGGTGTCTGAAACCCTCGTGGTATAGCTGTCCAGGGAATGGACTATAGAGCTAGTACTAAAGAGGTAATTTTCTCCGCTTGACTATCCAATCAGAGAGGTAGAAATCGAAACACCATGATTCTCTGCTAGCTGTTATATCTATGCCTCACACTATTAACACTACTGGTGTAAACCGTGTAGTGCGAGGTCTACCCGGTGTAGTATAGTGTAGTGCGAAGGCAAAACTACACCGCACTACACTACACTACACTATTTACACCGTGTAGCACTAGATAGTACGTGCACTACTGGGGGCCCTGTGGTCAGGCGATGACGTTCCGGCATAACAGAAGACAGTACGTCCAGTGAGTCCGTGGTCTGAGTATCGTCGGCTTTTTCTTTACCGCGAGTAGCAACTTTCCAATCCCGCCTTTGCCGAACCCATTCTAATTTATACTGCTGTAACATTCTCTTTCTTAGGCCAGAGCGGTAGTTGCGGGCTCTACCTGTAGCGGCTTTTATCTCAGAAGCGGGAGCTCCGTCTGATCGAAGCCGTTCAATTTCACGCTCCAAGACGAGAAGTTGTGGATCCTGCCTGATTGTAGCCTCCTTTTTGGCCGGCAGGCTACTCGGCAGGCCCTTTTCGCGTAATTTGGCAAAAGATTGAAAGAAGTCGACGTGATCATGCTCAGCTGGCTCTTTCCAATATGCGGGTTTCCCACATACATCTGAGGTGCTTGCCATGTAATCTCTGCCGAATACACGACGATCCGCCTGGGTCAAATGCTGGGATCCTTGGACTTCAGTGTACCCCTCTAGATTGTTCATTTGTCAGACAAAGGGCTCTATATGCTTTTGAATGCCTTAGACGACCTACTGTTAATCTGCTTACCCAAGTAACGACGTATAGCATGGACTATGGCACCCTCAAAAAATCCTGACAGATTCAGCACGGACTTGACGATTTTACTAAAGGTTGCTCTCGAGAGCGGCTCCTTAGTAACCCCGTTCTGCATAGTGGCATTACGGACTATCAGTTGAGGCTGGACATCATCAGTCCATCGAAGGAGAAGCTCGTCTTCGCCTTCAGGGATTTGCATCGCCCATAGATCCGCGGCGGACGTGATACCCTGAACAGCTCTGTCTGCAAGAGCTAAAGCGAGTAGGAATTATGTGCCGTCCTTAAGTAGCTGCCTATGTTGACTGGTAGACGCACCAAACCTTCACAAACGTCGCCTGTCAGTTAATATACGAACAAACAGATGGAGTAGACAATACACTGTGTTCTCTGGATCACGGCTGTTTTTAATCCAACGCTAGTCAACCCGGGGTAAACAAGACGGTATCGCCAACGGATGCGATCAATGGATTCGGAGTTAACACAGTCTCCTCGTCCGTGTCAACGATGATGTGATGGATCGATGAATTCGAAGACATAGCGTCTGGGCTAGGCTCTGGCGTCGTCGTCTGTATGCTGGCGTTGAAACTTGTTGAATTCCAGCTCACATCCAACTCAATGGACAACACCTCGGGTGCACCATCGGCATGGCTGCTAAATAGAACTAAAACTGTTGTCAATAGGAAAAGAATAGGGAACCCTCAAAAATCGGATTTCGGAGCCCGGTTTTTGGATGTCCAGGTGGACCTTTTAGATGGTCCTGTTTGCAGCCAAAAAAGTTCAGAGGACGTTGCCAGAATCGACGGTCTTGGGAGCTTGAATTGGCTTACCAGTGATTTATAAAAGGGCTACATCTCCAAATCAACGATCCAAAGATAGACATAACCTTACATACATCTCATTCCCAAAAACAGACCGGTTGATCCCGTCCTTGAACACATCTACTCAAGCATCAACATTACCTTAAAGCCGGGCGATACTATTCCTCCAGACCAGAGACAGTTTTCAATTAAGGATGAAAAAGGAACGAACCTCTTAGTTAGTTCATGAGCGTTTTCGGAGCGAAAGTGCCTTCGGCCGTAAAAGCCGAAGGGATGGCGCTGAGCCCGGATATCAAGCAGAGTGTAGCCGACGACGCATATAAACAGGCCAAGCAAACAACGACATCCCACGGCCTTCCAACACCAGAGAGCACGCCGGGGGCAGACACCGCTCGCCTTGCGGCCGACAAAGCACGTCAACGGGCAGAAGCAGCAACGGCACCCTCCAATGTTGTGACCCTAGAGAGCACGCTGGGCCCAGACACTGCTGGTGTCACGGCAGACAAAGGAAAAGACCAGGCGAAACCGTCTCAAAACTCGGCTCCTCCGGTTCCTCCGGACACATCCACAGATGGCGCATCAGATGAAGGCCAGAGAAAATACACGGAAGAGCAGATGAAGAACGCAGTCAAGCGGGTGATGAAATGCGGAACGAAGAAATATTATCAAATTCTTGGAGTGAACGATCCATGTCCAAGAGAGGAGAGCAGGCAAGCATATAAGCAGCTCTCGCTGCTCATACACCCCGATAGGAATAAGTATGAGGATGCTGGAGAGGCTTTCAAACGTAGGCAAAATTCGGTGGTGCTGTTTGTAGCCATCCGAGACCCTTTGCTTATTCTAGTCTGAGACAGGTCTGACTTCACAATACAGTTATCAACGAGGCAGCCGAAGCCCTCGGCGTTGAATCCGAGGATTTTGCCGAGAACGCTTATGAGGAGGAAGATGGCACGGATGACAGCACTGATGCAATGGTGACTACGCAAGAAGGAGCCCTAGCGCCAGATGAGTTCCCGTCAGCAGCTGTATGAAAAGGCCACACCGTATTTGGGAAAGCTCATGGAGAATCCCTAAGACGCAGGCGCGAAAACCGAGTTGGATGGGTTGAACAGGCAGATAATGGAGCAGAATCTCAGAGATAATCTCCCGAGAGAAGACCGCGAGAACTTTCTCATCAAAGTTCCCACGTTTATCGCCAACTTCGACTTGGCCAAACCGTACTATAAGGCTTTAGAAAACGATCCAGCTGACGATGTGGCAAGGGTGAAACTCACTACTATGAACGATATTTTGGACCAATTGAATCAGCAGCAAGGTTACCCCAGAACCTGGCTTATAACTATTCCACCTCGACCAGGCACAGATGGAGCAGGGTCCACAGCAGCAGAGTCATCCGGAGCCGCAGCATCCAGAAACGCCGATCAAGCTGGGCAAGCTTCCACCAAAGGTGGTGTGAAGACTAAAGTCAGCGTTCCCATACCGGATGAGTCAGACGGCCGGACATCTCTCGGAAAGGTCGTGAACGTCATAAAAGCTGGGCATGGTTCGCGGGTCATCGTGAATCGCGGCACAGAAGGAAATCTGATCTTTCTGCGCCCTTGCGTAACGCTTTCGGCGTTAATGGTCACGAATTCTGTTGGGTGGCGAACCATGAAGTCAACCTTCTTCTGATATCGATGACACGACACACACAAATTCAAGTCACCTCCATAATATCCCAAAGTCTCGATGTCAGTGATAAATACCAGATTGGATACATTGATATTTGTTGATAATTTGACGATCGAAATCCCTGGAAGACGACATCGTATCGTACCACGACAGTGATACTGGCCTTCTCGAACGCGCTCGGGGTCGGGTGCCAGCTCGAAATAGAATGCGGAGATGAGCAATGCGTAGAGTGTCTTTTCACAATCTCGGTACATTTGTGATACGTTGGCACTTTCTCGTAGCTCATCCATTCGATCAGTGTTGTCAATCGCTGGCTCGTCGCTGGGTAGGACGGAATTCAACCAAATATAATCTTCCCTCTTTCTTTCGTCCACAGAGTTCATGAGCTCATCCCAAATCTTTTGCCCTTCGAAGGAAGACATGTAAGATCGCCAAAGTCGAGGTACATAGCCGTCAAGGATCACGTGGCGAAAGTCAGTGGTCCTGGGAGATGTCGAGGTCTTCTGGGCACCTGTGCCAAGGGATACCACGACGTCGGCGACCAAAAGAGAGGGATCGTTGCGTAGGCGCTCCGAAAACGCAATTCTGTGTCCGCTCATTCCACCATCCTGAACCGGTCCGGATGCCTTGATTTGTGCTGATCGGTACAGACTTTGCCAAGTCAGCCATGCTCCGCCTTACGGCTACGCCAATGCACTCACACAGGTGCAGCCGATACCTCGACCACTGGAAAGTCAGTCTTTTATATCTTACAAAGGCGAGACACTCACGCTTCCCATATGCATGGTTCATCCTCAAATCTCTCCGGGCGAACGTGCGCATACCCTGATCGATTATTCAGTCTTTTTCCTCTACGCACAACACTCACCTTACCGCATTCTTCCTTTCTTGCGCCGGGTCCGTTATAATTGGTGAAGATGACCGGAGAGGCATTACCAATGGTAGCAGCGACGACGCCGACTTTGGTGGCAAGGATCCCAGGTTGATAGCCAAACATGCGATCGTCGATCCCTAAATTATCCTTCAAATAGTCTTCGAGGGTGTCTCTATATCAACCCTTCAAGGAGAGAAGAAGGTGTCTGATGAAGTTCATCCGCCCCTAAGGTCGTTCAAAGAGTTTCCGAGCTAATGCATCGAAAACGTAAACACCTTGAGAAGCTAGCATCCCACGTAGGAATTGGATACAGACAATGAGACCCCCTGTTTCGATTGTAAGCCTGACATCTCGTAATATCGGAACGTGAAGGTTACTAACGCTGGTGCCGAAAGCAAGATCAAATAAGTCTTGAATTTGTAATTCACTTCCCATCATACCCTGCATAATCGCCAGGATGTCTAGTAGAATAACACCACGCGTGCCTCCCCCATCGACAGCCAAAATCCGTTCGCCAGCGGAGAAAGGTTTCAGTCTGACGGTACAATTCCCGAAATGACACAAGAGACAAGTCCCAATTCAATATTGACAGTCCACAATGGGCATCTCATCCCCAAAGATTGGCCAAGTGTCCCTTGATACATTGCTCTTACACCTCGGCCTGCTCCACAGCCTCATTTTCCGCATACGATCGCTCTTTGAATAAGCCAGCGAGGGACCTGAGGCACGAAGGGTGGTAGATGGCATCGAATACCGTCTTCGGATTGAAACCTGAGTCCTGAGTCAGCTCGTAATTTCAGATTGCTGGTGTAGCACTCACGATGCATCTTGGGAGGATAGGCATTAGCAAAATGGTAGAACCGATGAAACTTGCCATAGTATCGTCCGATAGACCGCGGTCCATCCCAGGTCGGAAGAATGAATTTAGATGATCGGCGTGGTCCGGACCGACTCCGTTACCTAGTCGGCTTGCCGTGACGAAATTAAAAGGTCGGAGAACAGAGGCTGCTGTCTGTGATACAGCCATTTGGAAAAACTTATTCAGGTGTACAGCCGAGTAGAGGCGTCGACAACGCAATCGGACGTTTCGCATCTCATCCGTCTGCCTCCAAAGTAGCTCCTTCAACCGTCGAAAACGTGCCAATGGAGATATTTGCTTATCTGCCAGATGTAGGACCTTAATGGAAGAATAGAAGTCTTTTAAGACCTTCTGATCCAGGCCAAATTGGATGTCTTGCATATCCAGTACATCATGTGTAGGACTGACGCTTGCCTCGCCACCGCGTTTGACAATTACGACCCTCGGTTGGGCTCGCTCGAGGCGACTCGATCCTCGGGCAATGGCCCAAGTTTTCAGGCGATCTACGACACTGCTGAAATTGGGGAAGTCGTCGGCGAAAACACACAGTAAATCGCTGAAGGGACAGAATATCCGCGCATGCAGGATATCATAGACATCGTGCACGGTCGTGGCATTTGCCAACCTGACGGGGTATGACTCGCTTTCATGGCAAGATGCGTTCAAAGTTGATACGACTGTCGCGAATGGATCGCTTTCGGCAAAGAGCACTGGATAATCGGAATAAAGGCTTGTGTTATCGACTCGCAGAGTCGCAATACCGTCATTACGCCCTTTCTTGATATGGTTTGGAAAAAGCTCTCGGAGAGCTCGGTTCTTGGCGCGTGTAGTCCTCAGGTCTGTTGAACGGCTTTTGGCACAAGTCACAGAACGTGCGATCGAGGGTAGAGGCGTCTATGGGCATGAGAACTTTCATCCTTAATATGTCTTCGAAGGTGTTAGTGTCTGGAAAAGGATTTTCCACACTCGAAAACTGGAGCTTGGAAAGTAGGAATTTTGATTGACATAAGTCGTACACCAATATACCGGTGGTTCTTCCAGCAAAGACTTCTCATACTCTCGAGAAATATGTACACTTACAGACTGATAAGGCTTCTACCGCCTGAATAGATGCTCTATCAGGGAAAAGCAGTATGCTCCTACTTCTTAGTTGAAAAGTATCGCACGAGAACTAGAACATGATGGAAGTTTTGAAATAATTGGAAGATAAATCCAAACATTGCAACTTGAGGTTCGATTGCTTCAGTCACGCGTTGGAGACTCAAACATAGTGACGAACAGGAGCCACCTTTGCGAGTTTATGTAGACGATAGCGTGTGACTATTCTACGCTAAAGCTGATTACCCGAGTAACTGCGGCTGCAGGCGCATCGTCATTTGTCAAGTGTCCTAGCAGCAATGTTTGGCTAAGGCTAAGAGCCGTCTTGTGAGTACTACGGTGCCCATCATATGGAATGCTAGCGCCTTGGCAGACGCTAATTTAGATTTTATAGTATCTTCTAGAAATATCATCGTAATACATTTACCTACGACTCTCTATTGAACATGGCTCCGTGTACAGAAGTACCATCTACCCCTAAACGCTCCCAATTGACTAGGGATCAGCGGCTTCAGGTACATACACTCACAGGGATTCACTGGACTCCATGTCAAATCTCAAGGCATCTAAATATCACGCCATACCAGGTTTAATATACCGGATCCTACCCTTTTATACCCTAAAAGCTTACACTATACTAGGTATTATACGCTCGATCTCACCGTCTTACCCCCCAAAAGCAACGATGCGGAGCGAAAATAAAGATTAATACGCCGTCTCGTAAGGCCCTAGTCCGCTTTATTCAGTCATCAAGAGAGACTAGGCGTATGACGTATTAAGAGCTGGCAATACGGATGCGATGGAACGTATCAGAAGCGACATTTCGGAGAGCTCTCTAGAAAGAGGGTTTTCACCGGCGTGTCGCGCGGAGAAAACCACCCATCTCTGAGGTAAATAGAATGTTACATCTCCAGTGGGCCCGCGAACACGTTAATTAGACCAGAGAACAGTGGGAACAGATCCTCTGGACCGATGAGACCTGGGTCACAGCCGGGAGGCACACCAAGACGTGCGTCACTAGGGCCCCCGGTGAGGAGTAGGACCCTACCTGTACCGTGGATCAGATACCCCGAAGGCTTGGGTGGATGTTCTGGGGTTCATTCAGTGGTAATACTAAAGGCCCAGGGGTATTCTAGGAGAAGGACTGGGGAACAATCAACCAACAGACCTATTGCGAGCGGATTGTACCCCTAATTGACGGCTGCATTCTGATGAATCACCACCTATCTCCGATGCAAGACGGTGCCCCGGGGCACGCTGCAAAGGCCACTATCCAGGATCTCCTAGAGCGAGGTGTTCGAGTTATTTGGTGGCCAGCCTACAGCCCGTATCTCAACCCTATTGAAACGGTATGGGATAAAATAAAGGATTGGATACAGGATAATTACCCTGGAAGATTAAGCTACGATGAGCTACGTGGCGCCGTAAATGCGGCCTGGGAGCAAATACCTATTGAATTTCTTATTGGTTTAGTGGATTCGATGCAGGCCCGCTGCGAAGCAGTTATCCGTGCTAATGGTATGCATACGGAGTACTAGTTGTTTTAACATGTAACTTAGCTAGTATATCTTGACACGCTAGGATTTAATATGCTGGATAGGATGTATGCCTAACCAGCGGCTCGGGGTTTATCCCGTTCGCACGATCATCTCACGAGATGCAGAACAGCGAAGTCTCGCAAACATTTGAGCCTCTGAATTACAGCTCTCACAATGAGTGCGTTGAAGTATCTTGCATACACTCACAATCTTAACGTGATCTCCACCAACCTAGTATACGAATGGGACTCTTTACGATCCCGCCGCAGCTTACCACTCGTTCGTCCTGGGAGCTTCACGAATGTAATGCGTCTATCCTCATTCAAAAACGGAATGTCTAGCTAATCCCGTGTGCCTCGCAGATGTCCATGTCTCCCTGCCATCCCGAACTCCAGCAGCCTCACATGCGTTCAACTTGGCGGTCCAATTGTATCAGCATAGCGAATGCGGGATCGTAGGACCATATCTTGCAGGAAGTCTCGCTCACGTTGATGGTATTCTTTCTCCTCACTCATTCACCGTAATTGTGCTTCTAATTCTGAAATCTTGATTGATATCTCTTGTGCTTCCTCTTTGCGTCGCTGTCGGCATCGGTGGGAGGCAGTGGCATTGCGCTTTCATTTTTCGTTAGCGACGTTAGACGCAGCTTGGATGTCAAGGGGCACCTGAATGGAACCTTGCTCTGTTTCGAGCCTCATAAGACTGAAATTCAATGCCTTCGGAAAGAATTTTGATGCCCCCTAATCGAAAACGAAAGTGATCTGTAGAGGCAGAGCCTACGACTGACTCTTCACCACCGCTCACCACTAAACGTCGGAAGCTCGAGAATCAGCAACGACATAGGACACCAAGTTCCTTTGGGGAAAACCTGTCACGGCTGTGGCTCACTCCTCGCGCTCTTCGAGAATATAATGGAAGGACTGTGTGGCCTGCTACTCCTGTACCGCCTAATCGGACTAGGAAGGAAGAGATTAACCTTGCACGGCTCAAGCGCTTTGCAAGACACGGTGGACTAGCCCTTAGTGATCTTCGAGCTGTATGTTAGATCCAACCTTCTCCAAACAAGCTTTCTAACTGCTTGCTAGCATCCGGGGCCCCATATCACAGCTTCTTCCTATCGAACGACGGACTCAAGTCAATCGGGCTCCAGGAAGCGAGCCAACTCGAGCAAAGAATCGGAGAGATCCTCGAAGACTAGGAAATCCTCTGCCAATGATGGTGACTTCGAGCAGCATCTCGTTGACCATGGGGTACATATCAACTTGTTTGGATAAGTCAGGGGGCCGCAGTTCTTGGTAAAGTTGAACCCAGATACGGAATTAGGCGAGCTTTTAAGAACAGCCTGGTGGCTGAGGATTCTGACATGCTTTCGAACGCAACTTGATGCGTTGTCAAATTGTGCAGGACCAGCGTAAGGCAATCAATCAAAGGATCAAAACCGCGGCAGAGCGCTAATTTAATGAGGAAGAAGTGGAGGTGCCAATTTTCAAGGATAGTCCCGAGCGGGTGTATGGTTTGAATGCAGCCACTCTCCCAAATCAATATCTTATCCCCGCCGTATACCCGCTCCGTAGATGTTGTCTCAAGAAGGTTGACCGGAGAGGTTCAGCTTGAAAAATATCTGTGGCCGTGGAACAGGTCCAAGAAGGACTCTAAGGACAGGCTCTTTGCCTCGTAGATGCTTTAGTTTCTGGATACGCTGCTGTCTTCGAGAACATCCCGAGAGAAGGGAGCCGTATGAAGAGGTGAAGGAGGCAAGTCATATTCCAAGCCTAAAGATTCTTGGATAGGTGTTCGAACGGCTTACGGGAATGGATTTGGCTTTGTCATGGACTGTTCTATATCTTGAGGCTGAGAATGCAAAAAGGTATTATATTATCGTCTTCACGGTGGGAGTCAAGGAGGAGAAACCCGATTTATAAGAATCGAGGGAGTGGCAATTGTTGACAGATTGCTTGACCTAAGAATTAATTAGGAGTTGGAGTACAGTCCCGGGGGCTTCACGGTCGCAATTTATGCAAAACGTGCATATATCCGCTGCCACCGTCCCATCGCCTGCTGGCTTCGTTATTCAAGACAGTCCTCCCCAAGGGCCATCCTCTTCCCGTGCTTCCACGCACAAGTTCATTTCCCAGCGCATGTCATCCAGTGCAGTCGACACGTATTGACGATCAAACCGAGCTCGTAAATCTGGGAGACTCTTGAGTATCTCAGTGGGTGTACGACCCCAAAGACAAGATCGGAGGGGGCCGACGATGAAGTCAAAGGAGAAGTGCGGCTGACGTGTACGGTGTAAGCAGAACTTCAACGCTTGCTGAGCGAGTGGACAGCCGTTGCAGAGTTTCTGATCTCGTCAGCTGGGCCATCCTTGCCGTTGAACGGACATACCTTCGACACTTCATTATATTTCTTCAACTCACCTCCATGGCGAGAAAGGTGTTGAATCAGAGCATTAACAAAACTCAAATGTCTTTGACTGAGTTGAAAGACGGCCTCTTCCTCATATCCTAACGCAAACCGCCTCCAGCCCTCAAACGTGACCGTTCTGAAAAGTCGATAGCTCTCCTCGTTGATCTCAGTCACAATCGTCTCGATATCTACCCAAGGCTCTGCTTTTGAAGGGTCCCAGGTCCACTCCTCGTCCACCGTGTCGCCTCGTGCAACCAAATCTAGAATATTGTCGATAATTTCGCTTCGAGGCCATCTAACGACCTCTTGAAGAGCGTGGCCGTCACCGAGGTTGTTGAGAACTAAGTATAGGCCGCAAAGACATCGGTCCTTGAAAGCTATTGACACCGCGTCCTCGTTTTCATATGAACGGGAGCTGATTATCTCTCCTATGAGGTCGATATTTTGGCTGCGACGAAGAATTTCATGCAAGCTCCACCTCAATTCTGAAGCCCAATGAAGGTCCTCTGGTAGCGCTGGGCAGATTTTGAAAGCTGTGTAATCGAGAAACCATTTGCACTGCATGACTGAAAATTCTCAAATGTGGTCGCGCCTCGCATCGATGCGAACTGTGCAAATGCAAATGCAAACTTCAAAAGCTGAGATAAATCGGCAAGAATAAGGAGCAATACACAAATGATTCCCTCGAAGACGCTAAATCAGTCAATCTAGTGCGATCACTTGTTCCACAATGCTAGTAGAAGAGCTGAGACTGACGCGGGATATATCTGATTGTCGGATGTTTCAGAAAAATGAGAGATGGCGACTGATGAACGGGGAAGAGTCGTTGGTGTTCCCTACCTTTAGCAGACGGCTATTTCCCAGTTTCCTAGGAAGGACTCATAGGTGAGGCGGCTTCCTTGGGTTACGGCAAGCGGGTGACTAGATACTGAGTTTCATGCATCCCTTTCGACGTAATCTAAAAGAGTGCCAAAGTCACGAAGTTAGTCAGGCCCACTTTAAGTACGTAAACGCTATCTAACGGGGCGTTTAAACCTAAAATTTGGGAGATACCGCGGGAAGGATTGTAATCCAGGCGACTTCGTAGATTAATGGAATGGAATACTGGAGGCGGTGTGACATGCAAGCGGACGAGGATAGGAAAATTCGCTCAAAAGATGGAGATGACAGAAAACCTCATAGTAATTCAGCTCTTTCAACATGTACCCTTGTAATCTGAATACCGATGCGGACGTTACATCCACGTGCGTCGGACGGCGACGCGGTTGGGGTCCGACTTCTCTGATGGACTGGGTCCATTTTGCTGAGAAGATGATGATTCGCCTGTCAGTACAGGAGGCCCTTGATCGCCACTGGCAGGACCTGGTTTACGCTTATGCTATATCAGCTGCCGATCAGTGCTAGACCTGATGGCGCTTACTTGACTTCTATTAATGATCTTATGAAAATTTGAAAGCAGCCATAAGGCAACATCCTCATTTTTCTCCAGGAGCACGCTTTGGCCTTGTAATGCTCGTGTGGCAGCCTTTACGGTATCTCCATGCAAGTGACTCCACAAGCTTGTTGGCTCAAAATATTCCCTGCATATTCGATTGGCCGTGTTCTGCCACGTTTAGCACTAGGTGTGACAATCTCTAATTGGTCGTACCCACTTGTAGCTCCTTATATTCACGATTATGACTGGCCCCACTGAGGCCGAGTATTGCCCTTATCTGCTCAGTGGTCGTTCTAGTGCCTACTTTAGAGGGTGCGTTGGCGATCATGGACATTGTGGTGCTCGAAGCCTTGGAGTGAAGTTGTGCGGGATATGCGGGATACGCAGCCTTCGCGGGGTCAGAGGAATTTGAAGGATTCCGGCAGACAGGCCATCGATTGTTAGCGTTTTTAGTCCGAGACCTTACTGACTGGCCTATTGCCAAGCCAATCATCGTTACGCCCCCACCCATGGTCTTCCTAATTAGCCTTTCTGTTAGCTCAATTAGCGCGGATGGATATAATCTATTGCCCCCAAGCACGAGGCGCTAGGCGATTTTGATTTACGTTTTCCTAGTCGTGTATTAATACCGCTAAGCCAGGGTTACTGTATTAATCAGAGCAGCGTGAAGCGTTATAGACAGGCATCTCATTCTCCTAGAGTCGCGCCTTAGGCTAATTGAGGACAGAATCTCTCCCTTTCAACGTCAACGGCTTCGCATCCTTCCGAAGAGTAGCTTCCTGACAAGAGAGACCTTGGTCACGAACTCCCCCCCCGCCCAGCCCATGACCCTCATTCTCAGGTCTGCTCAGCCAACCCAGATCCCTGTATCCGCTGCAGATCCGTTGGCGGTAGGACGTTGGCAAGACTCTAGGCGAATAGCCACGTCTACAACATCTTGTTGTCTTGCTGTCTTATTCTTTACACTACAGAACCCTAGCGAGTAGTAAGCTGGTTCATCTCTTATTCTCAAGACATTGTCTTGAGCTTGGTCCTTTGACGGCGGTGGTGATGGCGTCAATGTTAGGTATCAGCCCGATGAGGGTGACTGTCACTGGGGAATGGCACAGTGACAGGCTGGGGTAATGAAGGAAGCCAGGGAATATGCAGAGGTAGGACACGGACTACCTGCAGTCATCGATGCCGAAGGATTGTTTGCCGCTATAGTGGCTGAAACGCAGTCAACTGCCAAACCAAGCCAGGCTAGCCCCAGGAAGATGCTTGTCTCCACGTTTCAGAAGCTTGATGTTCAGACGATGGTATCCGAAAGAGAATCGCCTCCCTACACCAACCCCTGGTCAAATTAGGTGGTTGTGCCTAGGCCAGCGACGCCTTCGATGTCGTGCTCTAGGATCCAGGAGGTAGTAGCATACACCGGATGATAGCTGTCGGCAGCTGCCTTAGCAATTGGTCAGCGCATACTGCTGCTAACCTTGGCCTCGTCGACGCTGGTTATGCTGCTTGATTGAAATGGAATCCTTATACTTAATTACTACACCAGGGTCAATCTCATTACTTGACTTCCGAGAAATCTTGATCACTTGCGGCGTCCCTGCGTCGTTGATTTCCTTGGATTCTACTAAATTTGATTATGAAAGTACAAAAGCTTCTATGCTTTAAACTAATACAAAGATGTTTCATCGTAGCGGTCTATTCGCGGCCGTACGGCGATATCTCTCTAAACTTTAGGATAATTTTAATATTATATAATATAAAATATAAAATAAAAGTAAGGATTACGCGGAATATTCTACCTTAACACTTTACTTTTATCTTACTTTACTTTAATAATTTCAGGTTAAAATACTTAAACCTTAAATCTATACCTTTTTCCTTCTTTATAATTTTTATCCCATATTTAAATTATTTCAAATTATATATTCAGGTTAGTAATATAATCTAATGATATATTTCTTATTCTAATTACTAATAAATTTAAATCTAATAGGAGTAAATAAGCTACTATCATAAAATATAGTAGATTTATACTACTAAAGTTAGATCTATCTAGGCCTACAGCGGATATCTAAGTATACGCCAAGATACGCTAGGCCTAATTAGGAATACTAGGCTATATTAATTTACTAAATACCTTTATATAAAGCTTTACCTCTATTACTATTCTAGCTCTAAGTAAGCGGGCCTTTATATATACTAAGTCTAAGCTAACTCCTTAATAGTTAGTAGATTTTAATACTTTAATCCTTACTAGGTAATTACTTAAGCTACGCTCTATGCCTATTAATAGTAAAGAGATATTATATTAGTATACTTATAGTTTTTTCTTTTTAGGTTTTACTACTTTATAAAGTAAGTAAGAGGTAATGAAAAAAGGTTTAGTATTAAATGTAAATAGAGTAAATAAATAGATATATAGTAACTAAAAATCTAAGTGTAAATAGTAGAGAAAGATACTTATATATAGTATAAAATATAATACTTACTTAAAGCTACTTAGATTATCTACGTAAGTAAGTAGCTACGCTTAACTATAACTAAGAGCTGTAAGCGGTTAAGTACTTATATATTATATAAGGAGTACTTACTTATAATATTTTAATAGAGAAGCTTAAGAATTTAAGAGACTACTAGTATCTCTACTAATAATTAAAAATAGATTCTATATCTAAGTTAAGAATTTCTTAAAGCTCTACTCTTATTATAAGCTAGTCTAGATTTAAGTTATAGAAGTATAAATAGATAAGATATCTAAGCTAACATAGAAAGTAGAAAGGAACTCTAGATATAGGAGGTATTATTTAATACTAAGCTACTAAGCTATTAGTAGATAATATAGGTAGGTAAACTAAGTTATAATTATAATAACTCTTTATATCTTAATATTATTAGAATTATCAGAAACTAAATTAGAGTAATTATCTAGGTATACTCTCTTTCTATAACTGTATTAGACCTTGAAGTTTATTATATATAATCTATAATCATTTAATATAGTAGATATAAGCTATAAGTCAGGGGTTAAAAGACTAATAGGAACTCCTTTTATTCCCTACATAATATGAAGTAGTAAAGAGATTAAGTAGTATATTTAAAGGAGAGTTAGGCTATTATTTAGGTATTATTAGAATAGCGTAAAATTAAAGATATAGTCAGGGTAGTAGAAAACTTAGTTTAATATTAACAGGTAGATAACGTTCTAAAGCTTAAATAGAATAATTTAATACTGAGGCTATAGAAATGAAGTAATTTATCTAAAGCTTCTATAGACTTATCTATGAAGAGTTATGTTATGGTGAATCCTCGCGAGGTGTCGAAAGACTAACCTTTACCGGAAAATACACCGCCTATCCATAAAACGATCATGTCATTCAGCTTATATTATAAAATACATCCCTCCAAATTGTAGAACTCTATCCCGAAGACACGAGATGCTATGAAAGTATTATCATCATTGAACCCCGCGAGGGATATGACGTCGCCGTCCAGATAACGTTTCTTGCACGTTGAAACTTTTCCATCTCTCTTCGCCATGATCACCGGTCGCTATATACCACTTTCTAGTTAACAACCTTGTGAATGATCATTTGCTGGCTATCGTTGCTGCCAATACTGTTTCCGTCCTGCGCCACCTCCGATGCTTCTCCTTCGCCAGCCACTCTCGGATACAGGCCGAGCCCCATACCCCTTGTTACCGGAATCGCTTGACTCGGGCGCCCGTGGTGCCCTGTGGTGGGGGACTCGAGTCCACCATCCAATGTTGCTCCACCGCCTCCAACGAGACTACTTGGCCCGGTCGTGGAATTCAATGCAATATTGGTAGGGACATTGCTAGAAAGGTTGACTTGAGTGGCAACCTGTTTCATGTCAAAAGCGCCGTATCCGGTGTGGAGGCCCGCCACAAATGGTTTGAGACATGGGATCATGCTGGTCATTAGGGAGATGTAGAGTGTAGTTTGCGTCCATACATAGAAGTACGTCAGGGTGAATGCGGGATTGGTGGCTAGGTTATGGCGGGGGAAGCTGACTAGTCGAATGATCAAGGTCGGTATGAGCCTATTAATCTGATTTAGTGACGATGAACTACGTGAGTGCTAATGCGGAGCGAAGATACGTGGACTAGAGGTAGGCAATTGAATGGGCGTAAGACACCAACGAGATTTGGATCAACTCACGCCAGCCGAAATGCGAAAGTCCCCACGACAATGAACTTGTTCTTCAATGCCATTTGAAGACCGTGTACTAGGTAGTATGACATTGCAAATATGACGAACTCGTCAATGATATCGAAAGCGGTCACGATTTGCCATCGGAGGAGCTGTATCAGTGGTTAATTGACAAAGAAGCGAAAAGCCAGGGGCTTCTAAGTACAAGACCGGTGCATTTCTCTTGGAAAAGAACCCAAGGCTGCGATAGATCGCAGCGCAGAGCTATAGCGAACAATGACGCTATAAACCAGACAGTTGATGCCGCAAGAGTGGTCCTGAAAGCTATCCGATGCCGCGGGTTCGAAGTCAAACGGAGTAATAACGTTATGACCGAGCATTTCGCAAGGTACGCGGAAAACAGATATAGAATATCACTGGCATAAGCGGCCTAGAAGTATCATTCCTCTGAGAGTATAAGAGGATTGGTCTGGTGATTTACCTTTTCTACCGCCAGTAGATCTGTAGGACTGATCAGATCCACGGATTTCCCAAGTCCCTTACAGACACCGCGCAGCACCACAGACGATTGTATCATCGCAAAAACCTTCGTTTCCCTCAGCTGGTCCGCAACAACGGACAGAGTATGACTGAGGATAACTCACCGTCGCTGCGAGGATTGTAGCGTCATCGCCACCCAAAGGTGGACTGATCACTATTCGGACGAAGGCCCTGATGAGCAAAGTCACCAAAGCGCAACACAGGCCCAACGTAGTAGCGACAGCAATCCATGCGCTGTGATCGGTAGGGGTGACTTGAAGGAGTGGAGGGTGTTGGATTGTAACAGGCGCCGACGACATCGACGATGTTGTTGATGTTGTTGTTGTTATTTTTGTAGTGTATCCCTAACGAATAGAAAAGAACGGAGGTCCTCGACACTGATGGGATTCGCTGACAATACCTTCCAAAACATAGATGACAACTTCTTGCTCTTCCAATTGTACGAGGCGATGGGGGCGACGATTGTAACCTTCAAGCCTTCAAGCCTAATTGAGATCTACTGGTAGGACTCGAAGCCTACGCAGGGACCGTGCTTCCTTTCGGCGGAAAGTGGACCGCGGGGAAGGGTTTCCTTGAGCCGAAGCGCCTACTGAACGCCAGCTCGCTAAGGACAAAGTCAAACAGAGCTCGTTAACGCCGAGTCTAGCACGTTCTAGTACAGTCTATTCCCAGTCTAGCGAAGTGGAGGCCCGGCAGCGTCCCAAGGCTAGCCCATCGGAGACCCGGCCCGGTAGCCCGTCTCTGTAGCCCGTCGAGCCTATCTGTGGACCGATGGGGCCCTAGTGGGCTGGATTCGCCGACGCTCGCGCGAGCTTCCCCCGTTAATCTGATAACCTCCAGCATTACGTAGTACACAAGCACACTTGGCGTTATCTGCTACACGTGGTCAGCAAGTTAAATGTTAGCGTGACAGGGGGGCTCTCCGCCAAATTTGTATGGGAACCACGCCAAAGACGGGATATTGGATAGGTACCGTATCTCGCCAAGTCCTTCAATCTTACTAGTATCGCTGTATAAGTCTTGATTCTTGGATGATACTTACTCGCACCGTTGTCCCGTTTCCGGAGTGCCACTTCAGGTTTCAGTTCGTAAATTGTGACCTTGCCTGCCCACTTTCGCGCACCCCGCGCCAACTTCCTACATTTCTCCCCCAGTTTCCCTACCTTTGCACATCCACTTATTATGGATACCACGATCAATGACAACAATCATCCGATGGATCGATTGGATCCGACGGGTGTGCTTGTCAAGCCGAAGTGGAGGGGGACGTCCCAGGACAAAGTCGACATGGAAACTCTGGGTAGACATCAAGTACTGCGCGTAAGGAGGCAGTCGTACTGAGCCAGGCCTCGCTCGCCGCACGAATACTGTTGACAAGCCGAATTAGAGAAATTTCCGATTTCTGTCCATGCTTGGATTCAATAGCACTCTGATTTGCACTTGGGAGTTTTTACTGGCGTAAGACGCGTGCTTCCCATTGTCAACGTTCGCCATCACTAACGTGGGGGAAAGAGACATCCTGTTTGTCAGCACCAACGGCGGCACAGCGGACTTGTTCTGGGG
>JAABUL010003397.1_pt1 | contig 23695 bp, 44 predicted proteins | sample 5559151 | NCBI WGS metagenome assembly JAABUL01 (sample SAMN10711876, study PRJNA513368) | rock metagenome | isolation source: Antarctica rocks | place: Antarctica: Victoria Land, Pudding Butte sud | reverse complement strand
TCACCCACACCCCCAACTCCCCCCCCCCCCCCCCCCCCCCCCCACCACCACCAATCCTGGTGTTGGTTGCGCAGGCACGCTGGCGAAGAATGCGGACGGCGCGCTGTACCTGTTGGTGACGGACCAGGGGTACCTGCGGGAGGGCGGCGTCGTGTGGGAGCGCATGTCGGGCATCGACGGCGACACCCAGTTCTACCAGGTGGGTGGTGCAGTACAGATGTTTTGGAGGATCACCGGGTAAGCCGCTCGCGGCCCACACTGTGCAGCGCTCTTGCACAGGTGGTGTGGCTGTGGACGTTGCGGAGGATCTCCTCATTGTGCAGTGCTTCTGTAGGGGCTCCCAGAGACAGGCTTGATGAAAGGCACACATGTCTGCTTTCACGATGCAGCTCTCGACCAGGCTAGCGTTCTTGTCCCCTGACGCTCTCCGACGCTCTCACAATGAAGTCCGATGCAGACCGCCTCGCCGGCAGGGCATCGTGGCGCCAAGCTGCACAACCTCAACATCAACTTTCGATCAACTTTCGGTCCCTCATGCAGGCGAACCTCACGCTGTGCGCGGGCAAGCATTGCCGCAGGATGCTGCGGAATGCTGACACACGACGTCTGAAAGTGAGACCGTCACCGTGCAGGCGGACTTCACGCCGTACGCCGGCAAGGCGGCCGTGTCGCTGCAGGGCCAGGCTGCAGCGGCCGCCGCGATGACGCAGGCCGCTTTCGCGGGCCACGTCCCCGGCGACAACATTGGAAAGGCAGTCGCCGGACCCGAAAGCGCCGGCGCCGGCCAGGAGCCCAACACGTCGGCGGACGCCGACCTCGCGATGGCGCTGCAGATGCAGGAGGTGAGAGGGTTGGGAACCACCTTCGCCTGTCGCTCTGGGCCAGGCTGCTGAACGGTTGCGTGCATGGGGAGCCTCGATCCAGAGGTCGCTGGGGAGTGCTCGTCGTGAGACGGCATGAGCGAGGAGCTGTTGACGGTTGAAGCGGTTCCTGTAGAAGACAGAAGCGGTCCCTTCTGGCAAGAGCCACTTGCTTGCCACTTGCTTGCCACTTGCCACTTGCCACTTGCCACTTGCCACTTGCTTGCCACTTGCTTGCCACTTGCTTGCATTTTCTCATGTCGGGGTCCTCGTGGCTCCAAGCTCTGCAGTCAAAACGCAGGACGAGGCGGAGGAGGCGCGGCAGCGGCAGCGGCGGGAGCAGCAAGTGGCGGCGCAGCAGGCGGCGCAGCAGGGCGGTGGCCGGCAGGGCGGCCAGCCGCCACAGCAGCAGCAGGGCCAAGGGCAGGAGCGGCAAGGGGCTGGCGGCCGGCGGCGGCCGGGCGGCGGCGCTGGGAGCAGCGCCGCCTCCGGGCGGCAGGGCCGCCGGCCTGTGCTCACCGGCCAGCCGCCGGCAAAGGACAAGTGCAGCATAATGTAGCAAGTTCTTCCCGGGTGTCCAGCAGGCTGGGCCTGAGCCTGCGTGCTGCGGCACATCGAGGGGCACCTGTATATCGAACATTTGCTTGTGTTTCAGCGGACCAATTGCCGCGAGCCGTCGCCTGCTGGTTTTTAGAAGCTGGACACGCGCAAGTCAGAGTTTAGCACTGGGGACAGTCAGTGTAGCAGACAGTCAAGGTGTTTCCAGGCCTTTCGCAATTGAGCTTGCGGAGATCAGTCAGGTCGACGGTATCTGGAGGTCATTGACCATCATGGCACGAGTGTTGTGGAGCTCTGCTGCAGCAAAAATTGAAAGGACATGCACTTTGCACTGCAACCACTCTTTCGCTGCAAAACTGCAAGCACTTGTTATGTTCATGTTTGACATGAAGCGCATGCATCCCTACAAGGGCATTCTGTAAGCTTGCCCACTGTCGTTGCACTGCACACAGCACACACTCAAGCCAATCTACATAACTATTATCGTACACCTCAGCCCAGTGCAATCCCTTCTCTGGTGCCCACCGCTGCCAGCGCGGCAGTCCATCAATGCAATGGAATCTGCCCGCCTCCTTCAATCGCCGCTTGACGCGGCAGCATTCACCGGCGCGCTGCGTTCCAGCCTGGCCGCCTATCTGTCAAGGGGCAACGCCATTCAGCTTTGCCTCCTTTCAGACTGCGTTGTCGCCCATCGGCGCGCCGCGCCCCGCCAGGGGGCTGATCTGGACATTTTGCGCTGCGTTGCCGCGGCGGCGATGCGCCTGCAGCTCTGCGACCGTCGTCGGAAGGTACTGCGGCCGGATGTCGTGGCCGAAGGGCACGAGGATGAACTTTGCGAAGCCGACGAAAGTCAGCGCCGTAGGCAGGCCCACGATTGTGAGCGCCTGGACCAGCGCGGCGGCCGCAAAGCCCAGGAACAGCGTCCAGCCGAACAGCAGCGCCCACACCTGCGAGAGGCGGCGAGTCTGGTCACACGCCGTCAGGCTGACGATGACGGCGGTGTGGCCAATCGACGTGATGGATGGACGTGGGAATGTTGGGAGTCAGTGAATGTTGGGAGTCAGTGAAGATGTGAGGACAAAGACTGTGTCTGGTGCGGCAGCTGGCTGGCATGCCAAACTCACCACGTTGGCAGCGATAGTAAAGGGCTTCTTGAAGCGCTGTGGATCCCTGACGGCCTCCATCGTGACCGGATCAAAGGCGAAGCTGTGGGCAGGTGACAGAGAAGAGCTCAGATGACGGCAGGTGTAAATGGCCGCAGCATGCACAATGCGCAATATCAGTTGGTTGAAAGAGGAATGCGGCTGGGCGCAGCACGATGACGCATATGAGAGCACAGGAGCACGACACAGCCTCACATGGAGAGCTTGAAGGCTTGCGGCACGAACGGGATGAACACGATCGTGAGTGCCAGCGAGACGCTGAAGAATAGGTATGCCAGCGCCAGCCACCTGCATGCAGCGTGGGGAATCACTGTATCACGGAACGTGCGTGCAGAAAAGGCCGCTCAGGTTCCCACAGGCCCGTTTTGAAGAGTGGACGTCCCGGCGGCCGCGCCGTATCCGCCTCTGATGATCTGTAATGAGTACGTTTATGAGCGAGCACGGCCAGTCGCCTCACCAGCCGGCTGTGACGATCCAAAGGATTCGTCTGATCAGCAGGACCGGCTGCCGATTGCCCCACACGATCACCGCGTCAACTCGATCCCTCCAGGTCTTCCTGGGAGTCTCAGCGGCCACGAGCATCACCATCGTGGCTGAGGGGTGGAATCCGGTGTGCACTCTGGCGTGCTAGCTGCTTCGCTGGGCCAGTGGAGTAGATGTCCCAGCGTAAGGCAGCTGAAGGAATGATCCAGGTGAGGCAGGCGCGTATTGTGCTAATGCACCGGTGCAGCTAGTACCAGACGATACAGAATGGTTGCAAACGTTGAGAGAATGACACCGGCAATGCTCTCGTGAGGTTGGTAGACCTGCGCTTCTGGATGCCTGGCACGTGGCCGCCGTTGTATCTGGCAGCTGCACAGCAGTCAGATGCAGAGTGGCGAGTTGGAGTCCTGTTTCTTCGGAGTGTGCCTAAGTAGTCTAACTTGGACTGCACGATGAATACTGCTATCTACCTACACTCACGCTTCCGCCTTGGCGCCTGCCAATCGCCTACTGGGCACAGCGGTCTGCCTGCACCAAACCACATTTCATACATTTCGTGTTTCATTGCCCTGGAGGATGCAACGCAATGCTCAGGGCCGTGCGCGACTACCGGGTCGGGCCTGTCGGGTGCGCGGTGAGAGGCTGCACTAGCACTCCCACCGCACGCCATTGCCTGGATGCGATGCGGGGGGCCGCCCGAGCACAGCTGCAGTTCAGCCGAGGCTCAGCCGTAAAACTTCTCCCGGAAGCGATCTGCGGGTCCAGCACAGCAGCCGAGCCCTCAGCCGGCAGCAATTGGCAAATGGCGACGGAGGCAACTGTGGTGAAGTGCTCCATGAGCAGCAGCCACAGTAGAAGTGCGCTGGAGATTCGGAGTTGCTCGCAAGTCGAGGACACAGGTCTCACCACTGATCTTGTCCAGGAAGGGTGTGGTGTACATATATTGGTCTGGCGTGACCTACGCAGAACACGAGTATTGACGTCAAGCCAGAGCCAGAGCCTGGCAGACGAACAGCGCGGCCCTCAAAGGACACCCAGGGTAAGCAAAGCGCAAGCAAATGTAGGGGAAAAGTCACCTTGTTAGTGCCGTGCACACAGATGGCCAGGTCCTGCAGCAAGAAACACGCACCGTGAGGAAGATCCAGATGAAAGCAAGAGCCGACGGACAGACATGGCGGAGCCGACGGTCCTCGGCAGCAGCTTGGTGCAGCAGTTCATGACGAACAGGTGCAGAGTGCCGCCATGGATAGCTCTGAATGCGCGCGGACCTTGGTGTAGAAGCCGGCCTCGATGCTCTCCACGATGGAGGCCTCCAGGTCCGTGCAGAACTTCGCCAGCAGGTCGTTGCCTGCGCAGGTGAGACAGCAGGGGTGTGCAGCCGTGTGGCAGCACTTGTCATCCTGCCACACACGGTGGAACCTGGGCGGCACTGTTTCAGGCTTTGATACATCAGCAGGGCAACGAGAGACGCGCAGCGCCTACCATCCAGCTTTGCGCGGAAGGCGAGGCCGCGCGTCCAGGCAAAGATGGAGGCCACCGGGTTGGTGGACGTCTTGTTGCCCTTCTGGTGCTCCCGCCAGTGCCGCGTCACCGTGCCTGAACACGCATGCAGGTGACATGACAGGTGTTGTGTTGCTTTCGCCATAAGACACGATGATGTGCCGGCAATCGGTCTTTTGAGCCGCCAGGTGCAAAGGAGATGTACAGTACAATGCAGTTGATGCTGCTGTCAAGCCAGGATCGGGCTTTGCTGCCTCCAGACCCATTTGCCCGTGCTGGCAGAGCCACAGCACCATCAGACGGGGTTGACATAATGTGTCTGCCTACCGTGCGCTGCCTCAGACTCCATGACATTGCCGCCGGGCGTCTGCAGCACCGACGTCATGAGCCCCAGGCTGCCGTAGCCTTGCGCCACGATGTCTGGAACGGATGCACAACATTCCGTTGAATCAGCTTCACACACGGGTGCTGGACCAACGTATCAATCGAGGTTTGAATCACACACGGGTGCTGGATCGACTTGATGATTTCGCTTGAAATTTAAAATGTGGTGATGATAAAAATTGTGTAATCTACTAGGGTTTAGTGGGGTGCCAGACCAATTTTTCCCACCTGATTGCACGTCTCCATCGTAATTCTTCAGCGCTGCACGATAGGAAATGAAACATGAGGCACTTACACGTTGCACGACATTTTACTGCATGATAAAAATTAGGCAGAAAATTCATGTGGCCATTCTCAGAGTATGCGGGATTCTCAGCGAACTACATCTGCATCCTACATCTGCACCACACTCACCTAGGATGAAGCCGCCCTCGCTCTTCAGCATCTGCACGGCAGCAGGAGCGCTAGAGTTATCCGCAGCTCAGAGCGCAGGAGTTGGTACATGACCACAAGTAAACACCGGGAATCGCAAATGAGCCAGCCGCGTGTGTGGCTAGCCACAGTCGTTCGAAGAACCACAAGCCGATGGCAAGCCACCACTTGTTGACAGCATGGAGCGGATGTGGCAGTCATTCTCTACTGCTTCCGCTGCTTCCCGCACCTGCGCCACCATGTCGTCGATGAGGCGGTGCTCGTACCAGATGCCCAGCTCCTTGAACTTGGCCTCGTACTTCTCCTCGTAGATTTCCTGCACAGGTGGGCGTTGCAGTGGAAGATGACATATCAATACGATTTCTGTAGCAGCAGTAAATTCGTATGAATAAGATGACAAGAACTGTTTTCCTGACAGGTCAAAGTTTCGTTCGAAATGTTGTTATTCAGCTCCAACATATATTGTTGACATTAGGGTTTTGGGTGCGGCACGTTGATTGCAGGCCGTACCTTGAATATCTGAAGGAAGGAACCGTCATAAGCCTTCAAAATAGTGTTTTTGGTACTCATGTACAGCGGCCTGCACAGCAGCAACTTTGAACGGCGGTCAGAAGATGAGCGGCAACCCAAAAAGCCATATGCTGAACTGCGGCCTGCATGACACATGCCAGCCTGCTCGACTGGATGCCACCAGCAACGAACCACCAGCAACGAACACGTGCAGAGCAGAGCGATGCCATTGCATCAGCCTGCTGCGATTTCCATAGTGGCAATCACTGTTGTGGGGACCCCACCCCCACCAAAAAAGACAACAACAAAACACGACAACAAAAACCGACAAAAACCACGCCAAGGGAGGCGGCGGCCGCACCACTGCTTGTCGAGCGCGTACTCGAAACAGGACAGGGCAAAGCCACGGATGGCGTGCTCTGTGTTGTACATGCCCATGGCGACGCCGGGACCCTCAAAGTCAAAGATGTTGTAATCCTGCGCATCGGCGAAGAACACCAATTCACTCGATTGCGGTGCTTGACTGCTTGTGAAAGCCAGCCGTGACGCCCTGCGCGTCGAAGTCAAAGATGCTGTAGTCCTGTGGAGCAGAATGGAAGGAACGGCACGGACTTGGAGTGCTGCTCTTTGCCGCCTCACAGTTCAACGCCTTCACTGCGTGACTACATAACAGAGGCCTGCTGATGAAGGAAAGGATAAAGGACGACAGCGTGTGGTGTCCGGCAAGCGCCAGATGTTTGCCCTGCAGAGTCCCTGCGTTTGAAGAGTCAAACGATGCCTGCTTTTGCAAGCCTCAATCATGTGTCGCACCTGGGCTGGGCCGCCGTCTGCGGGCTCGAACTTCATGGTGAGCTTGCCGGCGCCCGGCACCGCGAAGTTGGTGGCCATGTACTGGTCACCGTACGCGTGCCTGCCCGAACAAGAGAATCCACCTTTCGTCATCGATGTGAAACCCTGACCTTGGTCGATCGTGATCTGGTGGCATGAACATCATCTCAAAGCCCAGTCACTCCATGATCTCCGGAGAGCAGACCAGAAGGTGTCGTCACGGGGCTGTTGCATATGGACCCAGTGGGAGCTCTACATGCATTCTATATGGAATCGCTCATCACCACAATCGCACCTGGTTGCGCCATGCACAGCAGCCCAGTGGGAGCTCTACATGCTGTAGGCTGCAGCATTCCGTGGCGGAGCGCGGTAGGCTGCTGTGCATGGCGCAACCAGATGCGATTGTGGTGATGATCGATTCCATATAGAACGGTTTGGAACAATGCAGCACCTGCCCACGATGATGGGCTTCTTCCAGCCGGGCACCAGCCGCGGCACATTCTTCGCCACGATGGGTTCTCGGAACACGGTGCCTGCAACACACGGAGTTGGCATTGGCAGTTGGCGCATGTGTTGGCACGGGTTTTTGAAAATTTGAGAAAATTTCGAGAAAATTTGAGCGGCTTCCTCCTCTGCTGCTGTGGAGCCTACCACGATGCCAGCGGAGGAACGCTGGTTCAGACGAACCCCCCTGCCAGCACGCTCAGTCGCCCTGTGGCGTGCTGCTGGTTGCCAGCTTGCCACACGGTGTGCCTTCCGTTCGCCACCAAATCCGCCACCCCTTGTGCTTCCTACGCTTTCAGCTGTGTCGCAGTCCACCCTCACACAGAGGGCGCCGCACCGTTGAGGATGTTACGGATGGTGCCGTTAGGCGACTTCCACATCTGCTTGAGGCCAAACTCCTTCACGCGTGCCTCGTCAGGCGTGATTGTCGCGCACTTGATGCCCACACCCACCCGCTGCGGTACATTGCATAATGGGTTTATGTACTGGCGCGGGCAAGTGGGCGCATCAGGACCACACACCCACTCTAGCTGATCAAAGGCTGACAATGGGCAGCTTTTGGTCCTCACAATTGCCCATGCACTCGTGTGTCGCCACGTGCGTGGCCATGGGGAGCACTGGGCACGGGCGCTACTTGCGGCAGCTGGTGCGCTGCACCGGCAATGTTCGCTGCAGCAAGAGAGCATGCGCATGCAGGCCCTTGTAAGCATTAGTTCAGAAACGAAGGCGCACCTGAATAGCGTGTGCCGCATCCACTGTGACCTGGTCGTTGGTCTCGTCGCGGTGCGGCAGCCCTGTGGTCATAAAGGACAACCTCGGCAATCTGCAGATGTAGTTTTGGTTTGCTATGCACATTGATGAAAAATGTGACGAGTTCCAAGGACAGATGTGAGGAGCATACCCAGATCATAGTACTCTGTCTTCACCTCGACGTATGGGAAGATGAGCTGCAAGCAGTGCAACATCTGGCTTTCAGCGTTCACAAAGCATGCAGCCGGAAAGTCAAAGGGAACTGTGTGCAGCTCAATGCCCCTGCATGGCATTTGCTCATCCGCATAAGAGTGTTCACCTTCTCTTTGATCTGCTGCCAGATGACCCTGCACAGCGTACACGTTGAGCTCAGCCAGCACCTCAGGCAGATGTCGTCTGTCAAAAGATGCATGAGGCGCCACCGCCAAGAATGCCCACACACCTGGTCATCTCGTCGCCATCAAGGTCCACCACAGGGTTCTCGACCTTGATCTTCTCAAAGCCGCCACTGGCAAACGCCCGCACGGCGTTGCCTGCAGCGGAACGTCCCGGTGTGAAGATGACATGCAGCCGCCGGTGGCCACCCAGGCAGCGATTCAGTCTGTTGCATGCATGCAAAGCCGATGCCCTCAGCTCTCATAATCATGTGTTCATCAGGCCGCCGGCGGAAAACCACCGGTCGACGCCCGGCCAACCGGACGGACTGGGTGACGGGTGCGGCGGGATGGTGTGGCGGGTTGGCGGCAACTGGGCAGGAATGGTGTGCATATGGAAAACCCGTCCGAGGCTGCGAGCGCCGACCGGCTCCGAAACAAGAGGAAGCGACCCTCTAGATGTCTTTTCACATCATCGGGCATCGGCTTTTGAGAAGAACTCTGCGATGACTGTAAGCCAGCCGCGGCGGCGGGGCCGTGGTGGGAGGGAGCAGCTTGCCTCGGATGCCGTGCGAAGCTGCTGGGGTCGCAGCGTGGCTGCCCGATGTGTCCAGTGCCCTGGCTACGGCGCCGAGCCGCCTGGTCGCATTCCTGAGCATCTGGCTGTGGCTGCGATTGGCTGACCCAGCCCCTAGTGGACCGGGAACTGAACACCGACCGCAGCAGCACCCACGCTCCAGGGTGGCCCTAGCACCTTCAACAAGACGGGTTCCTGGAAGGATGATGCAGCTTGTGCGATTGGACAGGGCCAGCTGCAGCAAGGAAGGAAGGAAGGATTGACCCCCAGAAGGGGTGGGAGCATCGGGTTTCCCCTAGCCCATAATTGGCACCAGATTGGCGCCAGATTAGGGGGACCCTAGCCTGGGTCCACAAGGAACCCAGGCTCGCCATGATCGCTGTCCGTCGCTGTGTTCGCCGTACTCGCATCCACTTCAGTGACTTTATGCTTCTTGTTTGTGCCTGTGCTCTGTTCTTCACTTCGGGACCGTTCCGCAGCAGGCCTCTCAACGACATGCCTCGTCTCAACGATTGCGCCATTTGCCAGCACGCACACCATTCTGATAGACGTCTGCAGCACGACCGAAAATCTCATACCGAGGCATCCAGCCGCTCTGGTGCGTCCACCATCCAGGAAGAAGCCACGTGTTTCGGAAATTGTTTCTGCCCCCTCGTGTCTTGGAGACATCGCAGTGTCAGCCAGGCGCCGTTTATCCACAGCAAACCAGTCGCCAGCTGCGTTGCAGATCCTCCGTTGGAATGCAGCAGGGCAGCGCGCACCGCATCTCACGGGTGCTGCATCGGTCGGCCAAGTTTCGTTGGCCCGTGTTTTTCGGAGTTGTGGCCCTTGTCAGCTGCATTGTGGGGTTTCGAGGCTGCTCTCTAGCTTTTATGCGTCCTGATCCTGCCAACGCACCTGACGCGAAGACAGTCAGCATCGATATCAACCTAGCGGCAGGCCATCCAATTTCGGAAACACTGTTCGGCATCTTCTTCGAGGAGATCAATCATGCGGGCGAAGGGGGCCTGTACGCCGAGATGGTGCAGGACCGCAGCTTTGACGCGCTGGCGCTGACGCAGCGCTTCAAGCCGTCAGCTGGGTTGGGCACCATAGCGCACAACATCCCGCACTCAGCATTCAGCCAGCCGTCGTATGGGCGACCGCTAAACCTGAGCAGCAGGCCAAAAGTGCGAGGCTCCTGGAATGTGTCGTCGCTTCCAGATGGGTGAGGCTCGATGTGCGCACCAACAGTCCGTGCACGACCATTTGGCGGAGCGATTGGACACGCATGCTGTGCCAACATCTGCATCTCAGCATCATGGTCGAACTCATCATGTTCCTTGTCCAATCTACTCGCAGACTGGCCGAGGTGCCGGTGGCGTGGTCGCCGACCGGCGCGGGCATGCGGCTGGCGCTGACGTCCGATGCGCCGCTGGGCCCGACAAACCCTGTGGCGCTTTGCGTCACGGCGGCGGCAGCCCCAGCAGGAGCAGACTGCGAGGCGGCGCTGGCAGGCGTCGCCAATGGCGGTTTCTGGGGCATCAGCGTGCAGCCGCAGGCGGAGTATCATGTGTCGCTCTACCTCAAGCGTGGCCCTGAGGGCCCTAGTGAGGTGAGCTGTGTGTTGGGTTATCAGAGCCGCTTGCGTGCTGCGCTGGAAGCAGTCCTGGCGTCATCAGCAGATGGGTCGTAGATCAGATTGTGAGGCCTGATGGCTGACGCGTGTCTTGACGATCTGCAGGTGGATGTGGCACTGGAATCAGGGAATGTAACATATACACAGCTGCGCTTCGACAATGTCACATCCGAGTGGCAGAGGTGGGCGCTGCTCACTGTGTGCCTCAACCGCTTGACTTATCACAGGCTTCTACTTTTGTCACAACATGCCCCACCGCCTGAGTTCAGCCAACGGCCAGAATGCCAAACGCAGAAACTGATGTGCACATGAGGTATCGGCGTACATCGGGGGATGGCCCTATGCACCGCAGATGGCCTCGCGACCACTTCTCTGGCCCTGTGCACTGCAGATGGTCTCGTGACTGCTCATCTGCTTCTGCCAAACAGGTTCGAGGGGCAGCTGGTGGTCGGCGACGTCGCTGTTGACCCGGCAGCCCGGCTGGCGATCACCTTTGGCGGCGGCGGCAGCCTGCTGGTGGACATCGTGTCGCTGTTTCCCGCCAGAAACGCCGCCAGAAGCGGCGGCGGCGTCAACCCCTGGCCCTTCCGAACCGACCTGCTGCAGATGCTCAAGGACCTGCGTCCCAGGCAAGGCGCAGCAGAAGTCCGCGAAACGTCATGCAACAATCTGCAGCTATCATGTGACCTTACTTCATTGCTTGCTGGAGGAATGACTGTCAGCTATGCTGTGCGCTCCAGCACCACATCAAGCGGGGGGCATCTTTTGCAGCCGTCAGGGATCAAGGTGTCATGGCAGCACTTGCAGCATGCGCGACCTGGAATTCATCGCGCCAACGAGCCTGTTGGTTCGCCGTAGGTTCCTGCGCTTCCCGGGCGGCTGCTATGTGGAGGGGGACACCCTGGAGCACAGCTTCTACTGGAAGCGCTCTGTCGGCGCAGCGGCGGAGCGCCCGGGGCACTGGAACCTGTGGGGCTACTGGAGCACCGACGGTGCGCCGGCGATTCCATGGAAACTGGACCTCGTGCATCAGGGCGTGCCTGGGAAAGAGCAGCTGGCCATGGCAGCATCGCACTTGCTCATCTTCTGACCCCAGACATTACTGAAGCACGACGCCTGAGTGCGGGATGAGTCGTGGCGGAGACACTGGGCTTGGCGGCAATGGCGGGAAGCATAGTACCTGAAGTCTCCTGACCACACACGTCTCTGTTGCAGGACTAAGCCTGCACGAGTGCATGCAGCTGGCAAGAGTACTGGGCGCGCAAGCGGTGTGGGTCACAATACCATCTCCTCGGTTTCCATTCCTGCAGGGTCATTTGTCTTTCACCGGCTGTCTGCTGTGAGACTGGCTCCTCTCGCTACTTCCCTGTGTCAGCCTCAGCCTCAGATGAATTGCAGGCGCCAAGCGTCAGGGGACAGTGAAGCTGATTCAGCCGTGCAATAGCCATCTAATCACAATTTGCGACGCAGGACGGCATTTCCACCTGCCTGGACGCCTGCACCACGCTGCAGGTTGTGCGCACGCTCGCCGACTTCTGCCACACCCATATTCACACCTGCAGGCCTGGGCCTGTACGAGTACATGCAACTGGCTGAGGAGTTGGGCGCCGAGACGGTGTGGGTCATCAACAACGGTGTCGCGCACGCGGGCTCCATTCCTACCGCCGATATACAGCCCTGGGTCCAGGTGTGACGCTCACAACCACGTCCTTGCTGACATCTTTGGTATGGCCCCAGCGCCGCTGCAATGGGCATGCTCGCCTCCATGATCGGCGCGCCCGCGGACTCCATTCCCACCTCCGACATCCAGCCCTGAGCCCAGGTCAGCTGCACCGCTTGCCCTTTTGGTGCTTCTCCCTGTACATGTTGCTTCCGGCCCACATCAGGCCCTCAGGCCTGCCGCTGCTGCCAGCCCTGCTGCCTGCTCCCAGCGGAAGGAGGCAGGACGCGGGCGCCAGCTGGCGGCGCCCTGGGCTCGTGAAAGTTTGCAACCTATGGGGTTTAGGGTTTAGGGTTTAGGGTTTACCTCATTGCCAGCCGGCCAGGTTGCAGTCTGCCCAGGGTGCGGGAGCATGGTTTCGGATACACACTGCAGGTTTGACCGAGAGTGCATTCTGACGGCAGGGACTCTGAAGCTGCTCGTCCTGATATGTTTCACCGGCAGGACGCACTCGATTCCGTGGAGTTTGTGACGGGGGTGGCGGACACGCGGTGGGGCGGCATGCGGGCGGCCATGGGCCACCCCGAGCCCTGGGCGCTGAATTACCTTGCCATCGGCAACGAGGTGAGCCAGCTGGGGTCGACCTGCTCAAGCGTGGTGGAATGGCGCTGAGGCTGTGCGGGGTCTAGCAGATGGCGCTGCATCAGGTTGGACTGCTTTACCTTCATGGTTGCAGCATGTGATGGTTTCTCGTTCCTTCACACACACTCCGGTGGTCCTGTCACCTGCAGGACTGTGGCATTCCATACTACCTGGGAAAGGTGCATCACCATCTTCGAGGCGCTGCGGGCGCACCACCCGCGCCTGCGCCCGGTGGCCAGATGTTCAAGACCGTTCATTTTCGTTATCCAATTGCAGGACTGCGGCAAGCCGTACTACCTGGAGAACTACGTCGCCTTCTTCGAGGCGCTGCGGGCGCACTATCCGCACCTGCGCCTCGTAGCCAACTGCGACCTGGGCGACGCGGCGCCGGTGGACCTGTATGACTGGCACGTCTACACAGGTGTGAAGACTGAGCCACCTTGTCCTTTTGGCCAAGGGACTGCGCTTCGATCGCTCTTGCCTTGCACGCTTCCGGCTATCGCATTCAACCCCTCCAGCCAAGGCCTGCCCTCCCACCCTGTGCTGTGTTGCGCGTCGCGGCGCTCGCCGTCTGCTGTGCTGTGCAGGCTTGACGCGTCCTTTCGGTTCGATAGTGTGCTCACCGCGCAGCTGTTGGGCTCATTACGTCAGCAGTGTGCTGCGGCTGCGCAGACCCGGCGACCCTGTTTGGCCTGCGGACGGCGTTTGACGAGCTGCGGCCGGGCAAAGACGCGCACGTGTTCGCCTCAGAATACGCCGTCACATCCGGCGGCGGCCGCGGCAACCTCATTGTGAGCAGCAGGAGGCACATCAATACATCAGCTGCTGCCCAAATCTGGCTCTGATCGCTACATGCGACAGCAGCATGTATCCCTGCCTTTTTCCGCTGCAGGGTGTGCATGTGACAAGGCCGGCATTCAGGTCTCAGGCGGTGGCAATGGCGCCACGTGCTGTCATTCTCGTGCAGCAGGACTCTTGTAGAAAGTCTGACGCAGCGCACATCACTTTGGTGCTGCAGCTTTGACGCCGCAGACATGGCACGACTCTCGCGGCTTGCGCTGCTGGGCGCAACCGCAGAGGCGGGTGCAGCTCGCGGCAGGTGAAAACCCTCTATCCTTAAATGTTGATATGAAGCTGGCAGACTGCAGACGATGACTATGTTGCACAAACAATCCCCTTGCAGGGCGCGATCGCGGAGGCGGGGTTCATGACGGGGCTGGAGCGCAATTCCGAGGTTGTGGAGATGGCGGCATACGCGCCATTGCTGGTGCACGCTGATGCCTACGGCTGGCCCACCAACCTCATCGTGTTCGACAACCACAGGTGCTCGCAGCCACAGCCTTGAGGTCTGAGGTGCTTCTGGCACGCTGTCGCATCGTCAGTGGGACATTGACGCCCTACTCCCCCAGTGTCCGCGTTGCATCTGCGTCGTTTCCAATTTCAAAGGACAGCATGCCCCACAGGGCGAAGCACACCTGCGCGAGGTCGTTCAAGGCACCTCGCCAACAGGCCTTCTCTGCACCTGCATGTTGGGGACTGATCCTTGCACCCTGTTGGGGACTGATCCTTGCACCCTGTTGGGGACTGACCCTTGCACCCAGTTGGGGACTGATCCTTGCACCCCGTTGGGGACTGATCCTTGCACCCCTTTCCCGCAGGTCCTTCGGCATCCCGTCGTACCATGTGCAGCGGCTGTTTGCGCAGCACCAGGGCTCCTGGAGCGTCAATGCTACAGTGACGGACCCGCAGCCGCTCGCGCTGGTCGCAGCATCGGTGACGTGCGATGCCGCCGCCTGTGCCCGCCTAGCCCTCAAGGTGAGAGTTTTAGGGTCTGACTTCGGCCCCCTGGAGGCCGCTGCTTCAGGCCTGCGGCACTGGAGGATTGTTCTGTCCTGGAGGGTGCAGTGCAGCCGGCTGGTCGGCTGGTCACGCAAGCGCCTGGCAATTGGCTGGCTCAGCAGGTGTGCAACCTACTGGTTGTTGAGAGGTGTTGACTGGCTCGCGACGTCCATCAGTGGCGCTGCTGCAGGTGGTCAACCTGGGGCTGTCGGCACAGAACGTCACGGTGTCAATGCCCGGCAGCCGCGGCGGCGGCGGCGCCGCCTGGGACGTGGCCTCCAACGGCAGCCTGACGGTGCTGAGCGGCGCCGACCCGCTGGCCGAGAACAGTTTCGAGCAGCCCCTGAAGGTGGGTGTTATGGCATCTAGGGTTTACCCTAAACCCAAACCCTAGACAGCGCACCGCGCGGCCGACGTGTGGGCAAGCTGCCGCATTGGTCAATACTGCCTCATGTTTGACAGGGAAGTGCTGGGCTTCTGAACATGTGCTTACCTGCTGCAGGACAGACAAGACAGGTGCTGAATGCCTTCATCAAGCGCAGGTGGCGCCGCAGACGAGAGACCTGCAACACCTGGGGGCCAGCTTCCGGCTGGAGCTGCCGCCGCTGTCGCTCAGCGTGGTGCTGCTGGACATGGAAGGCGGCGACCGGGTGGCAGCGGCCGCTGCTATCAGCGGCGGCGGCGGCGGCGGCGGCGGCCGCAGCGCCGTGCAGGGGGCGTACGCCGACGCTGGCGTTTTCGCCGACGCCGGAAACAGCCGCCGCCCGCGGCCTGTAGACCAGATGTAGACCAGATGTAGAATGCAGACGAGCAGCACCAAGGAACTTGTAGATATGGACCGCTCCTTGGCGTTGGGATGGCGTGTAAATGAGCGGCCACCGCAGTTCTGACCGTGTATCAACTGTTCTTCAGGATTGCCCCCATGTAATGTAAATTTGTAGCCTGTTATGCTGACACGCCGACCAGTGCATGGACTTAAATGGGTTCAACATATTACACCACAAAATCCACTTCATCGGTGTGTTTAGCTATCTCCGGACTCAAAAGATACCAGCTATCTCTGCTGTGAGCGAAATAATACCTGTGCTTGTATCCTAACACGACAAAGCTACACTGCTCCTCTCTAGCGCAGGAATGCGCATTGGCGGCGTTGGAATATGCCAGCATATCTCAAATGAGGCTACAGGCCCAAATACAATGTAGTAGATCGAATGGCGTCAGCTGAATGCTCGCCACATTGATAGGCCTCCATCCAAAGAACAAAATTCAACGTGAAAAAGCTGCGCTGTCGTCTTTACGTCACGCTCGTACACCAGGGTGACCGTACGTTCTTTACTTGATCTTCAAACCCACCACCTTCTCTTCACCTCGTCACATCACGATGCGGAAGTCGTGGTGCAACATCGTCCTCCTTGGCACCTGTAGGCCACAGAACCACAATAGCCCGACGCCGAGGCCGCCTAAGCACAGCGACGCACCGTCAAAAGGCCTGGTGTTAGCGACTTGTTCGCGCAGCAGGGGAAGTGACGAGTGTGTGTGTGTGGCACAGATGTATAGAAAGGTGCTTGCAACGATGTTTGAAATGCATGCAGGATATCATGGCTGCAGTGGTGGCCATCTTTCTCTTCAATCCGGCAACTGCATGCAGTGCGCACTCTGATCGACTAGCTTGCTGACGTGTTTCGCACAGTGTCCCTTTGTACATGGGGCTTGATTGGTGCGTTTACACGAGCAGAAACAGGTATCAGATAGAGTTGCGCGTGATGCGTGACGCGATGTGTTCAACTGCGGCACGCTGTGCAGGCGGGCGGTCGTGGGATCCTACGGGCTGCTGGGAGCGACCGGTCGGGGAAAGCCTCGATCCATTTTGCTTGGAGCATGCCGGCGTTAAAATAGCAACCCGCCTGTGAGGTGAGTCTGCACATCGTCCGCCAACCGAGGCGCTGTAATTGCGGCAGATCTCTTCCCTGCCAGTGTCTGCGTTGCGTCATCATGCTGGCGTCAGCGTCCTACTATGCAACGTCCTTCCCCCCTTTTTCTCCAAGAAGCGAGTTGTTGGCATTGTTGATTCCCATTTACAATTGTTCAACGTCGCTGCGACATCGCGAGGTGTCACAATCGTTGTGTCTTGTGACCAATAACCACAAGTCCTGTTGATGACCGCTTCTGGTACAACTCTGAGTCAACTGTGCCTGCCGGGCGACTAGAGCGACGTTGATCAGCCCTTGGATGGATGCAGCTCCTCGCAATGCCCCTCCATGCATCCCGTGATTGCCTGTCAATCGTGCGGCGGCATGCCTGCTGCACAGGCCGCGATGGCCGTGCGCACCGCGCACGCTCTGGTGCTGGCTGCTCTCCTGCTGGCGGCTGGCGCGCGCGGCCAGAGCGTTGGGAACTCCCCCGTCTCCAACGACCCCGTGGAAGTCGTGTCCGGGCTCAATCTATTCCAGTCTGTGGACGGCATCGGCAACTTTTCGGGTCGCATCCTCACCTCCACTGCTGCCGCAGACTCTACCAGCCTGGTTGCTGGCAGGAACGACACTGACGGCTGGTTCGACCACTTCGCGTGCGATGCTCTGCCTCCTGACCCTTCTTTGCCACATCTGATTCGATCCGCATGCAGCCCTGCTGCGCGGCTCGGATTTTGCTTGGCCTCTGTCGCCCCGTCGCACTGTGCAATGCAGAACCGGTGGGCCGCGCGGCCAGGCTCAAGTGTCGGTGCCACACCGATACTGACGGCGGCCGCTTCTCTTTGATGCGCAGGACCACCGCACTGAGCGACAGCGCCCTGAACGGCGTCGATAACGCTCTGAGCATCGCCAGCCTGGCGACGGATACCGGTACCGTCATGCAGCCCTACCTGTGGCTGGCGGACACCAATGGTGAAGTCGTGTACAAGGTCGACACCACCCTCAACGGCACAGACGCCATCGTCGGCGCCTACGCCTCTCGGCCATCGGCTGTCTACGGCAACCCCGCCGCCTTTGCCGTGTTGCAGAACGGCGATGCCTTTGTGAGTCCTTCCCTCCTGCTTCGATGTCATCTGAGGCTCCTCACTGCTTTGATCCGCCTGTCCTGTGCCCCTGCCGCTCGGCCTGCCATATTCACATGCACAGCGCTGGAGTGCCAGTTTGCCTGCTAGTTTGTATTCAGGTTTCTGCTGCCCATAGTCCAGTTGCCTCGTTAACATAGTAGTACTGACCCATCGCACCCGCTTGCTGCAGGTCGGCGACGCCTTTACCTTCGGCCTCTCCGAGACCGGCTCGCTGACCAAGATTCAGAGCGACTCTGCGACCTGCGGAGGCCCCACCTCCACCGGCCTCGGCAACCTCCTCGGCTGGCCGTCCACTGCCACCGGCGCCATCACGGTGAGTGTCAGACCGGCACGCTCAGAGCTGCTTGACCTGATCAGCATTCTGATTCAAAGCACGGATGCATAGCGAAAGACGGGTCGCTTGCGACTCACTCAGGTGTGGCATCTGCTTGTACAGATGCATCATCCATATGGTGCCACGGGCATGTTATTGCAGCGTAAATCATGATCAGCTCACAGACGCTGCTTGCGCCTGCACTAGACGTTTGACGAGACCGGCACCGCCAACGGCAGCGTCCAAGGCCTGATGGGATCTGTCAACGACACAGCCGACGCGTGCGTCAAGAGCTGGATTGACCTGGGCGCCATAGATGCTGGCGCCAACATCGTGTCCATTGCCGCTATCGGCGCCGACGGCTTCGACAACGTGTACACGCTGGCCGTGAACGAGCAGACCCGCTTCTCCGGCTTCCTCAAGGTCTACGTCACGACCGCCGCAGACGGCCTGCAGGTGAGGCGGCATGCCTGGTCAGCTGGCAGCTCCGTTCATCTCAGAAGTTTGTCTACATGAGCTCGCACATCTGTAGCCGCAAGTGCTCTGTGTCCGCTCTGCTGCCGCTGCTGTGCTGCTGCTGCTGCTGCTGCAACATTCAGTAGGGTGAGGTGAAAACTAGCTGCTGACCGTGTGGATCGTTGCCGTCTGCAGCAACTGCTTCTGGATAGCTATCAAGACTCCAACAAGATTCGAAACCTGGATGTCAATGACACTGTCATCACTGCCACCAGCGACGGTCCCAGCGCCCCGGGCGGCTCTGGCCTCGGTGTGTCTTTCATTCAATTGAGGAATACTCAAAATGCGCCGGGCCCGCCTGCAAGCTGCTCTTTCCCACCTGCACTTCTCCCCTCCCGAATCCGCCGCAATGGCTTGTCCCTGTGGGGGCCTGGCGGCATCGGAAATGTTTCCTTGACCAACGATCGCTGCTGTGATGCTCTGCAGTCGTCGACAAGTGGGGCTGCCTGTGGAGCGGCGGCGGCACCTACATCAAGGACTTTGGCGGCGCTGTGGGTCGCAAGCACATCGCCATTCGCATGGACACCACCAACCCCAGCAAGGGCATCCAGTACTTCGCCGTCGACCACGAGACCCAGGTGAGTACGCTCGGCTGCTGCCGCCCAAAGCCCCAGCGGCTGACGACGCGCCTGCTGTCATGCTGACACTGTTCTGTTGTCGCAGAATGGATAGGTCACTGTGCTGAAAGATCCGTTCGCAGGCGCAGGCGCTGGCGTTCAACAACGACGGCAACCTGTGGGAGTCCGGCAGCGGCGGCGCGTCGCTGATGCAGATCGACCCTGTCACCATCGGCCACGTCTGGACCCCTGACGCCGTCGGCATCACCGTCTTCGTCGGCCTGGACGGCACCACCGCCATCAACCTCCTAACGAACCAGGTGCCTGCACTTTGCACCAATTCCAGTTGCAAGCAGGGTCGCAGTGTGTTTCGGATCTCCGCCTCTTTGCATGGCCCTTGGAGTGATGCGTTCCGTGGCCATTCATGCTGTGCATCGGCCGCCGGCTGCAGATAGCTCACACCACTCCGTACGGTGCTGCAGGGCGACTGCGCCGGCGACACCTGCTGCGAGCAGGGGGGCTACAACACCGGCATCGCCGTCGCGCGCCAGACGGGCGAGGTGTACATCGCCAACGAGTGCCCCACCGGCAAGGTCATGCACCTGGACAGCGCCGGCAACTTCCTCGAGGTCCTCAGCGTCGGCGCCTACCCCTCCGCCATCCAGGTGTGGCGCCCCCACTGCGCACAGCAAACAAACCACGTCAGCCCCGCACACATATGTGCCCGACTCTGTCTGAAGCTTGCAGTCAGCTGCGCAAGTGGCTCAGCAGCGCCTACATGCTTGAGACACACTATGCAGCCGTGTCCAGTTGCCATTCCGTTTGCCGATCATTGCGTCCTGAAGCTGCCTGCGTTTGCAGACGGACGCCGCCGACACCATCTGGGTGCCCATTCTGGCGAACCCCGGCACCAACACCACCGGTGCCGGCGGGCAGACCACCTCGCTGGTGACCATCGCCCGCGGCACCGGCGGCGCCCCCGCCACCACGGTCGCCCTCACCAGCCTGCCCTACCTGGGCGGCATCGGCGACCAGACCGGCCGCTACACCGCGCAGCCGCCGGCGACCGGCACCTGGACCTGGGTGCACGACACCAACTACCCCGGTGCGTTTTCGCATGGAAATACCACACCGACAAGCACGAGACAATGACAAAACGCAGCTCCTTGTGAAGTCGAGGCGCATTATCTTCTGAGAAGCGTGGGTCGACGTGCTTCCCGATACCGGCGACGGCGCCACCTCCTCCTTTGTCGGGCTTAACTACACGACGTTGAACGTCAGCAGCGTCACCGACCCGTCGCTCATCGTCGTTGCCGCCACCTCCCACACCGGCGTTGACGGCTCCTGGCAGCCCGTCGGCGGCCAGCCCATCGCCGACTCCGCCACCACGCTGGCCCTGCCCGCCGGCCAATACATCAGGGTGCATGCACTATTCACCCTGCTGCGCTTGGGAGATGTTCAGAGCACGTCTGATGTATGTAATGCAAATGTGGTGTAATGCAGCAGCTGCTGCGCTCTTCCACCTCACTCTCTCGCACCAACAAGGCTTCAGCTGGAGGCGTACATTGTCCGCTGCCGACGCGCATCGGCATTGCTGCAACGATCGTGTGCTGGCTGTCTGTTTAGGAGTTGCTTGATTTGCATGCCGCAAGCATCCGAGTGCCTTCAAGATCCTACTTATCTAAGGATTCCTTTCACAGCCACCTTTGTGCGAAGCGGCAAGCTGGCGCCCGAAATCGGACCCCAGGCCTCTGGCGTGACGCCGCTGCTGCGACAGTTCCAGATGCGGCCGCGCAACAACTGGCCCACTGCCACCTGCACAGCTCGCACAGTCGACGCCGACATCCCCACGGATCAGGCCGTGAGTGCACCTGCAATAAACCCCATCAAGTCTGAACAAAGCTGAACAGTGCTTCACCACTGACCAGTGATGCGCCACCCTGTCGCTTGCCCTGCTTCCTTTCATATCTGCCGCTTCAGACAGCTGCATCCACACAAATTTGCAGCAGAACTACAGCTGCCAGCCGGGCGCCAGAAGCATGCTCCTCAAACTTTCATGCTGTGACTCAGCTCCGCCGCAACTCTCTGCCTCGCAGTCGGACTCAACATATGGCACGACCGCCACCGGCCGAATATGCGGCGCGCTCCTAGTAGGCAGCGACACCGCCGTCAACGCCGGCTCCTACGATCCCGACACGGCAGAGTGGGATTCCATCAAGCCGATTGAGCACACCAGCGAGTTCTACTTTCCCATCCACTATGCGATGGTGCGCAGCTTCATTCGCTGTACGGCTCCCTTCAATTCAGGCCGCTTTCAGGTTCATGGAGCAAAGGCTCCCTGCCTGAGTCCTGCCGTCCGCCGCCTGCCTGCACTATAGCTGCCATATATCGCAGTCCTCTCCCCAAGCCCAGCCAATCCGAGAAGCAAAGTGTTGTACTTCGGTCTCATCCCTATGCGCAGGTGTCAGACACGCAGCGGTGGACCCTCTCCACGCTCTCAGTGATTGACGCCCACGGCGGCACCAATCAGTGCTCGGATCGCGTCAACATCGTCGACACACAGCCTCCGGTGTGGAAGTCGGAGTTCAACCTGAACAACGGGACCGCGCCGCTGTCCGGCGACCTGTCCGACATCAGCACCCTGTGCATCTGGCCGCCCAACTTCAAGTACTACTGCTGGCTGGACGTCACCTCCAATGACCAGGTTTGCTTGTTGACACGCTTTTATTCATCTGCCCTGTGCCGCCTGATTGTGTCCCAATTCGATCTCGAGTCAATGTCCTGCGGGCTGCCAAGCAGCCCTGCTGCATGTGAAGCACATGCACTGTCTGCACCGGCTGGGAGATCCATAGCCTATACAGTACTACTACCTAGTAGGCTGCCTGCCGCCTCGCCTGTTCACGTTTGGCCCAGGCACACAGCGCTGGTCAGCCTTCGGTCCCGCTCCATGTACGTCGACCTCGCTATCACACTGAGTCGACCTTCCTTGCTTCTCGCAGGTGATCCCGCTGTACGACAACTGCGGCGGCTCCGTGCCGATTGGCAAGCAGGTGGACGGCTTTGTGTGCGACGACTCCGATCCCCGCAGCTCCGAGGGCGACTGCGTGCTGTATGCCACCGGGCCTACCGACCAGCCCAGCACAAAGTATAACCTGTGCGTCATGGCGCAGCGCCGGTGAGGCTTCGTGCCTTTCCATTCCTACCTCCGATCACTCATCGTGGTCTCTGCATGTTGGCTCAACAGTTTTCAGTGAAGAGAATATAGTGCTCAGAGGTGCAGCCTGAGGCATTCAGCACCCTTGTCAGCTGCTTTGTCATCAGCATGCACAGCCGCGATTCTGAAATATCCTGCATTGCACCTGCGACAGCTGCTCTCATCAAACAGCAGACGCACGTCTCAGCCTCTGCTGCGCCACGCAATCCGCCTGGTGGTCTTGCTCAATGCGCCATGATGCCTGCTACTCATGCTGATTGTTTTGCCGCCGTGTGCTGCCGCTGCAGGACTGCGTACACAAATACCGCCCGTGTGTACCAGGCCAATTTAAATTGGCCTGGTACATGCATGGCCTGTCGGCGGAGGCATGGGAGCGCTCTGCCCCACCGTCTGACAAGCACTCGGAGCGACCAGGCGAAAGGCAGTCGGAAAGGCAGCTGCTGCTGCCCAAAAGCCCAGCAGCAGCAGCAGCAGCAGCAGCAGCAGCAGCAGCAGCAGCAGCGGCGGCAGCGACAGCAGCAGCAGCAGCAGCAGCAGCGGCGGCAGCAACAGCAGCAGCGGCAGCAGCAGCAGCAGCAGCAGCAGCGGCAGCGACAGCAGCAGCGGCAGCAGCAGCTGGCGACGCCCACGTCTTTTTCGCGAGGGGCACGGATGACTACACCGCCAGTCGAGGCGGCGTCGGCGCCAGACAGCAGCGCCAGCGGCGGCAACGTTGCAAGCGTCAGCGTGGTGGATGCCGCCGCTGGCGCCACGGTTGCCGACAGCACGACTGCAGACGCCGCAGCCAGTGCCGGCGGCGCTGAGGAGGCAGCAGCATGCCAGGCCGGCAACACTTGGGGACATCAGGTCGGAAGGAAGCTGGCAATGTGCTCACAGTTCTTCACAGGACTTCTGACACGAGACGCGGCTGCAAACGTGACAACGTAGTCTGTTTGATTCTCCAGGCAGAAGAGGGTGCGGGCACCGCGAAGCTGGCGTCGGCGGAGGAGGATGTGGCGGCCAGCACGCTGCTGGTGTTCCTGCCGCAGCATAGCACAGCGGCATTGCTGCTGCCGGAGCGCAACATCTTCCTGTACAACCTGGATGCGGGTGTGCACAGCCTGGTCAGCCTGGTCGTATGCCTTACTGCCGTGGTGGTCAGATTGCAATAACACAGGACGTTGCATGCTTGCACCGCCTTCATGCTGTGCGCCTGACTTCTTGCAGCTTGCGTGCGGCTGAGCATCAGGAAGAAATCTGGTTGCCGATCATCGCCGATCGGATCAACAGAGCGCCCCCTGATAGCGGCTTTGGCGTCGCAGTCGCAAGCGCACTGGCGATGGTGCTGGGGAACAACAGGGCGGGCGTCTTCCTGGGGT
>JAABUL010003395.1_pt1 | contig 23702 bp, 30 predicted proteins | sample 5559151 | NCBI WGS metagenome assembly JAABUL01 (sample SAMN10711876, study PRJNA513368) | rock metagenome | isolation source: Antarctica rocks | place: Antarctica: Victoria Land, Pudding Butte sud | reverse complement strand
GCTCTCTAGTAATTTACGAAAGTTAATCTTAAAAGTCTGAAGTAAGCGCTAAACCTAGGGGGATCTACGTACTACTAGGGTTGCGGTCTCCGGGATAAAGCATATTGACATCTCCGACGGAGCTCTCTCCGCAGAATTCTGCGGCAGAGCCCGTTATCCCATACCACGGCGACAAATTACTTTAGTGTCAGTCAAAGTTGAAGCACACTCATTCACGCGTTCGCAACGGGGTAGGCAGGCATCGGGGGCTTCAGGGTCTTTTCTTTCCACCAGTCAGAGTGTGGAAGGAACTACCTCCGCGCGCCACGGAGCCTCCAGATGCATCGAAGTTCTGAGTCGTGAACACCCATTTTGTGTTCCGATAATGGAAATGATATGCGCCAAAAAGTCCCCAAATCTGACACTCATTAAAGTAGGCCTCTCCTAGAGTGCAGGGGGGTTCGCCCTATGTTTCAGCGCACCGACTGTTGTTAAGTTACTTATCAGCATTCTAGTGCGATTCCTTCAAATTATAAAGGTGCTGGTATAATTCTATTAGCGAACAGAATGTGTCATTCTCCCGAGACCAGAAATTGTTCATAGAGTAGCCTTATTATCACTCGGATCTTGTACCGTAGTCCCGTCCAAAAAACGTCATCCCAAATGCTCGGAGCGACGAGGAATTCGGATCATCCCAAGTGCATGTAATCACCCTCAAAACGTGACAGGAAACTGCCGTCGGATTGACTATAACTTACCCATGTCTTCATATCATGCGGCGCACGTTTAGTTGATCGCAAATTGATCGTATCAAGGATTCTTGAGCATTTTCCAATCTCACACATACATTGCCATTGCCAGCGACTTTTCATCGGTCGCCGGCGACTTCCATCGAATAGCGACTTGCCTTGGTCTCGCGCTAGATCTAAGAGGCATCATGGAGGACCCGCAGGAATCATCTCAGACGTCGGTATCACCACCATCTAAGGCCGCTGGCTTTGAGTCCACAACATCTGGCCAAGTCATGCCTGGCACTTCCAGCGGAACAGGCAGGAGGAGAAAGGTCCCTGATTCAGTCACTCCTAATGCGTGTACCAATTGCAAGAAAGCAAGAGCCAAGGTAAGGCGCGTGAATGGGTCTCGGGGTCCACCACTTGCTGAGGCTTATATAGTGTGATGGGGTCAAGCCGGCCTGTAGACGATGTGTGCACCGGAATGTTCGAGAGTCTTGTTATTATGAGATGCATGCCAAAACGGCGAAAGAACAAATAATACGCGAAATCCAACGTTTGCAGCGTAGGAATGAACATCTCGAGCAAGAAATGGACACGTTAGGCGAGCGGAATGAACACCTCGAGCAAGAAACAGAATTGCTGGGGAAGAAGAACAGCTGGATAGAGCAGATCATACGCTCACTTCAGAATGATGGACAAGGCAATGAAATCATCAATCGACTCAAGCGCGGCGAGTCTCATCAAGCTATTGCAGAATCGCTGGGTCGACCATTGATTGGGGAGAGCAACACGCCTGTGTCTCCAAGCACCGAGCACAAGATTAGCCAAGCCATCGAACAATATCACAAAGATCTGGTTGAAAACCATGATCCTCGCTATTGGACCAATGTTACTCGAGACCCACAGCTGATTGAACATCTCATCATCCTATACTTCACGTGGATACATCCTGTGCATATGAACCTGGACGAAAGACGGTTCATGTCTGGCTTTAGAAATTGCTCAGATGTGTACTGTTCTCATGCCCTTGTGAGTATCATCTGCGCTATGTCGTGTCACCTCCTATATGATATCGACGCAGATGACGATTTGACGAAAGGCGCGGTTGACTCCCTGCGGGACCGTTTTGTAGATGAGTCGCGAGGCCTAATGAGGACCGTGGACTACCGGAAGATGACCACAGTGCAAACATACGTTATAATGTTCTTGGCTGAGTTTGGCTCCGGCCATGGTCTTATTGCCACCTCCCATCTAAGGCTTGCGGTAGAAGTCTTGATGGAAATGCAGAATTCGGATCAGTCCCAAGAAGCAGAGGAAGTGGGAGCTTGGGGGATACTGACTCTTCACACGTGTGTATAGCCCTTGATGTCTTCAAAGATAGATTATTGATGAATATTAGCGCTTGGTCAGGATTCATATATCAGAAGCCACAAGCTTCCATATCACCACGAGCCCTCCCATTTTCCGGCGACATCTTGGACGATGGTGAGGGTGATAATACATGGCGCCTATACAAGCATCCAGGTGATAGCGGTGTTCCAGATCGATTAAGCCAATCGGTGGTGACTGCGTCAGAGCATGCCAAACTCTTTCGGACTGTACATGAAAGCATCCTCGCATATTGTGGCAGTCGTGGTAAGGTTAGCGCCCAAAAACTGCTGGACATATACGAGCGGTACATGGCATGGAAGGATGGATTACCACACGCACTTCGCGAACTTGATAACGATCCGCTCCCTCATGTTTTATTCCTACAGTAAGCCAACCCACTGCGTCCCGCACAGAGGTAAAGCGATGGCTTACACGAATGTGATCCTAGCATCCAATACCACACTGCACTAGTGCAACTCCTCCAACCCATGCTTTATGCCGACAACATGGGTGTAGTTTCGTACGATCTGCTTCAGGGCCTCATCGTACAGTACGCACACGCTGGTCTGGGCCTCCTTCAGCAATATCGGAGTGCATACAGTAACTCCTACCTCTCACCAATGCAGCTCGTCTGTATGGTTCTACTCTGCGATACCGCGGTGCACTATGACGCCGTTGGTGAAGCAACTACTCAGGTAATACATTTCTGCCTCACCTCCCTTCAAGATGCCAAACGCGGCTACCCGGTTGCTGGTCCTCTGCAAAAGATGTTTCGTAACTCCTTATCCGAGTACAACATCCCCGTGCCGGATGACCTGGAGCGTTTGATTGGGGCGTCCGCACGCATTAGTCCTGAGGAGCTACTGGACGCTTTCACGAGGCCAACATATCGGCAACCGATCGCACAGATAAGGCCTAACATGGACGCCAACTTGGCAACAGATTTCCTTGCCAGCTGGCAGCACGTCTTCTCCGAAGATCGAGCCACGCAAGACTTGTCGTGGGAGACTGGTAGAAGTGGTCACGACAACGGCAGAGGCAAGAAGTCGGACATCGGCTCGATTCTTAATCCCTGAGTAACGGAGGTATCAAACGAGACAGAATGACTCCAGGGCGGCGGAGCATATTGCCGGACGAGTGAGATCTCGATGACAGGTTCGCCACGCGGAATTAACATCCTTTCTGCTACGTGATACATCATGCTGGGACATACATGGCTTACCCTCCTCCATCTGAGTTCGAGTGAGCTGTGCAGCCTTGACAAGTGAGACGTGCCTGTCAGGGATGAAGACGGTGGCGGTAGTTGGCGACGCCCGCTGCTGTCATCTTTGGCATCATCCGTGAAGGACGAATATGCTTGTCTGATCCAGTCCAAGTGCAGTCGGCAACGATACGGATCTGTAGAAAAGCGATGCGTCGAAGTCATGCCAGAGATGACATTTCTTTCATGTAAGGTAAGGTATGCTGCGATGCGTGGTTTGTGCATTTTGATTTGCTAGCTTCTCCGAGTGGCAAATTTCCAGGGCTCCACCAAGCCTTGAATTGCTACGGCGGTCCCTCGGTCCGTCCATTTCAACATTCGCCTCACTGAAATGGCCCATTGGGCTCGTGGAAGATGCAAAGAGTGGTTATGATGTCGACTATGATGCAGCTAGATACTACAAAATTAATGAGAAGAAAAGCAAATGTTAGCTCATATAGAACTACCGTAGGTGCTTATGTCTACCATGCCACGCCCTCCATCGCCGGGCTCCTTCCCGGGATTCCTCACCTTACATCCATTGCCTAGCGATCGGAATCTGCATTCACATCTGCATCAGATTCGCCTTCATCTCCACCTTCAATATCCTTCCACAAGCCATCTACATCGCCACCGGCCCTCTTCTCTGCAAGGATTCTTATCCATTGATTAAGATGGTGACCCAGAAGATGACTTGTACTGCGATCCATGAATCCAGCCAGTCGGTGCTGGCCATTCATCATTCGCTCGACTGGTACTACATTGTTGGTCCGGGGATCTAGCTCATATGCGTGTCACTTTTCCAAATACATCCTCACGCCACATTTGAGCTCCAGGAAGATTGTCGACTCGGAGACGGTATAAGAGGTGGGGCAGAGGCGACGAGAGTTTCGGCGGCTATGTCTGGGGACATCATCTGGAAGCAACGGCAGCGGTCAAGGCATATAGTGAACAGCTCAGAGGATTTAAACGTCCCAATGGAGGCAACATCAACCTGTCCGAGGCTGAGTAGCCAGAGTGGGTGTGTATACGCCCGGATACTGATGTACTCAGGGCAGATCTGAAAGAGGCGAAGGTAATGTTGATGTTGATGTTCCAGATTACTGGTCTGATATGGAAAGCATTGCTCTGTATCCTTTATCAGTACAATGAAGCATTGACGACCTAGCTGTACAGCAACTAAGCAAATTCTCCGAGCAATCATGATAGCAGAATTCATTGTAACAATCCTGGTGTTGCAGCAGGAACAGCGATCACAACACAAGCTCAACAGAAATGCAAAGCCTTTCAGAAGCCGTCGAGAAAGTAATTGGATTAACTAGCCAAACGGTGGCAATACCGCGAGGAGCAGAAACATGGCTTCGAGGTCAACCGGAGAGGTACCAATTCAACTTTAGACAACCCTCAGGCTTCAAACTTGACTTTGCTCGCAGAGCCTTGTTCAACAAATGTCAAGACTATGACAAGGCTACATATATTGCAATGCGTGGCGATCGGTGGATATCTGGCTCGGAAGGAGGAAGAGAGCGGACCTTGGGTGGCGCCGTGTTCAATGGGTTTAGGAAGCCTACTTGGTGTACGCAGCAAACGAATACGGGAATTGAATCTCATCGCACGGAATATCGTTCCGGTATCACTCGAACGACATAGTGTTTTGCACGTCCGTGGTAGATTCATGATGGCGAACCAAAAGGCTTCACTGCCGTAAGAGCGCTGCTAGGCTGATGTAATGGATGGGCTGTTGCAACGGCGGTATATCATTTGCTACAGTACAGAACGTTTTATTCGAAGCAAGTAGTGATTGCCAATAGCCTTCTCCTTCTGTCGACTTATGAAACATGCGATTACGGGTTACGTGCAGTGGCGCATCCGGTCCTGTATGAACGGGTATACCGTATTCGCCACGATATGCAGTCGACATTACCTTTTAGAGTCTTTCAGCCCCGACAGATCGACATGTGCCAAGTAATGCCAATTAGTGCTATGTTGGGTTTTCAGCAGACTTGAGCCGTAATGGTAAGTGGGACAAGCGTCGAAGAGTTGTTGGTTGGCCAATTGCTCTGGCCGGCGGACCATGCTCCGCTGGCAGAAAATGACGTTGGCTTATCAAAGGTCTGCGGAGCCACCCGAACGCGCCGGACTAATAGGGCCGGGCACCCGAGGTGTTTAGCGTATTCAAGACTCCTCCACATCCTTGGCAGAACACGTAAATTTCCTATCTCTATAGAGCAATCTGCGTAGTAGTTGATTATTCTAGTGACACAAATCTATAGCGTCTTGATTCTGTAAAATGAAGCGATACGTAACCTCTTTAGATATAAACCTTAGATGGGACTTGATTACTGCTGTACGTGTCCAGTGCCAAGGTTACGCAAGTGTCTTGAATACGCTAAATAACTTTACGGCCGGACAGTAATAAAGTGATGGCTCTCCCAACGCCCAAACAGGTTCTCCTACAATGGCGGATGAGGGATAATGAGAGGCAGGGAACGTGGTATTGATTGGGCAACGAGATGATGCTGTGATAAAAGTTGTACCGCATCATCGTGCTCATCTCTGTAAGCTTTTCCAGAGTCAGGTGCCGCGTGGCTGCCGCTGGATCTTTCTCTGTATCATGCGCGATGTACTCGTAGGTAGGCATTCAGGCTCGGCTTTACACGTGAGATGTACCAGCTACCCACCCTTTTTCCACCTTGATCTCCTTTCGTTAAAATCTTCTCTGTCTTCCACCTTCAAACAGGACCAAAATCGAGGAGTCAGAGCCCGGGGCAGCCCCTAGTTTAACCCGCAGCCTCAGCCATTTAGCGCAAATGGAGGCGATCTACCTCCCAATCGAGGATCATTCGTCACAGGGGCCAACGAGGGTCCAGCGGCTATGAGCAACGAAGATCTAGGATGAATCTGGGTGGGAAGCGAGAAGATGACTACGCCACTTCACTGAGGGACGAACGTATCCCCTGACCTGTGAATTCGTAATCACCATGCCTACTCGCTACTGCCGACAAGCTATGTAGTGAGAACAGCAAGAGAGTTAGAGGTATTGGTAATCAGCGACGCATTTCCGCTCCAGAAGCAGCAGACATTGAAGCGATCCAAGAATTTGGCACGTCAATTGAATCTGTCAAGATCTTCGACATGATGCCGATTAGATGATGTCGTTGAGATCTGCAGCTCAGCGAACGCTGTTCGGGATGGTCATCATATTAGATGACCTATGTACGGACGCGACTGACGAAGTGCAAGATGCAGTGAACGAGGAGCATGTGGTTACTTGGGGTTTACCACATGCGTGCGTGATTTGACGTAAACTTATCCATTATTTTCTGTCTCTTTCTCTTCGTGCTACAGGATTCATGTCCATATTGATGCTGCAATACTCAGCAAGGCGGATATCCTTCAAAATCCTGGTCAGAGGACACCCATCGTCATTTGATTCTCTACCGTCACACTCAGCAGAGAGTTCCCAGACTCCGTGCGTGACCTTCCTGGCTTTGCCATCAAATTTGGCGCTGTAGAAGATAATATCGGCTTGAATTGGGTGTGCAATCGCTCGGTCATTGCGAGATTGTACTGATCCGTATGCAGTCTATCTTTTTCTGCCGTGACCCTATATAAAGGCCGGATGTTATTTGTTCTTAGCATCGTAACCCGAAGAAATTCCTCCTCATCCACGATGCTACGTTCGACTTGCTGGCCTGTACCCGGAAGGGTAAGAGTACGCTCTACTGCTACCCGCAATTATACTGACATGAAAGTCTAAGCGAATATGCTGGGTTGATTTTCTTAACGATCACGCTGACCCCAATGGCTAGATCCATTATCATGGTTATGAGTTCCATACGTTCAAATGGTACATTTAGTCAATCTACTGGTGATTGGGGTTGTATCATTGACCTCGGTGCAGGGCGAACAAGGGGTACAATTCGTGTACATCAAATACCACTTTCTCGCCGAGCAAGTTCATAAAGGATTAACTGACCCAAAGCAATCGAGGTACATGGCGCAGATTCCGACTATTTGAAGAGAAAGCTCTGAGACCTTATGGAAGAGGGCATAGAGGTAGCCTGGGAGGCAAATTTGTAGACTATGCAGTCCGAGGCTGCTGACGCTAGTAAGCTGGGTTTCGACTCCTTTGATGTCACCAAGGGTAAGCTTAATCACAGTAATGGGTACAGCGCTTTCCATGACTGACAACACTGTGCATAGTCTGACCTCGAGACCAGTGTCCAGTACGAAAACCTGCTAACAAAAATTATGGTTGGTATTTACTTCTGCCTGCTAGATATCTAGATGAAAGAATTTGGCCGCCTGGTTCTGAACAAAACCCCCAAGAACTATCACCGGGATGTTGAACGAAGCGCTTTCTCCTTGAGGAGTATCGTCCCAGCATCGAAGACTCTCTAGAGCCACTACTCTATTTCCGCATATTTTTCTATCGCGACGCCCAATACCACGGCATTGGCGTCAGCACTACCCCAGCTTCCTATCAATTGCCATTTTATGGCCGATAACTACAGTAGCCCCATCCTCGGCAATCAATTGCGCGTCGACGCCCACCATGGAGGCAATAAGCAGTACACGCCAGACAGCTTCTCTACTATGTCCAGACTGGACACGGTAGAAGCACCCTGTGCTGTTTCCATATACGTCATCTCGGGCAAATTTTACTATGCTCAAGAGGGTAAGCAGTCAGAGTACGCGTAGGCTACGGAACTTTACAATTAGGGGTTGAGCGATGAGCTAAGAGACAGTATGCATCAAAACACTGCGAAGACGGATGTCATATCAAGGAACCGATCATACAGGTATTTCATTCCAAGCCTCTACCTATGCTAACCGAAGCCGCTGAATTCCAACGTAGAAGCAGTACATGGCACACAACTACCCCGAGATCATTCACGATATTCTACCAGACAAGCACTTCGAGTTTTCCGAAGTCGAGGAGATGTCAAAAGAGGCTCACAAATTTCACCAAGAGCCAAAGTTCGCTCTGGGTGAGAATAATCGCTTGGCTGGGTACGTACGATATGTAGGTCTGATCGATGTTCTGGAGGTTGTCGCACAAGGTCCTGTATCTACGGCATTCGACGACCTACCTGCAATGATCCAGACAAGTCGGAGGGAACATGTTCATCAAGATGTATTCTTGGTTCCTCAATGCATCATTAACAACCTTTGCGTTGTATTGGATCTTTCATTGCTTTAGGCTCTTACGAATTCCCATCCGACATTAGCACAAAACGCTACACAGGTCGCATATCTGAGCAGGGTCTCTACCAAATTGGATGAGCTCTGACGTCCGCCGCAAACATGTTACCGTAATATGAATGGCGCGCTAATACCCTAAGGCTTTGTAATCTGGTATAAGGCGTCTTGTGCGGTTATACAGAATCCTAGCAACGCCGAGCATTACCGCATGGTTGAGGGTCACTACCCGTTTTCTATATGCCTTCTGATTTGCTATTCGCAGGTGTTATGCATGTATTGGCATGCAGCGGGTATCAAAGAGCAGGGGCTTTCATATATCCAATTAAATGCCACACTCTTACATTCGCCCAAGTACTGCGAATCCCGGCACATGTACGGTAGTAAGTAACACCAATCCCAGGCCATTGACGCCCTACGAGCAGTACGCGGGGCGTTCTCTCACTTCTTCTTGCAGGGCAGTGTGAGACAATAATGTGCGCTGAATGTCTCGTCAGAAAAATTCACTAAGATACCTACCATCAGGACAGGAGGGACGAAAGCGATTCCAATGATTACCAGTATGATGCTGATGACCTGTTTGGTTACAGGGTGGGTCAATGCTTCTTCCACAAGCTCGCGCCGTTTCCGACCTTCACTACTAGAGTGTAAACGCCCTGAGCAATACCTATCATCGATGAATATGCCAGTGGCATTAAATCAGAGTCGCCACTGGTGCTCTATGGTATGTTACCGCCCGCGTCACGTACGGGGCCCTCAGATATGGACGTGGCTTCGCGATAATCCCCGATATTTGGCTTTCAGGCGTGACGTCTCGGATCCCACGAGTAGCCATGAGCGCGCATTACGAGGTCATAATCGACAGTTGGAACTTGTTGAAGCCAATTCGGTACCACCAGGCTTAGGGGTTAGCCAACACGAAGTCCCACGAACGCTTCTGAACCATCATTTCTACCCATAAACACCCATCCATTCCTGAGCCTCACTGAGCTTTCATGGTTAGCGATACATACAAGGATCTAGTAGCGGAGCAGGGCTCTGTTTGCATGTAGCTCTTGCAGCGCTTAGATGAGATTGGGAATCTTTCAGGTAGGCAGGTTTTACCTCCAGGTTCAGCGCCTCAAACGTCCTGTTGGACATTGGGTCAGTGCTCATGTCACCCGTTGCCGAAAGGGGTATGTCGCTTGTATAGTGATTAGACTGTTCCAGCTGGACATTGAACCTAATCACAATAGTGATACGACCCGCAAAAACCATACCATGTTTCGGCCTGGTTGTCAAAAACTTCTACCGGTACAATGTCGTAGTAAACGCACAGCCTTTGTCGTGCTCTTATCTCTCATAGCCCTCAGGATCGATTTTTCATAGTCTACGCACTGTGGTTTGGGGGCAAGAAGCAAAGATGAACTCGGATAGAACATCGCTGCGATAGGCGTATATCAGCGCATCCCCCTTGCTGCAAGGCATAGGCCTCCAATTTCTCGTGGATGCTACGCCGTAGAGCTAGGATGTGCAGCTTATCTGTCCATCTTTCCGACTCCTGTTTGCGCGAAAGAGCCTAATAAGACGGGCTACTTCAAAAGGATGGGAAGATTCGCAGGCTTCATCGAAGATCGCAAAGACCGCCACATGCGTCTTCTCGCGGGCTCCTCCCATCCTAGAGGGGAAGCCTGTATTTTCAATTACCCAGGGTAAAGTAATGAACTTCCGAGTAGGACGGTTCTTTATACTGTATGTTCAGATGTTGTATTACACACTAGCGCCGTCGAATAGACGCTGTAACCGCAGTAATCGGGCCCCCCCTCTAATCGCAAAGCCTCCCGATTGGTACTAGCAACTTCCGCCTTGGACTTCGAGAAGCTAGATTTATCTCTTCGTAGACAATACCAACGCGTTTGCGATATACAATGGAGCAAAGAGACTCGCTTGATCGTTCGTCCTCCGAGACTCCGGCTCCAGCTGCCGTTGCCCACCATGGAGCCCCATTTAATGGCGGCGGTATAGGGCCTGCCAGTGGACAGATGCAAACTTTTTCTTATTCCGCTACAACAGCAAATGAGAGCTCGCTAGTCGTTGATAGCGTCCTGAAATCCGATGTCCGTTACTATAGTTGCCGTGCTTCCCTGGAATCGGTATTGATATATTCATAGATCGGTGTGAACACACTCCTCACCCGCCTAAAGCAAAGCGTCGCCTCGGCCAGGGAGTTCGCCGCTTTCCTGAAGAAAAGGTCTACACTCGAGGAGGAGCAAGCACAGGGTCTCAAAAAGCTCTGCAAGAGCAGCCACGAATCTGCAAGGCGACCAGATAACAGACAAGGCTCCTTCGCCCAGAACTACGATGAAATTATCCGCATTCATGATCGCATGGCAGACAATGGTGTGCAATTTGCGCTGTCTCTTCATCAAATGCACGAGGATCTTCATGACCTTGCCGCAAACATGGAGCGCGGACGCAAGCATTGGAAGCAAAATGGCCTAAGCGCAGAGAAGCGGGTTCAAGATTCAGAGTCAATGATGGAGAAAGCAAAATCCAAATATGATTCTTTGGCTGAGGACTATGATCGCGCTAGAACTGGTGACAAGCAATCTGGGCGAGTGTTTGGCTTGAAAGGGCCTAAATCAGCTGCCCAGCATGAGGAGGATTTGCATAGAAAAGTTGGCCAGGCCGATTCCGACTATGCTGCGAAAGTACAGGCAGCAAAAAGCCAGCGACAGGAGCTCGTCAATACTTTGCGGCCACAAGCGATCAAAGGGCTGCAGGAACTCATCCAGGAATGTGACTCTGGCCTGACGCTTCAAATGCAGAAGTTTGGTAAGTACATGAGAATCTATTAGATATCTTCCATTTTGACTTCTCTAGCCTCCTTCAACGAGCGCTTACTTCTGGGCAACGGCCTCTGTGTTAGCCCTCTCAAGGGCGCTGGGGGTGATCAAGGCACGCGGAGTTTGCGAGAGGTTGTGTCCCAGATTGACAACTCCAGAGACCTCAACAATTACATTTCTGGCTTCGCTTCGAAAGTTGGGAGTACTGGAGACATTAAATATGAGCGACATCCCGTACGGACAAATAATTCCGTTGAGAGATGCAAAAACATGGCTAATTTGCCGCAGACTCTTGCAATGTCGCAGCAGACTCCACCTGCAACCAACGCTCGTGCCCAACCCTTACTTAGCCAGCAGCCTTCAACCTTTAGTGTGCCACCTGTTCAGGCTGGTCCGCCGGCGCCTGTGGGGCCTCAGATGTTCCCACAAGGCTCAGCACCATTGTCAGGGTCCACCCCAAATCACATGCCTCAAGATGCTCATAGCGGCTCGCCACGGAATCAGACCTTTCCATCAGTAGGCACCGGCGGGCCCCCACAGCTACCATCTGCTCAGGTCTCTACACCGCTCTACTCTCAACCGCCAACGCCAATGGGGTTGCAGACACACCAAAACAACAGCTCCCATACCAGTCTGCCTGCACTCAGGCCAGTTTTTGGACTCTCGCTTGAAGATCTACTTAGAAGGGACGGCTCGGCAATCCCTCTGGTAGTGTATCAGTGCATACAAGCTGTGGAACTGTACGGTCTGGAAGTGGAGGGGATATACCGCCTCTCAGGTTCATCCACACACGTGTCTAAGCTCAAGTCAATTTTCGACAACGGTACGTCAAGTGTATTACTTCTTCGCAAACACAGGCTTAAATTGGATAGATTCAAGTCAGCTTGATTTCCGCAATCCGGAGGCCTTCTATCACGATGTCAATAGTGTCGCTGGCTTGTTAAAGCAGTTCTTCAGGGACTTGCCGGATCCCTTACTCACTCGAGAGCACTACGATGGCTTCATCGAAGCCGCACGTAAGTCCAGCTTTTCCTTTTGGATTCAAATCAAGACCAGGATTGAGATTTGTGACAGGCATTGACGATGATATCACCCGTCGCGACCAGATGCACGCGACTATCAATAGTCTGCCAGATCCGAACTACGCTACTTTGCGAGCACTGACCTTGGTAAGTCCTTCATTCCTATGGTCACTACGTTGGAGATACTGACCTCTTGTAGCACTTGAATCGAGTCCAGGAACGTGCAGCCGCCAATAGGATGAATGGCGGTAATCTGGCGATAATCTTTGGGTATGAAGAAAGACACTTTGCCTCGTAACTGAGAAATGCATTAACAAGCTTCGCAGACCAACCCTTATGGGCACAGGACCGAACGTAGCAGACGCTGGGTGGCAAGTCCGAGTCATCGACACCATCTTGCAGAATACTTATCAGATCTTTGACGACGATTAGCCTAACCTAGTCGGGAAATTATCTTACTCGTGATGCTTGCCATTGTCGTCACATTGCGCATCTCTTCCTTTCCAAGCGACAGCCTTCATGGCGAGCCAGCGTGCTTCTTGGAATTCATTTATTGCGATAATGTGTTGGGAGTTCAGCTTGGGAAATGGCACAAAGATACCAATTCGGCAATCTACTTGCTTTGAACCTGTTAAATAAGAGGACTCGCTATTTGATGTTGATCCCCTCGCTATGCCGACGGTTGTGAATAGCTCGCGATATAGACACGAGCAGCGACCAATTCGCAGCTACCACGTTGGTCTCCAAAACGCTCAACAACTCCGCTTGATGGAGATACCGCCAATCGCTCAAGCCCAATCAATTATGCCATGGTATAAATCATTTCGTCCAATCGTATATCGTTCAAACATATCCAGAAAAAGGACCAAGACCCCATGTAGTAAAGAAAACGCTACAGAACGGATTTTCTTGAACCAAAAAGGGTCAAGCTAAGACTCGTATCGTTTTCCGTCGCGACAGGCGTCGCATCTTGCATCGTTTCCCACTTCCTCAAAGGGTAGGGTTTGGAGTGAATTGTTGTTGCTCCCTCGAGCCTTAAATCGGCCATTGATGGAGGCGTTGTTATAAGCCGCAGCCATTCGCTCTCGACGGTATCGGAGTAGCCGAAGATGAACCGTAATCGAGGATCTCGAATTCGGTGATGGTCGCGAAGGCTACGGATGCAGCGAGATCGGGTTTCGTCTGGGAGAGAGTCGGAGAGTAGGGTGAGGACGTCGAATATATGATTGGAGAGGGTGGAAGAAGAGGTGAGTAGGGGATGAATAAGTAGGAGGCTCAGAGACATAAGCAGGTGAAAGAGAAGGGGTTGAGAGGATTTGGGATGCTGTATCCCCGAGTGATGAACGACCAGCAGGCGGAGGAGAACTTCAACACGTTGTAGCCCTTGATTCGACCCAGCTGCTGATTTGGCAAGGCCGCTGTCAGGCTGTGAGGTTGGCAGTAAATTTGCGAGCGCTTCGACCAATTTCTCTAAGAGGGGCCAAGTTTCAGCGGCTGGTACACAGAATGCGGATGCTTCAACGATTGCCATGAGGGCCAAAACGGGTTCGTTGCGTCCAACAGACGTCGCTTTACTGTCCCCCACAGCCCAAGCGAGAACCTCACTCTCGGCTCTATGTCGGACTGGGATTGCTTGGTCGGCGGAAAGTTCGGACACTAGGTATGCCAATAAGTCAACGTGGCCATCCGCTGAAAGGCGGGCCCGCTCAACCATAACTTCTGACAGGGCAATGCTAGGGTCCTCGGATGCGTTAGTGCTGGAAGCTAGGACCGCCTTGAGCTCTAAGTATGCCAGAAATATGTTGAAGTCGCTAATGTTCTTAAGAATGCTCATTATTCTGTCTCGTGGTGCTAGGCCAAGAGTATCACTTGGCTCGTTGAGGTGACGAACACGACCAAAAGCTCTCTGCATAGCAGGGTTCAAATAGAAGTCGATCATACTGGGACTGCTCATTGAAGCTAGCTCGGATTGCTGTAGCAGAAGCGTGTGTGCTAGATCTTTGACAGCAGTACTTTGAAAAAGGACTTTAGCCCTCTTTTGCGTAGAGAGATCGTTTGAATCACACGCATTGACAACGCAACTGATGATCGTCAGTATAGAAGTTGGTGACGTCCGAATGAGGCTTTGCAACTGATCGAATAACCTGTAACTTCGGTATTCGACGACAGTCATCTTCTCAGAGATGGCGCCGAGGACCAGAGCCAGAGTATCAAGTGCCAATTTTACGCATTGATCAACTCCAGTGGTGGCCATAACACGGTTGACCGACGCCAAGATAGTGCCGAGTGAAGACACTTTAGAGCAGATCATTGGTGCGAGAGACCTTGAAAAGTCCCTCGATCGCTCTGCTTCCAACCAATTCTGAATCCAATTGTCGAGTAGCGCGTCGAATAACTTTGGACCGAATCCTCGCAAACGAGCGAGTAGTTGGGAAAATCGAACGATAAGATGGCTGGATTCGTCGAAAGATTTCTCCAGATGGCTTATGATAGTCCCAAACACTCGAGCCAAATTTTGTTTATCGATACTAGTACCGCTCGCTAGCATTTGATCCATCTCATCGGCGAACGTGGGTTCAGTCGATTGCAGTGCTTCGACCATGGTATCTGAGATAGGTGAACAGACAGCCGCAGAGGGTTTCGGCGCACGAGTTGACAGTTCTTTACGGAGCCTTCGAATCGCCTGATCTGTATCTGAGAGGCGACAACCTAGGTCAATGAGTGACTCGAGGGCTGCCTCTTCGAGATCCTGACCATCGAGCTCCACATTGTGAGACAGCTTTTGGAACAGTTCATTCGCAGCTCCGATAGCATTGAAGACATCGAAATGATAATTGACTGTGTCGGTCAGGGCCGTTAGTGTCTGGCCTCCTACCTGGTCAGAGAGCATGTTGAGCACATCTGCAAGGATTGCATAGTCCCCGACACCCTCAAGGACACGACGAATAGTTCGGAATTCCGCCATGGTCATAAAGCTACCAGTGTAGCTGCTTGATTCGTTGATCTGTTGATTATCGTCGTCGTACGCGTTGCTCTTGGTACGACTCGTGAGTCGTGAGATCAAGTTTTGTCTAATCCACCGGGCAACATCGGACCTGGCGCTCTGGCTCAGATATACTGAATGATCAGTAAGCTCATGTGCATTTTTTGAAGTGTTGATGGGTCGGAAGAGGCCTGGGAGCTGCTCTGCTATGTCAGCTTTGGTCGTTGCGATGAGTCGACTCTCTTGATCGGAGGAACCCTCAAGTGTAGAAGAAACCAGCGTTTGTCGAAGGTTGAGTACATGGGATGGTAGCCCATGCAAGGGTAATTCAAAGAGTAGGCCGACATCACAAGGAAAGTCCTGTAGTCATCAGCTATGTTGAGTTAGTCATCGAAGGACACTCACTGCTCCAAGTTTGTGTCGGCCTTGTAAGGTTCCTCGTGCCATTAGCCACTGAAGATATTTACCAACAGACAAATTCTTCGATAACATTAGCCCTGCAAGTAACCTGTAAAGGTCCTGTCTATTCAAGCCTTCAGCATCCGGGTTCGAAGCCAACAGATCAAATATTGGACGTTGAAGCTCCACACCCCGCTTGTTCCACAAACGCAGCAGACGTGCTGCAGCATAAGTTCTGAAGTGACCATGCCTGTAGATGCTAGCTGACCATTCAATGCAAGTTTTGACGAGCCGGTCACTGTTATCAGCCAAGCGGAGGCAGGCGCCTGCGACCTTGCCAAAATTGGGCTTAATGGACAGAGTATCCAGGAGGCCGATGACTCTCTGCCCCCACGAGCTGCTCAGTTGTCTACTTCGCCGTAGGGAGTGGCTCCCATGGTTCAAATTCCTTCTTGAAAGGTTCTCGAAGCACATTCGTAACTGCTCATCGTCCTGATCGATCAACGAGCCCTCAAGGGTATCCTTGCATTGATCCCAGTTGTCCTGCCATAGGAAGCAGGCTGGAGCTGCGATCAAGATGGATCTCGAGAGCTGAACTAGTTGATGTAAAACCGAGCCATACAACTCCCTATTCATGGGTAGTTTTGCCTCGAGATATGTTAATATATTGAGATTCCGATTTGGACGTAGATTGAGAGCACTCACACGGTATAACTGTCCTGAAACCGCACGGGCCAAGCGCCGCCCACGTTGCCTATACTGAAGGAGTTCTTGCTGGTGAATTTGCTGTACCAGCAGCCAGATCGGGATGCTGTCTAGATCGCTGGCTTCGATGGACCTGATCAGCCAGTCAAGGTAATGATCTTGATCGAGAAGGTGCTCCGAATAGAGGTGCTCCGCCAATCTCAAACTGGGACATGCAGTCAGTCAATGCCTTATTGCAAAAGCAGGAAGAGCGGGCACCCATAATTGATCTTTGCTTTCCACTCAGGACCACCACACGTCGCAATGATAGAATCGAGGAACTGCTCAATATTTGTAGTCCAATCCTTGATCCACTTGGCCTCTCCACCAACGGTGAAGATACCGCCCGTACCTTTACGCTTAAAAGCACGGATCTCATTGGCACCCACGCATTTTGCGAGCCAAAGTGCCCTAGATGTGGGGATATCTTTGCTCAGGCAGTGATCAAGTAGGATTTTACCTCGGATACCGTATGGGATAGTGCGACTGAGACGGCGCAGAGGTATCAAGGGATTGGCAAGGTCTCGAAGCCAGGCTTCTCGCTTGGTATCCGTTAAAGTGACCCTGGGTGGGGGCTTGAAAGTACTACTTGCGGTAATTGTTCCATGAGCCTGTCGCTGATCGAGGGCTGAGACGAAGAGGGAGGATAAGATCTGCAGGCCCGACTTATGCTTTAAGCTAGACCACATAGAGGGTCTGGCAGTATTCGATTCATGTTGAGAGTGTGGGAATTTATCAAAGTAGCCTGATTTAGTCGTCAGCTCGTTGAGCAGATCCTCCGGATGATGTCCAGTCCAGGGGAAGAAGTCTGCCGGCCCTGAAGTTCACAAGTTAGTAGGCTTCGTTCCTGTAAAGGAACATTAGATACACACCAGCTTGGTCGTATCGAGGAGCGCAAGATGGGGCTTCAGGGACATAGGCTTTGACGGGGACAACGTCTCGTCGGGCAGCTCGTTCGATAGCCAATGGACGGCGATGCTGAGTGGTGCCTAGCGGACGAACCCCTGGCCGATGTGGAAAACATACTTGTTGTCGAACATGGGATTGCTTTCCAGGTTGAGCGCCGCCGGACCCATGTTGGCTGTTTGCCACAGCTTCGGAAGCATTGTGCCTGGCGCTGCCTCCGATCGCAAAAATACTCGGAGGACTTCCTGAAACATGCTCCAGCTTCTGTCTCTTAAGGGGCGGCTGCGAAGAGTTCCGAGGACTTGTCCTGACAGGCGCATTGTGAATGGACGAGGGCGTCTGGCACGGCCGCGGTCTCGGAGGTTGTTGAAAGGTCTGCGAAGATGTTCGTCCGGGAGGAAGTGGGAAGGTTCGACTGCTCGTGGGCAATGGCGGTTCAATGCCCTTCAGGTTGCTGGTCATCGTTCGGTCATCTTCCCTGGGGCGGAAGAGTAGGGCTTCTCGAGGAGCGCGCTGGGGTCATTGAGGCTCGTCAACATGCGCTCGGTCTACTGAAGGTAGACCTTAAATTATATAGAGTCTGCTTGCATTCGAAGAGTACATTATAACATAAGTAGACAACGAGAAAATGATGCGCTTGCAGTAGTCTTGCGGCGGAGAGTGTCACGATTCGAGGCGGGAGGGTTGACGCATGGTCCATGAGCTGGGTGGCTCGGCGCGGCTTTTCGGGCCACTACCCTAGTACGGGCAGGTGCTTTAGGTCTAAAGTATATAGAGTACTCTACTCAGTGAGAACCCTACCAGAAGCACGACTCATTATCAACTTCATTAATTACTCTACCTAAAGAAGACTAAAGATGTCCTCAAGAAAGGACATGCGGAGAGAAGATCTGAGTGAGCGTTTACGTGTGGGACCTCCCATATTGTTCTGACGACCCTTCAGTCATTCCATACAAAGACCCTTCGACGAAAAAGGAAGACAACGATATTGCTAGCACAATGGCTACCATCCTGCCAATGATCGCTGTAAGTCGGCCATTTGTGGACTGCCCTTCTTGTTTTGGCTGATAACAAACAGATGTTCACCCGGAATAGGTAGGCATAAGTATATTCAGCATACTGCTCCTAGATCGCTCGTCTAATGTCTCCCTGCATCTAGAATGATTGGCTGGTATGCCCTTGGGATCCATTCGCTGCTGGGTCATTTGAGTTGACCACTTTTAGGGCTTCCTTTGTCTTTGCCGTGCAAACCTGGCTCGCCCAAACTCCCGAACAAGCAAAGAACGCCGGAACGCCGGGCTACCTCGCTGCTGGAATGGCTCGTTAGTATTCCACTCCGCAAATCCGTAAGTGTTGTCCGTCTAATATTTGATTTCTTTCAGTGTTGGGGGTCGGAACGGTAAGCTCGGTGGTGAGTTGGCATCGCTGCCATTGGACTAATATCCAACCAGACATATCTGCCTCTCTTCATGCCTCCACCACACCCGGGAAGGGCGACTGAAACAGGTGCGCCTCCTGTTGCATCGCTATCCTAATGCAAGGGGCGTTTTACGTTCGAGAGGTCAAGCAGAATCATGTGCACTGTGTAGGCGCTCTCTGTCCTTGAATGTAAACTATCGATAAGGCAATACTAGTTCCGCAACTGTGGCGTTGAATGTTCTTCGTCGTGCCTTCTGCTTTTCGTTCTGCGCCGAGCCAGGGTATGAAAATTTAGAGCAATATCCCTGCTGCAAATAACTCCCAGCCTGAGCCGAGTGGCAAAGGCGAACAGTGACTCGAGAAAGTTGATTCGGTCAGAGAGTCAGAGAGTCAGACATCCCAAGGTCATAGGCCTGGCCTTTGCGGACTAGCGTCTCAGCCTTGTCACTTCCGAGGAACCCCTCCTCACCTTACATCTCCGTCTTTCTTACACACAACACACTCTCCACTCCAAATATTCAAACCAAAGCATTCATACTCCACTCTACTGCCTATCAGCTACCATTCAGGATATCATACAAGACATACCCAACAGTCACCAGAACAACACGAGTTTATGTCCATCGAAAACCTCCGTACCTTCGGTGAGTACATTCCGGAAATTTGTGCTACGTCCAACTTTTGGCGGTCAGAAGATTCTGCAAACTGCTTGTATTTTCTTCAAAGCAAAACTAATCCACTCCACATCCCAAATCTCCTTACAAGCCTTCTGATGGTAAATATGGCTGACATCTGCCGTTCCCGCAGACCCCTTCGCCGAAGCCGATGAAGACACCGGGGAGACAAAGCAGTCTCAAAATTACATCCACATCCGAATCCAGCGTATGTAGCCCCTCGTCTAATTGGAAACATACATCCTGCAGAGATCCAAGCATAGAACACTAATACGCTTGTTGTACAGAGCGCAATGGTCGTAAGACCTTGACTACTGTCCAGGGTCTGCCTAAGAAGTTCGACCAGAAGAAGATTCTCAAGGTCATTAAGAAGAAGTTTGGTGCGTCATTGGTCCACCATGCACTTTGTAATGTTTGTACTGACAATTGTTTCCACAGCCTGCAATGGCACCATCGTTAATGATACCGAGATGGGCGAGGTGATACAACTTCAAGGAGACCAGCGCAAAGATGTTCAGGAATTTCTAGTAGACAAGAAGGAAGGGTTGGAGCTTGACGCCAAAACAATCAAGGTCAGTGATGGATCCGGAAGGATGCTAAAAATTGACTACTGACAATTCATGCCAGGTCCATGGGTTTTAGACCCTGTCACCCAGGTCCCAGCGGACGCGGACGCCCTCCTACAGTGGACCCGTGGAAGTTCCTTCGGCAGCAGGTCTCTTCCTACTTCATATTTCCTCCGCTGGTGCGGTGTGGGACTAGTGAACGTGTGCGTTCGGGGCGTTGGTTGATACCCCATTAGTTATGTATTGATGAGGATGGGAAATAGGGCGGCTGTGTTTTCTTGTGAGAGATGCACGCAACATAGTGGAAGTTGCTGGATTCGCTTTGCGAAATCCGTAATTCTTTACTGTGGTAGCTAGGATTATGTCCCCAAGATTGAGGTGCGCCCATGTATACATCATGATGTGGCAATGTTGATGTGTGCTAAGAAGTATTGGCCAAAGCGAACAGATGGTGCCAGACTGTTCGCAGCATTGAGAACAGTGGCACCACTGGATCATTCTCCCTCGTCAAATGTAGCTGCAAAAGTAATGTGCAAAGACTGATGAAACTAACAATGAAAAAGACCCCGACGGATGCCGAGGTTTCCTTTTTGATATTGATACTGCGATGTGTTAAATGGTAAAGCATGGTGAGAGTCTATTGCATGGTCAGATACTGATATCGCAGTTTGACCGCTAGGAATGAAGCGTACCGTAGCAATTGACACCCAAGCTGGAAGAAGCATTCGCGGATCCTCCGAAGCGCCTGAAAGATACAGAACCCAGGACGTAATATAAGCAATCAAAAAGTTGGTTGTGAGAAGTCGAACGACAGTCGCGGAAGGGGTATAGAAGAGAAGCCTGCAAATTGTCAGTGATCGTCATTCGAGAGCCTCCGGCTGAAAGAGACTACCATCTCGACATCAGGCAATCGGTAAAGAAATAAGAAAGATATGCCGCGGCAGAACACTACCAGCGTGAGCGTCAGTCCCGCTTCTTTGAGTTTTCACGCTGTTTAGGGTAAACAGGCTCGTACCCATAGGATGGCCAGGAACACTTCGGTGACTCTGAACCGTTTCTCTACAGTCCAAGCCTCCCCTTTTGAACCTACTCCATCACTACGCAGCAGTTCTCCAAGAAAGGTAAAGGCGCAGCGCAGGCCCCACCAGGCCGCCGGAGCAGTACTAAGCGCCCGACATATCAATAGTGGAATATGCCAGCGAGCATTGATGCCTAGGAGAACAGCGACTCGAGGGTGCAGCGCACGTGAGGCTTTTGCAGTCGCATTCACCGGCGGGGGAGAAGATATGGTTGCATAGCTGGGAGGATCTGGGGAGAACGCCAGGTGGTTGGCGTGCACGGCATATGCTGCCGCCTATGCAGGGTTGAAGGGTTCAAGGAGTAGGGAGCTAGGGACAAGAGGTTGCCCTCTTGCTGTCAAGCTATCGATGATCTCGAGAATGTCCTGCATGTGGTCTCCGCTCTCCACTTCCCCAGATCATCGGACCCTGGGGCGCTAGAAACCGGCGCGCTTGCGGACCCCCGCGCTTGCCTTACCATACGTTACTAGGACAATATCTCCGATAGGTGCTCAGCACCCCAACCAAGAAAGTGACGCCTCAAAAGTGTCCATGCTATCTTACCGATCCAAAAACCGAGATGCCTCCCCTTCAAGCCCAAAGGCGACCTCTCTGCTCCTTCTTCTATCCCCCAGGATGTCGACAGTCCGTTCGCCTTCTTCATTTCCAGCCGAGTGAGCGAAGGTGCAAAGGGCGCAGCATGAGCAGCCAAAGACAGGACACCACGCGGTCAAGGAGTGATCTAGGACTTCTCGAAGGTGATCATGTTTCCAGCCACGTCGCCGACTCCCAAGAAACTTCATAGCTTACGGTTTTTAGGAACCTTTATCAGACCTACCGGACCAAGGATGCCTTCTCTATTTACTGAACCGAGACGGCGCCTGCGTATTGAGTGGCATTGGGCGAGGAAGAAGTTTGAGAGTCTCTCTATGTAAAGCTTCCTCTATCGACCAACCAGTTCCAGACCCGCGTTCCTGACGACACGAAAAGGCTGTTCTCCTACAAATTCCTCACCAAGAAGCGCAAGCCTAGGCCAAAGCTCGAGCGCGCGAAGTTGGGCATCAACGCGCAAAGGCTACATAGCCAAATGTATACCGCACTCGCCGAGTACGTAGATTAGCCACCTTGACACATTCCTGACAAACTCCACTGGCTAATTTTCCTCCTTTTCAACTCAGCGGCGATTTCGCCCAACTACGTGGAATATGCACAGAAGGTATACTGGCATCTTTTCGAATCCGCATCAATACCCGTCCAAAGGGTGAGATTAATCGGTGGACACTGCACAAATACTTTGACAGTGTCTATTCACCAACGCCGCGGATTGTGAGTACGCGCATGGGCAAGTTGCCGATGGACGAATCGGTGATAATGCAGGTAGTGGTCAAGGTGAAGTCAATACAGAGTCTGCAAAAGTTCATGCAGGGTGTAGGTCCGAAAGAGGATATCGTCATATGGGGACCCGGGGACGGACCAAAAACTTTGGTGGAATACGTAGTGCTCCAGAGGATGATGATAAAGGGAGGGGAGAGGAACTGGATGATTTGGGGGACGACGCAGGAGAGCAGAGTTGAGGATGTGCTTGGAGAGGAAATTTCACTTGGATCACCTGCAATTGGGAAACCGTGAAAATAGCGGACCATATGAATTTGGCGTGGCTAATATTGCTGTTCGCTATACAACAGCCGCTGACTAGACATGTACATACATAGATGACACGCAGCAGTCTGCCTTTACAACACAACATATCCCCAAGTCACCGTCTCCACAAGAGTCTTCCATTTGGTCTCCCGTATGTCCGTAAGGAGGCGTAGACTGGAAGATTAGTAGAAATTCACTTTCTGAGGCGTCACGTTGAGTGCAGTGGTGGCAGCCGTGTTTTTTGGGACTCCTTCTTCGGACGATGCATGTTGGCCGATAGACCCTGGACGACCGGTACAACGCGCTGGACTTGGGGGTGGGGGACGATCAAAAGCGTTAAACCGTTGTCCACTGCGTTTGGCTTGGACCCATTGGAGTCCCACACGAAGGGCGAAGGCTCCAGCGGCCCAAAAAAGACCGCCGACAGGTGCTGCTACGAAAGCCCCTGTAGAACTTGTCAGTCACTGAGGCTCATGCTTCGGCTTATGTTGAAGGAAGGGGCTTACCAAAGACACTCCAATCGTTTGCATAAAGTCCGTTCTCCAGCAACAGCAGATATGCGCCCTCATGCGCATTGCCAAAATAGATGGTGCCAAAGATAAAGACGGTGAGAAGGCCACCGAGGCCACCGACGACCACCTCAAATCCATGCCACCAGTAGCAAGCATCACTTATGCCAATGACAAGGACCGGGATCGAGCTTGCGCTGACAAGGTCAGAGATTAAGTAGACCTGAAGGATGTCTGGTTTTTTCAGAGCCACCACCACAACCGGGAAGATGATCAAGATGACCGCGCCTCTGATCCACCAAAGGCTAAGCTTGTTGCGAAAGAGGTCATTGCTAGCTGTCGAAACCATGGCGGATTGGAAGCTGTCGAACGCGGCAGTACTGAGTGATACTACCATCACGAGGATGATGCCGACAACCCACGCAGG
>JAABUL010003394.1_pt1 | contig 23708 bp, 38 predicted proteins | sample 5559151 | NCBI WGS metagenome assembly JAABUL01 (sample SAMN10711876, study PRJNA513368) | rock metagenome | isolation source: Antarctica rocks | place: Antarctica: Victoria Land, Pudding Butte sud | reverse complement strand
CTATCACCGGGTCGTTGCAAGCCTCGCATCGCATAGAGAGTGATTCTCGATTCTGAGACAATAGAAGGCTTGTCTTGGGGCTCAAACCAACTGTAGAATTACCTACGTCCGTTCCGGGCATTCGGGTTATTGATGTTAGGCCAGCGCATGAGGACAGTTTAGAATGTACATCATAGCAAAGGCTTTTGGGCACAGGCAGGCCGGCTCATCGCATGGCTTGCGTGGCTCGACACCCCTCCACCCTCGTCTCGTCCGACTATTTCCGTAAAAAGCTAGAGGTATTTGGATTTGTTTAGTTGCCAAAGTGAAACACATTTCACCGACAATAGCGTCGAAGTGGCAAGTACTGTGACAGTCTGCGGTCGTAACTCCGGAAGCGGCGGAATCAGTCGTGGCGTCAACTTGGGTATCGGCGGAAATCATGTTGCTAGCACCTGAGGTCCTGAAGGCTTCCAGCAGAAGTCTAGTTGCGGACATTGATGGGCTTCTATGAGACCATGGAAAGAGAAAACAAGTGCAGGAGTTTCTTCATCACGACTGTTTGACATCCTCTACCTTGAATATTTCTCTCGGAGGAGGCACACGAGGTTTGGCCTGTTTTAAGTATCAGAAGCAAGCTGGCAAACCTTCTGGATAGCGGCTGCTTAGATTCTTTATCCAGCTCTCTATTTTGGCACACCGTATCTCGAAACACTCGGATCGTGGGCAAGATTAATGAACAATCCCTCGAACGTGTTTTATGTTGTCGTCTTGCACCTACGCTATTATCTTATCTTAGCGGCTTGATTAATAAGCTAGTGCAAACACGAACTCTCCCTCGTCTTAGCACTTTACGCGTTCCGCGTCTGAATGATATCGCCTTCTCTTGTTTTGAACATTTTCTTCCCACTAGATCCTCTTCACCTCGTCCCACTTCCCTTAGCTGTTGCATTTCTGATCTCCTGTAGGAGCAGAGATTAGTAGAGTATTCCCTGGCACCGCATCTCTGTTAGCTACTCTCCATTCAATATCATCGAGGGGCACCTTCCTCGTTGACCCACAGATCTCGATATGTTCGTGTACAAGCGTGGTAAGTCTCGAGTAAAATCTTTGGATACCTTATGCATCATTGAACGTCATTGCTGTTATTTCACCACCTTCCATGGTCTTCGGAGACATTACCTCCAGCTCTCCAGCAAAATCACAAAATGCTAATGCCTACCCTCTTAGACAATCGCAAAGAGCGTGTGCAATTTGACAAGATCACTGCACGTGTCTCGAGGCTATGCTATGGATTGGATGCCGACCATGTCGATGCTGCGGCCATCACACAGAAGGTCATCTCTGGTGTCTACCAGGGTGTTACGACCGTGGAGCTGGACAATCTTGTGAGTAGAGATTGACACTGCAGCTAGTACTCGTCGCTTTATGCTAATACTTTCTTTTGTACAGGCCGCCGAGACAGCCGCCTACATGACCGTCACCCATCCAGACTACGCGATTCTTGCTGCTCGAATTGCAGTTTCGAACCTCCACAAGCAGACAAAGAAACAATTCTCGTCCGTGGTAGATGACCTCTTCCACTACATTAACCCTATAAACAAGAAACCTTCACCCATGATATCCACGAAAACCCACGAGATTGTCATGAAGCACGCTGAGGAGCTAAACTCTGCAATTGTCTACGACAGAGATTTCAATTATCAGTATTTTGGATTCAAGACGCTTGAGCGATCCTACTTGCTGCGGATAGATGGCAAGATTGCTGAGCGTCCCCAGCATATGATCATGCGTGTCGCTGTTGGAATGCATGGAGATGACATCGATGGGGCTATCGAGACTTACAATCTGATGTCGCAAAAGTTTTTCACCCATGCATCCCCAACGCTCTTTAGTGCGGGTACGCCTGATGGTCAGCTCGCATCATGTTTCTTGATTGCCATGAAGGATGATAGTATTGAGGGTATTTATGACACCTTAAAGACATGCGCGTTGATTTCCAAAAACGCTGGCGGTGTAGGAATGAATATCCACAATATCCGGGCTACCGGTTCATACATTGCTGGTACAAACGGCACATCTAATGGTATCGTTCCAATGTTGCGTGTATTCAACAACACCGCGAGGTATGTCGACCAAGGAGGCAACAAGCGTCCAGGTGCATTTGCCATCTATCTGGAGCCATGGCACGCGGATGTCTTTGAATATCTGGATCTACGAAAGAACCACGGAAAAGAAGAAGTGCGAGCCCGTGACCTTTTCTTTGCTTTGTGGATACCCGATCTGTTCATGAAGCGGGTCGAGGCCAATAAAGACTGGACTCTGATGTGTCCCAATGAATGCCCAGGTCTGGCTGATGTTTATGGTGATGAATTTGAAGCACTATACGAGAAGTAGGATACTGACAATAATGCTAAGAATTCCTTGCGCTAACAAGAGGTTCAGATACGAGAAGGAAGGCCGTGGCCGTAAGCCCATCAAGGCGCAAAAGCTGTGGTACTCTATCCTTGAAGCGCAAACCGAGACGGGTAATCCCTTTATGTTGTACAAAGATGCCTGCAACAAGAAGAGCAACCAGAAGAACCTTGGCACTATCAAGAGCTCGAATCTCTGCACCGAGATTATCGAGTACACTGCACCAGACGAGGTTGCGGTCTGTAATCTGGCATCAATGGGTCTTCCTGCCTTTGTAGATGCTCAGCGTGGAGAGTACGACTTTGGCAAGCTCCACGAAGTCACGCAAGTCGTCGTGCGTAATCTAAACAAGGTTATTGATGTGAATTACTACCCAGTTGAGGAGGCGAGGCGAGGCAACATGAGACATCGCCCCGTTGGAGTCGGTGTCCAAGGCCTTGCGGATGCGTTCCTCGCTCTTCGGTTGCCATTTGACTCGCCAGAAGCGAAGCAACTGAACAAGCAAATCTTTGAGACCATTTACCATGCAGCGTTGACAGCCTCTTGCGAGCTTGCTAAGAAGGATGGACCTTACTCTTCGTACGAGGGTTCCCCAGTCTCCCAAGGCGTCTTACAATATGACATGTGGAATGTCACTCCTACTGACTTGTGGGACTGGAATTCCCTCAAGGCCGAGATCGCCAAGCATGGTGTTCGAAACAGCTTGCTGGTGGCGCCCATGCCAACGGCCAGCACCAGCCAGATCCTAGGAAACAATGAGTGTTTCGAGCCATATACTTCCAACATCTACTCGCGTCGTGTGTTGGCAGGAGAGTTCCAAGTCGTTAACCCCTGGCTGTTGAAGGACTTGGTTGACATGGGTCTTTGGTCTGACAACATGAAGAACCGTATCATCGCCGATGGTGGCTCTATCCAGAATGTACCAAATATACCTGCAGATATCAAGGCACTATACAAGACCGTCTGGGAGATATCCCAGCGAACCATTGTCCAGATGGCTGCTGACCGTGGCGCCTTCATCGATCAATCCCAATCCCTGAATATCCATCTCAAGGAACCAACAATGGGTAAGATCACAAGTATGCACTTTGCCGGCTGGAAGCTAGGTCTAAAGACTGGAATGTACTATCTCCGCACAATGGCCGCGTCTGCACCGATTCAATTCACTGTCGACCAAGAGCAGCTCAAAGTTGCAGACACGAACATTGCCCGTACCCCAGGCGCCAAAAAGCGATCGATCCCTTCAGCCGGCTATTCTTCCTCCCCTCAATACTCCGCTATACCGCGTTCAATGTCTTCGCAAAAATCCTCCATGGTCACAAATGGCATACCAACCCCGACTTCCACTCCACCCCCAATGTCCGAGGATAAGAAGTTTTCTCCGCCGTCGAAGAGAGAGAGTGTCGTGATCCCAACCTTCAAGGCTGATATCGAGGAGGGAGAGAGTCCGCAGACATTGGCAACTGATCCCGTTGGCCCTCCGGCGCCAGAGGAGAAGCTGCCGGAGCCGGCACTCAATGGGGTCAAACAGGAGGAGGACGCGGAGGAGAAGAGTACTACGAGGGAAGAGGATATTTATGCTGAGAAGGTGCTGCAGTGTAAGTTGGTTGTCTAATGATGACGGTAATGAGGATTCTGATAAGATGACAGGTAGTATCGAGAATCGAGAGGAGTGCATCATGTGCAGCGGCTAGAGGAGCGACCTAGATACCTGAATCCCAATACCGTGTGGCAGGTCATAGTTTGCTTGGTGCCAAGCCATGGCGTGAGCGCAGTTTTTCCGCTGATCAGAAAGTTGCATGTCCGCAATGGACGATCTATGCTTTTGTATGTCTCATGGCAGTGGGTTGAATAGGTCACGGGGCGTTAAGGGGAGGGAAGGGATGGCTGTACCTTGTATCATAATCGTTCGAAGCTTCGACTGCAATGTCTACATATCGGATGGCAATCTCCGTCCCAACTTGAAATCCTTGTGACACCGAGTGCCCCTCCAACCGACGGCGTAGAAGGCAGTGGCCGCACTTCGTATTTGCGAGCGTGGAGTGAGGTAGGCGATGCGCCGTTCACGGACTTCTTTCTATGGATTGACTGATGGTTGGTGGAATGCGGAGGGAGAGGTTGGGGATGGGATGGGATGGATGCTTGCATAGATAAATGAATTTGGATACAAGTAGGGGGGGATTGGATAGGGGATTGGATTTAACACGTCTCCTCTCTTATACACAATATATATACATACTCGTACGGAATATTCTGGGGACACACAATCCCGTAACTCGTAACTCGTAATTTCACGCGCTTACTGCTGTAATATGATATGACTCGACGTTATCGATCGATTGCTGGCTGGCTGAGCAGTCGGTGAGGGTGGTGGGAGGATCGAGCAAGACGCGAATGGTTCTCGGTGTGGGGACTGGGGTTGAGATGGGTGGGGATGTTTTGTATCATTATTGTATGAGAACACCTCAGAATCGTCAATGTTTTTCACGGAAAATCAAAATCGATTTCTTGACCGTCTCGGAAAGCGCCGCACCTGATACCCCTCTCCCTCGTCCCTTCAAATACATCAATCCTCACCACCAATCCCCCTGCGCCTTCATCGCCGCCGCCACCTTGCTAAACCCCGCAATGTTACTCCCCGCCACCAGACTCGGAAACTCCCCCTCCGCCGGCTCCACGTACTCCTTGGCCGTCTCCAGCCCATTCTTGAAGCAATTCTCCATAATCAGCTTCAATCTATTATCCACCTCCTCCGCCGTCCACGCAATGCGCTGCGAGTTCTGCGCCATTTCGAGCCCGGAGACGGCCACACCGCCCGCGTTGGCCGCTTTACCGGGCGCGTACCAGGTCGCGCTGCCCTTTTGGGATTTGCGGTGGTGCTCAAAGATGTCAATGGCTTCGGCGGAGCAGCCCATGTTGCTGCCTTCGGCGACGAATTTCGCGCCTGCATCGATGAGGGCTTGGGCTTCTTCGCCCGAGACTTCGTTTTGCGTCGCGCTGGGGAGGGCGACATCGACTTTGCCGCAGTGGGTCCAGGGGCGGGCGCCCTCGATGTACTTGAACTTTTCTTTGTGGCTTTCCGAGCTGGTGAGCTCCGTTAGCTGCTTGCGATCGACCTTTAGCTGGGCGATGTAGGCGATGTCCTCGGGGGTAATTCCGCCTTCGCTAGTGGTGATTATAGAGCCTTTACTATCAGAGAGAGAGATGACGGTTGCGCCGAGCTCGATCGCTTTCAGGGCAGCGTATTGGGCGACGTTGCCGGAGCCAGAGACAGCGACGCGCTTGCCTTGGAACGATTCTTTACCGCCAGAGGCATATTGGATCATGTGTTGAACGTACTGCGGCAGAAATTAGAATTTGTAAAGATTGAGTGAGCATGAATACTTACGTAGACGAGACCATAACCTGTAGCCTCTGGTCTTATCAAGCTACCTCCCCATGACCCACCCTTTCCAGTCAATACGCCCTCCCACAGCGTTGTTTGTGCCTTGTACGCTCCAAACAGCCATCCAATCTCGCGAGGTGAGACCCCAATATCTCCCGCGGGGATATCGGTATTGGCTCCGATGTGCTTCCCAAGCTCCTTCATGAACGCAAAGCAAAACTTGCGGATCTCGTTGTCCGACTTGCCTTTGGGGTCGAAATCTGCTCCTCCTTTGCCACCTCCAATGTTTACTATTTGAATACCGGTCAGTTCAAGCTCTGGACGGACATGGGAAGTTTTTCTAGTTGCTGGATTTGCAATTGGTGTGAGCTTACAGCCGGTCAAGGCATTCTTGAAAATCTGTTCGAAGCCCAAGAACTTAAGAATCGACAAGTTCACAGAGGGATGGAACCTCAGCCCACCCTTGTATGGCCCCAATGCCGAGTTGAATTGCACACGGTATCCGCGATTGACTTGGACTTCACCCTTGTCATCTTCCCAGGTGACTCGGAATTGGATGACCCGTTCGGGGATCGAGGCAACTTTGAGAGCGGTCTTGTATTCCGGATTCTTCTTGAAGAGTGAGGAGTTCTCGAGTGTTGAGGCAAGCTCTGCAATTCGCGGTTTAGTTCGTGGCTTTCACTGTGCAATACCGATGCTTCGCTGCGAAGCTCACCTTTGTAGGCCTGCTCGAATTCCGGCTCAGATGGAAGGTTCGACATGTTTGGGGGGATAAGGACTCAGGAAGTGAGGTTTGAAAGATAGCAGCAACCAATTGCCAATGTAGAGTGGATGGTCAGTTGCGGTGCGGGTTTCTCGGGGGGGTGGTATGGTTTTGTGAAGTAGATAGCAGAAGTGTTGAGTTCTTCACATGCTGTCGATGAGGGAAAGAAAGCCTACTTGTACGGTAGGGTGCGTGGGTGCCATGGGATCGGGAGGCCCACCGCCCGCTGCTGGAAAAAGCAAGCTAATAATGGCTGATATGGAGCCTGGAGGGCAATGATGATAATAATGACAATACTGGAATAATAACAAATGATAATGGTTGAGGGTGTCAATGAAATCATCCCCCATCCCCCCGGTGATCCGCTCCATCTTCGCCGGGGAAAACAGATGGAATCTCGCAGTCGGCCGGAAGAAGTGTATCTTGCTATTGCCCTTGGAGACGTCTCACTGTTAACCCATAGGGGGTGGGTTTCCGGAAACAATCCATCAGAGTCTTGACATTTCATTGGTGGAAATGGTGTGAATGATGATTGGAGGAGGATCGTGACAACGGGAATTGCAAAAGGTGGGACCTTATCGGCACCTTCCTATTGGTCCGACTGATATCCAGCCCTACGGTGGACTTACCCCTCCACACCCCCTTCCCCCCGCTATCCTTCGTCGGTTTCCGCGGGAGAAATCCCCAATCGCCTTCACTTTCTGTCACCCCTTCGGTTACGCCGGTGACAAGCAAGAATGACATCTTCTTCCGCCACTGAGAGATCCGACATCTCGCCGTTTATTCATGTCGTGATGTAACAAGAAAAGCATGACTACAACGGTTGGGCAGCGTAGCGAGAGACAACTATGTAACTGTGCGGACAGTTTGCAGCTACTCCAGAGTCAGCTACGTGCGGAATCTACCAAAAAAGACCCGATGGAGGAAACATGCGCAATGATCGTCGTGTTGTATCGTAGACAGTCGTATCTGTAGATCTACAGATCCCGTAACGACTGCGCGTCTCTTCATTCTTCCTCCAGGGATTCAGTCGCAATCCACCGGATCCCAATCAGTCACGAGATATTCATCCAGCCCATCCATCGTCTTCATGTCCGCCGAGTCAATCTCGAACCCTCCCACATCGCCATTCTCGATGATCCGCGAGTGAGTCACGCTCTTGGGCAATGGCACAAAGCCGTGCTGCAAGCTCCATCGGATCATGAGCTGCGCCGGCGTACAGGAATATTTGGTCGACAGCGAACGGATGGTGGGATGCTTCATCCGAAGCGCTCGAGCGAGCGGCGCGTATGCCTCAACAACGATATCGTGCTTTTGGCAAAACGAGGTGATCTCGGTCCGGGGATTGAATGGGTGGACTTCGATTTGATTGATCGCAGGATGGGTTCGGGGTTTCGAGGCAACTAACTCTTGCAGCTGGAAGCTATCAGTAATAGCCCAAGTTCCCTGTAATGTGTAGGCGGTCCTACATGCTTGACGCCGAAATTGCTCACACCACCTATCGTGACCTCGCCTTCCTCAATCGCATCCTCCACTGCGCGCCAGCATTCCAATCTCTTCGCCTTCCCACCGTATGGGCTGTGTAGTAGGAAGAGGTCAATGTAGTCCAAGCCACTTTGCTTGATGGATTGTTTTATTGCCTTGCGAGCGGCATCGTAGGACGTATTGGACGCAAGCTTCGATGTGAAATGAATGTCTTCTCGTTGGAGCGAGGAGGTATTGCTCTTGCTGGAACGGAAATCAAGGATCGAAGAGCCGACTTCGCGCTCGTTGTGATACATTTGCGCCGAGTCAATGCTGTCGGTCGTCAAGGCTTGGCATCCTGTTTGCTGGTTTGGATTGGAAATGCGCACGCTCGGTATCCAGCCTAAAGTAGTGAGTAGAGGTGGCAGAAGTCATGTCGGGAATCAAGTAGTACCTCCAGCGCCCACTTCACGGCGTTGACCGTTTCAATCCCCGAAGTTAGGTACACCCCCAGGTGGATCTGGGGCATGGATAGACCATTGGCAAGCTGAAAAGCCTTAGCTGTTTTACATGTCCAGCTCTACATGTTGCTGAACGCACCTTGATCCGAGAATTGAGAGAGAATGCTTTTTGTGCCATTGCTGTTGATGATTGTATCATAGAACGACGGAGCCGAAAGAAGGTTGACCTCCAGCAAATATCCATGACGTATGCCCCCAGTAAGGCGGAAAACTCTCCTTCTGCTGACAAGTCCTGGCATGTAGGTACAGGGCAGAAGCATACCTGCTACCTACTACCGTGGTACATTGGGATGTCAGTTTCCCTAGCTACCAGTGGCACAGCTGCATGCCCCAAGTTACCGACTGATGCAGGTGATTGACGTGCGCTCTAAGTTCGAAGCCTGCTATTGGTTCGACGCGTGGGCCCATCGTGACATCTCTCAGGCTGTCTCAGCACAACCGGGTTTCCATTGAGATCGGTCCTCTCCCCTCGATGAATGAACTGGCGCAATTCGAGCACTGCCATAGGTTTGACTATGGAAACACGATGCTATGTATAGCACCAGATCCTCCAGGCTTTTCCTTATGCGTAGATACATCCCATGCTTTCAGCTGAACCACGCTCGATCTAAGTCCAGGGCCACGAAGACTAAGGTAGCGATGGCGTGGCTTTCCAGATGCCCGTCCGTGATCACATGGACAATCCTAGGAATGTCCTATGTTGAGCAGACCCATAGCAGTAGCCTGTCATCGAATCTTGCATGTTCGTCCGATCGAGCCGTGTCGGCAACGAGTACTAGTTTGCTAGATACTCTGCGGTCCGTAGAGAAGTAGAGAGTACATACCGTAGTTTACAGGGTATCAGCCACAGTTGAGAAGGGCAGGTCGTTCGGGCGTGGCCGCGTAACTGACCTGATTGCCGTTCGATGTACTGTACCTACCTGCCTGTCTGTCTATCCATCTATTGTCTATATCGTTGTTGATATCTAAATCATGAATCATTGGAAGCCAAGCTACTCGAGTACCTAACTGAACAAGCCTAGACTCTGGGGGGCTCAGTGGGCGCTGTGGTGGCGGATTATCCCAGCTCAACGCTACCACAGAGCAACTACTTTCGGAAGAATCTCGGAAGCAAATCACATATCGCATTAAGGAGTTCAGCCTCCCTCGAGTCGCTCCCGAGCATCGATCTCTACAGGTCCCAACGATCCGAATAGCCAATATACTTCGAAATGGACAGACTCGCCCATTAGCTCATTCCAACTCCGTCCTCCCTCTCTTGTCTTCCCAACAAGAGTCCTCTCCTCCATACCCTCATCCCTACCTAGTCACGCCCTCGTAGACGCCTTATGGCTGTCTGCCACTATCACCACCATCTCCTTCTCCTCTACGAATCCGGCACTGGTCTATTGTGGTGGCAATCCGTGAACTTGATAGCTTGAACGACCACCGACAAAGGCCTAGACCCGAGAAACACATACTTGTACCATGGTCCGCAACGGCCATGCCGCAGACGTCGGTACCAACCCTTCATCTCTTAGACGCGTCTTGTCTCTTCGCCGACTTATCGCTTTTACCTACCATTGCACTTCCTGTGTAATAGTATCACTGTTTGCCTCGGAGTGCGGACGATTAGTTCTCAACGGTCAGCAATTTTCCGACTGCTACCGCGAGAAAAGTCGGACTTATTTCGTGGGGGTGCCAGTGGACGTCTGCTGTCGATACCACGCGTGAACATTGAGTGCATCTTAGTCTAGTCAGATGGCTTACCCCGGTCCTGCAAACGGTGATGCCCATGAACAATTCCACTTTGCCGCCTATGCCACTCATACCAGGCATACAGAGCCGCCTGCCCACCGAGCTGATGACCCTCAATTCGACATCTTCGAGTGGTACCCGAAATACCAATCCTGCCAACGATACTTTGTCGACCATGCTCAGACGAGCAGCCCAGTGTTGGCTGTTGCTGCCTTTATCAACATCCATTTACCGTCTCAGCGCCCCGCCAACCCCATAACAAGCTCCTCAAGTCGTGGGCCCCCTACACCGGGTAGCATGCTTGGCCGTCCAAACAACCCGCCTCCTCACCAGTCTTACTCCAGTGTATCCTTGATTCCATATCTGCGGCGGCTGGTGGTCACAGGGCTTGATTTCCCTGGGATACTGCACGGTTTTTTTGGCGACGACTGGGCTATCGGTGTGGGTCCTTTGCACGAGCAAGAGCGGCGGAACTATCTCTTTGCGGCCAAGAGTGGTGGCTGGGCGTCGGTGAGGAAGGACTATGATATGTTGCCATTAGAGGCTGTACCGTTTATGCGGCCACTGCAGGGGCCGGTCATTGCGGAGATTGAGGGGGCAGAGAAAAGCTGGAGTGAATGGTTGGCCATGGAGGATTGGATGGTGGGGCCGAGAGCGCCCGAGAACATGGAAGGGGGACAGCATGCTGGAGCAAGGGAAGCCAGGTGAAGGCAGGTTTGTTGCATAAGCATTTGCATTCCCAGGCACCTGAGGTACCACGTTTCTAGGTTGTTGGTATTATAATGTTTAATTGCCCTGCTGAAAACCACAGATGAAGGAAGATGTTCCACATAGAAACCCAATTGATTGCTCCCCTCATCAAGTAGATGCAAGACGCAGCCCAATCTCAAGGCCTGGCGGCATCGTCAACATCGTCCATCAGGATAATCAGTGGCATTCAATCTCATTCAGCCCTCTCTGTGTCTGCTTTTTTCTTCTTGTTCTTCGTCGAAGATATTTCTCATTGGAACCATTGCGGCTTCCTATCAGGGACTACTGTTTCCTGGGTTGGGCACTGTCTCACAAATGCAATTCAGTCTGCGTTGAGCGTTGCTGAAGTGGATCTCTCGGTAGACCTAGGAGTCGGTGTGTGATAGCTGGAAGACACTCTAGAGAATCATCGTGGAGCTGAGAGCTTCTTGCAGACATATGCCCGGAATAACTTCGGAGAATAGTGCCACCTGGCACCTGCAAAAGCGGCAATGCCAGCACTATGGGTGGCAACGCGATCACACATCTACCAGTCCTCCCTTTTTCTTAACACGCCGCCTCTTACTGGACGACTACAACATATCGTTTTCAATACTACTATCATATCTTGCCCATCGTTTCACAGTCTCTATTTCCTACTGATAGTACACGAAGTTTCTCAGTCTTAGAGATTTACGTGCTACTGTCCGAGGTCAAAAGCAAGGCTACGCGATCACCAAAAGTAACGCAGCGGCTGTCATCGCATGCGAGCTAGTATGGCAAGTAACATAACCCAGGGCATGGAAGAATTAGAGCTTCGTGATGCAAAAGAGACCTGTTCAAGAATTGAAGCCGCCTCAGTGGCATTAGCACAGGCAAAAACACGGCTTACGCATGATCTGGTTGTCCAAAGCAAGCGAGCGACAGGTCAGTTCTATCAACTTTTGGATTTTGCTTCTCAACTAACCATTTTGTCGACAGCGCCACATAGCCGTGACCATACCATCTTCCCATTCTTTGCTTTACCTGCTGAGATACGGAATCGTATCGTCGAGTTCATATTGGTGCCCGGAGAAATCCGGCCTCGTCTTATGGAAAGGACTCTTTTCAATCAAGTGGCTCAGGAGAACTGGAAAATCCGAACCGAAATGTGCCTTCTTGACTGGAAATATCGATTTCAATATCGTAGACACCAATTGGCAAAGCACTATACGCGCCCTGCAGTGTCCGCAATCAAGCACAAAGTGCTAAAACAGGAAAAACCCCCTGTCACACACCCCGCCGTCCAGCTCCTGGCAACATGCCAGCAAGTCTACCACCAGTACCACACCTGGCTCTACAGCCGAAACAGCTTCCTCCTCGATCCTGGCCCCATCCAATATGCGGCCCGCTACTTCAACAACCTCCAACCCCATCACCACGCCATGATCAAAACCGTCATCATCACCTTCACCCTCGCCGACCTCACCCCCCTCGCCTTCACCGCCATCGACAAGTCCATCCGCTGCCTCTTCGGCAAAAATTTCCACCCCACCTTCACCGCCTCCGACCGTGCTGACGTGTGGGCCGACCAGTCAAGAAGCCAACTCATCAGGATCTGGACGCACAAGATCGTCTGGGCGTACGAGTACCAGACGCTCCGCCAAGTGGAGTTCCGGCTGGATGAATTGTCGCTTGTGCTGAGCCACGAGGAGGTGCCGAGGGAGTTGGGGCTGGGGGACCAGACGGGGTTGTTGGCGTTGTTGGCGGAGGCGGTGAGGAGGGCGGAGAGGAGGTTGGATGAGAAGTTTGGGAGTCTGGAGGTGGCGGAGGTGAAGAGGTGGTTGGCTGGGGGGGCGAGGTGAGGGGGTGGATGGGTGGCAAGGGTGGGTGAGGGTGGGGGCGAAGTTTTCCATGTCAGAGGTGGAGAGTCCGGGCTTTTCTTTCCGTAGGTAGCTTTCATGATCGTGCGTTGAGCCAAATGTTCTATTTCTCGAATGAAGAATTCGAGTTTCTTTCTTCTCAAAATTTCCCGTTCGCACTTGAAACTTCCAACCCCCGGACTCGAAAATTCGAGCTTTAATCCTCCCCGGAAGCTAACTGTCTCAATTTTCCCTCTTGTAGAATTCCCAGAAAAAGCCCTGGCCTCCTCGTCACGCGTATCCCAACCCTCCCACCCCCCACTCCCTACCCCTAATAACCCATATCCCCACCCCTCAACCCGCAACCCCGACCCTCCTCTTTCCCATAACCAACCCCGCAAATGCCAACAACCCTCACATCCCCAACCCTCAACCCAAACGTTCTATCTCCCGCCCCCCTCACCACACTCCTTGCTCTTATTAACCTTTTTCCTCAAAGTTCGAAACCGGATCAGCGGAGATTTCATCTTGGGGAGGAAACGGCGGAGGTGATGGAGGTGTGGTTGTTGTACTTGGTGGATGAATGGATGGATGGAGGGGTTGGAGGTCGTGTATGGATGGGGGTTCTCATGCTGGATGGAGGGTGGAGGTTACGGAATGGGTTTTCATGACAGTCAAAGTCCTTGATCACGCCTTTTTCCCTGCTTATTGTAAGTACCCCTTGATTGCTTAATCTTCACCCCGCAATCCATCGAATCCTGAAATGAAAACCTGTCCCTCGCACATTCGATTTAGTGACCTCGTCAACCGTATCTTTGCATCCGACATCCCTTTCATCAGATCCTCTCTCAAACCCAACTAGCAAGCCATTCAACTGGGAAATACCATCGCCCTACCCCTGGTTTCCCAGCATATCTCAGTCAACAACACCCACACCTCTTGCACACCCCTTTCCCAATCTCAAACAGGGTACAGAGTCTCTTTTCCCACCTTTTGATTATTCCTCGTCTGTCCCGCACATTTGCTTAAAGCTCGTTCATCTTTGCGTCGCTTTTCGTGGCTTGGCGGGCGTGCTGGGTTTAGATGATAGGGAGTTGGTGGTTTTGAGGGTTGGAGGTTTGAAGGGGCTTTTGTATTTCGCTGAAGGAAGGGGATTTACTGGGGAGATTAGAGAGGGACACGGTGGGCTAGCGAAGGAGGAGGTCGATGACGAGGGGGGGACGGGGCGGGGGGGGAAGAATGAGATAAAAGGAGGTTTGCATAAAAGAGTGGTCGTGCGGGGGGGGGGAAGGAAATTCCAGAAATGAAAATCATGCGAAGAGAAGTACGCGGTTAGAGGGGTGTGGAGCAGTGAGCTCTAGGAAGGAGATTAGTCGGTGCTGGGAGTGGAAGTGGATGATGAGGTGAAGAGTTGGTCGTTTTTTTTTGGGCATGGGGGGTTAAGGGCGTAGAGGCAGGATGATCGCAGTGGATTGATTTAGGAAAACGGGGAAAGGCTATGCGCATCGGGAAATGCGGGTTGGCCGGGAGATGAGCGGGGAAAAGGAAAGATAGATGTGAGTGCAGGGGGTTGGATATGCTTGGCAAGCTGGGTGTGGAGAGGAGGGTTGTGGTGTGTGGGTACATTTTGAATGTCGATTTGTGGCAAGTGTCTGAGGTAAGACTTGCTGCGGGTTGAGAGGAGGTTTGCCCGTAGCACTGAGGATGTGGTGGGCGAGCTTTGCATGTGGTCTATTGGAATATTGAGGAGTTGTATTGAAGCGGGCTGGATCCCTGGTGTATAAGGATCGGAGATGCTCGTTGTCTCGGAGGGAGAGTCGGTGTATGTTGTCGTTTATGCATATTTCGGCGTCCCCAATGCAACGCATTCGCATCGATATCGTGGCGACTCAAGAGATACCTCGAGCTCAATGCGCCCCACACAGCCCCTTCACCAAGCCCCCTCTGACCCCCACTAATCCATCAAAATACCCCAATAACACCTCCAACGGCACCATATCCAGCACCCCCAGTCCCGGATTCGAACTTCTCAGCACCACCCCTCCCCACAGCACCCTTACAACCCTCTCATCCCCCTTGCCTTTCCTGAAAACCTCAAACACAACCTCACTGCCCATACCCGGCCACACCATCTCGTCGACCTGTAAAATGGATAGCAGTCGTGATATGCTGCCGTCGTGCCCGACGTTGTGCCGGTACAGCACAGGGCTGGCGCCGGAGACCCGATCGCGGATATGCTGGGCAAGCTCGGCAATCCAGACGCCGAAGCTGGCGGCGGAGGCGGAAAGAGATTGCGGGGCGTCGCGGTAGATGTAGCTGTATTCGTATTCGCCGGTGCGGAAGACTTGGTTGGCCATTTCTTGCGTGATGCACAGGCTTGGGTTGCTGATGTTGCAAGGGAGAGTTTTGGCATGGCAGAGGCGGGCGGAGAGGTTGTCGAAGTAATGGTCTAGGGATTGATGCCAGCCAGAGTCGGAGGGGGAGACCCCGGAAATGGCGTCGAGGCGGCGGAAAAGGGGTGCGGAGGCGGTGATATGGGCGGTCCAATTCGGGTTGGTGCTGCCGGCGCCATAAGTGCCGTAAACGGAGGAAGCGGTGGGGCAGGCGTAGGTGGGCTCAAGACTGTCGATGGAGGCGGGTTGGATTTGTAGGGGGAAGGGGATGGACGGATGGTACATGGCGTAGACGAGCATGGAGGCGACCTGGCTTGTGATGACGTTGTTTGTGACGCGATAGGTAACTGAGGAGTCAATGGCACTGGGTAGAAAGTTGAGGAGGTCATGGTAAACTGCGTAAAGATCTTTGCCGTGTTGATGGCTGTCGTCCAGACCTCCGCGAGTGATTTGGGGGAATTGGCAGGTACCATTGAAGCCTTGAGGGGCAAATGGGTTGATTGGATTGTCATAAACGCTCCAGTAGGTGCTTGCTGATGAGTTGGCTGGTGGGTTGAGAGGCGCGCCATAGTAGAAGAGTCCTTCGTCGCTGCAGTACCAAGGGTAGGATTCTTTGGGGAAGGTGTTCGAGGCATACGGCGTTCGCTTGTGGTGTCTATGGATCTATGAGATGTGGTGAGTGATGAAGTGGTGTAATATATTGTAAAGATATGTATCGAAGGAGAATGAAACATATGAGAATGGTTAATTGGAAACGGCAGTTTGGAAGAATGACAATGAGGTATATTGCTTCGACCTCAAGTATCTTGGGCCAGATTTCTACAGACGATCTTAATTTCACCTCTCTACATTTAACTCTCTCAATACAATGGCTTTTTAGAGATATCGCAAACATCGTACAGCTGTTTAGACTAAAGCCTAAAACAAACCTTGAAAGAGCGAAATAATCAAGCAAACGATGAGAACCCGACTATGTATTTTGATGAGGAAAGAAAGCCCATCCGGTTAGCACCAAAGGCCTACTATGGAGTCAAGGAAATTCTCACTCACCACCTCGACGTACTCTAGCTTGTACTCCTTGGGAGCTCGTGGGTACGTCTTGGTATTGACGTGGGGCATATTGCACCTTTGTTAGTCAGTAAGACACTCGGAAACTAGACCTGTCCCATCTAAAGAGAATACCAGTTGTAACCTCCGTAGTATGTGTTGCTGGATGCCACTTGGGACCCGTTAAACGCAAACCCATAAACACCAGTCCCATTGATGATACTTTTGACATTGTTGATCTGAGATGCATCAGGGGCATACCAGCTCAGGCTGACATTCGTTGCAGTGCCATTTGTGCTTTGGGCTTCGCTAGTTGCGATGGCCAGCACGAACAGAGGGAGGATATAGACTCTGGAGAACATGACTACCTGAAAGGCGAAAAGTGCAGCAAAGACGGCGATGGAAAGAGAGATGGCAGATGCAACAAGAAAGGCATTGTTCATGTTCTGCAGCCGTTCTCTTACATTGAGTATTTGAGTGGCCGTCAGCAGACATGGTGTTGTGACAATTGATGAAGGAATTCAAGAGCGTGGGAGATCCAATGGAGTTGATTGGCTGACATCTGGACAGCGGAAAGATGCCGCCAGACGAATCGCACCCCGTTTTGCCGCGTCGATTCAGCAGGTCATAAGGCATAAGGTAGAATTCATCTGCTGAATGGAATTCCCAGATCAAGCTTGCAGTCAACTGCCCAATTCACGAAGAATTTCGACTTTGCTCATGGCCTTCTCTCCCGCGACTAGCCCACTTAGCGATAGGACCAACATTGCAGTCGGCGAGTATAAAGACTGCATGTCCAATTCCCACTCCGTCTTTGATACCTTAGCATTCATTCATGATAGGCATCTTTTCTCCACTGGGCCGAGACCCGAAAGATTTGTGAGTTGTGACAGGCGAGAGTGGGATGCCGAATGGTGGCGTGGCGTAGCTATTCTTAGCCAAGTGACCCCGCATCGTCACTTCCTTGGTACCTTATGAGTACGTACCTTCCCCACAAAATACTGCATCATCCTCGAAAGAGATTTCTTTGTACACCGGTACTTTGCCCCTCGTACTACGGAATACGGCATGCTCCATCCAAAGTGAAGTTTTCGCAGGCTCCACCCACCACTCACGTGAGCACACGGATACGAGTCCGGGATACGGCTTGTTTATAATGGCAGCGTCCTCCACCCCAAAAACTTCACCCTCCCCTTCAAGTATTTCATCTCTTCCTACTGTCGTTATTCCTAGACAACACTGTCGCTACTACACAACATGCGCTGCTCCACTCTCCTGGCCCTCGTGGCATCTGTGTCAACAGCCTCTGCGCAGACCTATCGAGGCTTCAATTATGGCTCCACCTTCACGGATGGTTCGGCCAAGGTCCAATCCGACTACCAGAACGAGTTTTCCACAGCCCAGAACCTCGTTGGTACCTCTGGCTTCACCAGTGCTCGACTGTATACCATGATCCAACCGAATACCGCCAATTCACCCATCCAAGCCATCCCGGCAGCTATTGCTTCCAAAACATCCCTTCTCTTGGGTATGTGGGCATCAGCGGGAGAGGCAAATATCAACAATGAGATCCTGGCAATTCAGAATGCTATCAATACCTATGGATCTGCTTTTGTGGACCTCGTTGTGGGCATATCGGTCGGTAGCGAAGATCTCTACCGTATCTCCCCTACAGGTATCATCAACAAGTCTGGCATTGGTGCGGAGCCAACCGACATTGTCAACTACATCAACCAAGTTCGACAGGCAATCGCTGGGACAGCTGCGAGTAGCAAGCCAGTTGGCCATGTTGGTTTGTGTTCCCCTACCAAGAGGTATTAAAGGCTGTATGCTTACTATTCTTAGACACCTGGACCGCTTGGGTCAATGGGAGCAACAATGCTGTCATCAACGCTTGCGACTTTATAGGCATGGATGCTTACCCATATTTTCAAACAACCCTAGCCAATTCTATCGAGAACGGTAATTCCACCTTCTACGACGCCTATGATGCGACTCTTGCGGCTGTTGGCAGCAAACCTGTCTGGGTCACAGAGACTGGTTGGCCTGTCAGCGGTCCTACAGAGAACTTGGCCGTTCCTAGCACGCAGAATGCTCAAACATACTGGGACCAGGTTGGATGTTCGCTGTTTGGCAAGGTCAATACCTGGTGGTATACGGTGCAAGACGCTGCTCCTACCACTCCAAGCCCAAGCTTTGGAATTGTTGGCTCCAGCTTGACGACCACACCACTGTACAACCTGCAGTGCCCTGCAATTTCTTCGGCATCTTCAAGCTCTGCCATGACTGCTTCTTCCGCCGCGAGTGTGGAATCGGCATCGTCAAGCTCTGTTGCAAGCGGGACTGCGTCGGTCGTGGTTGGCGGTGGAGCAGGATCTACGCAGACGCCAGTTCCGGGACCATTGCCAGCGCCAAGTATCAGTTCTGTGTCTTCTGTTACCGGAGGACCCCCGTCCAGTAGTTCTCCAGCTTCCAAAATCGCACCAAGCTCTGCTGGCTCTGCCTCGGATACTGCTATTCCCTCATCGGGGACCGCTCCTGCATTTTCCGCAGCTACACCTGTGCAGGGCAGTTCTACTTTCGCTACAATCACAAAGACCTCGATTATGCCTTCCGCCTCCCCGACCTCATCTGGCTGCCCAGTGGACCTTTCTGGCCAATTCGAATACCCACATCTTATTGTCCCCATCGACAAAAGCCAACCCGACATAGCGAAAGGCACGAGCTACAATGGCACCTTCTCTTCGACAGTGTCGTCAATATACAACTTTGACATTCCAGCATCCGACGCGGGCAAGACTTGTTCCCTAGTCTTCCTTCTCCCGACCCAATCGCAGCTCATTACCTCAAGTTTCACCCTGACAGGTACTGGTGGTATGACTGTTTCCCGCCTGCAAAGCCCAGCAACGCAGCAAACAACCTACAACACCCGCCCAGCTGTCGCAAAGGACAGCCTGTTGCCACGTACCATCGACAGCGTTACCCCAGGCAACGAATACGTCATTGCTTCAGGCTCTTGCTTCGCTGGCCAGACGATTGCGTGGGAGGTTAGTGCGACTGGAAGCCTATCTCTCGATTATTTCCAGAACTATAGCCCAGCGCCGATTGGTCTGTACGTCACAGTGTGCTAGATTGTTTGGCTTCAAGCGTAATAAGACCTTTAATGCTTTCAAGTAATGCTTCGGTTGTACATATTTCGTAGAGCCTAAAGTACCTCACTTCGCCCCTTAATGTTTCATCAATGCGAATTTTAATTCATGAACATGTCTACATCATTTATTCTAGTCCACGTGTAAGTTCGTCCAGATTGGCATCTCTCCCCGCTGCGGTGCGCATGCGTTGTGTCCAATGGTCTTTGCTCGAAATGGAGTTGAAGGTCGCAGTCGTGGTTGCCTTGTCACAAAACTTTCCAGTAACGGACCGCGGTGAACATGATGGGGATATATGCAATTATACCACCCAGAGGCCTCTATGTGATTATTGCATCAATCAATCAGCTGCTCCGAGACACACGTAAGGAAACCACTCCACACACTCCTCCCGCTCTGACATCTACACCCCCGACTTCCCGCTCTACCGATACGCCTCCACCCCATAGTAGATACGTCTGAATAGCCCTAACCGCGCATCAAAATCTAAACCTCGCTACCGTTCCTTTTTTTCCCTAGATGGAGGATTGAGCGAACGGAAATGAGGGTATATAGCTTCACAGACGAGGAAGAGGGTTAGGAAGGGGAGGAGGGTGGAGTAGATGGATTGATGGCGTGGTTTGTTTAGTGCGTTTGTGTGTCGTCGTTACGGTGACAGAAGCCGTGATGGTCGTGGGAAATCGGGGATTCAGTTCTTCTGGGTATGCTCTATATATCTCGCGCTGGAGTTTACGAGTAGTGATTACAGTTACGTTAATACTAGTTAACCGGATTTTGATGGCAACCGGGTTTCGCATGGCAGTATTCTATACCTATTCGGATGGAGGTGGGGGTGTATCTGTAGAAGCAGAGGATGAGTGTGCAGTGACTTCCTCAAGATGAGAAAGGTATGTATATACGAAAGAAAAAAGAAAGTCTTGACGGTACGTTCATTGGCGAAGAACGGATTTTTCATCAGACTCTGATAGAGCGCTTGCTTCTCCTACCCTTCGCATCGTGGATTATGATAATTGCTGTAGTCTCTTAGAGAACCGAAGGGCTTCTGCGTACTCGTAGTGTTTGATATGGTGGTTCGTGATGGGATTTGATACGAGTCTGTAGAGCGTCATTGGAAAAGTGGTTCGGACTTGGGGTTGTTGATGATGTGGTTGAGAGTAGATAGAGTTGTGTGGGACTTGTCTTTGGATGAGAAGAGGGTTTAGGCGATGGTGGGAATTTCTTTTGGTTGAGGTCGGCTTGTCTTAAGTTAGATGAGATTGTGTAGACTGTGTCTTGAGAAGGACGAAGGTACAGATGATAGTGATGATCTCTTTGAACTCGACCAGCGGTAAGCGAAGTTAGTTCAGAATGATGTAGTACTTGTTTTGATGAAGGAAGATTCAGATGATCGGGATGATCATTTTTGATTAAGACCAGCTTGTCTTAAAGCTACAAGCAAGTCAAATGATAGCAGAAAACAGAGAAGTATATAGGGCAGATACCCACGTATCTCCACCCTCTATCCCTTTGCATTCGGCCCTCAAATGCTTCTAGCCCACCCACCCATTCCGTATATTCAGTGGTCTAGATAGAGGGGACTCTTGACGCTTTGGGTAGCTTCAGGAGCTTCTATTTGCCGAAGAAGTTGCTTGAAGGTGCTGAGTAGGATCAAACACGTAGGATCTATACACCAAAGAGATAAAAAGACGCCGAAGCACGACAGCTGATGCAGCTGACACAGAGATTCAGATAATAGTAATCCTTTCCTCTGGCTTGTTGCCGAACAAATGGCCATTAAGACAACCGGTTCCCACCCTATCATAGACGTTCGCTTTAGTCGCAGCTTTGAGTGATAAGACCTGGGCAAGGGGCTTTGCGTTCGAATCATTCAAACCACTAAAAACTTCTAAACCGTACAGTACTCCAGTCAAGTCGGCTTCGTCAAACCTCGCAGTGCCGCATTCCCATCCTTCGTCAAATAGCAAATCATGCATAGATGGTGCGTTTGAGATAAAGTAGTCCATACTTTCTGTAAGTATTTCGTATCCTATCTGTACAACCCGCCCCGAGAGAGTAATGTGCCCAGAAGACACCATACCATACGGATGTTGTCCAGAAATTTCCACTGATGCCTTCAGGATATCGATACAGTTGTGGCGCGTCGTTCCCATTATTGGCCCATAATCGAACGTGATACTTCCATCTAGTGTTGCCCACGACCATGACGGGGCACGCCATGATGGCGGACGTGTCAGTCGCGGAGCATCCCTGCGATTAGCACACCAAAGCAGACCGTATAGCAAATCTTTACGCCATAGCCCGGCGAGATACTGGTCGTTGGTACAGTCCGCAACCAAACTGGCGACACCCGAAAGAGCCGGAAGCTTATCAGTAGCCTTGGTCATGTTCCGAGAAGAATAGTCGTAAACCACCTCGTACCATCTCTTGTACACCGAGTCCTTCTTACCTTCGATCAAAGACAAAGAGGATGGATTACCAAAGCTCAGGGTTGACTTGGTCTGAACTGAACTACGTCCGATCGTTCCATCCTCGCTCTCACATGCCTCGTGGCATTCCCAATGCATCTGATCTTTGGCACAGTGCAGTGCACGTCGTGACAATAATCTTTCTTGTTGAACCCAAGCTCTTTTAGTAAGCGGACCATCGTTTACTGCCTTGTAGAATGATTTTAGCGAATTCCTGATATAGATATGGCCAGCCACAGACGCGTTCTTCGGATCAACAGGGATCCTTATGGCTTTCTCATTGGTTTGCAACATCAAGCATCCGCCATCGCCGTCCAGCACAGATGTTGCAGCAATATTCAAGATTGAATTCATATAAATATATTCCATCTTGGGTGATTCGCGGTCCCGGTCCTAGAAATCGTCTTAAACGATCCACAGACTATCTATTAACAGATATCGAACGTCGATGTTCCTCGTAATATAAACAGCGTCCTGAAAAAATTTCGACATTCTACCACGAGGTAACTGTTTCTTGTGTTCTTCAAGACTTTCCTTGGTCGTTGTGGCAACGTTCGACTTGCCCCAGCAATGACTCAAGGCCACGTACGGACCTTCGGAACTCGAGTAATCACGCAGATAAGGCTCTAGTAATCCCTTCAAATCTCCAACGTCTATGACTCGGGTGGGCAAAAAGTCTTGATCTCCAACCGATCCTAGAATGTTCGAGAATTGCGACCAACACTGACTATGGTGGTTAAGACAAGTACGGATCCAGTACTTTGCAACTTCAAAGTTTTACATTTTTAGCAATCTCGGCCGAAGTGTCTGAGTAGTATCAATGATCGTTGCTCGGAATCAGAGCGAGATAGAGACTGGTAACCTTCGCCTGTGTACCAATCGAGCGTAACCCAGTTTCCTCGACACCAAAAATCAAAGCTATTGAGGCATTTCGAGTCCTTCGACCTTGCACCGCTCGCTAGGGTCGGTTTCCATTGGGAATCATAACCATAGAGAGTTCGCTTGGTACTCGTATACCATATCTCGGGGTAGATTTCACCCCAGTCTTCATTTAGAGGCAATTGTCGAATTTGTTTCATGATTAGTTCGCATAATGAACAAGTCAGCACTGACTTTTCCAAGTCCTTGTACGACCGATGATGGGTCTTTATACTCGTTCCCAGAATAACGACATCTTTTTCGTCGTACAAAAGCTTCGAAGCGATGGCACTGCTATAATGACAGATCCCCATTGCTAGGATGTCAAAACCGCCAAAATGCTCTGATATGGAATTCCCAAGAACATATACCTTTTTGCTGCCTAGATTGCGATAGAGTAAACTTCAGTACGCAATACACAGCCTTCTGGTGGGCTGTGACGGGCCCAGCCCACAGCAAATGCATACGAAGGGTCACTCCGACCGCCACCTTACCTTGTTTCCGCCAACGTTCGCCTCAATTGGGTGTCCTCTACATCTCTGGTTTTCCTGTGTCTATCACAACCACGTTAGTAAAGTAAGTTAAACGGGAAAGTAAATAGGCTCGCGCGGCAGCCGGCAACGAACTACTTTAAGCGGTAGTCTAACCTCAATCTTATTAGAGCGTACGTTAGGTGTAAATGACGGCGCTTAAGGTAGTTATTTGGCCACAATGCTCAGCCTCTTGCTCCCTCAATCCGCTCATTTCAGTATTTTTGATTATTTGTGGCTCGACATGCAGATAATTCTTGCCTGGTGCCGCCCAGAGATGTTCTCTCGACACGCACTTCGAATCAATGTTGGCACGGGCATGTAGATATATAAAATTCGTCAAAGTTCCGTATAGTATTAGCTATATGCTGT
>JAABUL010003393.1_pt1 | contig 23710 bp, 22 predicted proteins | sample 5559151 | NCBI WGS metagenome assembly JAABUL01 (sample SAMN10711876, study PRJNA513368) | rock metagenome | isolation source: Antarctica rocks | place: Antarctica: Victoria Land, Pudding Butte sud | reverse complement strand
ACCCTCCAAGTGATCCTATCTATGCACTTCGACCACGCATATTGAGAAATGCGTGCCGTAACGGCCAGTTGCTCGTTGAGTATTGAAATTTGAAAACACGGTGGCACTACCTGTGAAGCATTCCATTCCATAGGTCAAAAAGAATGTTCGGCTCGGGCGGAGAGAAGAAGACATGAATATGTATGCTACAGCAAGAAGAGGTTCTGAACGACTCCGAAATCCTCGAAACGAAGCTCGCTACTTACGGAACAAGAACGACCGGCATAGGAAGCTGGATTGTTTGCAATAAATTCAAGGAATATTGCCACATACTCCATAGTCCAATTCTATATACAATTTCGAGACCCAAAACCAGAAACCTTTGATAGCTCTCAGGCTTTTCCCATCTCTTATGGTCGTCTTCCCTGCATTCGACTTTTGCCACCTTTCCAGATTCATTTCCTTCTCCAAAGCCGATCTTATAAGCCCTTGACCTCCCCATAGCCCCACATTGTTTGCTCGCTCCAATCATAAATATGAAAATGGGCCCCCAAGTCCCTGCCTAAGGACGGCAAACACAGATAGAGCCCTTCTACAGCAATAAGCAATACGCCATACGTCATGTGTTCACCCATTGCACTCTGAGCAGTTAGCGAAACTGGCAAAGTACTTCCCCCAAATCCCATCTTTAGAAGTGTCCGTGGTCGTGAATCAGGGCCATCGGGTACCCACACGAAAGGGTCGTCCTTTCTGTCCGCCAGAGTAGAGTCACCCCGGGAAGCAATCTCGTTGTCAAGCCACTCGTGCATGGCCAGGAGGGCGTTCCCGAGGATTTGGCCGTCAACGCGCTTGGTGGTCCTAACATCCAATTCTATGGTAGAGTGAGGGACACGGAAGTGAATGGTTTGGGCGGCAGTGAGGTTGGTGGTAAGATTGATTGCCGGATCTGAGTAGCCCGTTGGAAGGGTCGGCAGCTCTGCGATTTCGCTGGGCGGTGGTGCAGGAAGATCCAGATGATGGTTGGTTGAAGGTATGTATCTAGGCGAGAGTCAATTGGGTCTCGTTGATGAGACAATCGTGGGCTGTTACGTACCTCTCTTCAAGATAGGCCTTGGATTGTGGACTGTTCGCATCTCCAGGCGCAGGAGTGGCCACACCGGTCGACAGCAGTATGACATAGTCCAGTAGAATCTGAAGGACAAACAGAGAGAATCGCATTATGCTTGATGGAGAGACAAGTGATCCGGCAGTAACACTGCAAGGAACGACAGGTGTTTTCAACTAGTACGCTTGAAGCAGAGTGACATAAAAGCCCATTCAGACAATCTGCAGCGAAACCGGTCCCCACAATGCAAGGGCGCAAATAACGCATATCTAAAGTGTGGGGAATTACATGGCACTCTTTGCGCACGCGATTTTGACAAGTCTGATCCCCATGTGTGACGCTGAAATACCATGCGATTGGTATGGCGGCAAGGAGGACGACTATGATGGCCACTAAGGTGTTAAACATAACAGGAGAAATCAGCGAAGATTGGTTGTCCAGTCACCGCGCCCCTCAATCTTGGGGTACGGATGTGAATGCAGGGGTTTCGCGGCTGATCTCATGTCAAACCGCGTGCTTTTATGAGGAAGTGCCATTGACCCGCTCACGTCCCGCGGCACCTATGTCGGTGAAATTTTCAAAAGAAGATACGACAGAGATCTTGGATAGCCGGGTGGAACGAATCGGAACGCTAAAGTTCAGAAAGGCGAATGAGAGAGGCACACTCGGAAGACCGAAGCTTGAGATAGAAGAGAGGAAGAGGCTATTCCAGACAGCTCACAAAATGGGGCCGCGAACCGATGATCTTTCGCCTTGGTCTTTCAACCCTAGACGACGCTGCTTCCAGTCCACCCGCCTTCGACGACAGCTTCTCTTGCAACATTGTTAATGATGCTAAAACGATCTGGTCCCAGCTTCACTCCACCGTACCACCTACTTACCACCACCAACAAGTTCCATACATCCATGACCTGCAACAAGTGTAGCAAGCGTCCTCCAGCGGCTGATTCTCCATCATCGTCGCAGTCTTGATATGTTAGCTCGATCATAGAGCCACCAGACGCGGGAGAGCGTATGCGATATGCGTTGATATTGTGGGTTGCTTTAGCGGCACGCTTGTCAGTATCAAGTAGGTGGGCTATGAAAGTCTTGACCTGGATGGGAGACTTCACAGAACAAGCACGAGCGAGGAAGGTGGATTTCTTCTCGGTGATGGGCATAGAGAGGGTCCATTTTGGCTCCTCCTCGAGCTCAAGGTGCTTAAGCGAAGCGGACCTTGGCGCCAGCTCTGCACTATTCATTTCGTCTTGTGTCGTTGACAGAGCCGCCTGATCTTCAACTCTATCGGCAAGACCAAGATCTAGCTCTTGCAACAGATCGAACATGCATACCGAGCCCGGGACGAAAATCTTGGAAAGAGTTTCTCGAGCCGTGTCCACCACATATCTCCCATAGCCTTTCCTGGTATGTTCTCCCGTCTTCTCTGTACCTAATATCTCAGGACCTGTCTCTGGATAATCCGAGGGAAACAAGAGGCGCAAGGAGGCAGGGCTGTGAGGGATCGACAGAACATAGAGGCCGACAATGTCCGTCTTCTGTAGAGCATCATCTCCATAGATGGACTGAATAGCTTGCAATTCATTGTCTAGCTCTTCAGACATTCCAGGATATTTGGCACTATTGGAAGGATCCGGTCAACCACGCAACAAGATGATGTTGCTTCATGATAGATTTCGGATAGGAAAATCGCGTTCACCAGTGAGGGACGGCGGACCTCAACGACGGTTTGGTAACCGGTCCGACCAGTAGTTCCAGAGCTTGCAACACGTTGACACAAGCACTGACTTCAGAGCAAGCCTTTCGTTACATAATGTGAAAAGCAGAAAAGCTATCGATGGATGTTGCTTGTTTTCTATTTGATTGCCTTAGTGCTTTCGATATGCAATTGGCCAGCAGGTCTACCGCTAACCCGAAAGGGCTTAGCGACTCCCTCAGCTGCAGGAAGTGCTGCTCTTCCACCGCGCCCACTGTTCTACTCATAGCAGTTTCTGATATTCATCAGTCAAGACAGTCAAGACGATAATCACACCTACTCTACTACCAAAGTGTAAAGGGATGGCTCTTGGAGCCAAGATCTACATCGTCCTCGAAGTTCAGGAAACCACACCCGCTCATTATTGCTACAGGAACAAGTCGGAAGGTCTTAAGTAACGGATATTCAACCAGTTTTGAGTAAGCAGCGAAATAACATCATGACGAGCTTTACTCTCCGAGGTCGTGTGACTGTATGATCTCGACAACGGCAATGATAGCATCGCTATGAAGTCAGCATTCGAGGCAGTACATAGATGGGCAGTGCCCAGGAGCGCTTTTCTTTTCTTGCCCAATCCCTTTTTTATGAACCTGATACTACAAATCCCGTTACACTGAATACCAGCTTGGATCTGTGCTTGACTCTTAGCGCAATTGGACTCCTCTCCACCCTTTGCGCTTAAGAGCTGGGCGATGAGGATTGTTTGGATATCGGTTTCGAGTGCGGTTAGTCTTTGCTACGGGTAGCCTCAACATTATGCTAAAGGGCACTACGGCAGCCTCGTCACATCTCCGATTACCCGATATAGACATTGAGGGTGTCTGGCTCTGTGGTAAGAGCAGTGGTACGTTTCTTGAGGGTAGGTGGTCTGTAGTCGGAGCCGGAGTCTCTTTCTTTGGCTGAGAGCGATCGGTAGTTCTAATGCGTGGCTCGGCCCCGGAGTCTGATTTTCTGAATTGGAGGAACAGAGAGCAAGAGAATCCTCCCGTGAGCCTGGTGGAGGAGACGTAATTCACCTTTGGCAACTGCCAGTATCACACCTTGTACGCTATGTTCTCTCAACTTCTTACTTGGTCCTAGCACGATTCGCCACTTTCGTTACTGTGTCGTTGCTGAGTCTGCGCGCCATGTTGCCCAAGCTCCGGTCCGCATTCGAAGGAGGCTTTCGGTCTAGAGCATACATAGAGCTTAGATTTCATATTTTATGCTCATCGGGGTCCCACAGGGCCTGATTACAGGATAACGAGCTTTGATTCCATCGCTCATTGCAGTATAGAGCTTCACGTCAGCAGAAGCAGAATTGGAACGAAGGATGACAGCTTCATTGAGACTGGCGGCTCAACCTTCCCTTCTCCTATAAGATCTCTCCCTACGCAACCATTGACACCAATCAAATCCTTGGATCATTCTGAACAATGGTGATAATGGAAGCCAGTCTTTAGCTTGATCTCCCTGTACATCACTTTCAGGCAGTCGCTTCTCTGGAATGGCTCGCGCTCGTATGGAGTATTCTGAGCAGCTATAAAGCTGCATATCTAGATATCTGTGGCAACGGTCTCTTGGTAATGTCTGGTGAGGAGAGTTCCGGCTCCGCTAGAGTAATTCGCGGCCGGACTATAACAAAGCCACGTATGCAGAATTGTACGAGTTGATAAGAACTTCGTTGTGTGATCGATGGTGAAGAGTGCTCGTACCGTAATATCTTTTGTAGCCGTTGACTTCCTAAGCCGTGGCTGAGTTTTCACTCGATTCTGCATTCTTAGTCGCCCGCTGATCCAATTATGGGCAGCTCTTTGAACCTCCATTTCGATGAATTTGATGTGCCTTTGCACAGCGCTTGCCCATGTGACAATGTAATTATGTCTCGTTGTGTCTCAGAGGCTGCCCTTTCTATTCAGCTTGCTAGTATTGGATATCGAAACGGATCTAAGCTACTATCGGATGATTTCGGTAGTGACGACGTAGCCCTCTACGTTGAAAGCGGTTCCAGCGTCCGCCTTAATGGCTTTCAATTTGACTCACAGTGCAGTAATAGCGGGTCGAACATCAACGACTCACGACAACAGTAGTATAAGACGAAGTTGCAAATGACGACGTGGGCAAGACTGATACCAATGAGCATTGACAATAACAATGTAGGATACAGCTCAGGAAAGCGGATGAAGCTGTAAACATAGTCGATGGAGGAACTGATTCTATTAGACAATGACAAACAGAGAGTGATTTGGAGCTGTGAATGTATTGTTGGAGGGTCTGGTAGCAATGAACAATAACAACAATCATATGGGATGCAACTGTAAAAGTGGTCGTTGGAGAGACTAATACCAAACAATGACAGCGGCAATTTGGGATATGGCTGTAGAGGACATCTTCGGGGGGACTAATATCTTGGGGGAGACAAAGACATAAATGACGATAACCACTGGATGTCGTGGTCCGTTAATCCTTCTAAGAACCAGGCTTCATCGATAACGATGGAGGCTGGTCGTGTTGGTTGGTATTGATATCCCAGATCTGTGGAGTAAATTGTGTGCAAATCTCGGCCGAGGTCCGAAAAATGCTTCGAGAGATTGCTCTCACGCTCCACGATAGGCAATGGCCTGCCAATCCTAGACGGGATCCCTTTGTGAGATCGCAAGAATATGATGGATCTGAGTCGAGAGAAAGACGGTAAACGCCGGCCGAGTTAGTTCCCAGCTCCAAATTATGGACTCATCAATGGTGTTCCGCTAATCATGCTGGGTTACTGTGATGGCAACCTCAGTCGAATCCAGTCAGCCTCATCCGTGGAGGAACGGTCATGTCTAGAAAAGACATTGGAATCCAGAGCGATCCTCGAGCCAGTCAGGTAGCGTGACACCGTATCACCCTTTATCGTCTGTATCACATCGCCAAACACCAGCGGCCTGCCAGATTTTGGGTGACCCATCAGCGTGTAGGCGAGCAGTCGCCGTCTCGTCCGCATGAATGTGGGCTCCCGACCGTTTGAGGAGCAGAACATGATCAACGCGTCCTGCATTTGCGGCGAGGAACAGGGGAGTCCGATCGGCCTTGTTGCGCAGGTGCACTGAGGCGCCATTGGAAAGCAAGATACGTAGTATCTCCAGATTAGGTCCCGTGGCCGCAATATGCTACACAACACAGTGAGTTCAGAATGGTCCTCAAGGTATTGAAGTATTCTCACCAACGGTGTGTTACCAGTATAGTCAGCCTCATTGAGCAACCACCCAAGGTCGCCCTTCAACAGCTTCTGGACTTCTGCGACATCACCTTTGGAAATCGCGTACCCAAGATAAGTCAGATTCGCTATTCCTGTTGGAAGGATGCCCTTTGGGTGTTCAAATATCATGTTCGTTGGCTCTGTAAATTCTCCCCTCAATGAGACAGACAACTGCCGGATAATATCCTCCGTCGTCAAGTCTGGTAGTGCCAAAAGGTATGATAGCTTTGCGAGTGCGGCTTCAGTCGTCATATCATGCCCAGGAACCACGCCAGCACGTCTCAAAGGCGCACCGGCCTCGTACAGAGGACTGACAGTGCCTGTCATACACTGCGTGACGTTGATAATGATGATCCCTCGCTCTATTGCTGCTGCCAGTACTTTCGCGAGCGATCCATCTCCCGGAGCATTTCCTGCACCAAAGGTTTCCAAAACTAAGGCCTTCAGACCAGTGATCTTTAGGACCGCATCTACCATGTCAGGCCTGATGCCTGGGAAAATCCTCAAACAAGCTACATCACCAGTTGCTCGTTTGGTTTGGATGCTGAAGGCCTCCATATACTTCGGACGGTAGATAAGGTCCCAAGACACGTTGACTCTGAGTGACGATATGGTTGCAAGTGGTGGCAGATTGGGTGAGGAGAAGGCTGCAAAGTCACTCGCGGAAGTCTTCATGGTCCTGTTGCCCCGGAACAGATTATAATTGAAGAAGAGACAAACCTCGGGTATCATGAAATGGCCAGCGATAATCAAAGATCCTAACAAGTTGTCCGTCGCGTCATTCTGTAACTCAACCATAGGGGCTTGAGATCCCGTCAATATGACCGACTTTCCTAGATTCTGTAGCATGAAGCTCAATGCCGAACATGTATATGCAAGGCTGTCCTGTATGGTATGCAGGTCAGTGCCCGCATCATTGACTGAGTCTTTGATCAAGTCCGAAGACCTTGACTACTTGTGAGAAACAAGTGACAGCATGAAGGGGAATAAGCTGTAAAATCTACTTACCGTACCATGTAAGATAACGAAAGCATCAAATTTCGAGTAGTTTCTGTATATAGTAGAAGATATCTGCGACCAGCCATTCGAGTTTATTGAGCTAGAATCGAGCAACTCTTCAAACTCGTAAACAGTATATCGTACATGCTTTTTGTACCTACTAATAGGTGTCCGCAAGCTGCGGTGTGGCTTCTCTCTATTGTCGTCGACCAGTACCCCAATCTCGTTCGGGTTAGATCCATCGTTGAAGGAGGGCCGTGGCGCCATCCCAGATTCCAAGAAACCTCGTGCTGGAACCAAGCCATGTTCGCTGTACTTCATGCATATTGTGCCTCCAGTCATGATAATCAAGATTCGCGACTCCGAAATCGATTCTGTTCCCGGCACTTGAGCCATGAAGATCACTGTACGGTGTCGAACTTATATTTATACGGTAGTGGACGACAACGATCCCTTCACAAATTGCACTCTCAAATTACCAGATATCTCAGAGTAAGCTTGGATCACACCACCAGGTCAATTCCTCAATAAGGTAGCAAACATCGATTTGATAACTCCTCTAAGCAAGGAAGGCAAGGGTGTAAGAGCAAATACTTCAGGCTCACTCATTGCTCTATCAAGAGTTGTTGACCAACCACAGATCACTTGGTCGGCCGATCACCAATTTGTTGGTTCGAAATAATTTCCCCAGGGCGTTTGGCCGTCCACTTCGATCGATAATCTGGAAATTGAGGTAACGCGAGCAGCCTAAAAGTGCCACTTGCGCCAACGACTGGCAAGCTGATCGATAATGACAGAATACGATTACAATATTGGAACAATGAGTGCTTGTATGAAGGGTGACCAAAAAGATTGTACGGTCTTGGAACAAATAAATCAAAGATCACGCCAAATGAAAATTCCTAATATTCATGGAATGGGCGCAGCTAGCCGTATCGAGTTAGACTGCCTTTTTGCTTCGCAAGTGTAAAAACAAAGTGACAAATTGCGGCCAAGAGAAACGTGTAGAGGACAACAAAAAGGTCGACGCAAAGGATTTACAAAAGAGTGATGTATTTGCTTCGAAGCTTATCTAATGAGGGAAGCTCTTGAAGAATAAAGATTAAACAATGAGTGTAGCGTGGTGGGTGGTATCTATCGCAGATGCTATTGAACACAATGCCAAGAACGCCTGAATCCCAGTCATATCATGGATCTCATGACCTTTACCAGCATAGGCCTTCTTCGTTTCCTCCTCTTAAACTAGGACTTTCTCGTGATAAGGAAACGATGGTATCATCAGTGGGTCTTCTCGCTCATTCGCGGCCCTTGCGATCATCTTCGGCTTCTTGGTTACTTGCTGATCCCCTCGATATAGAGTCTGTTTCTTGGAGATGCTCAATGACCTTGTGAGACCCTTCCAACCATTGTGCATGGTGATAGGTGGGGTTGAATTCGAGTTGTTCCTCGCACGAGAGACACTGCCGGGCTTCTTCGCACCGTTGTACGAACTCCGAGGTGACAGACGAGGTGGATCGAGGGAGTAGGGATCGTAGTCATTGTAAGTAGGAGGGTTGCGAAGTTCGAGATCTGGAAAATAGTGATCATCCTCTTCTTGAACAATATTTACATCGTCAGGAAGCCACGAGCTGGGCGCGAGTACGGGAAGACTGTCTTGCCACTTCGGAACTCGATCTTCGGAAGTCGTGACCTTGCTGACTTCATCGGCGACGGAGGGGCTGACCTCTTCGGTGACTGCTGGAATACGCGAGGCGACGTTCTTGACTGCTGAGCGCGATCGCATTGGCTTCACTGTGCGCTTGCGTTTCTGCATGGGGGCGAGATTGGTGATATCGATGAGCTTGGGTCTGCCCACAGCCATAATGGGGACAGCTATAGCGATCTCTGCTTTGTACTCCTCGACATCGATAGGCTCTAAGTGCTGGGTTGTGAAAGTGGCTGGAGCCTTGTGTTTCAGCTCCTCCTCAGTGCTCTCATTTTCACTATCGGGGCTTGGGGAGGGTTCCTCCTCGCTTTCCAAATAGCGCTCGTGGAGGTCGCTAGAGGTGTAGGTATTGATGCGAAGATTGTTCATGGACTCCTTTCTCGAAGGGGCTTTCCCCAATGGGGTCAATGGGAAGTCCATCTCTTTCTGGGGTCGCTCATAATCTTCTTCCACAGCCCACAAAGGTTCGCCCATGGTATCGTTGCTTTCGATGCTGGGCTTGAAGGAGATCAATTGGCGGGGAGTCAGCGTTTGCTGTCGCCGGGTGAGAACAGGCATGATTACTGCGGGGGCGCCGTTCCGGTGGTGAGCTGGAGATGGAGGGAAGCGAGTGTGTTCATATGTCAAGAGTGAAATGAAGAGGTGTCAAACACGAGGTGGTCAATGGATATGGGTGATGCTGTGCATAAAAAAAGATGAAAGTGGCTTGTTGAGAAGGCGTAGTTGGGTGAGATACAGCAACGTAGTGGTGTGTAGTATCAGGCGCAGGGAATCCTCGAAGTATTATATCCACTTACGCCGCAAGAAGCCACCTTAAATAGTGCCCGGCTTATCAGGCTGTAGCGATTTATACCTACGCTTGCACCATGGTTCGATTGCGCATCGGGTCGGCATCAGTACCATCTGGCAGCAGAACCAAAGCCATGCACCACGGTTAAAGCGTGAGAGAGATCCGGAACAAGTGAGAGAGGTGGGGGGTGGTTTCAGGCTTGTCATTGGCCAGGAACGTTGGATGAGCAGAGTGGTTGCATTGGAGCTTGTCCGCTTGCGGCATTAGGGGCCCTTGTGCATGCCTCGTGATTTATGTGCATCCGACATCCTCCCGCCATTGCAGCGCATAGAACCAAATAAGCCCGTGAATCGAGCACTCGCATTTGCCAGGAAACATCCGACCACTAATCACATTTTGATGCCAGAGGAGAGCTGAGCTCACCAAGATCGCTTGGTGCAGCTTGGAGCTTTCCCCAGATTCTATGTCAATCATGCCTCTCCACTGCAATTCCAATATCCCTGGACCGGGGCAGCGTCTCTCTACTGCAGCCATTGGCAACCAACGATCACGATATATGGATGGGGGAGACCACCTTCTCCGACAGAATAACTGGTCGTGAGCTGTCTGGGGCCAGAAGAGCCACAGGTTACCATTCACTGGCACCTGAAACTCCAGTGCATTGCTGCACCGGGACTAGCGTCAAGAGAGTTTGAGATCTGCGCCCAGGTCTTGCATCTCCAACTGATCCACGCTTACTTCCCGTGCCACCACAGCGGCCACTTGCACACCACCAACATCCGAATCCATCCATCTCGAAACGTCGTTCCCACAGGAGACTGGAGGATCACCTTGCGCATTTGCCCTCTGCCCCTTGTTTGTGCTGCCTACTAACATATTGATGCAATTTCGCCGCCCGTGAGACTAGTATTGGGGGTCTTCCTCCTTCGGTAGGATTATGCTCAACAAATTTCCGAGAGCTAAGTTAACTCACGCACAAGCTTAGCAGTGGAGTGCATTAGGTTGCCTTCTAGCGAAAGAGGGGAAGCTTCCAATGCCGAGTTTGTCACTTTCCATTTGCGCACGCAGTCAGGCCAATGGCGTCGTCAAATCAACCATGACGCGAATATCATATGCACAATTGCCTGCATCGAAGGAAGTATCTTTCTTGCGCGCCCACCAGTGACTTTGAACACCCTGAGGTTTTCACCGCTTTGTTTCAACTGTACTTCTGCGGTGCGTTGCCATGCCGTCTTCTCCAGGACTCGTCAAATTTGTGCCTATCGAACGGCTGGGAGAGTCGAGGCTCCATCCAATTCTGAAATACGCTTCATGCCGTGCTTTTGGTCCGTGCTACATTTCAGACTCTTCGGCTCAGCCAAGTCCGCATGTAGCACAACAGCAGCCCGATACTTACTGTTGCTTGTGAAGTGATGCCAACGTCCTTTGCGATAGCCGGTACTCATAGAAATACTGTGACCAAGGCTTCATCAGCTTGGTTTGGGGTTTCCCATCAAATTCACAAGAACCCATTTAGTAGTTGGCATGCATACTCGTGCCTTGCAGTAGCATATCCCTGCTGAACTCTACGTCTTGTACGCTTAAGCAGGTCCAGCTTGCATCCCCTCGCTCGCATGACCATTGCTGCGTTCGCAGGGTAGTTTTGTTCGCTTCATGCGATGTTATTGTAGCCGCCAGCCGCCCAATTGCCCGCAAGTCTGTGACAAGATGTCATCGTCTAACCCCATCGAAGAGCTGTCGGAAAATATGAGCAGTGCCCGCAAGTCGGAATCTAACGGTTTCCCAATTGGCAAGATTCCACGCATGTCGGAAATTTGACAAGAGCAGCCTCAACGTTTTGACCTACCCACCCATCAATAGTCGGAAGATAGAAAGAGCCGCCACAAAAGGCCTAACTGATCTGACCCCAGATCTTATGACCTGAGTAGGCAGGCTGAATGTCGGAAAATTGACCAGTGTGAATCCTAACGGATCTATCTCTAAATCTACCAACCATAAGGAGATCGGGAAAAAACAAAGACCGTCCCAGGAAAGACTCACACTCTTGACCTGCGAATCACAAGAGTTGTAGAGGATAAGGCAGCACAGCCTGGAAAAAGCCTCAACATTGGACATGCCAATAGCATGAGCCTTGAGAGATGGAAAGCGCAGCTTCGTGAACCTCAGTGTCTCACCGCCATCGGTCAAAGCGCCGAGATATCCATCACTCTCTTGGAAGTCAGATTTACCCGTGCTATTGCAATAAGCTTTTATGCAAGCCAAACACTCGAGGAATACTTAATGCACGGCACAAGCTTCGAGCACGGATTACATGGCAAGGGATATGAAGAACGCACAGCGCAGAACATTGCTCGGACATCCGTGGCTCTGGAAGACCGGTTTCCTTGTCCTTGAATATGGCAGCATGGAGGCCGGTGGAACCTTTTGCACTGAATTGAGCGTTGCAGAGTGGACTGAAGCCAGATCACTGACGACGTCGTGCTTGTTCTCCGTTGATGGTTCTGTAATAAATGCGCTGGGTCTAGCCCATATTTCTGTTTGAGGGGGGAGCTTGGACTTGTGTGATCTGACCCACATGTACAACACTAGTACTTCGCAAATTGCTCATTCTAGCTCTCCTCTCGGATTGAGTCCAACGCCAGCATCCTCCCGTATTCGCTTTCGTCACAATGTCGAACATCGACCCACTATCCCTAAGTCAGAATTCCAATACAACATAGCGAAGTTTGTCCGAGCTCAAAGACTCAGGTGTCAGGGTGTCGGCTGTGCCTCAATTTGGGTGCCGTATCTTTCACACTTGGGGACGCTTTGTTTTTCGTTCTGGGCTCCCTAGAATTAATCCAAACTGATGCCGGGCACGATTGATGAAGGCTCTGGATGTCTACTGATGATTTCGAGTCGAAGCAGGCTGTAGTGGCCGATTAATACATGAGGAGATGGTGGTGGTGAATGTTTCTTCACAATCCCTCTCGCGCTGTCTCGACCCATTGTTTTCTTCTGCATTACCCTAGAGTCATTGCTTCTTTGTATGAAAAATTACACAGTGCATCATTGGAAGCCTATCCGGGCTTGAATCACCAATAGGGCATCGATTCACGATATCCCTGTACTGCAGCTCGTATTGTGAAGATGCTGCTTCCAACGCTAGTGTGGGACGACGACGATCATCGCTTTGTGGTACCTATGGTTCTCGATGCGAGTCTAAGTATATAGAATCGAATGGCGATGAGACGCCGCGAAGGTCAAAGCTCAAGCAAACCTCAACCGTTCGTGTCTTGGCTACCCCCTTTTTGTTACATACATGTGCAAGCATCAAGGCAAGTACCCTTTGTCCTTTCCAGGCGTGCCAGGACAGACCCTCACTTGGGTAAAAGACGACCTTTTGCGATACGATCTAGACGTTGGCGTCTGCCTTGTGCCCCTTCCTAGCGTTCGGCCGTGCAAGGTATGTGAATATGCTGATACCCAATTGTCCATGCACTCGGCTTCCCTGCATCGCACATTGCCTTTGTTTCCAAAAACATCACCTAGTTGAGGTCGTGATCCTGCCAGATAAGGGACAAACGGTCGGTGTTTGAAATGTGATTAGCCCGGATGATGTGAGGTCTGTGAGCCTCAAGGATAACAAGTTATTTCCTTGATCGAAGGCTTCCGAGAACTTTTCTTGTATTATTATATCATACATGCTCTTATTTGGTCTACATTCGACCAAATCGTTTGACATCCGTCTCCCGATGGAAATGCCATCATTCCCTCCCGCCCTTGATGATTGGCCACGGTGGCTCTGACACTCAGCGATTGACCTCCCAGCTGCCCAATATTCACGCCCGCACAATAGGGAAGTCATTGTCGGACCTCCATACCGATCAAAACATATCTCAAGAAATTTTGTACACAAGAACATATGTTGCGGGCTGAGACATTTTCCTACATCTCATGTTGTGGGGGTAGATCGATTGCCTACAAAGCGCCTGAGCCGCTGCTAGGCTTTCTTGCTCCGGGTCACCCTTGGGGTCACCCCCCCGTTGGCATTGCCATTCGACTTGACGGATCCATTGGCGTGTCCAATATGTACAGCATCCTCAATACGATGCACATCCGGCACCTCCATCTTGCTCATGTCGATTGTTGCCTTTGTAGCTGTTTGGCTCACACTTCTAGCCTTCTTCCTGCCTCGACCAGACTTCGAATGTTCCTTCTTGTAAGTCGCAAAGTAGAACGAGATGAAGAGAAGTAGGTAAGATGAGAGGATACCCATCCCAGCGAATGCTGCAAACTCCTCGCCGGCGCACTTTCCGCAGGTTGGTAATTTCGGAAAGTAGGCGCTAGAGAAATACGTGTAGGAAGCGAAGTAGACGAAACCGAGGTCAAGAACAAATTGGACGATTTGGAACATCGTGATATATTGTTTCCACCAGATACGCACGCCCCGGGCGGCTTGGAAGTAGTACCAGTACATAACGACATGGACCATGAGGTTGAGGGTAATAGGGACCCAGGAAACGGCAGTCAGGCCAACTAACTGGGTGTAGCAGAGGAGAGCGGTAGCGCCGTGGTGATAGGTGTGGAGGAAGGCTGAGAGTCTGTTAGAGGAATGCGGAACAAGAAGAGTATGTCATTTCGTACTGAGGGATTTCTTCTTTAGCACCATGAATACCGTATCCAACAGTTCCAGATACTTTGTAAGATAGTTGAGCTAGAGACCGTCAATCGATCAACCCATGCCAGAGCTTGGAGCTAACCCACGTAGTAAAGCTTGACCAAGGGCGTGGTCCAGCCTCCTCTAGGGTCACAAATCGCATAGAATATGCCGTGCCTCCACACCGTTGGTAGCAACTGTTCAATGAAAAGTACAAGAAGTACACCACTGATCGTGGTCAGGATCAGATTATGTACCATGAAAAGCGCATTGAGCTTGAAAGGCTCCCGCTTCTTCATGAGCTCGCGGCCGGTGAAGACGGTCACGTAGTATGACACAAGCATTGTCGCAGTCGCTGCGAGAGTGGACATGGGTGTCACGCCTGGAACGAAGACGAATTTGTTGGGTGAGGAGCCCATGACTAGGGTGTAGACCTTCTCGAAGAGAGGCCATAATTCTACAGCGAAAGGTCGATCAAGAGTCGGCCACGCTATTGACTTGAGGGCATCCATCATGCAGTATGGAGGCGCGCTTGGCGATCATATAGGTGCAGAGGGAGGGCTCAATGAAGCTGCAATATGTGATGTCGTTGATTATGCTTGGAATGTATCCAGGAATTGGCGCATGCGTGGTTGACTGGTCTTAAAGGAGTGACTGGAAGGATTGAGAAGGCGCAAACCGAGAGCGACCGCTACCGCTACCTAGGAACGGCGGATAGAGATGGTGAAGGCACAATGAGTGTCTTGGGTTGATCTCTTAAGGGGAAGCGAGGACCGAGGGAATTTCGGATGAGTATAACGGCTGGCCTAGAGTGGTCAAGCCAATCAGAAGCCACCGAACAGAGGCTTCAATTTGCTCCACCCCAATATTGAATGCCTTCAATCACGATATGGCCCAGTGACGACGTGAAAAGCCTGTAGAGATCAATTGGCTTTCCTTCAATTCGAAAGCTGAACAAGTGTCAAACACTCCTCAAACGCAGCGATTACGTCCGCGTTCTCAGCCCTAATCGATTTGCACTACTCCTGGGGGAAACTCCGCTGGAAGTATCCTCGTACCTGGAGCTTCGTCCGACTGCATCGACCAGCTCCGCTAAGCTTCTTCACCACTTCGGCTCCATGTCTTCGACGGCTCTGATTCGCTTTGCAGCACGTACACAGCCTTCCTGCCTGTTCAGGTCATCACAATCCACGAGGAGGTTCTCCCCTCCACGGGGATTGTGCGCGGGTTCATCCGCGACCGCAACATGCAACAACTTCAGTACGAGCGTGAGGAGGGCAGCCGACAAGGATGGAGAAGGACGAGCCCCAGGTCATGACGAGGAGAGCTTCGAGGAGTTCACTGCGAGGTATGCGGACACGCCGACAGGGCCCACAATACCGTTAATGCGCTCTGAGACACTTGGCCTGGGGCATCCATAATGAGTCTTGGCTGATGGGAATCCGGACAGATACGAGAAGGAGTTTGACGGTGTCCAAGACGTCTTCGAGCTACAGGTATACATTGGATCCCCGTCCTGCAGTCCGCCTCGAAGTGGGAAGCCGGCCTGACATTGTCCTCCCAATCCACAGCGCAACCTCAACAACGCCTTCGCTTACGATCTCGTCCCATCACCTTCGGTTATCACTGCAGCTCTCAGGGCAGCAAGACGAGTCAATGACTTCCCAACTGCCGTTCGAATTTTCGAAGGTACAGCCTGCACTTTAACGAATTCTCCCGGACATGGATACTAACATCCCTGAAAGGTATCAAAGCCAAAGTCGAGAATAAAGGCCAATATGATGAATACCTGCGCGACCTTGAGCCGCTTCGAGAAGAGCTCGGCGTCGATTTGAAGGAGCATCTGTACCCCGAACAAACTTAGACTGCTGGAGCAAACCCACGTTCGTGAAAAGGTTCTTGAGGGCTGGGAGGGGGCACAGAACAAGAATTATTGCACTTCTAGGATCTGGATGATCATGGTCGTGCGAAGATGAGGGTAGAGCACCAGCAACAGAGGGAAGACTGATACCAAGCTTGTACGATGACAATTGACTTGCCCGATCGCCACACATGCACATAGATATCTTCACAATCTGCAACATTGCATTGAATCCGCATGTTGGCAGCTTTCTTAGCTGTTTGGGCTACAATGATGATACTGTCGTTTAATCAAGTAGCAACCTGGACCCCTTTCAACAATTACCGGCCAATAACCAGTGCTTCGAGGTCAATCTACAACCAACTGACACGCCCGCATAGTTTGCGGTGTTCAGACCCACAGGTTATACAGAGATACCAGCCTCCCGTTGTGCGCCGTACCTTCACAAGATGATTTTCGAGTATGCCGCTGTAAGTAAGCACAGGAATTTGGCACATATAGACAGAGTTTTGACAGGTGGATCTTCCTCCACTCTGAATAACGGGTTTTATCAAGCCATGGGGCTAATCCATGCCCACGTATTTGAACCAGTTCGGCCGACAGTCTTCCTTGAAGAGGAACCGTTCGCCATCCGTGAAACGGCCCGTAACGCAGCCTTTACACTTGGGTGATTTGGGGCAATTAAAGTACGGGATGTGCTGGTATCCTATGTCGCGGAACCTACGGCACGTTAGACACTCACCCAACCTGGTCGGTGACGAGTAATGAGCGGAACAGACCAGTGAATCTTGCTTTTGTCCTCCATCAAGCCCAACGCAATACTGTGCACAGGCGCATCCCCCCACCTCTCATAGAAAAACCCTCCGGCCCGATCCAAATGCTCGAAATAATCCTCATAAGGTTTTGATCGCCAGAACTCCATATCCGCAATCTCGAAATTGCTCCAAAAGTGGCACGTGCTGTACCCATTTGCTTTGATATTGTGGTCAGGCCTCCTCTTGCTATCAACAACCCACTCCCTCGCATTGTTTCGGTGTTCATATTCAGGATGCGCCGCCATGAATTTCTCGGTCTCAGGCCACAGCGTTGGTATACTTTGGGGCGCGTCGTAAAGGTTTATAGTGAAGCCGTAGGTCTTGTTGTGGTCTTGCATCCAGCGGAATATATCGTAGTCTATGTCGCAGAAGAAATGTACCTTTGGCTCAACGCGCCAGTAGTAGCGAACGTCTTTGAGGGCAGGGTGTTTGTAGAACATGCCGCTGTTCCATCGGCACATTTGATGGTACGATACGAGGGGACCGTATTGGATATCTTGTTCCTCCAGCATTTTGGCGGACTCATCGAAGAGGTCGCTGTTGATCCAGTGGGGAACTGCCCAATGCTCTTTGGGGATAATCTCTATGGTATATAGTTAGCTATTATTTGAACGACATCGGCCGGACGCAGAGTAGGTACCATAATTGCATTTCGCTTTCGTTTCCATCTGGGTAAGGCGCTTGAAGTCTTCGGAGAAGGGTACGTCGTTAAAAAAAGTCCAGGGGTAATTGAATTTGGAATTCCATGTTCTCTCAAGGTCCTGCATCGACGATAACATGCCATCTAGCTCCTCATTCCGTACCAGTGCCAACAGAGTCGCATTTATGCGAGGGGCATTAGGGTTGTCTGCCGCATATTCATCTGCTCGCCACAAGGGTCCCTCTGGTTCTCCAGCATCTGCCTGGTGTTAGACACGCAATTGACCGTGGCGCTGGATTTTGTCTCAACCTTCTAGCGTGGGCTCATTAGGTATCTCTCGTTCCAAATCTCCAGGCCCATGTATTGTGGGCGGACTCTTAAACAATTGAAGGACAAGGTAGAAGAGTAGGAAAGTAGACACTATTGCCAATAAACGCAGTGTCTTGGGAATAGCCATGGGGCACGTTTCCAGAGTCTTTGTCTCCCTTTTCGCGGTTCTCTTGGAGGATATTGATTATCAGGAGTCGTCATCACAAACGTAGTCCTTCATGCACCTCCACATCGTTCCCCTTGTTGCGCTTCGCACAATTTGAAGGGGCCTGGAAGGGGAAGACTTGCTGCGTCCCCCAAAAAAGTGATTGGTGGAAGGGGCCCGAGCTCCCAGTCGCCAAGCGCAAGCGCGACTGAAACGCGTGTCTTCAAACGCTATCAACTGCTCCTAAAGTACTTTGGCTTTCCAGTACATGAGGTTGACATGTCAGCTTGGTGGCTTCACTTGTGGATCCATGAAGCTATGCAGCTCTAGCATCATAGTGCCATTGCACAATGGCCCACAGTGCCCAACTTGCCACTTTAATCGAGGAACTGATTCAAAGTACAAACAAAAGCTGGTCAAGTTCACATATCGACAAGTACAAGCGTGCAGCAATAGCTGCTTTTGCAGATGCTAGCTCTGGCCGTACTAATCAATTCGATGTGTCTTCTCGATTGGAAGGCCTTGAGGAGAAAGCCAGAATCCTCAACAACGACCCACTAGCAGACGCCCTTCATGCCAGGCTTGATGAGCTGTCTACGGTAACTTATGAATGGATTCCCGAGATCCTCTCTCTATTATTGCAACTGTCAGATAGGCCTGTGCATGAATATAGACTCGAGGACTTGGAACTGCTACGGCCTGCCACGCCATCTGCTCCTTTGACCTGGTCAGACATCGGTGCCGACGATCATATAGATTATGGAGAGGATATTTGGAATAATGTAGACTTTGCTGCCGATGGGTCCGACGAGCATGAATCGTTTGAGTCTGATAACCCACATACTGCAGATAGTTCGGCCAACACCAGTCTAGTTGAATTCAAGCAGTCCAAGATACGCTTGAAAGATTTGATCGTACCTATTGATGACGCAGGACTTCGAGACATTGAGAGCGCCCAGTTTTGGAAGGATGATCGCGACGGACCCACAGTCACCAACGGTCATGAGTCTGACGGAGTGCTGACAGAGACTCAAGCGATTCGCGAAGTGATCTTTATGATATCAGGGCTACCAACGTCGATATTCTGTCACAATGAGATAGGAGAAATCGCCCTTTCTCGGGGTATGCTCATGCGGCATATAACCTCGCTCTCAGCGACAGCGTTGCTGGAAGTATTCGCCGGTATCGGCACCAAGATATGCAATGTTCGTCAGTGGACTAAAAGGGAGACCGAGATTCCACTGGAGCAGACATTCGCAGTGTTGCTTTCCTCACGTCTTGCAGATGTAGATCACAAGCTGTCGATGATAGAGTCAAAAATACTCTATCCTGGCGCGGAGTTCGTTCCAACACTTTTGGACCTCCACGAAGAAGTTTGTGGTTCGACGCGATTGATACAACAATTAGATGATGTTCTGGCAGAAATGAGGCTTGTTTCTGATTCTGGATTACCATTCCGAATATTGGAGTGCTTGTTCGATAGATCGTGCGCCAGCCAAAGCATCGGAGATGAGGAAGGGTACGAGTTCATGGCGGAGCTCTTTTTCGAATGCTTTGGGACATATCTCAGGCCTATACGATCATGGATGGAGAAGGGCCAGTTGAACGAACGAGACAGGGTAATGTTCATCCGGAAGTGTGCGGAGATAGTCCCACAGGACTTTTTGTGGCAAAACCAGTACAGCCTCATTATGGGACATGCTCCTCGCTTTCTGCATTTGGCGGCGAAGAAGATCTTCAACACTGGGAAGAGCATCGACTTCCTCAGGCATCTGGGTAATGAAGAAGACGCTGTGGGTGGGCAAGCCAAGGAGCAGTTTGGGATGACCTTTCAAAGCGTGTGTCGACCAGCTGACCTTGGGTTACTCAGTCCCTTTCCAGAGCTCTTTGACATGGCCTTTGACAGCTGGATCGCTAGCAAGCATCACTCATCCTCATCGAAATTACGTGAGCAACTTGAAACGCAGAGTGGCTTGCAAAGATCATTGGATGCTTTAGATTACATCTTTTTCTATCGCGACGGCGCTCTGAGCAGTAATGCTGCCAATGCCATCTTTCAATGGATCGATCGGGGGAGCGGTCGATGGAATGACAGCTTCGTCCTCACAGAATTATTCCAAAACACTTACCGTACCATCTCATGCATCGATCGCGATCGTCTTGATGTCCGCGTCGATGCGGTTGCTCCCCAACGCTTATTGCATCACGCAAGGCGCTCCATAGGTGTTCTCGAAGATCTACGCATTTCGTACACCCTGCCGTGGGCTATCGCTAATATCATTAAACCAGAGTCCATACAGACGTACCAACGGGTCTTCGTGTTACTATTACAAATACAGAGGGCAAAGTACCTACTTCAACGTGAAAAGCTCACGCAGCGCCTCCCAGCAGCTGTCGACAGGCTCGGACTGCTCATCAACGATGTGCACCATCGGCTCCTATGGTTTGTGAATACAATGCTGACGTACATCACCCACATGGTTGTCTCAGCGACCACTAGCAGCATGCGCACAGCAATGAGGCACGCAGTAGATGTGGACGGCATGATAGAAGTCCACGATGCATATATTGCACAGCTGGAAAGTCGATGCTTCCTCACCAAACCACATGGCTCCATTCGCCAGGCTCTGTCATCGTTGCTCGACCTTGCCGTTCTACTTTCGGACATCCAATTATCTTGTGTGAAAAAGACGGTTTTGAATGCGAGAGATGGGCTTGTAGATTTGAAGCTCAAGCCACAATATGCTGCTTTATCGGCAGACAACGGGTGCTTAGAGTCTGATTCGTCGGGTGAAGAAAGTGATGCCCAAACCATCATAGAGTCTCAAGCTGCCGTGGGACCCTCGAATTTAGAGAGGTTGAGACATGTGAGCGACATGTTTTCAAAGCTCCATTTCTTTATCATGTCAGCGGTACAGGGAGTCAGTAAAACTGATGGTGCAACTTGTTATGAGTTGCTTGCGAGTAGTCTAGCAGCAGGTCTGAGGCAGTGAAAGGTCTTCTGCGCCTATTTGACGGACAGTGTTAAGACAAGGCACATCAACGGGAATCCTAAATCTAGCAGTGTGGTTGATTGTTCAACATTTCTCTGTACTGGTAAGGCTGATCACAGCTTATCTCTTGCGGATCTGCAGGGAACGTTGACTCCAGGCCCAATGGTGTTCCCCCCCAATCATTGGGGTTGATTGCTGGATGCATGGCGGATGCAGAGCTGACAGTTGCTCGCTAATGTCGATTGGAGGCTCGACGATTGTGTGCATTACATGATACAGGCAGCTTCATTCGGGTTGAGACACGTGGGGTCGCCCAAATGTAGATTCCACTGCCAGCCGGATGAGAGCACTCACGCCAGGCGCCTCCACACCAAAAGCACAAGTTGGTGCAAGATTTACAGCATAGAATTGGAAGGGGAGTTGCTCTGTGGGGTCACCAGCCAATATGATGATTGGGTCTGCTTGGCCTTTGCACCAGCCAAGGGCGATCGGCTATCCTTGGAGCAGGATGAAATCATGAACGGGGACAGCTACCATGGTCGGCCACGATGCTCTAGGATGAGTTCCGAGTGGGTGGCTGTGCGATCGGCACCGGTGAGCGATTGCAGCGCATACTTTAACTACTTATGTGAGAAGGAAGAGTAGAGACGAGAGGACTGTGGGCCGAATGTAAGCGCGAATGGTGGTAGTAAGGAGGGATATAGGATTCAGGGGCTGGCGAAGGAGACGACTGCTTTGGCCCACACTCACCACTCGCAGCGGAGAGCGACAGGAATAGGGCTGAGATTACGTACTGCTTTAGGTAAAAGGGAGCTCGAAGAGGTCACCAATTGCACTAATTGCGGCCGTTCCCCTCGCCCAAGACTCTAAGCAGACTAAGCTTAAACAATATTCGCCATAATTATTAATGGTAGCATCATCCTTCCACCCTTCCTACCTACGAGCCTCCCTGACCTCTCCATGTGTAAGCGCCCTCCCCTCGCCGGCCCATCCACAGCGTATATGACACATGGTCCAAACCTTCTCTTCCTTTCTTCTCGACTCCCATCTCCGCGGGAGTAAGGGTGATGAGGGGAGCTGTGATGGATGGTGGCATCATCGCAGTCTGTGGCCTCGACGTCGCGCATCCATCCCCAAACATGTCCGCGCCCTGATTCATTTGTGGGGCTCAGTGACCCAACACACTTGCGTGCAACTGAGAGGCCTCCGAGTTATCTCAAGCTGCGGTAAGTGTACCAGTCACAGTCACGGGTGTACCCTGCGTAAGACACCGAGCTTTCATTCAATCATTCACCATATCATTGTGATCGCGCATGGCTGGTACCAAAGTCAAAGCTAGCTCTTCTCAGAGCTACCGTTCTCATGTCCTCAATCCTTATCATCCCTTCACATCGTTTTGTGGGGAAGATGCGAGATACCCAGACTACCAGTCTCGCCCCATCCGTCTTGCCCTGCCTTAGCACTTCCCCGGATTTTCGCTCATCATTTGCATCATTCCGTGTCGCTTCTGCACTACCGGCTTCTGCCAAACGCTCGCATCATTCTCCTCGACACAATTATACCACCGTATCCAGAGTCTTACTACGCCCGGCACCTTATCTTAGCTTTCTCACATCTTTTTCAATTATCTCTCACGAACGAATTCATTCAAAACTTTGAAGGCATCCCTTGTCTCGCTACGGTATTCAGCCACTCCATTGCCAACAGCAATTCACATGCCAACCAAAGTGCTCGTGACCGTCAATGCCACTGGTCGACAAGCTGCCTCTGTGTGTAGGGTCGCCTCGGCGGTCGGATATGAGGTGAGGGCACACGTCAGCCAGTCCCAGAAGGCTCACCCCGTTGCAGAAGAGCTCGAGGCCCTTGAGAATGTCACCGTTATCGAGGGCTCTTTAGAAGATAGCAAATTCATATCCGACCTTTTCGTTGGCGCCAACAAGGCTTTCATCAACACCCTCACGTGGGGCGATGAGGTTGCTATTGGCAAGTCGCTGGCCGATGCTGCAAAGAAAGCAAGGATAAAGCATTATGTGGGCGAGCAACAGCAGTGAGATTGACGAGCTTGCTGACGGGAAGGATAGATTTATAGCAGCATGCCCGATCATAGCGTTCATGGCAAAGGATGGCCAGCAGCGCCCTTGTGGGCGTCCAAATACGCAATCGAGAACTATGTTCGCCAGGTGAGAACAAGATTGCCTTAAGATGCAGCAGCAGGTCGATACTCAATAAGAGCAGATCGGCCTCCCCGCAACCTTCGTCTATACTGGTATCTATAACAACAAGTGGGTCTACGCAAACCCCACAATGTACCATTGCTGATCGTAGTACTTCAGCTTCACTAGCCTACCCATGCCTCTCTTCCGCATGAAACGTTTGGCCAACGGCAGCTTCGAATGGAAGGCCCCTTTCCACGCTGATGTACCCATACCATGGCTCGACGCCGAGCATGACGTCGGGCCAGCAGTCCTTCAGATCTTCAAAGATGGCATTAGCAAGTGGTCTGGGGATCGGTACGCTCGGAGAGGCCATCCTTCGATTGTGTTCTTGCAGGACTAACGCGTCGCTCCCTGCAGTATACCCCTAGCATTCGAGCTCTTGACCCCCAACCGCGTCTGTCACCTCTTCTCCCGTGCTCTCCGCTGTCCTGTCCGCTATATCTTTAGCCCGACTATCGAGATCGAGACGTCAATCCCTCACGGTTATGGCGAACAGCTGCGAGCATTGGAGGTACTTTTT